>AEKF01000041.1_pt1 | contig 27293 bp, 32 predicted proteins | sample 342668 | NCBI WGS metagenome assembly AEKF01 (sample SAMN02954267, study PRJNA50815) | food metagenome | biome: terrestrial; feature: fermented food; material: kimchi; isolation source: Jonggazip commercial cabbage kimchi | place: South Korea | collected 2009-06 | reverse complement strand
GGGGGTGATTTTTTATATTTAATTTTCTGAAAGAAGGGTATACTTATTATTAAATAAATTGAAAAGAAAGAAAGTGACTTACAGATGGCGTTAAGTTATGCAGATAATCCGCAGGTTCAAAAGAATCGTTGGCGGATATTAACGGCGGTGGGGCTTTTTACCTTCATGGCCACCCTCGATGGGAGTATCGTCAATATTGCGTTACCTGTCATGAGTCGGGATTTGAAAATTCCGATGAATCAATCAGAATGGATCGTCTCGATTTATCTGATTATGATTTGTGCACTACTGCTATTATTTGGTAAAGTTGGCGATGCCTTCGGGAAAGTTAAAGTTTTCAAGATTGGGACTCTTCTTTTCGTATTGGGCTCATTACTATGTGGGTTTAACGGTGGCCTACCATTGCTACTTGGTGCGCGGGTCGTTCAAGCGCTAGGAGCTTCAATGACAATGAGCAATAATAATGGGATTATCACCGAAGTTTTCCCATTAAAAGAACGGGGCCGAGCATTAGGGTTAACCGGTTCATTTGTGGCTTTAGGCAGTATCGCGGGTCCCGGGATTGGTGGTTTAATCCTCGCGCACTTTAGTTGGGGCTATATTTTCTGGATTAACGTGCCAATTGGTATTTTAACAATTATTTTTGGGCATTTTATTTTACCAAAAGATATTATTAAAACGCATGAAAAAATTGATTATGCCGGATTTGTCAGTTTTGCGGCTTTGATTGTCAGCTTGTTCCTTGGCATTTTTATCGGCCAACAAATTGGCTTTACATCACCAATCATTTTAACGGCTTTTGTGGTAGCCTTGATCAGTGCCGGGATTTTTGTTTGGATCGAACAACATGTTGAACAGCCCTTATTATCATTTAGATTATTCAAAAATGTTGATTTTAGCTTGAGTTTATTATGTGCATTCTTAATTTTTATCGTTAATTTCTTCTTCAACGTCATTTCACCATTCTATTTGGAAAATGCATTGGGTTTAGCGCCTAATTTGGCCGGTTATAGTTTAATGATTTTCCCAATTGTGCAAGTGGTTGTAGCACCGATTGCTGGTAGTATTTCAGATAAAATTGGCCCAGAGCTATTAACTTTTGTCGGCTTGATTTTAATCTCAATTAGCCAAGTCGGTTATATGTTGATGAATTTACAAACGCCAATTTGGTTATTCATGTTCTTCGTCGGTTTAGTCGGACTGGGCAATGGGATTTTCCAAGCGCCCAATAACACGATCGTCATGAGTTCAGTTGGGGTTCAAGACTTGGGGGTCGCCGGTGGGATTAACGCCTTAGCGCGTAACTTAGGCATGGTCTTTGGAATTTCACTATCGACAACAGTCTTGTACGCCGCAATGAGTCGTAATTACGGTCAAAAAGTAACGGGGTACATTCCAGGTCACGCGGACGTCTTCATTGCCGGGATGCACGATGCTTTCATGGTCGCCTTGGTTATTTGCTTGATTGCGACAGCCTTAACAGGTTGGCGAATGTTGAAACATCGTCATTAAAATAAAAGCCATCAATTCTTTTAGGAATTGATGGCTTTTTCGTTAGCTGAAATTTGGCGGCTCTTAATCAAATACTGTGCGAGCGTTATGATAATCAGAAGGTTACTGAACTGAAAATGATACCGCTGGAGCGGCAATCCGACAAGAAGCACTAATAAAAGGATTAAGTAGTCTTTTTGTCGTACGGTTTGAGCAGGTTTAAGATTGATGAAAACCCCTATCATTAGGGCGAATATGAAAAAGAGTGTGATGAAGTAAAATAGGTTAAACGTTGGTTCTGATGGTGCTCTGAGTTCTAAGTAGTTACTTAGAATTAAACCCCATAAATTAATGATTAAGTAAAGATGGCGTTTGGAAAAGGGTATTGGTTTGAAGGCCATTTTTGTGATAAATAATCGTGTAAAAAGCCAGATGCCCCAAATACCGATTAAGGTTTGACTGAGATAAACAATCATTAAAATGAAAGTAATTCGAGAATTAAAAACCGATGCTACTGCTGTTATACCAACACTTGTGTTGGTGAAAAAAGCAACTACGGTGAGTGTGATATCAGATAATCCAAGTATCAATAAACTCGTCAAGGCGAGATATACGTTAATTTGACATCTTATCTGATAAATTAAAATGGCTAATAATAAACATAATATTACTGCCGTGATATCCGATACCAATATGCCTTTTGGTGCCATACGGCAGACGAGTCTATAGGACCACTCAAAGAATGGAAAATCCCAAAATAGATTTTCGTTACCAGTTAGATCAATCAAACGGGTGTATAATTCGCTAGTCAGCCGGATGACACTCATACTGATCTGGCCTAGAAGAACGATCAATAAAAACCAATGACTGACTCGGGGGTGACCAATAATTTTCCAATTTTTCTTTTTAAACATCTACAAGAACCCTACTTTCCAACATAAAAACTGATTATAACATAAAAAAAGCACTCAGTTGAGTGCTTTTAGTTGACATTCTTAGGACCCGCGTTATTTGTTGTCTGGCCTTGTGTGTAGGCTAATAAATGATCACGTAAGTCATTTTCCATGTGGTTTAATTCTTTTTCAGCCATTTGCCGTTTTTCGTGACCTTCTTGTTGAATCTTCAAGGTTTCTTGAAGGGTTTCGACTAAGTCGTTTTGGGTCTTTTGAAGGGTTTCGATATCAACGACGCCACGTTCGTTTTCCTTAGCAGTTTCAATTGATGACATCTTCAACATCGCACTATTTTTCTTCAAGAGATCGTTAGTTGTTTCGGAAACTTGGCGTTGTGCAGTGACCGCATCTTTTTGACGGAGGAGGGTCAAGGCGATTGCGACTTGATTCTTCCAAAGCGGAATAGCGGTGTTAATTGAGGCTTGAATTTTTTCAGCGAGCGCTTGGTTCGTATTTTGGATTAAGCGAATTTGTGGCGCTTGTTGGAGCGTAATTTGACGGGCTAACTCTAAATCATAAGTCCGCTTTTCAAGCCGGTTCTTAAATTGATTGAGATCATTGACCTCTTGCACAGCCATTTGATTGTTGTCATTTTCGGCTTTCGCCATAGCAGCTGGGATCTCAGTTTGATCGAGCGCTTGCATCTTGAGTTGACCAGCGGCGATGTAGATATTCAGTGCATCAAAGTAGGCTTTGTTTTTAGCGTATAGACCTTCCAATGTTTCGTTATCGCGCATTAAACCGTCTTTTTCTTTTTCCAGTTTAATCGCAATCCCGTCGATTTGAGCACCAATCTTTTGATACTTAGCAGTGACTTCGTAAACTGATTTTTTAATCTTACCAAACATCCGCTTGAAAACGTTGCTGTCTTCAGCCCGTAATTCGTCCGGGTTAGCTTCGTTTAGACGATACATCAATGAAGTTAGTGCGTCGCCGATTTCACCAGTTTCTTGGCTTTGAACTTGATTCAACATTGTTTGCGAAAAAGCACCCAGTTTCTTTTGGGCCTGAGCGCCGTAATTGAGAACTGCTTGTTGATCGTTAACGTCTAATTGTTCAGCCAATTGTTGGGCTTGTTGTTGTTGTTCAGGTGAGAGTTGGTTTAGTAATTCTTCACCTGATTTTTTTTCAACCGTTTCTTCAGTAACGGCAGGGGTCGCTTGATCAAATGGGTCTTTTAATAAATCACTCATTAAATCATCTTGTTTTTCGGTAACGTCTGTCATTAGTTTTCCTCCTTGTGATCAGGGGTTGTTTGTTGTTTTGCAACTGAGATTTCAGTGTCGAGATCATCTAAATCATCGGCCACAAAAGTCGCGTAGTCTTGCTTAATTTGTTGGCTCAAAGCATCGATTGCTTCGGCAGATTTATCCAAAACAGCGTAGGTATCAGCCGTCTTAACTTCATGATGACTAATCTCGATGAATTTGCGCGTTAGTTCATTAATTGAAGGTAAGTGACGATAGAGAAAATCGCTAGCTAAGTGCAAGCGTTTGGGTTCCTTGACGATTGCTTGGAACATGGCTTGACTGACACGCGTTGTTTCTTGATTTAAATCAATCGCCTTTAATTTAGGAAGAGCTTGCATGTTAGTTGCCAAAGCTTGAACTTCAATTTCGGCTTGGTGCATTGTTGATCTGAAGAAATCAATCTCATCATCACTCATGCCGGCATCTTGATAGTGTTTCAGCATTTTATCTGAAATTTTGTGATTGGTTTTGTATTGGGGTTGTTGCTTAAGGCGTTTAAAACTGATTAGCATGTAGATCGCAGCGAGTAAGACACCTAGACCGACCCACAAGAAGTTATCCCAATCGCCATAGAAATCAAAAAGAGTTGCGAACGTTGGAATTGAAACTGCCATAATTAGAAAGCCAATACACCATATTTTATTTTTTTAAACATTATTGTCAGCTCCTAAATTTATATTGATGAGTTCATTTTAACAGTAATTTCATTAAAAAGGTATCAGCCTAAGGATGGATATTTAATCCCAACCAAATAATGAACTTTTACGTACTGATAGCGGACGATTTCAAAAGCGCGTATAATGATTGACAAGAATGCAAACTTAATTAAAGGTGGTTAATTTTAAATGTCTTATGAGGAAAAGGTATTATCCGAAGAAACACTTTTTAAAGGGCATGTGATTGATCTAGCGGTTCAACAAGTTGCCTTGCCAGATGGTCAAACCGCCAGTCGCGAAATTGTCTATCACCATGGTGCGGTTGGGATTATTCCAATCACAGCTGATGGTGAGCTATTATTGGTACGACAATGGCGCGCACCAATGCAACGTGAAACGCTTGAAATTCCAGCGGGAAAAATTGATCTAGGTGAAACGGATTTGGCCAAGGTTGCTTTACGAGAATTAAATGAAGAAACAGGCTTAACGACGGCTAATTTACAACAAATTGCTGAATTTTTTACATCACCAGGTTTTTCTAATGAAAAAATGACGCTCTTTTATACGACGGCTCTAACCCCAGTTGCTAATAAACGTCCGTTAGATGATGATGAGTTTTTGAACGTTGAACGCTTAACACTCGCACAAGCGCAAGCAGCCGTTAAGAGTGGGCTCATTTGTGATGCCAAAACGATTATGGCACTATACTACTGGCAATTACAAAGCAAATAGGAGGGCTGACAATGGCTAATGAACCGAGTACGCGTGAAGCTTACCGCCAACAAAAAGAGGCGGAAGAAGCGGCTTTTAAACAACGCGATCAAGAACGGTTAAGAACCGAACGGGAATATGCCCGACAAAAGCAAAAGGCGGCTTTCAAGGCTGTGACCGATGACGCTCCGGAAAAGAAGCGTCGGCGTGAGAAAAAAGAAGATCTCCCAGCAGTTAAACGATTGAAGACTCGTTTGAACTGGGCGATTGGGATTACATTTGGATTAATTATAATCGTTTACTTGATCTTATTTTTCATATAAACTAGTAAAGTCGATTATTTTTAGGAAACGGAGAATATTAATATGAAAATTAGTGTCGTTTGTGCCATGGAAGAAGAAATTCGGACATTGTTAACGAAGTTAGAAGATGTTCAAGAACATACGGTGGCAGGCAATACCTTCTATAAAGGACAATTGTACGGTCATGAAGTCACGTTAGTTGAATCAGGGATTGGTAAAGTACAAGCTGGGATGACAACGGCGATTTTATTAGCCGAAGAAAAACCAGATGTTGTTATCAATACAGGTTCAGCTGGTGGGATTGGCGAAGGCTTACACATCGGTGACGTTGTGATTTCAAGTCAAGTCGCATATCATGATGCTGAAGCAACGGCCTTTGGTTATTTACCAGGACAATTACCACAACAACCCCAACGTTTTGAAGGGGATGCTAACACAGTTAAACAAATTGAAGCGGCTGCCAAAGCAGTTGACTTACAACCACGTGTTGGTTTAATCGTCACGGGTGACCAATTTATCGCCAGCCAAGATAAAATCAAAGCGATTAAGGAAATCTATCCAGAAGCCCTCTCTTGTGAAATGGAAGGCGCAGCGATTGGCCAAGTGGCAACCCAATTTGGGATTCCATTCGTTGTTATCCGTGCTATGAGTGATGTTGGTGATGAGGATGCCGGTGTAACGTTTGACGAATTCATCGTAGAAGCAGGCCAAAAATCAGCAGCAATGCTCCTCAACTTCTTGAAGAATATTAAATAAAAATGAGTGCTTTTGAAACGGGTTGACTCTGAGCATTAACTTAATTTGGCGGATTAGCGATGCAATCGCTGATTTGACAAATGTTGTTAAGCGCAAGAGTCAGTTTCGAAAAGCACGTTAAAGAAAGAATTGCTTTTGAAACGGGTTGACTCTGAGCATTAACTTAATTTGGCGGATTAGCGATGTAATCGCTGATTTGACAAATGTTGTTAAGCGCAAGAGCCAGTTTCAAAAAGCACGTTAAAAAAGAAGTGTGTTCAAACCCGGGATATTCCGAACACTAGCCTAACAAGGCGAATGGTTGCTGAAAGTAATCGTTTGACTTGTGACGCTAGGCAAAGGAATATGGGTTGAAAAGCACATTAATCAGGAGTTTCTATGGAAAAATTTTGTCAAAGTTGTGGCATGCCACTTTCACCAGCCAACCAAGGTCGTGAACAAGATGGCACCAAATCAACGCAATATTGCCAACTTTGTTACATTGATGGTCAATGGACAGAACCGACAATTACTTTTGAACAGATGTTAGCTAAAGGTATCGCGGGTCTTCGTGCTGATCAAACAACCGGTCAATTAAAAAAATGGTTCTTAATTAAAAGCTATCCGATGATGCTCAAAAAAATGAGACGGTGGCAATAAGTGACCAAGTAAGTCTAGCTTTGATGCTAGGCTTATTTTTTTGGACAAAATGGCAATTTCTGTTAAACTAACGTCAATATCATAACTGGATGCGGAGGGTTACCAATGACATCAGAGGTTGAGCAATATTGGCAAACGTTTATTAAAGAACAAAATTTATCACCTGAACGGCAACCAGCAGAAATTTATTCATTTGGAAATACAGTGCAAATGGCTAATGAATTAGCGGTACTAGTCATTAGTAGTCAAAAAACGGCAACTACTTCGGCCATTGACTTGTATGAACCTAATGAGCATGTACCTCAGGCTGGTGATTATAATATTATATTAGATGGACAAGGGAAACCCGCTGCGATTACTAAAACAATGAGCTGTAAAATTATTGCTTATAATAAGGTATCGGCTGATCATGCTTATTTAGAAGGTGAGGGTGATCGAACACTTGATTATTGGCGAGCGGTTCATGAACCTTTTTTTACGGCTGAATATGCCGAGTTAAACCGAACATTTGAGCCAACGATTCCTTGTTTATGTGAACAATTTATGGTGGTTAAGTCTTAGAGGAGTGTGAGGAAAATGATTCCCAAACGATTATCAAAAGGCGATGAAATTCGGGTCATCGCACCTAGCAATAGTTTACAAAGTGTGGGCGGGTTTGCCAATCAAGCGGCGCTCAAACGCCTAAACGACCTCGGTTATCAGGTAACATTTGGTCAAAATGTGATGGTAATGGACTGTCTTAATTCAAGTCCAATTGAGGCGCGTGTTGCTGATTTACATGCCGCTTTTTTAGATGATAACGTTAAAGCAATTTTAGCGGTGACTGGTGGTTATAATGCCAACGAATTATTGCCATATCTCGATTTTGAATTGATTGCTAAACACCCTAAGATTATTTGTGGCTACTCTGATTTTACATCGTTGGCCAATGCGATTACCGCTAAGACCGGCTTAGTGACCTATTACGGCCCGTCTTACATCGCATTTAAATTAGCGGATCAACTCGGTGATTATCAAGTTCAAAATTGGCAAAAAGTGATGACTCAGGGCACGGATACGGTTCGGTTGACTGCATCTGCCCAATGGTCAAGTGATGCATGGTACTTGCCGGATGCTAAGCGCGACTATCACGACAATCAATGGCAGACATATGCCAAAGGCCGCGTAACGGGTGAGTTAGTGGGGGGCAACTTGAACACGCTCTACACCTTACAAGGAACGTCTTATCAACCAAATTATGATCGTAAAATTTTATTGATCGAGTGTTCAGATGATTCTGATCGTTACGATTTTTCACGTAATCTAGCGGCACTCTTACAAAGTATTCGACAGCCACAGGCGCTGATTATCGGGCGAATCCCGACGGATGTTGATTTGGATGAAGAAATGCTCTTATATATTTTAGCGAAATTTCCAATTTTAAAAACGATACCAGTACTCTATAATGTCAATGTTGGGCATACGCAACCGATTCTGACATTACCAATTGGTCAGACAATTACGGTGGATGCGACGGAGAAATGGGTACAGATTGAAAATGATAGATAAAAAAGGCGGTAGTTAGATGGATTTGTATGGCGTGTTATTCATAATAACATTGATGATATTTTTACCGGAGCGTTATCGAGATTATGTTTATCTTAAACTAGGCTATTATCGGTATTTAATCCTTTTAGGGCTATTTTTAGCTTTAATAGCGACGCTCGTTAGCAACGAATTCTTCGTCTTTATTCCGATGGCGATTATTTTATCCTGTTTGGTTGCTTTTTTAGATTTTAGAAGTTTTAAAAAATTTATGAATCGAAATGAATAATGACTTTTGAGGCTGACACAAATTTATTTTTGTGCCAGCCTTTTTTAATAAAAAAACGCACCTTCATCAGAAGATACGTTTTTAGATTTATATTTTTAAATTATTATAACTGTCTTAAAGCTGCCATTAGGGCTGGTTGCCGTTGAATTTCCGTTAGCGGTAAATCATTGGTAATTTGATGGCCTTCGTTAAAAATAACAATTCGCTTAGCGATTTGTTGCACCTGTTCGTAGTTATGACTGGCAAGCAAAATGCTTTTGCCAGCCTGGTTCAGCTGTTGTAGTAGTTGAACTAATAGTGTCTGATAAGCTGCCGATAAGCCATTAAAGGGTTCATCCAAAATAATCATTTCGGGATTCATTGTTAAGATGCTCCCTAATGCGACTAATTTCTTTTCACCACCGGATAGTTGATAGGGGACTCGATCGGCGAGTTTTTCGATTTGAAGGAGTTTTAAGCAGTCTTGCACACGGGTTTGAACGGCTTCTTTAGACAGACCCATCTGTTCAGGACCAAAGGCGAGTTCGGCGAAAACCGTTTCGTTGAAGAGTTGCACATCACTGTTTTGAAAAACAAAGCCGACCGCACGATGTAAGGCGGTCGTTTGAACCGCATTTTTTAAAAATTGATGATCAACTAACTGGTCCTTAAAGTAATATTGGCCGGCCGTTGGTTCGATTAAGCCATTGATTAATTTGAATAAGGTTGATTTACCAGAACCGTTGGGCCCCATAAACGCGACTGCTTCACCAGGCTGAATAGTGAGCGAAATATCCGTTAAACTATCTGTTTGGGTGTAGGCATAGTGAATGTGATTGAGTTGTAGCATATTATTTACCTCCGAATGAAACAGAATAGACAAATCAAGGTGAGATCCCAACTGATTAAGCGCCAATCGTAGCGTGTAATGGTTAATGATGCTTGTTGATTAACATGACCAGTATAACCCCGTAAAAGCATCGCTTGATATAATTCAGTCATATAAGCTCGTGCGCTTAGATAGAGTCGACCAATCAAGGAACCGACTAAGTGCTGTCTTTTTTGCGCTTTACCGGTTGAACGCAAGCGTATTGCCCAAAGTGATTCTTGTAAAAATTGTGCTAATAAATGGCTGTATTTAAGACTAATTTCTAAAGTTAAAACTAGCAGTCCGGGTAGTTTAAGTTGGCGTAAGGCTAAAATAAACGCAGGCCAGGTGATTAACTGTAAAAAAAAGCCAATATTGAATAAAATAATCTCGGTACGAATAATAAAATACCAAGTCGTTTCAGCGTGACCGAGCCAGAAATTCGGTAAAATTAACGCAAGGGCGACTAAACTAATGCTAGCGACTCGCTTTAAAAGTGGTCCAATTTGCTGACCTGGTAAGACACAAATACGGATAAGTGTTAATAATCCGATTAGCCAAATGAGTAAAAAGCTATGTGTGAGTACGACGATTAAAATGGTAATGAGTAAACTAAGCAATTGAATACCAGGTGTTTGCCGAGTTGATTGATGTCGGATGGTTGGTTGGGCGAGTCGTGACAAAATAGCCGTCAGTAACCGTAAATTTTGAATTAAAAAACGGTCGGGTTTAGCGACCGTTTGGGGAATTATTTCTGTTTTGTTGAGCCAATCAGGCAGTTTAGGCGTGGGTTGCATAATGATTAATCACCAGTTTTCCAATGAGATAGAAGATAAGGACCGCTGTCAGTGCGGATAGCATGTAACCAAGTGGTAGGGGAAGCCCTTGAATCGCGTAATCGCTAAAGAGTGCATTAAAGTTTAAGCCATGGGCCATACCGGTCGGGAGGACTTGGCTAAGATGGGCTGTTTTTAATTGTTGCAAGAGTTCACTTGCGTCCCATTCACCCCAAGCAGTGCCACTTGCTAATAAACCAATCGGTGACAAAATAATCAAACCAACGATAAAAGTATAAAGAGCGCGGTGTAGTTTTTTAGTTGGTGTTACTGCGGTGAGTTTTTGAGGGGCAGCGTAAAGTTCGTTAGGGGCAACTTTTTTGATGAATTGATAGACCGCAACCGTGAAACCAGCTTCAACCCAACCAGCGATTAATAGGTGGGCGAATAACATTGCTGGAATCGCAATGTGTAGCGGATAAGGGGCATAAAGTGGTTGACCAGCTGCGTCATGGGCGATTAAGGGCTGTAAGCCAAGTTCAATTCCCGCCATTAAAGCCGCCGTGTTGATGCCTAGATAAGCACCAAGGATAACACCCAACTTTTCGTGATGCCTTTTTTGAAAAAGTCGATAAATACCATAACCGACAAAAGGCATAACAACAGCCATATTGAAGACATTAGCACCTAGCGCGAGGATCCCACCATCGCCAAACAAGAAGGCTTGTGTCACTAAAGCAAGTGTAACCGATAAACTGGCGGCATACGGGCCAATCAGGATGGCGAGTAAAGTAGCACCAACGGCATGGGCGGTTGTCCCACCAGGAATCGGCACGTTAAACATCATCATTAAAAACGAAAGAGAAGCGGAGATGCCTAGCATCGGCACCGTTTCTTTTTTTTCGGCAACTTGTAGTTTAACCTTCTTTAGTGCCAAGCCAACGATTGGTATAGTGGCAGCAAAGAAAAAAGTACAGGTTTGTGGACTTAAATAATTATCTGGAATATGCATGTGATGAAACCTCCATATGAGTCAATTGATGCTGTTCATGTTACGCGTCTCATAGGTGTTTTCAATGCCATTTCATGTATACAAATGGTAACAAATGGCTAGTTGGCAATGTTGTCTAATAGATAACTGACATCCTTAATTAAAAATTTGTGGCCGTTAGTTTGCAAGACACCATCTTTTTTAAGCTGATTGAGCATTCTATTAACACTACTTCTGGAACTAATGCCACAAAAACCAGCGATATCTTCGTTAGTGACTACAAAATCAATCAGAATACCGTCTTTTTGTTTGATCCCAAATAGGTCGATTAGGTCGTATAAGAAGGCACAAAGCCCGCCTTTTTTACCATTCATCATCATTTTTTGCAGGCGATAAATATTTTCGGATAATTTTTTGCGATAGTAATTTTTAATGTAGTTTTGCAATTCAGGGGTGGTGTTAACGTAGTGCCAGAAGGTGACCCGATCGATTTGATAGAAGGTTGCTTCTTCTGATTCAATCCGGACGTTAAAGGGTTGGTCGGTGTATTTAGAGACCTCATCGCGAAGGAGCGAAATAACGTCAGGTTGCGCGATATAAGATAAGTTAAATTCACGGCCATCTTGTAAGATAATCGAATTTTTGATAATGCCGTTTTTCAATATATAGGTATAACGTTCCTCTAGACCATGATAGGTCAGATAAGTATGTCGTTTTTTGGTGATAATTGGGACTTGTCGATCCTCTAAAAAATTAATTAGAAATTCAATATCATTTAAAACCATAATGCGATAGCCTACCTTAATTGAGATTAATAATCATTTATACTTATTATTTGATAACTTAAGTCTTAAGTGTACGCTATTTTAATTGAACATTTGTTAACATTTGTAGCCTTCCTTTTGTAACGTTTAATGTTGTCTATAAATTATACCGCATTCTTTTCAGAAAATCTGTATAACTATGAGCGTAGCTTTTTTAAGCGTTAATTTAGAACCGAGAAAGGAAGTCCTACAGTTTGGTAGCTATAAAATTACCTTACGATCAAAAAATTATTACGGCTAATATTGCAGATGCTAATTTTGCCGGCAAGTTGGTTTCTCAAGCAGCCACTTATCAAAATCCATTGAGTGAGGCCGAAACAGTTGAACAGTCATTGGATAATCCTATTGATAGTCCGAAGTTGGAAGAATTGGCGAAGGGAAAGAAGAACATTGTCATCATCAGTTCTGACCACACCCGACCAGTACCTTCACATATTATGACGCCTATTTTATTAAGACGGATTCGTTCAGTGGCACCTGATGCACGCATTCGCATTTTGGTGGCCACCGGATTTCACCGGCCTTCAACGCACGAAGAACTCGTCAATAAGTATGGTGAAGAAATCGTTGCTAATGAAGAAATCGTCATGCACATCTCAACTGATGATAGTTCAGTGGTTAAAATTGGCCAATTACCTTCAGGTGGCGATTGTATTATCAATAAAATTGCTGTTGAAGCTGACTTGTTAATTTCAGAAGGTTTCATTGAATCTCATTTCTTTGCCGGTTTTTCAGGCGGTCGGAAATCAATTCTACCGGGTGTGGCGTCATACAAAACAATTATGGCCAACCACTCAGGTGAATTTATCAATTCCCATTATTCAAGAACTGGGAACTTAATGCATAATCCAGTCCACAAGGATATGGTTTACGCTGCTAAAACAGCCGGTCTTAAATTTATTTTGAATGTTGTTTTGGATGAAGATAAACATATCATCGGTTCTTTTGCCGGTAATTTAGAAACGGCGCACAAAAAAGGCTGTGACTTCGTTGAAAGTCTATCAGAAGTCGACAAAATTGATTGTGACATCGCAATTTCAACCAACGGTGGTTATCCACTTGATCAAAATATCTACCAAGCGGTCAAAGGGATGACTGCTGCTGAAGCCACGAATAAACAAGGTGGCGTAATTATTATGGTCGCTGGTGCACGTGATGGTCATGGTGGCGATGGTTTCTACCATAATATTGCCGACGTTAAAGATCCAAAGGAATTCTTAGACCAAGCAATTAACACACCACGGCTTGAAACGGTGCCCGATCAATGGACGTCACAAATTTTAGCTCGAATTTTAGTGCAACATCACGTGATTTTCGTATCAGATTTAGTTGATCCTCAATTAATTACCGATATGCATATGGAACTGGCAACTAGTTTAGATGCTGCCTTAGAACGAGCCTATGCAATTGAAGGTGTGGACGCAAAAGTGACTGTAATCCCTGATGGTTTAGGGGTTATTGTGAAATAACAATAGAAAGAATGAGTAGTTTGGACACAACAAATGAGCTACAACAGCTATTAGAAGCCGTTGCAAACCAAAAAGTCAGTGTAAAAGAGGCCACCAAGCAGCTAGCGCATGAACAGACCATAGATGATTTAGGCTTTGCCAAGGTCGATTTAAGTCGCCAAAAACGTAATGGCTATCCGGAAGTAATCTATGGTGCCGGTAAGACGGCCGACCAAATTATTGGCATTATCGGCTCTTTAAAACGGCATGCTGAAAATATTCTCTGTACGAGAGTATCCCCCCAAAAGTATGCGGTAATTAGAGTTGCCGAACCAACCGCCCATTATGATGAATTAGCCCAGTGTGTCACTTTAATGTTAACGCCAGTAGAACAAACTGAGCATTATATTGCTGTTGTGACGGCCGGCACTTCCGATATGGCAGTTGCCGAAGAAGCGGCCGTTACCGCAGAGGTTTACGGTAACCAAGTAAAACGAATTTATGATGTCGGGGTTGCTGGCATTCATCGTCTTTTTGAACATTTAGATGAGATTCGTGAGGCCCAGGTCGTGATTGTGGTCGCTGGCATGGAAGGCGCCTTAGCCAGTGTTGTTGGTGGGTTGATTGAAAAACCACTGATTGCCGTCCCCACTAGCATCGGTTATGGAACGAACTTTGGTGGACTAACAGCGCTGATGACGATGCTCAATAGTTGTGCTTCAGGCATTACGGTCGTCAATGTCGATAATGGTTTTGGCGCCGGTTACTCAGCAAGTATGATCAATCATTTAAGTGAGACGGAGGATGACAAATGAGAACACTTTATTTAGACGCTTTTTCAGGGATTAGTGGTGACATGTTTATTGGCGCATTACTCGATTTAGGGGTTGATTTCAAGCAATTTGAGACCGAATTGGCCAAGTTAAATGTGACTGGTTACCACTTGCATGCCCAGCGGATCGCTAAAAGCAGTATCTATGGGACCGATTTTGATGTTCATTTGCCAGAAACCGTGCACAAGGATGAAGGCTTTATTGAAACCACATCAACTCATCATCATGATCATCCACACCAACATGCAGATGGGCACACACATAGCCATGGCGATGAAGTTCGGCATTTAAAGGACATCGAAGCCATCATTGATCACAGTGATTTAAGTAATTATGTTAAAACCAATGCTAAACAAGTTTTTACGGAAATTGCCAAATCAGAAGCGATCGTTCACGAATTGCCGCTAAGTGACGTCCATTTTCATGAAGTTGGTGCGCTTGATTCAATTGTTGATATTGTCGGTGCGTTTGTCGCACTCGAATTATTGGCAGTCGATCAAGTTTATTCATCCGAATTAACGGATGGCAGTGGCTTTATCAAAGTGGCCCATGGAATGATGCCTGTTCCGGTACCAGCTGTGATGCAAATGCGAGTGGGCAGTGCGATTCCGATTAAGCAAAACCCAGAGATTCATACGGAATTGATTACACCAACGGGAATGGGCATTGTCAAGACGATTGTCGATCAATTCTGTCCAATTCCAGACAATCAAACGATTACTAAAGTTGGTTATGGCTTTGGTAATCGGGAAACACCACAACTCAATGCGTTACGTGTGATGTTGTGCGAAAAAAAAACTAAGCCAACGGGTTGTTGAAGAAAAGGCAGACCAGATATTAGTGTTGGAGGCCAACATTGATGATCAGTCAGCGGAAAGTTTAGCGCCGGTTTTGGATTTATTGATGGATAATGGGGCGCTCGATGCCTTTTTCAGTCCTATTCAGATGAAGAAAAATCGGCCAGCTATCAAACTAACGGTCATGATTCATCCAGCCGATCAGCAAGCCATTACTTATCTGATCTTGAAACATACATCAACCGTTGGCGTGCGTTACCAGACAATGGGGCGCACCATCATGCCACGTCATTTTATGACCGTCACAACGAGTTATGGTGATATTCGGGTCAAAGTAGTTAATTACGACGATATTGAAAAATATACGCCGGAGTTTGACGACTGCTTAGCAGCCGCTAAGGCCTACGACGTGGCGCTTAATCAAGTTTATCTCGCTGTTTATCAGCAATTAAAATAAAAGTGCGTTGCCAGTGGGTAGCTTGAGAGCATTTAACTAATCAGATGAATTGCCGACAAAGTCGGTAATTTGTCTGATGTAGCAAAGCACAGCAAGCTACTGGCAAAAGCACGTTTAAAATAGTCATTATTTGGAGGAATTTATTTATGGTTCATCAGTTATTAGCAGAATTCATGGGCACAGCGCTCATGATCATTTTCGGGGTTGGGGTTCATAGTGATGAAGTCCTAAAAGGATCAAAATATCGTGGCTCAGGTCATTTATTTGCAATCACAACTTGGGGCTTCGGGATTACAGTAGCCTTATTCATCTTCGGGGATGTCTCAATTAACCCAGCGATGGTACTAGCACAATGCGTTTTAGGCAATATCTCATGGGCAATGTTCATTCCTTATTCAGTTGCTGAAGTATTAGGTGGGATTGTCGGTGCTATCATTGTCTACATTATGTACGCCGACGAATTCAAAGCTTCAGAAGGCAACGTCGATCCAGTCGCTGTTCGGAACATCTTCTCAACAGCCCCTGGTATTCGTAATTTACCACGAAATTTCTTCGTTGAATTTTTTGCAACATTTGTTTTCATTTCATCAATCATCGCGATTACACAAATTAAGACACCAGGAATTGCACCAATTGCTGTTGGATTACTTGTTTGGGCAATTGGGATGGGGATGGGCGGTCCTACCGGATTCGCGATGAACCTTGCACGTGATATGGGTCCTAGAATTGCGCACGCTATTTTACCCATTAAAAATAAAGCTAACTCAGATTGGCAATACGGGATTATTGTACCTGGGATTGCCCCATTTGTTGGTGGTCTATGTGCCGCACTCTTCATGCGGAGCTTCTTTGGTATCTAATTTAATCGGAGGAATCAATTATGCGGGAACAAATTAAACAAACTCAAACGATGATGGTCGATTTATTTGAAGTCGCTGCACATGCGTCACAACCAGGGACAATTTCAACGAGTCTTATCGAAGCGCAACAAGCTCTCTTAACAGCGGAACAACTATACGGAGATTTAGATGACGCACAACAAAGTGCGGGTCAATCAACATTCAAACACTTTGTTGATAGTGCCACAGATTTGAATTTAATGATTGTCAAAAGTTTAGATAACAATGATTTAGCTTATGCTGATCGGATTCAAAACGGTTTATCAGAATTAAAACAATTAATTTAATTATATAGAAAGAAGTCTTTAACAATGAATACATTATCTGAAAAAAAAGCAATGTTGGCTGCCAATTTACAACAAATGAAAAAAGTAATCGTAGCCTTTTCTGGTGGGATTGATAGCACATTAGTATTAAAAATGGCTTTAGAAACACTCGGTAAGGAAAATGTCTTAGCAGTCGTTGCTAACTCAGAATTATTCACAGACGAAGAATTTAACAAGGCAATCGACTTAGCACATGAAATGGGGGCTAACGTTGAAACAACCACTTTAAATTACTTATCAGATGAACATATTGCTAATAACACACCAGAAACTTGGTATTACAGCAAGAAGATGTTCTACACACAATTAAACCAAATTGCTGCTGAAAAAGGCTTTGATCACGTCTTAGATGGCATGATTATGGATGACAACAGTGATTTCCGTCCCGGCTTACGAGCTCGTGATGAAGCTGGTGCAGAAAGTGTCCTTCAAACAGCTGGTTTCTACAAGATTGATGTCCGCCAATTAGCGAAAGAATTAAACTTGAATAACTGGAACAAAGTGGCTAGCTGTTCAGTTTCTTCACGCTTCCCATATAACACAGCCTTAACAGAAGACAAGATTGCGCAAGTCATGCAATCAGAGAAATTCTTGCGTGATTTAGGTTTTGCAACGGTCCGTGTTCGCTACCACGAATCAATTGCCCGTGTTGAAGTGCCAGAAGCACAAATTGCTGACTTTTTAACACATAGCGAACAAATCAACCAAGCTTTACAACAAGCTGGGTTCGAATTTGTCACTGTTGATTTAGCTGGTTTCAAGAGTGGTCGGATGAATGAATCACTATCAGAACAACAAAAAGCAGCCTTGATGACCGCATAATTGAAGTAATATTAAAAGATTAGGGGCTAACCCTAGTCTTTTTTTAGTTTTGAAGTGTTTCTACCGCTAATAAAGTGGCTTCTATGTTAAACTAACATAGATACTTTTTAAAACGAGGCGAAAAATTTTGGAACATATTTATTTAGACAATGCAGCAACGACCCCGATTGCCCCGGAGGTAATCGAGACGATGACCACGCAGATGACCCAAGATTTTGGGAATGCGTCTAGCACCCATTTCTTTGGGCGTCAAGCACATACTGTTTTAGATACAAGTCGGCATATTCTAGCGCAAAGTATTAATGCGAAGGATAACGATATTATTTTAACCAGTGGTGCAACTGAAAGTAATAACATGGCGATTTTACAAACGGCTCAAAAACGGGCTAACGAAGGTAAACGGATTATTACGACAGCGATTGAACATCATTCTGTTTTAAAACCAATGGCTTATTTAGAAAGCCAAGGGTTTGATATCGTTTATTTACCCGTTAATGCACAAGGCGTTATTGAATTGGCTGACTTAAGGGCTGCCTTAACACCTGAAACGATTCTAGTAACGATTATGATGGGCAATAATGAAATTGGCAGTCATATGCCAATTCACGAAATCGGCCAACTTGTTCATGAATCAAATGCCTGGTTCCATACAGATGCCACTCAGGCATATGGTTTATTGGACATCGATGTGCAAGAAGATCAGATTGATATGTTATCTGTTTCAGCACACAAGATTAATGGGCCTAAGCAAATTGGGTTCTTGTACGTGAATGACGCGATTCATTTGCCATCATTTTTAATGGGTGGCGAACAAGAAAAGAAACGCCGTGCGGGGACAGAAAATATTCCAGCCGTTGCTGGGTTTGCCAAAGCAGTTGAATTATTGACACCAGCTGTTAAGGCTGAACATCGCGCTCGGTATGCTGGTTTCAAACAACAAGTCTTAGAAACCCTTCAAGCAAACGGTATTGACTTTGAAGTCAATGGCGCAGGTAGTGACGATATGGTGGGCCACGTATTAAATATGTGGGTTAAGGGTGTCTCAACCTATGTCTTGCAGATGAACCTTGATTTAGCAGGCTTTGCGATTTCAGGTGGGTCAGCATGTACTGCAGGTGATTTGGAACCTTCACACGTTCTAATTGCCATGTACGGTGAAGATAGCCCACGAGTTGCCGAAAGTATTCGAATTAGTTTTGGTGTTGAGACAACTGAAGCAGATGTGACTGCCTTTTGTGCCGCATTAACTAAAATTGTGCAAAAAAACTTGGCTAAGCAAGCCGGTAAAGCCTAGGCGCAACCGCTTCATCTATGCTAAAATGAAACTATCAATCAGTTGATGGAGGTAGCAAGATGGCTTTATTAAAAGAGACAGCAACGGTTTTAGGCAATACGACACAATATGGGTTAAGTGACGCCGTTAAGAAATATACATTACGAGATACTGGCTTCATGCCAACCAATAATGGTAATTTTCAATTGGAACGGCCCCTTGATCCTAATTCACCCTTTAATACAGCGATTAAGCTTAAAATTACTGTTGGTAAAGAATTGAAGACGCTCAAAATGTCGGTCACTTCCGCTGATGGGTTACATCCAGTTAATATTTTTAAGGATGAAAAGAACGCTGAAAACGTCGAACAATTTAATTTCATTATTAATCACTTGATTGAACGGGATATTTTGGTAGCCCAAGCATAATCAAATGAGGATGGGAACGCTGCCAATGGTCAAAATTGGTTAGCGTTCCTTTTTTTATTGACAATTACTTATGAAAAGTGAGTGTTATGGTTTGAAATATGAGCGAGGATTGCTATAATGGTAGTACTGGAATTCACGACCTTCAAATCGTAGAAAACTAGAATCTATTTGAAATGATGGTGATATTGTGGTTGACCACAGTAATACACGAGTCGTCGTTGGTATGAGCGGCGGAGTGGACTCATCAGTAACAGCCTTATTGTTAAAGCAACAAGGTTATGATGTTATTGGTGTTTTCATGAAAAATTGGGACGATACGGATGAAAATGGTGTCTGTACCGCAACGGAAGATTATGAGGATGTTGCCAAGGTTGCTTCTAAAATTGGCATTCCTTATTATTCCGTTAACTTCGAAAAGGAATACTGGGATCGCGTGTTCGAATATTTCTTAGACGAATATAAGCACGGTAGAACACCTAATCCTGATGTTATGTGTAACAAAGAAGTGAAATTCAAGGCTTTCTTAGATTACGCAATGGAACTTGATGCTGACTTTATCGCAATGGGCCACTATGCTCAGATCGAACGCGATGAAAACGGCATTGCCCACATGTTGCGTGGCGGTGATAGCAATAAAGATCAAACATACTTCTTGAGCGCTCTTTCTCAAGATCAATTACAAAAATCAATGTTCCCAATCGGTCACATGCAAAAATCAGAAGTCCGTCGTTTAGCTGAAGAAGCTGGCTTAGCAACTGCTAAGAAGAAGGACTCAACTGGGATTTGTTTCATCGGCGAACGGAACTTTAAGCAATTCTTAGGCGAATACTTACCAGCACAACCAGGTAAGATGATGACTGTCGACGGTCTTGAAAAAGGCACACATGATGGTTTGATGTACTACACAATCGGTCAACGTTCTGGTCTTGGTATCGGTGGCGGTGGCGAATCAAATGACCCATGGTTTGTTGTCGGTCAAAGACTTAGAGCAAAATATTCTGTATGTTGGCCAAGGCTACCATAACGAGTTACTCTATGCTGACCAATTGGATGCAAGTAAGATGACTTGGATCACACCAGTTGATCACGGCACAGATTTCCATTGCACAGCGAAGTTCCGTTATCGTCAACAAGATGTTGGCGTAACAGTTCACATGACTTCAGAGACAACTGCCACAGTTGTCTTCGATGCGCCAGTGCGCGCTATTACACCCGGACAAGCTGTTGTTTTCTACGACGGCGCAGAATGTTTAGGTGGCGGCACAATCGACGTGGCTTACAAAGTCGCTAACGATGATGCTGACAAGCAAGTTTTACAATACGTCTAATTAATAGCACTATGACATATTAAGAAGAAGCGATGCCAAAGATAATTCTGGTATCGCTTCTTTTTTATTGTGAATTTTACATAATTTCAAGATATGTGTTTACAAATGTTCAAAACGGTGTTAAATTGAAAGCGTTAACAAAACAAGGAGGCGCTAATTATGAACTTAGCAAAATATATCGATCATACATTATTAAAACCTGAGGCAACAATGACTCAAGTAGACCAAATTATCGCAGAAGCAAAAACATATCAATTTGCATCTGTTTGTTTAAATCCATATTGGGTGAAGCGTGCTAGTGAGGCACTTCAAGATAGCGATGTTAAAGTTGTGACTGTTATTGGCTTTCCTTTGGGTGCAACAACGACAGCTACTAAAGTTTTTGAAGCACAAGATGCCATTGAAAATGGCGCTGATGAATTAGACATGGTCATCAATGTTGGTGAATTGAAAGCGGGTCACGATGAACAAGTGCTAAGTGATATTCAAGCCGTTGTCAAAGCAGGCCATGCTGCTCAAAAACACGTGAAGGTTATTATTGAAACTTGTCTATTATCGGATGAGGAAAAACGACGTGCTTGTGAATTATCTGAAAAAGCGGGTGCTGATTTTGTTAAAACATCAACTGGTTTCTCGACTGGTGGCGCAACGGTTGCAGATGTTACTTTAATGCGTTCAGTTGTTGGCGATCGGTTAGGGGTTAAGGCATCTGGCGGTATTCATTCAAAAGAAGATGCTGAAGCAATGATTGCAGCTGGTGCAAATCGATTAGGCGCAAGTGCCGGTGTTAAAATCATGAACAGTAAATAAAAGGAGCGAGCAAATATGCAATTCAAACGGGTTTTTACAGTTGTCTTAGATTCAGTTGGTATTGGTGAAGCGAGTGATGCTGCTAACTTTAATGATGTCGGTGCCGACACACTTGGGCATATTGGTGCGTTTTACGGTGAACAATTTAAGTTACCTAACTTACAAAAATTAGGATTAGGTAATATTCGTGCATCTGATCCGATTAAGGGTGTCCCTGCGGCGCAACCAGCTTTGGGTTATTTTGGTAAGATGCAAGAAACTTCAGTTGGTAAAGATAGTATGGATGGTCATTGGGAAATGATGGGTTTACCAGTTAAAGAACCACTTGGTTTTTCCCCAATGGCTTTCCCAACGAATTAATTCAAAAACTAGCTGCTTTTAGTGGTCGTTCCGTAATTGTTAATCGGCCCTATTCAGGCACTGATGTGATTCGGGATTATGGCGAAGAACAACTCGCAACAGGCGCTTTAATTGTTTATACATCAGGCGATTCCGTCTTACAAATTGCCGCTAATGAAGCGGTCATTACGCTTGAGGAATTATATCGAATTTGCGAATATGCCCGGCAAATAACAATTGAAAAGCCATACCGAATTGGCCGCGTCATCGCACGTCCGTTTAAGGGGCAAGACAAAGACCATTTTGAACGGACCTCAGATCGGCATGATTATACATTAGAACCAACTGGGACGACTGATATGGATCGTTTGAAGGCAACTGGCTTGGATGTCCTTGCAGTGGGTAAGATTAATGATATCTTTTCTGGTAAAGGGATTACAAGCGGTGTCCATACAGAAAGTAATCACGATGGAATGGTCCAAACCATCAAAAATGCACAAACCGATTTCACCGGATTTAGTTTTACAAATTTAGTTGATTTTGATGCGATGTATGGTCATCGCCGTAATCCAGAAGGGTACGGGGCAGCTTTAATGGCATTTGATCAACAATTAGGCGAATTACTAGCTGTTTTAAAACCCGATGACTTGTTACTCATCACTGCTGACCATGGCAACGATCCTGGTTTCAGAGGGACTGATCATACGCGTGAATACGTCCCATTGTTAGCTTATTCATCTCGTTTAGCAGGGAATCAATCACTTGGCGTTCGATCAACTTTTGCCGATTTAGGGGCGACGATTTTAGAAAACTTTGATTGTCCAGCAGGAGAAGTTGGTACAAGCTTTTTAACACAATTAAAATAATGGAGGCGTTATTTCTATGAGTACACATATTGAAGCCCAACAAGGGGATATTGCGGAAACTGTTTTATTGCCTGGTGATCCATTGCGCGCTAAATATATCGCTGAAACGTTTTTAACAGATGTGCACCGCTATAATACAATTCGGAATGCATTTGGTTATACTGGTTATTACAAAGGACAAGCCATTTCAGTCCAAGCTTCTGGTATGGGGATTCCATCCATCTCAATTTACGCTAATGAATTAATTCAATTTTATGGTGTTAAACGGTTAATCCGCGTTGGCACTTGTGGCGGATTAGGGACTGATGTTCACGTCAGAGACGTTGTGATTGCCCAATCCGCAAGTACAGATTCTGCTATTATTCAAAATACATTTGGTGCCGGATTGTATTATGCACCGACGGCTGATTTTAAACTCTTAATGAAGGCTTACCAAGCAGCCCAACAAGCACGAATTGCGGTTAAGGTTGGTAATATCTTGTCAGAGGATCGTTTTTACAACGATGAAATTGATCGACAAAAGCTAATCCAATATGGTGTTTTAGGTTCTGAAATGGAAGCCGCGGCACTTTATATGTTGGCAGCGAAGTTTAACGTCCAGGCATTAGCCGTGTTGACGATTAGTAATCACATCATTACAGGAGAAGAAACCTCAGCTGAAGAACGCGAAAAATCGTTTAACGAAATGATAACGGTTGCATTGGAAGCTGGTATTGCTTAAAACAGGGAAGTAGGGGACGAAATGTATCTTTTAGTGAATATTATCGGTTTAATTGTCTTTGTCGGTTTGGCCTTTTTATTCTCGAAAAAAAAGTCGCAGATTAAATGGCGTTCAATTGGCATTATGATGGCAATCAATCTTTTTCTAGCGTGGTTTTTAACCGGCTTTCCGATTGGACGCAACATCGTTATGGGAGCGGCCAATGGCTTTAATTGGTTGGTCCAAGTCGCTTATACCGGAATTGCCTTTGCTTTACCAAGTTGGGTAGCTGTTAAGCAAATGGATTTTGTGACGAGTGTCTTGTTACCAATTCTAATGATTATCCCGTTATTCGATATTTTGACGTATATCGGTGTTTTACCATGGATCATTAAATGGTTAGGGCGTGGCTTATCAAAAGTAACGGGTCAACCAAAGTTCGAATCATTTTTTGCAGTTGAAATGATGTTTTTGGGAAACACTGAAGCTTTGGCTGTTTCAGCATTACAACTCAAACAGATGAAAGGCGAACGGAACTTAACGTTAGCCATGATGTCAATGAGCTGTGTGACGGCATCCATTATTGGGGCTTATACACAAATGATGCCGGGGCAATTTATTTTAACCGCGATTCCAATTAATATTATTAACGCAATTATTGTTACTAATATCTTGAATCCGGTTGAAGTAACACCGGAAGAAGATACGATTGCAACGATGAGTGGTAGTGGGTCTGATACTTCTGACGAACAAGTAGACGTACAAGGGAAAGAACCCTTCTTTTCATTTTTAGGGGATTCAATCTTGAACGCTGGTAAGTTAGTCTTGATTATTACGGCCAACGTTATTGCCTTTGTGGCATTAGCCGCTTTGATTGATAAAATCTTACAATTGATCAATCCTTGGATTACATTGGAACATCTTTTAGGGATTATCATGTTCCCATTTGCTTGGTTGATGGGCTTAGATGTTAGTCACGCTTTTGAATTCGCGCAATTTATGGGAACTAAGTTAGTGACAAATGAATTTGTTGTAATGGGTAAAGTGACAAATACGATTGGCGATTTTGCCCCACATTACAAGGCAATTCTAACGGTCTTCATGACCTCGTTTGCCAACTTCTCAACAGTCGGCATGATTATCGGCGCTTTCAAGGGCTTAGTCGATAAATCAAAGAATAATTTAATTGCTAAAAACGTTGGTTACATGTTGCTTTCTGGTATTTTAGTGTCATTATTATCAGCAGCGACTGTTGGTTTATTCGTTTGGTAATTTGAAAGGGAGTTTTTAGAAAAATGGCATTCCAGGTGGGACATAAAAATCAAGTGCGAACAGAAATTTTAGCAGGCATCACAAGTTTCTTCGCGATTTCATACATCATTATTGTTAATCCAATGATTTTAAAGGATGCGGGGATTCCGGCTAATCTTAGTGTGTTCGCCACGATTTTTTCATCAGCAATTGGCTGTTTTATCATGGGAATTTGGGCTAAGGCCCCAATTGTTTTGACACCTGGAATGGGCGTTAATGCCTTTTTCACGTATACCCTAGTGGTTGGGATGCATTTGACTTGGCAACAAGCCGTGGCTATTTCTTTTTTCAGTAGTTTTATCTATGTCGGGATTGCCTTTACATCTCTTAGTGAGCGTTTATCCGCTTTAATCCCAGCATCGTTAAAAGCGGGGATTACGGTTGGTATTGGGCTATTCCTAGTTGTTTTAGGACTCGAAAAAGCCGAACTGATTCGCTCGGGCGGTACACAGTCGTTGCTCGCATTAGGTGATTTGAGTCAAGCAACACCACTGTTAGCCCTTTTAGGGTTGACCGTTACGCTCGTATTGTATTTAAGACAAACACCAGGGAGTTTTATCGTCGGCATTTTCTTAATCAGTGGGCTCGCGGGGATTTTTAAACTTGTCCCACAAGCAACAACCCAGATTACGATTAGTCAAATCCGTGACTATCCGCAACTTTTAATGCAAGGCGATTTTAGTTCTTTATGGACGCTGAAATTTGGATTGGCGGTTTTTTCAATGACCATGATCTTAGTTTTTGAATCGATGGGCTTATTAGAAGGTTTATTGACCGATCAGCAACAATTTAAACGCGCATTTCAAGCGAGTGCGGTAACGACTTTACTCTCTGGTTTCTTAGGGACCAGTCCCACCGTCGCAGCTGCTGAAAGTGCTTCGGGGATTGAAAGTGGTGGTCGAACTGGCATCACGGCCTTTACGGCGAGGCACATTATTTTTAGGCGCACTTTTCTTTATTCCGTTGTTGCGCTTTGTGCCCCAAGCAGCCATTGCACCAGTCATTATTATTACCGGTGCTTTGATGATGATGCAGGTCCAAGCAATTGATTTGCAAGATTTTACAGAATGGTTTCCAGCCTTTTTAATGATTGTTTTGATCCCATTAACAGGTTCAATTTCAACAGGGTTAGCATTTGGTTTCGTCTTTTATCCAATTGTGAAGTGGGCGGGCCACAAAACACGACAATTAAATTGGACTTTAGTTGGCTTAGCGATGCTTTTTCTATTAGAATTGATTTGTAATACTTTTTTGATGTAATGAATTTGATGAATAGAGGTTCAAATCATGGTAGAAATTGAGTCGCATAAAAAAACGCAACAAAGTTTAGCTGTTGCTAATTTATATTACAAAGCCAATATGAGCCAGGAAGAAATCGCAAAAAAACTGGCGATTTCTAGACCAACTGTCTCACGACTTTTGCAATATGCTAAAGAAATTGGTATTGTCCGGATTGAAATCGTTGATCCTTATGCCAGTGCACAAGCATTAGAAACGTTAATTCAACAAAAATATGATTTACCTGAGGTACACGTCGTTTATACAGATGTCTCCGATTACCAACAAACAATTGTCCAACTTGGGCAGTATGCGGCGGATTATCTGACGTCGATTGTTAAAGACAATGATTTAATCGGTGTCAGTTGGGGCAAGACGTTAAATCAAGTGGCGCTAGCACTGAAAGAACAAACGGCTCAAAACGTTAATATTATTGAATTAAAAGGGAGTGTCACTTACACCCCAACACCGGTTTACTGCCGAAGAAGTCCTGATGAAATTTGGGACGGCTTTCCATACAGCGCCGCATGTCTTGCCGTTACCGGTTGTTTTTGGCAACCAAACGACGCACGATGTTGTCATGGAAGATCGCCATATTAGACGGATGATTGAGATGGGCAAGCAAGCGAACATCGCGATTTATACGGTCGGCACGGTTCGGGATGAGGCCTTACTCTTTCAAACGGGTTATTTTAATAAGGAAGAACAAGCTGTGCTGCAACAAAAAGCGGTTGGCGATATTTGCTCACGTTTTTATAACACGAGTGGTCAAGTGACATGTGCAGCGATTGATCAGCGAACCGTTGGGATTCAACTCGCGGATTTGAAGACGAAGGAACATAGTATTTTAGTAGCAGGCGGGCAACAAAAAATTGCGGCTATTAAAGGCGCATTAGCGGGGCACTATGCAAATTGTTTAATTATTGATGTGCATACAGCCCAAGCATTGATTGCCCCTGACTAATAAGAAGGAGTGATTAGCATGAGAATGGTTGATATCATTGATCATAAGCGACAAGGTGGCGCCCTAACGGCAGAAGAAATCCAATTCTTTATTGATGGGTATACAGATGGGACGATTCCAGACTACCAAGCAAGTGCGTTACTGATGGCGATTTATTTTAATGACATGACTGATGACGAACGGGCGTTGTTGACCATGACGATGATGCGTTCGGGCGATCCAATTAGATCTTTCGATGATTGATGGCATCAAAGTTGATAAGCATTCAACTGGTGGTGTCGGTGATAAGACCAGTATTCCACTTGCACCAATGATTGCAGCGTTGGGGATTCCAATTCCGATGATTTCGGGGCGTGGTTTAGGCCATACTGGTGGCACATTGGATAAATTGGAAGCGATTCCAAA
>AEKF01000037.1_pt1 | contig 28532 bp, 22 predicted proteins | sample 342668 | NCBI WGS metagenome assembly AEKF01 (sample SAMN02954267, study PRJNA50815) | food metagenome | biome: terrestrial; feature: fermented food; material: kimchi; isolation source: Jonggazip commercial cabbage kimchi | place: South Korea | collected 2009-06 | reverse complement strand
GCCAATAGTAGTCGTGTCACTTCAACGAGTCAATCTAATGGCGCCACTACAAGCTCAGCAACATCAATGAGCGCTGTTACACCCAAAGCGACAGTTCAACAACCAACCAGTCAATCAATAAGTGCTAAAGCAGTCACACCTGTTGTCACACAACAAACGCAACAATCAATTAGTCAAACAAAAGCAACACCAACTGCAACACAACAAGCTGGCAGTGTTGCCTTGACGGCTGCCAATTTTCCAGACGCTGGGTTGCGAAAAAAAATTAGTCAATTTGATTCGGACAAAGACGGCATTTTATCACCAACCGAATTAACAAAGATAACATCACTTAATTTGTATAATACCGGTGTGAAAGATGTAACAGGAATTAAATTATTGACCCATCTATCAAACTTAGATGCTAGTTTTTCGGAGCTCACAAAATTAGATCTACGGGGAATGACGTCATTAACTAAGCTCGATTATAGTGAAAGTCCCAATTTGACAGAAATTGATATTAGAGAGTGTCCTAATTTAATTTCAGCCTTTCATTCAGTGAAAAACGAAACCGTTTATATCTCAGCGGGAATGACGCAATACATTGGTTGTCCGTACGTTGATGAGCATACTGGACACATCGTCATTGATTTGGGCGGGGTTGCTCAAACCCAACCAAATGGTTCAAAAACGGTTGATTTAAGTCGTGTGATTTCACCTGATTTATTGGCAGTATTTAAAAAACACCAACAACCTGGTTTTGATGTTAATACGAATATTCTGACAATTCCAGCTAATCAGACAAGTTCAACCTATGTTGCGGGTAAAGATCATATGTATAAAGATACAAACTGGTTATTCTACACCAATTATGATAAACAAGCCTTACCTGTAACAGCGAAATATGTTGACGAACATGGGCAAGAATTAGCAAAATCAGAAACCTTTAAAGGCGATTTAGGCGAACAATATAAGACTGTCCAAAAAGATATTGCTGGTTATACACTAAAAGAAGTCCAAGGTCAAGCGACCGGAACCTATGCTAAGCAAGCCCAAACGGTGACGTATGTCTATGTGAAAAAGACAGCGGTCGTTACTGAAAAGGGGACGGTCACAGCGAAATACGTTGACGAAAAAGGGCAAGAGATTGCGAAGTCAGAAATCTTGAGTGGCAAAGTGGGCGACCAATACACAACTACCCAAAAAACAATCAACGGCTATACATTCAAGAAGGTTGAAGGTACGACAACGGGCAAGTATACGAAAGCTAGCCAAACAGTAACCTATGTTTATACTAAGAAGGCTGTTGTAACAGAAACACGCCCAACACCTAATAAACCAAATACTCACGTTAACAAAACACCAAATACCAATCAGCAAACAACTGTTAAAGAGACAGGTAAAAAGAAACTACCACAAACAGGGACTAATAATGTTTTAGGTGTAACAGTTGCTGGTTTACTATTAACCGCAGCAGCCGGCTTCAAATTGATTTTAGGACGTAAACGAAATTAGACTAACTAAAAAGGTGACCTTATAAAAGGTCACCTTTTTGTGTACGCTAATCAATATTAATAAAGTAATCGGGAAAGGCATCGATCAAGGTTTGCTGTTCTTCAAGCATCAAGTGTAAGTGATTGACCACTAGTTTAGTAGCTAGCGGTGTATCGTTGGCTTTGACCGCTTTGAGAATTGCTAGATGTTGATCAATCAATTTCTGCCATTTAAGATTTGTAATCTTTAAGCGGAGCCAGCGGAAGCGGGTCAGTTGGCTATTGAGAATTTGAAGCCACTCCCAGATTTGCGACTTATCAGCAGCGGTGTAAAAAGCTTTATGGAATTCTTCGTCCATTGCAAAAAAGCCCTGCGCATCGTTTTGTTGATAGTAATATTCTTGTAATTTAATGATTCGTTCTAGTTCTGGTGTGATAGTATCAGTACTCTTAGCAATTGCTTCTTTAACAATTTCCTTTTCGATATTTTCACGAACAAAACGTGCATTTTTAGCACTCTCTAAATCAATTTTAGCGACATAGGAACCACTTTGGGGGACAACATCAATTAAGTTGTCTTTTTTTAGATGGATTAATGCTTCTCTAACTGGTGTTCGTCCTAAGTCAATATCGCTGGTAATCATGTTTTCTGAAATCTTTTGGCCCGGAATGTAATCGGCTAATAAGATTTTTTGTTTAATTAATTCATAAGCGGTCCGTTGCATGTTGGTTGTATTCATCGTTAACATTTTCAAGCCTCACTCTCATAATCATTCTACTTGTTTTTTGATAGCATGGCAATGAAAGCGATTCAAAAAAACGGTTGACACAAGACTCGCTTTGGATTATATTGTAAGCGTAAACAAACATACTAGTATATCAGTTTATTAATTTTTTTAACGTCTAATGTGCGCTATTGAGCAAAAAACTAGGAGGATTCCGATGGAAAAGAAAAAAAGAATTTATACGCCTAAAGAAGTGACGATTGGTCGGTCACTTGCGTATGGTTTAACGGATGTCATGGGCGGTGCCGCGTTTACGATTGTGGGTGCCTTTTTACTCTATTTCTTTACCACTTTTGCCGGCTTAACCGCGGTTGAAGGGGCTGCTATTATTGGGATTGCAAGAATTGTGGACGCCATCACAAGTTTAGTGATGGGGAGCTTGACCGATAATTTTTATAAGACAAAATTGGGGAAGCGCTTTGGGCGTCGCCATTTCTGGCTTTTAATCGGTTCACCATTGATGTTGGAATATGTTTTGATGTGGGTTACAGGGATGAACTTCTGGTATTATCTAATTGTTTATCTATTATTTGAAATTATTGCTGCTTCAGTTTTAATTCCTTGGGAAACCTTACCAACTGAAATGACGACCGACTATAAGGCACGGACAAAGATGTCAACTTGTCGGATGTTCATTTCAGCAACAGGGACCTTTTTAGCAACGTTTGTGCCGGGACAAATTATCAATATGATGGGTCAACATAATGCGTACGCGTATTTTGTTAATGCTTTAGTCTTTGCTTTGATCTTTGCCGCTTGTATCATGGCCGCTAACTTAGCAACTTGGGAACGTGAAATTACCCCTGAGATGGAGGCAGAATTTGCTAAGGCCCCTAAATTAGGTCTCTGGGGCGGATTGAAAAAGCAAGTTAAAGATTACTTCTCAACACTCAAAATTAAGAGTTTTAGAAAGCATTTATTGATCTACCTGTTCTCATTCACGGGTAAAGATGTCTATAACACGATTTTCGTTTATTTCGGTGTTTCTTGTTTAGGTATTTCGGCAACTAATTCAGCTAACATCTTATCACTATCATTTGTTGGGATTTTGGTAACAGTTATTGCTGGTTTCTTAATGGTTAAAAAGGGTCCCCGGTTCCTATTCTTATCAGGTTATTCAATCATGTTCCTGATGTTAGGTGCCTTTTACATGATCTATCGGATTAAACCAGACAACATTATGATGTGGTTGATAATTGTCGGCTTAATCTATCAAGTCGGCCGGGCAACATTAGAGTTTACACCATGGAATGTTTTTCCATTTATTCCGGACTTAGACGAAATCGTTACCAAGCAACATCGTGAAGGAATTTATGCAGCTGTGATGACTTTTGTACGTAAATCAACAGTTGCGATTGCGACTTTTGTTGTTGGCTTAGTCCTACAATCAGGTGGCTATAAGGAAGGCCAAACCGTTCAAAGTGTTGCGACGCAAGATACAATCGTCAGCATCTTAATCATCGGAACGGGTGGTTTAATCTTAATTGCCTTCTGTGTGGCTTTAACCTTTAAGTTAAATCGTGATACGCATGATATTTTAGTCGACGAAATGAATCGTCTAAAAGAAGGTGGTTCAAAAGCCGATGTCACACCTGAAGCTAAAGAAGTTGTCGAAGAATTGACCGGCTTTAAGTACGAACAAGTTTGGAATGAAGACAATGCTAAATAAGAGATTGAGAGGGGATTTACAATGGTTCATTTAACAGATGATTATCGGTTCCACAAAGAAGCTTTTGAAGCAGGTGCGATTAATGTACCGCAATATTCACAAATGGCAATCGATGAAGAAACAAATAACGCACCGGTTTGGGTTCATTTTGGTGGGGGAAACCTCTTCAGATGTTTCCACGCTGCGATTGCGCAATCCTTATTAAACCAAGGCGAATTGAAAAGCGGCGTAGTCGTTGCGGAAACTTATGATGACGAAGTGGTCAGTCGTATCTACCGGCCATATAACAATCGTATTTTACAAGTGATTACCAAAGCGGATGGTCAATTTGAAAAGCATTTATTGGCAAGTGTCGCGGAAAGTTATTTCTTTAACCAAAGTAATCAAACGGATTGGCAATCAATGATGGCCATTTTTGCAAAACCAAGTCTCCAATTTGCTACTTTCTCAATCACTGAAAAAGGGTATAACTTATGGCAAAGTAACGGCGACTTATTAGAGATGGTCGCCCAAGATATTGAAAATGGTCCCAAAGCGCCATTAAATAATATGGCCGGTGTGACGGCACTGCTTTACCATCGCTATCAAAATGGCGCAACACCAATTGCGATGATCAGTACAGATAACTTCTCCCAAAATGGCGATCGGTTAAAGAAGAGTATTTTGACGATTGCCAAAGGTTGGGTGGCTAAAGGGCACGTACCAGCTGAATTTATCGATTATTTAACGGATGCCAAGCAAGTTAGCTTCCCATTATCGATGATTGATCGAATTACACCAAACCCTTCACAGACGGTTGCTGATCAATTGGCTGCAGCTGGGTTTGAAGATACGACCATTTTGCATACAACCAAAGGGACGAATATCGCACCATTTGGGAATACTGAAGAAACCCATTATTTGGTGATTGAAGATGCCTTTCCAAATGGCCGGCCAGACCTGACCAAAGCCGGTGTTTACTTAGTCTCACGGGACGTTGTAAATGATGTTGATGAGATGAAAGTAACCACTTGTTTGAACCCGTTACACACATCACTAGCAGTCTTTGGTTGCCTGTTAGGTTATCAATCAATTTCAGCAGAAATGCAAAATCCAGACTTAGTCCAATTAATTAAGCAAATTGGTTATCACGAAGGCCTACCAGTTGTGAAGGATCCGGGCATCATTAATCCTAAACAATTTATTGATGAAGTCGTTAATAAGCGATTACCAAATCCATTTATTCCGGATACCCCACAACGAATTGCCAGCGATACGTCACAAAAGATGGCGATTCGCTACGGTGTTACCTTGCAACATTACGTTGATCGTTCCGATTTAACACCAACACAACTTCATTTTATTCCGTTGACGATTGCTGCTTGGTGTCGTTACTTAGTTGGTCTAGATGATAATGGGGCTGCTTTTGACCTGAGTCCTGATCCACTGCTCAGTGAACTACAAGCTGATTTGAAGGATCTCCAATTGGGACAAGTAATTGATGCACATGCATTGTTACAACCAATCTTAAGTAATCAAACAATCTTTGGCCTTGATTTATATCAAATCGAGCTTGGGACACGGATTGAAACACTCTTCAGCCAAATGATGGCTGAAAAAGGCGCAATTGCCGCAACATTACACACTTTAATTGAAAAGGAAGCTGAATAATATGCAAAACATGGGTTTTAGATGGTATGGCTCAAATGATGATCCAATTAAACTACAAGCAATCAAACAAATTCCAGGCACAACACAAGTCGTTGGGGCACTCTTTGATATTCCAGTTGGAGAAGTTTGGCCTAAAGAAAAAATTGCGGCTTTAAAAGTAGAAGTCGAAGCTGCCGGATTAAAATTAGAAGTCATCGAATCTGTTAATATTCATGACGATATTAAAATCGGCTTACCAAGTCGAGATCAATATATCGAAAACTATAAGACAACTATTCGTAATTTAGCAGAATACGGGATTAAAGTGATTTGCTACAACTTCATGCCAATTTTTGATTGGGTACGGACAAACTTGGCTTATGAATTACCTGATGGGTCAACTGATTTGGCCTTCGAACACCGTTTTGTTGAAGGTGATCCAGAAGACATTATCAAATCAGTTGAAAAAGATTCAAATGGCTATGTTTTACCAGGTTGGGAACCAGAACGTTTGGCCGAAGTAAAACATTTATTCAAGGCTTATCAATCAGTCGATGAACAAAAATTAGCTGAAAACCTAGATTATTTCCTAAATGCCATCTTACCAACTTGTGAAGAGGTCGGTATTAAAATGGCGATTCATCCAGATGATCCACCACGCCCATTATTTGGTTTACCACGGATCATGAAAAACAGAGACGATATGTTACGGATTGAAAAAATGTATGAAAGCCCTAATAACGGCTTTACCCTATGTACAGGTTCGTTAGGTGAAAACCCAGATAATGATGTGCCAGCGATTATCCGCGAATTTGTCGGGCGTAATAAGGTGCCATTCGTTCACGCACGGAACATTAAGTTCATGACAGACGGTGATTTCCACGAATCAGCTCACTTATCATCAGAAGGTTCATTGGATATGTTTGAAATCATGAAGGCTTTACACGACAGTCATTTTGATGGCTATATTCGTCCTGATCACGGTCGAATGATCTGGGGTGAAGTCGGTCGTCCCGGTTACGGTTTATACGATCGTGCACTAGGCATCACTTATTTAAACGGCTTATGGGAAGCAATTGATAAAATGGATCGTTAAAAAAGGGGACGGTACAATGACACTTTTAAATGAAGATTTTCTCTTAACTAATGAGATGGGTAAGAAACTTTATCACGATCACGCAGCAAAGATGCCAATTATTGATTTTCACTGCCATCTCAATCCAAAAGAAATCTATGAAAATCATAATTATCCAAATCTAACACGGATTTGGTTGAACGACGGCTTGTTCGGGGATCACTATAAGTGGCGCTTAATGCGGACTAATGGGGTGCCAGAAAACTTAATTACAGGCGACGGCGATGAATATCAAAAATTCATGGCGTGGACCAAAACCATTGAAAAAGCAATTGGCAATCCACTATATGAATGGGCTCATTTGGAACTCAAACGTTACTTTGGGATTGATGAACCTTTAACGAGTGAATCAGCTCCTCGTATTTGGGAAAAAGCCAATGCCTTACTAGCAACGGATGACTTTTCACCCCGTGGTTTAATCAAAAATTCAAATGTCAAAGTTGTTTGCACAACGGATGATCCTGCTTCTGATTTGCATTATCACAAATTATTGCAAGCACAAGAAGCTGAAAATGGCTTTAAGGTATTACCAGCGATGCGTCCAGACAAAGCATTCAATATTGCTGCAACAGATTTTAACGACTATTTAGCTGAATTGGGGCAGGCTGCAGGGATTACAATTAACAACTTCACAGATTTGATTCAAGCATTCGAACAACGTTTTGATTATTTTGAAGCCTTAGGCGGACGCCTTTCTGATCACGGGTTGAATACATTCCATTATGTACCTGTTTCAAAAGAACAAGTGGACCAAATCTTGCAAAAAGGTCGGGACAACGCACCATTAACGGAAACGGATATTGATGCTTACTTAACCGCATTATTAACGCAATTAATGCGAATCAATCAAGCACACGATTGGACAATGCAATTCCATATGAATGCAATCCGCAATGCTAATAAACCGATGTTTGCTAAGATTGGTGCTGATACAGGTTTTGATTCAATGGGAACCCAAGCAGATATTGCAGCCGAATTTATGAAGCTTTTAACGGCCGTTCAAATTGATGACCATCTTCCTAAGATGATTTTATATTCATTAAATCCTAATGACTGGTTACAATTGGCAACCGGAATGGGTTCTTTCCAAGAAGGCCCTGTTCAAAAAATTCAATTGGGCTGCGCTTGGTGGTTTAACGATACACGGGAAGGGATGCAAGAGCAATTAACGATTATGGCGCACCAAAGCTTAATCGCTAACTTTGTCGGCATGTTGACCGATTCACGAAGCTTCCTCTCTTATCCACGTCATGAGTACTTTAGACGAGTGCTATGTAACTTAGTGGGCGAATGGGCGGCTCGCGGTCAGGTCCCTGCCGATGAGGCCTTCTTAGGTAAGATTGTCGAAGACATTGCTTACAATAACGCACACGAATATTTTGGTTTCTTTAAAAATTAGGTAAACAGTAGTGTACAGTAACTAACGACGAAAAGGGCGCCACTACAAAACATTGTTTTGGAAGTGACGTCTTTTTTTAGTTTTAAGATTGAAATAGCGTACTTTAATTCAAGGAGGAGAAAAGTTATGTATCGTATTGAAAATGAACAATTAAGTGTCACGATTAATCCAGTAGGGGCTGAGATTACTAGTATTTATAATAAAGAAGATGATTTTGAGTATATTTGGCAGGGTGTTCAATGGCCTAAGCATGCGCCCGTTTTATTTCCAGCAATTGGGCGTTCTAATGAAGACGCTTACTTAATTGATGGTCAAACGTATGACATGCCACAACATGGTTTTGTGGCGGATCAGCATTTCACACTAGAGACGCAAACAACAACTAGTTTAAGTTTGAAGTTGGTTGCTAATGAGACGACTTTACAGTATTATCCCTATCACTTTGAGTTAATAATTGGCCTACAATTGGCGACTGATCAAGTGCGCTTCACAGCGACGGTCAATAATCTTGAGAATCAAGACTTGTCATTTTCATTTGGGTCTCATCCAGCTTTTAATGTACCCATCAACGATGAGGGGTATTTTGATGACTATCAAATCACTTTTGAAACGCCAGAAGATGAAGTTCGTTATTTTGAGATTGTTAAAACGCCTAATCCTTATCGCTCAGGGAAACTGTGCACCTTGAAGCACGTTGAAAATAAAACGGTCCCCCTAACACATAAAATGTTTGAAAAAGGATTATTGATTATTGAAAACCAATTATCAGAGATTAAACTCACGTCAGAAAAGAGTGAACATAGTATTGGGCTTGATTTAGGCGATTTCAAGTATCTAACGCTGTGGACGAAAGAGGGAGCAGATGCACCGTTTCTATGCTTAGAACCATTCTATGGGCTACCAGATGTTGTTGGGGACAAACGAGAACTTACGACTAAGGAAGCTAACTATCATTTAGCAGCAAAAGAAACCGCGTCAATTGGCTATACAATGACATTTAAATAACAAACTTTACGAGGACTAGCTTGGTGAACAGCCGTAGCTAGTCCTTTTTAATGCACCTTGAATAACTAATAATTGTATAACAAATTTAAGAAAACGATTGCAAGATAGCGTTTGCAGTGCTATTATTTCTTTATAAAGAAAACGGTTTCTGAATTAGAAACTTCATCACTAATCAGTCAACCGGGTAAAGAAGGGCGTTTGAGAAATGGGATTTATTAATTATATTTTATCGTTGGGTGCAAGTGTCATGATGCCGATTATTTTCTTAATTGTCGGTTTGATTTTGGGAATGGGCTTAGGAAAATCATTAAAATCCGGCCTTTCTGTCGGGGTTGGCTTTTGTAGGCCTTAGTACGTTAACGCAACTATTGGCTGATAATTTAGGACCCGCAGTGACGCGAATGGTTAAAATTTACGGTCTGCATTTACATACACTGGATATTGGTTGGCCAGCTGCTTCCGCAGTCGCATTTGGGACGCAAGTTGGCGCGATCATTATTCCTTTAGGGTTAGTTGTTAATATTTTAATGTTACTAACTAAGACAACTAAAACGTTGAACATTGATTTATGGAATTACTGGCATTTTGCTTTTATCGGTTCAATCGTTTCAATTGCTACGAAGAGTTTCTTATGGGGAAGTTTTGCTGCCATCATCGTCTTTATAATCACAATGGTTGGTGCCGATTTATCGCAAGAACGTGTCGCGCGCTTTTATGGTAAGAAGCTAGACGGGATTTCCTTGCCACACGCATTTTGTGTCAGCTTCATTCCGCTAGCAATTGTCGTTAACTGGTTAATCGATAAAATACCAGGGCTAAACAAAATTGATTTTGATGCCGAAAAATTACAAAAGCGCTTTGGGATTTTAGGCGATCCGATTTTCTTAGGCGTGATTATCGGGATTTTAATCGGTGTCTTAGCTAAATATAGCTTGGCCAAAACACTTCAATTGGGAATAATTTTAAGCGCTGTCATGGTCTTGATTCCACGAATTACATCACTCTTTATTGAAGGACTAGCACCAATTTCTAAACGTTCACAAGCTTTGATTAGTCGTAAATTTGAAGGTCGCTCATTCAATATTGGGATGACACCAGCATTAGTGATCGGTCATCCCACAACATTAGTGGTTTCATTGGTATTAGTGCCTACAATTTTATTTCTATCAATTGTCATTCCAGGTAACGAATTTTTACCACTTGCGAGCTTGTCAGGCTTGATTTATATCTTCCCAATGGTTTTGCCATATACGAATGGGAACGTATTTAGAACCTTTATCACAGGCTTATTGGCATTAATTATCGGTGTCTTATCAGCCACGAGCTTAGCCCACATCTTCACGTATGCCGTTAGAATGGTCCAAGCTAGCTTGATTCCTGCCGGTACACCATCCGTGGCCAGCATCGACTTTGCAGCTAGCCCGTTAGCATGGTTAGCCTACGAACTAGTCGCTAAGATCAGTATTATTGGTCCCGCTATTTTGGTCATCTTCACATTATGGTTAATGATCTATAATCGCCGTCAAATTCAAAAAGAAGAACAAGCAGCACGCTAACGAATAGGCAGCTAATCCTGGAAGAGGGATTAGCTGCCTATTTTTATCGGGTAATAAGAGAGAAATCGATTTAAGTTATACAAAAGATGGTATTATTAAAACAACACTAAAAAAGGCGCTATGGACAAAGATTCATTTGTCCGTAGCGCCTCATGTTGTTTAATTTTTAAGCATTCATAATTCTTTCGAATTCTGCGTGGTATGCTTTGGCATTTTCAGTTACTTTGGCAAAATCACCTTTTTCAGCAGGGCCGACAAGGTTACCACCAGCACCAACGACGACAACGCCCTTAGCAAACCAGTCTTTCATATTTTCTAAGTTAACACCGCCAGTTGGCATGATGTTGACATATGGGAATGGGGCTTTAACGGCTGAGATGAAGCCTTGGCCTACAACGCTACCAGGGAAGACTTTCACGATATCAGAACCAAATGACATTGCTGTTTGGATTTCAGTAATCGTCATGCAGCCTGGCATATAAGGGATTTGGTAAAGGTTACACAGCTTAGCAACTTCTTCATTGAAGGAAGGGCTTACAATGAATTCCGCACCAGCCATGATTGCGATCCGAGCTGTGATTGGTTCTAAAACAGTACCGGCACCGATACAAACTTCAGGATCATCCTTGAATTCTTGTTTCAATTCAGCGATAATTTTATCAGCTTCTGGGGCAGTGAATGTTAATTCAATACCTTTAACGCCACCGACGATACATGCCTTGGCTGCTTGATAGGCTTCGTCCTTAGAAGCACCACGAACAACAGCTACCACACCAGTGTTTTTAACCTTTTGAAGAATATCCATTTTTTGCAAAAAAATCAGCTCCATTTCCATATAATAAATTTACTTTTTGATAAAGAAACTATATAATAGTTATATTATAACGCTTTCATTCTAGAAAACAAGTAGGAGATTGTAAAAATGACAGAAACAAAATCGTATGGCACCGTCTTAATTAAGGCCAAACAAATTCTAGATTATTTAATGGATCAGCCGGCAGGGCAGACATTAAAAGAAATTAGTGATGGCTTACAAAGTACTAAATCAACCACTTTAAAAGTGCTCGCAACGATGTGTGAGTTGAATTTGTTGTGGCGTTCAGAAAATGATAAACGTTATTTTTTGGGATCGGAATTGATTGGTTACGGGCAAAAAGCATTGTCTGAGTTTGATATTAAGAATATTGCGGTTCCATACCTACAAGAATTGCGGGATGAAACAGGTGAAACAGTCCATCTGGGCATTCATGCAGGTGATTTTGTTGTTTTCTTGGAAAAATTAGAAAGTCCCCGTAGCGTTAACTTGAAATCAAAAGTTGGTGGGAAGCTAAACCTCTTTAGTTCGGCCATGGGCAAGGCCTTCTTAGCGACAATGCCTGATGAACAAGTAACGGCCTATTTAGAGCGGGTGGCGTTAACCGCACTCACAACGCATACGATTACCGATCCAAGCGAGCTACAAAAGCAAATTAACCAGGTTAGAGAACGCCATTATTCAATTGACGATCGTGAAAATGAAGAAGAGGTTTTCTGTGTGGGTGCTGTTTTAGAAAAGCACAACCGCGTTTTTGGGGCATTTAGTGTCAGCACACCGGATTATCGTTTAGATTCTAAACGGAAGAAGGCGATTACCGCAGCGGTTTTGAAAACAAAGGAAATGATTGAAAGACATCTTTAAAATAGTGAATGGAGATTATTCGTAATAAGAATACTCTCTTTTTTTTGAAAAAAATTAAAAAAGGGATTGCTAAAATTCGTAGTTGTGATAACATGAACTTGAAAATGTTAACGATACCATTTTTATTTTTACATATTTTGTTACCGGTATCATAAAACTGAAAGGATTGATTGTAATGCAAAATATTAAAGCGGTTATTAAACGTGAAAAAGAATTACCAACTAAAGTGCTTCAATTTGGCGAAGGTAATTTTCTAAGGGCCTTCGTTGATTGGCAAATTCAACAGATGAACAATCAAGGTTTATTTAGCGGTGGGGTGAAGGTTATTCAACCGATTGAACATGGCATGGTTGCTCGACTAGAGGCCCAAGATAATCTCTATACGGTTTTACTAGAAGGCTTGTTAGCAGGGGAGAAGATTCAATCGGCTGAAGTCATCACCGCTATTAATGGGACCGTTAATCCGTATGCTGATTTTGCGGCTTATCTTGATTTAGCGCAAGATGATGATATTGCATTTATTTTCTCCAATACGACTGAAGCAGGCATTCAATTTGATCCAACAGACCAATTGACGACTAGCACGCCAAATACTTATCCAGGCAAATTGACAGCGCTATTATACGAACGCTTTAAGTTACAAAAAGCCGGCTTTGACATCATCCCTTGCGAATTGATTAACCATAATGGTGATCAATTGAAAGATTGTGTTTTGAAGTACGCCGATCTTTGGTCACTCGGAGCTGCTTTCAAGCAATGGGTCAACACGGAAAATCGGTTCTATTCAACATTGGTCGACCGGATTGTACCCGGCTATCCTAAGGAACGGGCTGCTGAATTATGTGAACAATTCGGTTATCAAGATGATTTAATCGTTAAGGCTGAACCATTTTTAATCTTTGTCATTGAAGGGGACGCCAGTCTAGCAGAACGATTACCATTAAAAGCGGCCGGTATTAATGTTGTAATCACCGACGATATGCAACCTTACCGTGAACGCAAAGTACGCTTGCTAAACGGCCCGCATAGTACGATGGCCCCTATTGCGCGCTTAGCTGGCTTAGAAACGGTGGGTCAGGTGATGGCAGATCCTGATTTTAGTCAGTTTATTAACGATGAAATGTATACCGAAATTATGCCAGTAATCGATTTGCCACATCAAGAATTGGCTGATTATGCGGAAGGCATTAAGGAACGTTTTGCTAATCCATATGTTAAACACGAATTGGCATCAATCGCTTTAAATAGTATTTCTAAATTCAAAGCGCGTCTCTTACCTAGTTTACAACAAAACATTGAACAACAGCGTCAAGTGCCCGTTCGAATGGTACTTGCCTTAGCCGCATTATTAGTCATTTATGGTGACTATCCTGATATTGCAATTGAACCTAACGATACACCGGAAACAATCGCGTTTTTCAAAACCATTCAACAGCAACCAGATTATATCGAAAAGGTATTGGCTGCTGAAGGCTTATGGGGAATGGATTTAACGCAATTACCTGGCTTAGAGGCAACTGTTAAAGCAGATATAACACAAATTTTGAATCAACAAACACGACAATTAGTACGTGCGATTAATAAAGGAGAAACACTATGAATCAATACGTCATTTTAAACGCGAATGATAATGTTGCAGTGGCGTTGCAAGATCTAATGGCTGGGACAGTCATATCAGATTTTGAAACACCGGTCACACTACAAGAGGACGTCAAACGTGGGCATAAATTCACATTACAAGCACTCTCAAAAAATGCCGATGTTATTAAATACGGTTATCCAATTGGCCACGTGACTGAAGATGTCGTGGCAGGGCAATGGGTGCATACACATAATCTCGCCACTAACTTGAAGGATCAACTGGCCTATGATTATCAACCAATGACAATTCCCAACCACTATCAAAAAGAACCAGAACGGTATTTTATGGGATACAAGCGGGATAATGGGAAAGTTGGTATTCGAAACAACCTCTACATTATTCCAACGGTAGGCTGTATCAATCCGTTATTAGATATTTTTGTACAACAATTTAAGGCGCTCCATCCAGATAATGGCTCATTTGATAATATCATCGTTTTGAAACATCCCTATGGTTGTTCACAATTGGGTGACGATTTTGAAATGACACGCCGAATTTTAGTAGATGCTGCGCTTCAACCAAATGCAGGCGGGGTCCTAGTCTTTGGCCTTGGTTGTGAAAATAACCAGATGGACGGCATGAAGGCGGCAATTGAAGCCTACGAACCGATTAATCCTGATCGCATGAAATTTATCATTTCGCAAGAAGTGAAGGATGAATTAGGCGATGCACTAGATTTATTGGAAGAACTAAATGAAGCCGCTAAGGACGATCATCGCGTGAAATGTCCGCTAAGTGATTTGAAGATTGGTTTGAAATGTGGTGGCTCAGATGGGTTATCAGGTGTTACTGCCAATCCATTATTGGGCCGCTTATCAGATTATATTGTGGCCCAAGGTGGCTCAACTGTCTTAACAGAAGTTCCAGAAATGTTTGGTGCTGAACAAATTTTAATGTCGCGAGCTAAGGATCAACCAACTTTTGAAAAAATTGTCGCATTGATTAATGAGTTTAAAGCTTACTTCGAATCTTATCATCAACCTATTTATGAAAACCCATCACCAGGCAACAAAGAAGGTGGCATTTCAACTTTAGAGGATAAGTCGCTCGGCTGTACGCAAAAATCAGGGACTTCACCAGTATGTGATGTTTTACAATACGGTGATAAATTGAAAACTAACGGCTTATCACTATTACAAGCACCCGGGAATGATTTAGTCTCATCATCAGCATTAGCTTCTGCTGATTGTCAGATGGTGCTCTTTACAACCGGTCGGGGGACACCATTCGCCACTTATGTCCCAACTGTCAAAGTGGCGTCAAATTCCTACATTGCAGATAAGAAACCACGTTGGATTGACTTTGATGCTGGCCAATTAATGAACAAATCAATGGACGATCTAGCAGATCAATTTATCGATTTTATTATTGAAACAGCGAGTGGCCGTCCAACGAATAATGAACAATTTGGGATTCACGGGATTGCTATCTTTAAAAATGGTGTCACGGAATAAAATGATTTTGAGTCGGTAAAATAAGTCTGTCGAAAAGGCAGACTTATTTAATGATGTTGTTTGTGAATATAATCACTCTTGGAGGAGATCGTATGGCTGATATACATGTTAATGCAAACTTAGTACCGCATAAAGCACCACATAAGGACCACAGAACACTATCTTGGCAGGAAAAGGGGGCCTATGGGTTCGGTGATTTTGGTAATGGCTTCATGTTTGATTTAGGACAAGCCTATCTGACCAAGTTTTTTATTGATGCTTGTGGAATTGGGTCTGGCGTCGTTGCACTTATTTTTTCCGTAACTAAAATTTTTGATGCTTTTATGGATCCAATCGCGGGTTCTGTGATTGATGGTCGAACTAAAATTGGTAAAAATGGCAAGTTTAGACCAGTGATGATGATTTCAGCTATTATTCTAGGTATTTTAACGGTTTTAACATTTACAATGCCAGATGTTGCGATGCCGATTAAAATTGTTTATGCTTACGCGACTTATATGGCTTGGGGGCTTTGTTACAGTTTTACTAACGTTCCTTATGGGTCACTTGCTTCAGTGATGACCCGAGATGTTGAAGAAAGAACGCAACTGGCAACAACGCGCCAAGCAGGTTCGCTCGGGGCTCAGTTGATTACCGGTGTCGCCTTTATTCCAATCGTAACGATGTTCAGTAGTCAAAAGCACGGGTACGCGGTTGCTGCTACTGTGATGGCCGTAATCGGTATCGCCGGTTTTTATATTTGTTATAAGGGCACGCGTGAAAATATTGCGGTTCATCGTGATCCAAATGCAAAACGAGAAAACTTTAAAGATTATGCCAAAGTTGTGTTCACCAATAAACCATTGGCTTGTTTAATTCTCATGACGATTTTTACAATTTCAGCGATGAATACAAATAATCAAATGATGGTTTTCTTCTGTGAATATAACTTAGGTAATATTGGCTTACAACCGATTGTAAACGGTATCATGATTGGCTGCTCCGTCGTCGCTATTTTATTAATTCCGAAGTTAGTAAAACTATTCGGTAAGAAACAAACTGTTATCTGGAGTTTTGCGATTGGCGCGATTGCGAACGGTTTAAACTTTGTGTTACCAACTAATATCTACACGTTTATTGGATTAGTCACAATCGGCTACGTCGCTTTAGCAATTCCTAACGGGATTACTTGGGCTTTTGTTTCAGATGTGATTGATTATGGGGAATGGCATACAGGTATTCGTAAAGAAGGGATTACCTATGCAGCCTTTAACTTCTCACGGAAGTTAGCCCAATCATTAGCGGCACTTGTCAGTTCTGGTATCTTAGCGTTAACCGGTTATGTGGCAAATGCGCATCAAACAGAACGGACGTTACTTGGAATTAAGGGCGCCATGACCCTTTACCCAGCAATTGCCTTATTATCAGCAGCGGTCATCATTGGTCTTTTATATCAATTATCAGACGATCACTACCGTGAAATTGCAGCGGACCTTGAAGAAGGTAAATGGGAAAAAGGAACAATTGGGGATCAAGATAATTAGTATCGAAAAGTAGAATTGATAGAAAAAGGACATAGAAATCGATATTAGATTTCATGTCCTTTTTGATATGTCTATCGTATCTATTAGCAAAACATAGCCCTGAACTGACCAGGGGTTAGATGCTCTTCTTCCTTAAAAATACGGATAAAATAATTTTCAGTTGTAAAGCCATTACGATAGGCAACTTCTGCTAACATCATATTGGGGGCGGTAATGAGTAGTTCCTTTGCTTTTTTTATTCGATGAGCATTTAAATATTGCTTTGGTGTCTGGTGATAAACATCATGAAAAGTTTGTAAAGAGTATTGAACGCTATAATGAGTAACAGAGGCAAAGTCTTGATTAGTAAGTTTTTCATTATAGTGATTGTGAATGAGGCCTAAAATGGCTTCTACTATATAACTAGTGGTAGGTGATATACGTTTTGTTAAACAAGGTTTAAGTGCTAATAATAATGCATAAACTGAAGCCGATGCATTTATACCAGTATGGTCTATCTGGTTTTGAATCGTATAATAACTATCTGCAGCAAAGTCCAGCAATAGTTTGGTTGGGTGTTCAATATATGTAAATTCTCGAAACCCCATAGAAGTTGTAATTTCTTTGGCGAATGTACCTCCAAAAGTAAAATAACTGGTTACCCACGTGCCGTTAGTTGATTGATAAGAATGAGGTGTGTTAGCAGCTATTAAGCAGCCTTCACCGCTCTTTAAAACTAGTTCGTTAGTACCTACTTTAATGATTCCAGAGCCGAAGTCACTTTGCATCCATTGATAAAATGGGTAACCGTTTGGTCGATAAACGTCTTCTTGTTGCCAACCATAACCGATACTCTCTGCAAATAATGGTAAAGAATAGTCGGGTGAGGTAAAGATAACCTGGTGAATGGGTTCAGTGCACATAAGTACTCATCCTTTCTTAGAACAACCTATAAAAGTGGATATCTATATTATACCTTAGATAATCATGAGTAGTTATTTATGAAATAATGAACCTTCAAAAAGTATAAGTAAATGAGTAATGAATGCAATTACAGCGCTTACATTTTGCGATATTCTTACATTAAATAATTGATTGGAGGAGAATATGAAACCAAAAGAAGAAGGTATAGAAATCGACGGTCTACTACATGGTAGTGACTATTACCCGGAACAATGGCAAGAAAGAATGGACGTTATTACGCGTGATTTTCAATTGATGGATCGTGCAAATATAAATACAATTACAATTGGTGTTTTTGCATGGTCAATGCTAGAACCGGAGGAAGGACGGTTTGAGTTTGGTTGGCTTGATGATATATTTGATAGAATGGAATCTCGAAAAGGTCATGTAATTTTAGCAACGCCAAGTGGTGCAAGGCCAGCTTGGCTTGCAAGTAAATATCCGGAAGTTTTACGTACCGATGAAAATGCGCAACGACGAAATTATGGTGGTAGACATAATCATTGTTTGACATCACCAATCTATCAAGAAAAGGTTCGAATTATAGATGAAAAGTTAGCACAACGATATGGTAAAAGAAAATCTCTAATACTATGGCATATATCAAATGAATTTAGTGGTGAGTGTCATTGTGAACTTTGTCAGAGTGCATTTCGTGAATGGTTAAAAAAACGTTATAAAACACTAGATCAGTTGAATAAAGCTTGGTATACCAATTTTTGGAGTCATCGCTATAATGATTGGAATCAAATCATGTCCCCGAGCCCATTAGGGGATATAAAATTAAATGGACTTAATATTGATTGGAAACGATTTGTGAGTCAACAAACACTTAGTTTTTATCGGAATGAAGTGGCGATTATTCAAAAGTATTCAGAAAAAAAGCCAATAACAACAAATTTTATGGCTGAATCGGGTTATTTACAACCATATGCTGGAATAGACTATACCCAATTAGTAGATGATATTAGTTTAGTAGGGTGGGATTGTTATCCATCCTGGCATAATGATCAAGAAGATGATTATCAAGTAGCGCTCAGAGTTGCTGCACTAGATAGTTATTTCTACGCTTTAAAAAAGAGGCCGTTCCTTATTATGGAATGTACGCCTAGTCAATTAAATTGGAAGTCGTTTAATCGCCCTAAGAAACCTGGAATGCATCGATTGAGTGCCCTGCAGTTAATTGGAGATGGTGCGGACGGTATATCATATTTTCAAATGCGGCAATCACTGGGTGCTTCAGAGCAATTTCACGGCGCCATTATAGGGCATGATGACAGTGCAACAAACCGTGTTTTTCAAGAAGTAGCACAAGTTGGGCATGATTATCAAATGCTTAAAGAATTACAAAATAGTTATCGACAAGCTGAAGTTGCTATTATTTATGATGTTGAAAATTATTGGGCGCTAAATGATGCGTATAATTTTGCTGAGAGTACAAAGCTGTACTGGGAAACAATTCAGATTCATTTTAATAGTTTCGCTAGACAACAAATTCCCGTTGATATTATTACACCAGATGCTTGTCTTGATGATTATAAATTGGTTATTGATCCAATGCATCATATGATGACAAGGACATGGTTAGACAAAATAAATAAGTATGTTGTAAGTGGTGGAACAATTGTCGGTACTTATCTAACCGGATTTGTAGATAGTTCAACAAAGGCATATTTTGGTGGTTGGCCGGAAGCTCTAAAGAATTTATATGGTATTCAGGTGAACGAAACAGATACCTTGTATCCAAAGCAAAAAAACAAAATTGAGTATGCTGGGAAAGATTATGAAGTATACGATTATTGTGCGTTACTTAAATTAAGTCATGCTACGACTCTAGCACAATATTTAGAGGATTACTATCGAGAAACAGCAAGTATAACTGTAAATAGATATGGTGCTGGAGAAGCGTATTATATAGCGGCACGTACAGGTGAAGCCTTTTTAACGAGGTTCTATCATGATATTTGTAAAAAGAATGATATTAATATGATCAATGAAGCAGTAGTACCATATGGTGTACTAATTCAAAAACGAATTACTGAAAACCATACTTATATATTGATACAGAATTTTTCACATAGTACTCAGAAATGGTACCTTGCAGTAAATGTAATTGATTTATTGAGTGGAACAGAAATGGGTATAGGCAATCACGAGATGGAAGCGGATACAGTGATTGTATTGAAGATACTCAAAGATAATTGATTCTAATATTAATATAGGAGGTTTATTTAGATATGGAAAAGGGAGTAACATCAATAAATGAGGCACAGATAATCAATAGTTTTGAGCATAATATACGTCCTTTTGGCGTAAGGGATAAAATTGGTTATATGTTTGGGGATTTAGGTAATAGTTTTTTGTTAGGTATTGTTCAAGCATTTCTAACAATTTATTACACAAATGTTTTGGGAATATCAGGCGGAATTGTGGGTATTCTATTCTTAATATCTCGAATTATTGATGCCTTTGCAGACGTTACCGTGGGACGTTTATGTGATATTACTAAGCTAACCCCTGCTGGACGTTTTCGACCATGGATAAAATGGGCAAAATGGCCGTTTTGTGCGATTGTAATTATTATGTTTTTACCGTTCGTTAAGGATTTTTCGAGTAATCTCAAAATTATTTATATATTTACTACTTACCTACTATACGGAATTGGATTGTCTTGTTTTAATATTCCATACGGTTCATTGGCAAGTGCTATTTCATCTGATCCAGATCAACGCGCTTCACTTTCAATTTATCGCAGTGTTGGTGCAGCAATTGGTGCTGGTGGTGTTGGATTTATCTTACCGTTAATTGTTTATACAACGTCAAAAACAGGTCATCAGATTCTTTCTGGTACGAGATTATTCTACATTACGATAGGCTTTGCGATACTATCCTTTATATGTTACTTATTACTATATCGGATGACAACTGAAAGAGTTCGTGCTGAAAAAAAAGAAAAAATTAAAGTTAATGTACTCTTACAGGGGATGATTAAGGATAAAGCATTAATGGCACTAGTTGTTGCTGATCTAGTGGTCTGTATTACGGGTAGTTTAATGGGAATGATTACAACATATATGTTCACTGATTATTTTGTCAGTAAATCGGGGCTATCAGTTGCTTTACTATTCACTTATGCAACAACATTATTTATGGCACCTATTGCTAAATTAGTGACACAAAGGTTTGGTAAGAAAGAAGCAAGTGTCGTGGCATTACTTTTTGCTTCCGTAATGTATCTAGGAATGTATTTTCTACATTTGCATAATGTTACTATTTTTTTAACGATGCTCTTTTTGGCAACATTTGGGCAAGCGATGTTTAATCTAATGGTTTGGGCTTTTATTACAGATGTTATTGCTAATCATCAATATGTAACCGGTTTACGTGAGGATGGTACTGTTTATGGTGTGAATTCATTTGCTCGCAAGGTTGCTCAGGCTATTGCTGGTGGTGCTGGTGGTTTTATGTTGAGTTGGATAGGTTATCGTTCATCTACTACAGGCGGAATTGTTCAAACAGAAACAGTTTTAAACAATATTTATGCTATAGGAACTCTAGTGCCTTTTATATTAACCTTAACTTCTGCATTAATATTACTTTTCTGGTATCCATTAAGTAAAAAGAGAATAGCTCATGTGGAAGAAGAATTACGAAAAATAAATAGTAACATATAGAAATAATTGAGAGGACCTACGTAACTAGGATAACGTTCTAGTTAAATCAAAAAAGAGCTAATTCAATTAGCTCTTTTTTGATGATAAATTTAAGCCTATTTATAGTAACGTATCATCCGGCTTATGTTTACGTGTTTCCGAGGGTAGTTCATGGTAGGCCTTCTTATATTCCTTGTAGAAGTAGTTCTTGTTCGTATAACCGATTTCAGCGATGATATCGTCGATTGTTCGCTGCGTCGAGCTGATCAAGAGATGGGCCTTCAGTAGCTTTTGCTTATTGAGTAGCTCTGTAAAGGTGACGTGTGTTTCAGCCTTGATAAAGTTACTGAGGTAGTTCTTGGTGTAGCTTAGCTTCTCTGCTAAGGCAGTGAGGGTTAGCGTTGTGTAGTCCTTTTCGATAATCGCAAAGATCCGGTTTAAGAGGTCGTTGGGAATCTGATTGGTGTCACGAACCATGCTAGGATCATAGTTGCGCATTAATTCAGTTAGCAAAATGATTAAATAATGGCTGATAATCACATCCGAGAAATCGGCCGGGAAGTAATATTCTGTCAATAATTGCTCGATGACATTGTTGATCTTAGGCAGATTATCTTGGAAGAGTAAGAAGTTCTTCTGCGCTTCGGTATGGTTGTTGATTAAGAAATCAAATAAAATACTGCGGTTTGATTTCATCTGTTCGAGCCAATGAAGATTGATATTTTGATTTTGAAAAAGGATATTGATCAAGATATCGTTCTCGCCTAATGGTTCAATTGAATGTTCACTACCGATATCAATTAAGAGAATATCATGTTGCTTTAAATGTACTTTTTGCCCATCGATAATTTCGGTACACTCACCAGAATAGATATAGTTGAGCTCCATGAAATCGTGAGAGTGTTTAGGATAGGCAGCATAGCGGTTATGTTTATTGATGTAAATATCTTTATTTTTGAAGAAGTACTGACTTTCTAATTTAAATTCGGCTGGTGATTCAGGGACCGTAGCCGTAGGGAAGTCGGGGACAAAGCGGTGGCTCGTTCTTTGTAGCGTTTCAATCGGTGTTTCTTGTTTTAAAAAAGTGGCTAAAGTTTCGTCCATTTAGAGGTCTCCTAAAACAAATTATCAGTTATGTAACTGATTACATCGTAGCATAAGATTAAAAAAAACGCTAAGTAAAATGAGATTTACTTAGCGTCTTAAAGATTAGTCGAGATTAATCTTGGTTGTTAATTTCTTTAAGTTTAGCATCAACATCATCAATTGTTTTCTTGTTAAGTGGGTATAAGAAGGCAAGGATTAATGCGGCGATTAATAATAATGCGGCTGGTAATAAGTTCGCTAACCCATAAATTCGGTTTTCAACGGCGATACTTTGAACTGCACCACCATTTGTTGATGATTGGTAGCCGATTAATTGAAGCATGAAACCACCGATCCCGCCAGCTAAGGCTTGGCCGACTTTACGAGCGAATGAGTTCACACCGTAAACGGTACCGTCTTCACGGTAGCCAGTCACGTATTGATGATAGTCAATAACATCTGTGATGAAAGCCCAAACCATTAAGTTGAAGAGTGAAAAGCCTAAAGTTGCGACGAACATAAATACAAGGTAAACCCAAGCATTGTGAATGTGCATGAAGTACATGATGAAGTATAAAGCAGATGAGAAAACTAAGGTTACAACACTAGCTTCTTTCTTACCAAACCGTTTGATAACCCAAGTTGCAAACGGTGCAAGCAAGATAACAGTCCCATAAGTGAAGAGAAGGGCGATTGACATCGCTTGTTTATTGTGGAAATAGTCATTGAAAAGATAAGTGGTTGTTGTCCCTGATAAGATTTGGTTGATAACGATGAATAAATCGACAGCAACAAGGGCAAGTAACGCCTTATTTTTAGCCATCCCTTTTAATAAATCTTTAGCGCTTACTTTTTCATGTTTTTGAATTTGAACCCGTTCAGTTGTTAGTTTGTATGTCATGTTGTATGACAAGAAGGCAAGTAATGAACAAACGATTGCGATAATGAAGAAACGCATGTTTGAAACAACTTGGCGACCATCAGCAGCTTGTGCGTACATGAAGATTGGGATTAAGAAACCAGTTGAAGCACCACCGATAGCTGAACCTAAACTTCTGAAAGTTGATAGTGACGCACGGTGATCGGGGTCAGCACTAATTGCTGAAGCCATTGAACCGTAAGGAATATTGATTGCTGATAAGAAAATCCCATAAACAAGATATGAAATGAAGATGTAGACAATCTTAAGACTCATTGGTAATGAGTGCATGAATGGTAAGAACATGATGATTGTGATTAAGCAGAAAGGATATTTCATCCGACGAATCCAAGGACGGAAACGACCTTCACTGGTTAATGCTGTTGTGTCGGCAATCCGGCCAACTGTGACATCAGCAAAAGCATCGATAATTCTAGCTGTTAAGAATAAGATCCCAACAACCCCACCGGCAATTCCGAGCACGTTCGTGTAATAAATCATTAGGAAACTATTCACAAGACCGAGTATAAAACAATTCCCTAAATCCCCAAACATGTAACCGATTTTGTCGCGAAGACCAAATGGTTTGGCGTTTGTTTTCACAGCTTCATGTTGTGCTGCGGTTGATTGAGTACCTGGATGAGTCGCTGTAGGTGCTTTCATATTATGCATCTCCTTAAAAAATTATGAATGATTTCTGGTAAACGCTTACAGTCTTATTAAACAATATCCACCGGTTCGTCGCAATATGTTTTTTTATGGTTGTTTGTATCACTTATACATATTAGGCATTTTTAAGCGGAAAATAAAGCGCTAACACTGTACAATTAAGGCATAGCCAATTTTTAATTGTGAGGAGGAGAATATTGTGTATGCTGAAAATGGGGCATTAAGGAAACTAACCGTGTTTGAAACGTTATTTTATTTTATTATTTCGATCTTATTAAATGGATTGGCGAATGCCTTAACAGTTGCTACTAATTTAGGTAGCGCAATCTGGACAGCTTCGGCAGCTAATTTAGCGAGTTATTTACACAGTGGGTTGGGATTGATTTTATTCTTATATGGGATTATTGTTATTTTTGTAAATATCGTCTTGCTACGCCGAGTTGATATGCGCCGAATTATCGGCAACTTAATTTTTATTATGCCGTTTAGTTATCTCGTCCAACAATTTACTAAGATGTTTGTTGAACTTGGCGTAGGGCGCTTGTCTTTTGGTCCAAGAATCGCCTTGGACTTAGTCGGTGTCGTATTGATTGGCGTTGCGGTGTCGATTTATCAACGTGTTCGGATTGTGTTACATCCCAATGACGACTTATCGTATATTCTACGATTCAGTTTCTTCCATGGGAATGCAGCCATTGGGCAATATGTTAGCTACACGTTACCGTTGTTAGTTGTTTTATTCTGTTGGTTGCAAACCAAAAGTTTAGTCGCAATCAATATTGGGACTGCGATTTCGTTAGTTATTCAAGGTCCCATCACCGGCTGGTCAGATAAGCACGTCTTTACACACTTGAAACACCGGCCAACGATTTAGTTATCTGTATATTTGTTAATGCCATCTTAATAATCTGTATTGTGGCTTCCTTGTGAAGTTTGTATGATAATCAGTGAAAGCGGTTGCTAAAGGCCGTAAGCTAGGAGGAAAAATTATGACACAATTAATTTCAAAAAAGAATCTTGAAGGTAAAATTGATTTATTAATCGACAACTTAGTTCATTTAAGCGATCCAACTGGTGAATTTTCAATCAAAGTCGCTGACGGGTCAATCATTGATAACAAGAGTTTTAACTACTGGGAATGGACATCAGGCATTGGTTTATACGGGATGACGAAATACTATGAATTAACCCGTAAACCAGAAATCTTAGCGCAAATGATCAAATGGTTTGATGATCAATTCGAAAAAGAACCAGTTGAAAAAAATATCAATACCATGGTTCAAATGCAAACACTCGCATTCTTATACGAAGAAACTGGCGACAAAAAATACCTACCATATCTTAAATCATGGGGCAAATGGTTATACGAAGACCTTCCAAGAACAGAACGCGGTGGCTTCCAACACGTTACTTTCGGTGATTTAAACGAAAATGAAATGTGGGATGATACCTTAATGATGAGTGTCTTAACACTTGCTAAATTAGGGAAACTTTTCAAAAATGATGATTATATTGAAGAAGCTAAGAAACAATTCTTATTACACATTCAATTCTTAGCAGACAAGAAAACAGGTCTTTGGTATCACGGTTGGAACTTCAACGAACGCAATAACTTCTCAGGTGCCTTCTGGGGCCGTGGTAACTCATGGATTACAATTGCGATTCCTGAATTCTTAGAATTAGTTGATTTCAAGGAAAACGATGCAGTTAAATCATTCTTAGAAATGAATCTCCAATACCAAATCGATACATTGGCAAAATACCAAGCAGATAATGGCTTCTGGCACACTCTAGTGGATGATCCAGATTCATATATTGAAGGTTCAGCAACTGCTGGCTTTGCTTATGGGATTTTGAAATCAATCCATAATCACTACATCAGCGAAGACTATCGTGAAATGGGCATAAAAGCTGTGAAAGCTGTGCTTGATAATATTGATGAAACGGGCGCTTTAGCTTACGTTTCAGCTGGGACACCAATGGGCGAAACCAAAGACTTCTATAAGAATATCAAGATTTCAGTGATGCCTTATGGTCAATCAATGGCAACACTTTGTCTCTGTGAATACTTGAGTGAATTCTATTAATCATCATTGAGAAGGTGAGTCTATGCGCGTTCAACTGACAGATTATGAAACTTATGCGGATGGTCAAACATTGAGTACGGTTTTCTTGCAACAAGCTATTGATGCTTGTGAGCCGTTTGATACGCTGGTCATTCCGGTGGGGCGTTACTTAGTGGGATCACTCTTTTTAAAAAGCCATCTAACGCTTTATTTCGAAAAGGGTGCAACCTTAATTGGTTCAACTGACTTACAGGATTACCCTGAAATTCAGACGCGCGTCGCCGGCGTTGAAATGCAATGGCCCGCTGCGATTTTGAATTTAATCAACGTGACTGATGTAACACTCAAAGGACCTGGCTTGATCGACGGTCAAGGACCCGTTTGGTGGGACCGTTATTGGGGCCCTGATCAAAAAGGTGGTGCCCGTGCCGATTATGATGCGCGTCAATTGCGCTGGATTGTCGATTATGAAGTGCGCCGGCCGCGCGAAATTTTGGTTTATGAATCACAGCAGATTAGTATCAATGATTTAACTTTGCGGCAGTCTGGTTTCTGGAACCTGCAGATTACCTATTCGCAACATGTGCATGTGGCGGGGGTTACCATTCGGGATAACAACGGTCCTAGTACGGATGGGATTGATATTGATTCATCACAATCTGTTTTGGTTGAAGATTGCCAACTAGCTTGTGGGGATGATTGCATTGTCATTAAGTCTGGTCGAGATGGTGACGGATTGCGCGTCAATCGGCCGTCTGAACATATTGAAATCAAGAACTGTCAAATTAATGGTGGTTATGACATTGTGATTGGGAGTGAAATTTCAGCAGGTGTCCAACACGTGCATATTCATGATATTGTTTATCAAAATAGTGGTTGTGGATTTCGCATGAAATCATCGGCTGCTCGGGGTGGCTTCATTCGCGATGTCCGCGTCGAACGCCTAACAATGACTAATGTCCAATTTCCGTTCTCATGGTTATTAAATTGGCACCCAAGTTATAATCAAAAAGAATTCGACCGACCAGTTAGCGAGATGCCGGTTGCCTGGCAGGCAGTCGCTGCCCAAATTCCGGAGGATCAGCAGAAGAGTTTGGTTGAAGATATCGTTGTTCAAGATGTGAGGGCGACTCTGACGTCAGATTATCAATTGCCATCACGAGCTTTTGATATTGGGGCTTATCCAGATAAACCGATGACCAATATCACTTTCCGGCACGTAGCAATTGAGGCCAAGGAATTTGGAAAAATCATCGCTGTTAAACAATTACAGTTTGATGATGTCGTTGTTTCGGTTGAAAATGCCAATAATGATGAAAATGATCACTACGATAATCGTTAAAAATAAACACAAATGAGGAGGTACTGAAATCTGCAGTTGGGTTTTAGTACCTTTTTTTATTGAAAAGGAGTTATAGAAGATGTTAACACTTGGATTAAGAGCACATGATTTTATGATTAGTGATGATTTAGAGCAATTAACACAAACAATTGCCGATAACGGCGTGCGCGTCGTCCAATTTGCCAATGGGATTTCATTACCCCACTTGAGTCAAAATGGGCGCGGTATTTCAGCAGGATTAGGATTGCAAGTTAACCAAATGATGCAAGCCAAAAAGCTTCAAATCGGCGTTTTGAGTAGCTATATTAATCTCATTGATCCTGATGAAACCAAACAAGCAGCCAATATTGCGCAATTCAAACAATATTTAACGTTGGCCGGGACTTATGGGGCCCATTTAGTCGCGACCGAACCGGGCAGCTTAGATCCTGAATTTAAACCCACAACACGCAACTACACACCAGAAGTGGTTCAAAAGACAATTGCCAATGTTCAAACTTTAGTGGCGACTGCTGAAAAGGTGGGCCAATTGGTCGGGATTGAAGCCGGCATTAACCATCCGATTCATTCATTGGAGACAATCGACCAATTGTTAAAGACGGTTGATTCACCCAATCTGAAGATCATTTTAGATCCCGTCAATTTATTGAATGAAGATAATAAAGGCGACCTTTATCAAATTTTGGAAGAGGGCTTGGCCCGCTTTGGCGATGCGATTTATGCGGTTCATGTGAAGGATTATCAATTTGAAACGACTAAAGATATTATGGCACCTGGGACCGGCGTCATGGATTTTGAACGGTTCTTTAAAATCATGGCACACTATCAACCGGCAGGACTTGTTATTTTAGACGAAGCCCCAAGAGAAGGCTTGGAAGCAGGGATTCAATTGTTGCAACAAACGATTG
>AEKF01000035.1_pt1 | contig 29770 bp, 30 predicted proteins | sample 342668 | NCBI WGS metagenome assembly AEKF01 (sample SAMN02954267, study PRJNA50815) | food metagenome | biome: terrestrial; feature: fermented food; material: kimchi; isolation source: Jonggazip commercial cabbage kimchi | place: South Korea | collected 2009-06 | reverse complement strand
TNTNTNTTTTTTTAGCTTATTCTGCAATCTTTTCAATAGCGGGCAAACTGCTTATATAATCGTATACACCCTGACCAGCCAAACTACCATCGCCGACAGCAGTAGTTATTTGCCTCAAATCTTTTACACGAACATCGCCGACAGCAAAAACACCGGGAATACTCGTTTGCATCTTATCGTCTGTTACAATCCATCCTTCTGGATCAGTAATATTGAGATTTTCAAAGCCTTGCGTATTTGCCTTTAATCCTACGTAAATGAACACACCTGAAGCATCAATATGACGCTTTTCATTTGTCTGGTTATTGATAACGTCAACACCTGTAACTTTGTCATCGTCACCAGTAATAGCCACCACTTCGGTATGCCACTCAAATTTCATTTTAGAGTTATCAAATGCACGATTTTGGATAATTTGTTGTGCACGCAATTTGTCACGACGATGAAGTACTGTCACTGATTTTGCTAAATTAGTTAGGTATAAACCTTCTTCGATAGCCGAATCACCACCACCAATAACTAGAACATCCTCGTCTCGGAAAAATGCACCATCACACACCGCACAATAACTTACACCACGACCCTGATACTTATCTTCACCCGTTACATCTAAGTGGATATGCTCTGACCCAGTTGCGATAATTATTGCTTTAGCAGCATAAGACCCCATGTCTGTGTGAATTATTTTTCTATAATCTTCAACTTCAATACTTTCTACTGATCCAAAACCATATTCAGCACCAAATTGTGTTGACGAAGAATACATCTTTTCAGCTAAATCTGGTCCCAAAATCGAATCAAACCCAGGGTAATTTTCCACCTCAGCTGTATTATTCATTTGGCCGCCATAAATACCACGATCCAACATTAATACTGATAAATTAGCTCTTGAAGCATATGTGGCTGCAGTCATTCCCGCTGGTCCAGCCCCAATAACGACCACATCATATTCCTTGAGTTCTTCTGACATATTTTACCCCTTTACTTACTTTTTGTTAACACTAATTGTACTCGATTATGTACCCCTTGTCGAGCATAACCATCTTATTTAAAAAAACAGGAAGTATTTCTCCTGTTTTTAAATTACAACTTTGATGCCAATTCTTTAATATAAGCACGTAATGCATCTTTTGTTTGCGGATGCTTTAAACCAAATTCAATGTTTGTTTCCAAGAAGCCAATTTTTGAACCAATATCATAACGGCTACCCTTAAATTCATGAGCATATACGTGTTGACGGTTGTTCAATGAATCAATAGCATCAGTCAATTGAATTTCATTTCCTTTACCAGGTTTTGTATTTTCTAGTTCCTCGAAAATTTCAGGTGTCAAAAGGTACCGGCCAATAATCGCTAGGTCTGAAGGTGCATCTTCAGGCTTTGGCTTTTCAACGAAGCTCTTTACACGATATAGTCCACCTTTATCAACTTGCGCGGCTGGATCTATTACACCGTATTCTGATACTTGATCGTGAGGTACTTTCATAACAGCTAACGTTGATTCACCAGTTTCCTCATAACGTTGGATCAATTGTTTTGTCAACGGTACTTCATCTTGCATCAAGTCATCACCCAGCAAAACAACAAACGGTTCGTCACCGATAAACGCTTTAGCAGTCAGTACAGCATCACCGAGACCCTTGGGATGTGATTGACGGATGAAATACATATTAATATCTGTTGTTTCCTCGACAAGCTTTAATAATTCATCCTTTCCTTTTTCACGTAAATTATTCTCTAATTCTGGGTTAGAATCAAAATGATCCTCGATGGAACGCTTTGATTTACCATCAACAATAACGATATCTTCAATGCCAGATTCAATCGCTTCACGCACGATGTATTCAATCGTTGGTGTGTCAACGATTGGCAACATTTCTTTAGCTAATGCCTTAGTTGCTGGCAAAAAACGTGTGCCCAATCCTGCTGCTGGAATAATAGCTTTACGTACTGGTTTCATGATTTTTTTCCTCTTTATTTTTTCTAATCTTCACTGCGCAACGGACGACTCATTAGGTCGCTAATTACATCGCGTAATGGCTCATTTTCATATAATATGCGATAAATACCGGCTGTTATAGGCATTTCCACATGATGATGTTGCGAAAATTCATATACTGCTTTTGTAGTGCTAACACCCTCAATAACCATGCCCATGTCATCTTGAATCTCTTGAAAACTCTTTCCTTCACCTAACTGTTTCCCAGCACGGTAATTTCTGGAGTTTGGTGACATGCCAGTAACAATCAAATCACCAATGCCTGCAAGTCCTAAAAACGTTTCTGGTTGGGCGCCCATTGCTTGACCTAGGGCGCGCATTTCCGATAAACCACGTGTCAGCAAAGCAGCCTGTGCATTAGCGCCATAACCTAATCCTATTAACGCACCTGATCCGATGGCGATAATATTCTTTAAAGCCGCTGCCAATTCTGATCCTAACAAATCATGATTCGTATAAGGTCTAAATGAACTATTGGCAAATACCTGCTGTAGTAATTTGGCAGCCTCTTCATTTTCAGAAGCAATCGATACAGATGTCAAGTCATGCTTGATAACATCTTCTGCATGCGATGGGCCAGAAATCATTGCCAACGTGGAACGGTACTTTGCAGGTACTTCTTCGGCAAGCATTTCCGACACACGCTTATAGGTTACTTGCTCTAGTCCTTTAGTAGCATGCGCCAAAATCACCTGGTGATCTTGCTTATTTAGAACGTCAGCTAGCTGACGTGCAACTTCTCGTACAACTTTAGTAGGAACAACTGTCAAAACAATTTCAGCATCCATCACTGCCAAGGCCATGTTACTGGTTGCCATTAACTCAGATGATAACTTTGCGTCTGGCAAATACTTTTGGTTGGTATGTTGACTGTTTATTTCATCCGCTTGTGTCGCAGTACGTGTCCACAGACGCACATCATTATTATTTTTTGCAGCAACGTTTGCCAACGCAGTGCCCCAAGAGCCACCGCCCAATACGGCTATTTTAGTCATTTTTTTCGTCCCCTGCATCAATTTTTTCATTCTTTTCCATTTCAGCAGTCATACGCTCTTCCAATGTTTTCAGCGCATCAATGCCCATATTCGCCGTACGGAACTTGACCGAGGCTGCATCAATCACACTTGCAGTATTTCTACCAGGCGTCACCGGCACAACCATTCGCTTAATCTTAACACCCAAAATTTCTAAGGAGTCATTATCGTCACCTAAGCGGTCAAAATTAGCTTCACCAATTTTACCATTAGATAAATGGATGTTTAACGCAATTGTAGCATGTGATCGAACAGATACAGCACCATAAACTTGCTGAACATCAATTATTCCGACACCACGCACTTCCATCATGTTACGTAATACACCGTTTGGCTCTCCAATCAGCCTCTCTTCATCTTCTTGATAAATATCGACACGATCATCAGCGACCAAACGTGCTTTCCCTTGTTGAATTAATTCCAAGGCTGATTCTGTCTTACCAATTCCCGCGTCGCCAGTAATTAAAACGCCTAATCCATGAACATCAATCAAAACACCGTGCACATTTTTACGTGGCGCGAGTTCACCACCCAAATAATATGTCATGTTGGATAAAATTCGTGAGGATGTTAAGGTTGATGACAAAATCGGAATATGTGCTTCATCAGCTGCTTGATTTAATTCATCACTTATTGGTAATCCAGTTGAAATAACGAATGCCGGCGTTTTTTCATCCGCCATGCGACGAAATACTAGTAGTAATTCATCATGACTCATACGCTCAGAAAACGATGTTTCAGTAATACCAAGCAACTGAATTCTTTCTGGCGCATAGTAATTGAAATAACCTGTCATTTCTAATCCAGGGCGAGAAATATCTGCAGTAGTAATTTCTCGGTCTAGATACTGTTCACCGGCAACAATCTTTAGTCGGGTATTTTCTACTAATTGTTTTACTGTTACTGAATTTTGTGCCATTTTAATGTCTTTCTACTTGCACATGCAAATCTTTTGTCAAAAACGTGTTAATAATGGAAACAATAAGTGCAATAATCATTGCCCAGCCAAAACTTGAAAATTCAAATCCGCCAACAAGATCAGCAGTCACTTCCAATAACATTGCATTAACAACAATAGCAAAAAAGCCAAATGTCAAAATCGTTAATGGTAACGTTAAAATTGTTAAAATTGGTTTAATGATAGCATTCAATATCGATAATACAAATGCTGCCAACAAAGCTGCACCCCAGCTATCTACTCTGAATCCTGATGGAAAAATCATTGATAAAAGTAGAAAGGTCAGCATGTTTATCGCTAAACGAACAATAAATCGCATTAAATTCTCCATTACTTATAATTTTTGAAAACGTTTACCATATTGATATGGTAAGCTTTCAATAATTCCATTATAACAAATATCCTAGATAGTTTGTCAAATGTACTTGAAAGTAACTATCCAAAATACTTACTTACTTTGTTATCTAATAATCATCTGTGATACTTAGTATTTAATTAAATTTAGCCTAACCGTGTTTATGCTCTTGCAGATTTGGTACTATTGTAATTAGTCGTGCTATCAATCCACTTTTTGATTATCACATTGTGATGACGCAAAACTAGCAGTGGCATGAAATAACGACATCATTTGAAAGCATACGGAGAACTCCTTATGAAACGACTAACTTATTTCCTTGTTACATCGGGGCACAATAATCTATGATTAACACATTGAAACGCATTTTAACTGATAAAACATTTTTCATAACGCTCATATTGTCCATCTTATCTTTATGCTTTGGTCAGGTGAAATCAACAGACATCGACTTTAAAACCATTATTTCCTTATCATCCTTGTTAATTATTATTGCCATCTATCAAGATTTAGGAATTTTAAAATTTATTGCCAATTACATCGTTTCAAAGTGCCATTCTACACGCTTAGTTTTTCTAGTCCTTTTACTCTGTTCGTTCTTTGGTTCGATGTTATTTACAAACGATGTAGCTATTCTGACGCTTATCCCCATTTTCTTTAATATTAGTAAACGCATCCCATTTCCTAAAATATTCGCTATTAGCTTGTTAACCATCTACGCTAACCTTGGCAGTTCATTCACACCTTTTGGTAATCCACAAAACATATATATTGTTTCTTTTTATAAGTTAGGTGTCATTGATTTTTTAGGAATGAGCATTCCTTTTGGTTTAATCTCACTGATCACTTTGCTTTTCTCTGTTTTGTTTATTAAAAATAAACAGATTGAAAAACAAAGTTCAAATATAATATCCATAAACCGAACAAAAACAGTGTGGCTACTACTAGCAAGTATAGTGGTGTTATTGGGTATACTATCAGTCATTCCTGTAATCATATCTTTGCTTATAAGCCTCCTAAGTGGGTTGACACTTAGTAAAAAAATATTTAAACGCGTTGATTATGCAGTCATACTGACGTTCATTAATTTTTTCATAATTGTTGGCGCGATTAGTCGTATTAACTTTGTTAACGGGCTGATCACTAGCCATACAAATAATGCTTTATCAACTTTTATATCGGCTATCGTCACAAGTCAATTGATTAGTAATGTCCCTGCTGCTGTATTATTATCCAAATTCACAAACCATGTCTATGCATTATTTTTAGGTGTCAGCGTTGGTGGTCTAGGCACTATTATTGCCTCCTTAGCTAACTTACTGGCCTTAAGGCAATACGCTGGCTATTCGCAAAATCGTTCAAACTTTCAATTCTTCAAAACCTTTACCCTACTCAATATGATTTTTCTAGTCCTATTCATTGTGGTGGGAATCGTTTTGCTATAACTATGATTCAAAACTTTATTTTTTTCTCAAATTAATAGCAAATTAAAAGGCATGACATAGTTGTCGTGCCTTTTAATCAAACAAATTTTATATAAAGAAATTATAGCCAGGATTTAATTCAATAATTTTTCCTGTTCTCTTGTACACGATCCACTCAGCAATATCTGTCGTGTAATCACCAATTCGCTTCAAGTATCCTGCAATTACTAAGTAATCTGCTGCTGAGTCTACCAATTCGGCGTCCTCTTTCATACCATTAACAGAATCTGTTCGAACTTTAGCAGCACTTTGCGTAAGCACACTGTTTTTATCAGCAATCGCTTCAGCACCAAGAGCATCATTTTTCACATAGTAATCCATGACCTCTGAAACCATAGTAGCAACCATCTCGCCCATTTCGCCCAGTTCTTGTTCAACACTAGCAATGTGCTTCGTGCCTTTAACACGTATTGTTGAATTTGCAATATTACGTGCTTGGTCTCCCATACGTTCAAGCACTGATACAGCCTTTAAGATAGTAACAATTTCACGTAAATCAGTGGTTACTGGCTGATACAAAGCTATCATTTCGAAAGTTTTCTTTTCAATAGCTGCCTCGCGCTCATTAATTTGGTGGTCGTTTTCTAGGATCTTACGAGCCCCTTCACGATCGTGGTCCACGAATGATTGCACAGCTTTTTGAATAGTTTGTGAAACCAGCATACCCATTTCTGTAAATGAGCTATCTAAATCTGCTAATTCTTCATCAAATAATCGACGCATAGTGAAACCTCCTTTAACTTTATTATATTATAACTGTTCTGTATCCAAATTGTGTAAATTAGCCAAAACGACCTGAAACGTAATCTTGTGTTTCTTTTTTTGCTGGATCCAAGAAGATATGCTTTGTCTCATCAACTTCAATTAAGTCACCACTCAAGAAAAATGCAGTACGATCAGAAATTCGTGATGCTTGTGACATCGAATGTGTCACAATAATCATTGCATAATCGTCGCGCAATTTTAACAAAGTTTCTTCAATGTTGTGACTAGACACTGGATCTAACGCAGATGTAGGTTCGTCTAACAATAAAAGTTCTGGGGATGTAGCCAAAACACGTGCAATGGAGACACGTTGCTGTTGACCACCGGATAATCCAAGAGCTGACTTGTGCAAATTATCTTTCACTTCATCCCAAACAGAAGATTGCTTCAAAGCTTTTTCTACCGCTTCATCCAAAACAGCTTTATCTTTGACCCCAGCAAGTCGCAAGCCAAATGCCACATTTTCATAAGTTGAAAACGGAAATGGATTAGGCTGTTGAAAGACCATCCCAATACGTTTGCGTAGGTCAACCGTATCGGTTGTGGGTGCATAAATATCCGTATCTTTGAATTTGAAAGACCCTGTCACCGTCACATTATCCTCTAAATCATGCATACGATTAACTGCACGTAAGTATGTTGACTTTCCTGATCCCGAAGGGCCGATTAACGCAGTAATGCCCTTCTCTGGAAAATCTAAGTCAATACCATGCAACGCCTCTTTTTTACCGTACCAAAGATGTACATCGCGGGTTGATAAAATTGTTTTTTCTTTATTATCTGTCATCCAAAGTTACCTGATATGTAATCGTTTGTAAGTGCTACTTTTGGTCGCGTAAATATTTTTCGTGTTAGATCGTATTCAATGACCTTGCCCATATGAAAGAATGCTGTATAGTCACTAATTCGGGCTGCCTGTTGCATGTTGTGAGTAACAATAATAATTGTATATTGATCTTTTAATTTAAGTAGCGTGTCTTCAACCTGAGCAGATGATATAGGATCTAGCGCACTCGAAGGCTCATCTAACAACAAAATATCAGGCTTCAATGCCAACGCACGAGCGATCACCAATCGCTGTGCTTGACCACCGGATAATGCTAATGCGGATTTATTTAGTTCATCCTTAACTTGATCCCATAAAGCAGCTTGTTTCAAGCTGGTTTCAACCACTTCATCTAGTTGCTGCTTAGTGTAATTACCTCGGCTAGTTAGTGCAAAAGTTATATTGTCATAAATTGACTTAGCAAAAGGATTGGGACGTTGAAATACCATGCCGATATGTCGACGCATTTCATAAACATCAATTTTCTTGGTATTAATGTCCAAACCGCGATACATAATGTTCCCATTAACGGTAGCAACACCATCATTCATACGGTTTAGTGAACGTAAAAATGTTGATTTCCCGGATCCTGAAGCGCCAACCAAGCTCGTAATTTTATAACGCTCAAACTGCAGGTCGCCTTCGCTCAAGGCAAGATTATCACCATAAAACACTTGCAAGTCATGTGTGGACAGAGCAATTTCATGTTTTTCGGTATCCATTTTATAAATAAACCGCTCTGGTGCATTTTCTCTAATGAACTCACTAGCTGGTTTAAGATCTGTATTTGAATTTATCATAATGACCTCACGCACTCGTTAACTTCTTGTAAAGCTTCATACCTAATTTTCGTGCGCTAAAGTTGAATAGCAACACAACAATAATCAAAACAGCAGAAGCTCCTGCTGACACGGCACTAACATCAGGCATAATACCTTCAGAATTAATTTTCCAAATATGTACAGCTAGTGTCTCTGCTGGTCGCATTGGATTCAAAGGGCTCGAAATGTTGAATGGATTCCAGTCGGCAAAATTCAAAGCTGGAGCAGATTGTCCTGCAGTATAAATTAAGGCTGCAGCTTCACCAAATACTCGTCCAGCCGATAGAACAACACCCGTCACAATTGATGGAACGGCTGCAGGCAAAATAACATGCAAAACCGTTTCCCATCGTGACAAGCCAAGTGCCGCACCTGCTTCACGCTGTAAATCAGGAATTTGTGCTAAACTCGTTTCGATCGAACGTGTCAAAAGAGGTAGATTAAACAATGTTAATGCAATTGCACCAGACAAAATAGAAAAACCTAATTTAAATTGTACAACAAAAAGTAAGAATCCAAACAAACCAACAACAACAGAAGGCAAAGAACTTAATATTTCGATAGCTGTACGTATAATTGCTGTAAAATGATTTTTTTGCGCATATTCATTAAGATAAATTGCTGCACCCAACGCAATGGGAAAGCTAATCAACATGGCTAAAATTAACAAGTAGAAAGAATTAAAAAGTTGTATTCCAATACCACCGCCTGCTTCAAATGCACGTGCTGGAGAAGTTAAGAAGTGCCATGATAAATGTGGTACGCCTTGTACAAGAATAAAAGCTAGCATCGCAAACAAAATTAAAGCGACAATGCCAGAAATAGCGTAAATAACGCCTGTTGCAATTTTATCAGCAGTTTTTGCATTCATTATTTCATCGCTCCTCTACGTCCAATTGCACGAACAATCAAATTAAATACCAATGACATCAGTAATAGAATCATTGCCAGAGTCCACAAGACATCATTTTGTAGTGAGCCCATAACCGTGTTTCCGATACCCATGGTCAAAACAGACGTTAAGGTAGATGCTGGAGTAGTTAAGCCTGTAGGCATTAATGCAGCATTACCAATAACCATTTGAACAGCTAACGCTTCACCAAATGCACGTGCCATGCCAAACACAATCGCTGTCATAATACCAGGTGTTGCTGAACGCAAAACAACTTTATAAATCATTTGCCAACGTGTAGCACCAATTGCTAAAGCAGATTCTCGGTAATAACGCGGAACTGATTTTAATGTGTCCACGGTCATCGAGGTGATAGTTGGTAATATCATAACAAACAAAACTATTGTTCCAGATAAAATACCAAAACCAGAGCCACCAGTTATATTTCGTATAAAAGGAACGACGACAGTTAAACCAATGAACCCATAGACAACTGAGGGAATACCAACCAGCAATTCAATAATTGGTTGCATAATTTTTGCCCCACGTTTTTGCGCTATTTCAGTCATAAACAAAGATGTTCCAATCGCAAATGGCGTAGCAACTACCGCAGCTAAAAAGGTTACTAAAAATGAACCAATGATCATTGGTAATGCACCAATATAAGGCTGCTTTGTTGCCGGGTTGGTTACAGACGGATTCCAAGTTGTTCCAAATAGAAAGTCTTTAACATTAACGCCATCTCTAAAGAATGTTGAAAGTCCGCGACTCAGAACAAAGGCGAAAATTGCCACGACCACAATACCAATCAAGGCTAATGCCGTTAAACTAACAGCACGGCCAAACGTGTCCTTATGCGTGGATTCAGATCTCTGCATAAGTTTTTTTGTAATGTTATCCATTTTTTCTCCAAGGTGCATGTCGAAATATGATATTTTCGAACAAGAAATATGTTTATTTTCTAGTCACTTGACCATTTACGTCACGACTAATCTTCATGTCATGAATTGATATGTATCCCAGTTTCGATACAAGTGTTGATTGAACCTTTTTGGAAGTTAAATACTTTAAAAACTTAGCTACGGGTTCGGATGGTTTTCCTTTGGTGTAAACATGTTCATATGACCAAATAGCATATTTTCCAGAAACGACATTCTGTTTAGTAGGTTTTACACCATTAACTTTAGCCGCTACCACACTGTCATCAATATAACCAAAGGCTGCATATGAGATAGCCCCTGGTGTCGTGCTGACAATTGAACGAACCATTCCTGAAGAATCTTGTTCCTGTGCCTCAGTACTTTGTGCGCCATTCAATCCCCATTGTTCAAAAGTGGCTCGTGTCCCTGATCCGGCCGCACGGTTAATGATGACAATTTTTTGGTCATTACCACCAACCTCTTTCCAATTCGTTACCTTTCCAGTAAAAACAGCAATGAGTTGTTTAGTTGTCAAATTTTTGACACCATTGTGTTTGTTCAATAGTGGCGCAATGCCGACAACTGCGACTTGATGATCTACTAACTCTTTGGCATCAATACCGTCTTTTTCTTCAGCAAATACATCAGAATTACCAATGTCAACAGCGCCTTGCGACACCTGACTTAACCCTGTACCTGTTCCACCGCCTTGAACGTTGATGAAGGTACCAAGATTGTCTTTAGCGTATTCCTCGCCAGCAGCTTCAACCAGCGGTTGTAAAGCCGTTGACCCAACTGCAGTGATCGACGTATTTGACGCACTTTTATCGCGCATTGCATACGCTGTTCCAAGCGCTGCAGCAACTGCCACGGCTACAATCGTGAATACGATTGAACCGCGATATGATTTCGACATGTTAATGCCTCCCAAGATTTACTACTACATATTTATTATCTTAAACTTATGTAAATGTCAAAACGCTTTTATGTAAAGATTGTGTAAAGAGCATGATGTTTTCATACAAAAAAACATCAATTTTAATGTTTTGACGCGTTTCTACAAGGGTAGAATAACACTGATTGTCGTACCGACACCTACCTGTGATTTAATATTGATTTCCCCATTATGTTGGTTCACAATCTCATTGACAATAGCGAGCCCCAATCCAGTACCACTTGCTATTTTACGTTGTCTTGATTCGTCACCACGATAGAAGCGCTCAAATATACGAGACTGCTGGTTTAACGGAATACCAATACCCGAATCACTAACTTTTATTTGCCATTGTTGCGTGTCTTTATATGCTGATATCCAAACTTCACCGTCTGTTTTATTATACTTAACCGAATTAGTTAATAAATTTTGGACGATAGTAGACACATCGCTAGCAATACCTGACACACTGAAGTCCGGTGCAATATCATTGTGTACCGTAACCGTTTTAGTATCAATTTTTTCTAATTGTTGTTCAACAATGGCTGAAATTTGCAAATTAGATATTTTTTCATCCACTTTGTGTTGCATACGTGACAAAGACAATATGTCATTAACCAGTGCTGACAAACGTTTTGCCTCATCCGCCACAATTTGCAAAAATTGGGTTCTCGTTTCTTCATCCGCCCCTGCGTCACCCTGTAACGTCTCAACAAATCCTGTTATTGCAGTCAACGGTGTTTTAAACTCATGCGAAGCATTTGCCAAAAAATCGGCTTGCATGCGCTCTAATTTCAATACCTCTGTCAAATCATACAACATAACCATCACTTCTGCATTTGATCCAGATTGATGAAATAATGTGCTAACATCATATTGTCGCGCCTCGCCATCAATCATCAAGTTCAAAATGGAATGCTGCCTTTGATTAGTATTAAAGGTATGATTAATGATTTCTGACAAAGTAAACTGACGAATCACTAAACTGTCTAAAATTGGTACTTCTGGCATCTCTACACCAAGCATATCGGCAGCGGTTTGATTGAAAACATCTATCATATGATGACGACTAACATTAATGACCCCAACTGGTAAGCTGGCCAATAATGTCTGATAATTATTTATTTCACGATTGGCACTATATTGCGAATGGCGAACATAACTTTGTAATTCATTGAATTGTTCTAATAATTCGTAGTATGGAGATGTTGGTTCTGCTAAAACACCCCGTGGTGTTTCTCCAGCTGAAGTAGCAATCATTCTATTCTTCATAATTGTTAATTCTGCTGTTTCTTTGTTTTGCCAAAAATTTAAAAACCATACTTCAAAATTAGCTACAACAAAAAATATAATAACTAATATGTAGATCTGATTATGAGACACGTGTATCACTCGAGTTACTACAAATAATAATAAAATATTTAGACTATATATACTGGTTATTTTGCCAATTCTTTTCTTCATAAGTTTATTCTATCATGGTTTTGAATTTGCATAACGGTAACGCACAAAAAAACAAGCACTCTGCTTGTCCTTATCAAATATACTTATTTATCTGTCACTTTACCACTTGCATCGCGAGTGACTTTCATATCTGTTAATCCAATGTATCCTAGCTTAGGTACAATATTTTTTTGAACCTCTTTGGTCGTGAAGTACTCTAAGAATGACTTAGTAGCCCCAGTTGGCTTCCCCTTAGTGTACATGTGTTCGTAAGCCCAAATTGGCCATGAATTATCTTCAACATTTTTTTTATTAGGATGAACTTTATTTAAGTCCAGTGCCTTAATACCGTCAAAGTCGAGGTAAGCAAATGCCAGGTACGAAATCGATCCTGGTGTTGTTTTGACAATCTTTTGCACCGTGCCATTGGAATCTTGTTCGGTCGCTTGTACAGCATCCTGACCGTCCAAGATACTTTTTTCAAAAACAGCCCGTGTTCCTGACCCAGTTGCACGATTGATAACGACAATTTTTTCATCGTTACCACCAACTTCTTTCCAATTTGTTACCTTACCAGTAAAAATATTACGCAACTGTTCTTTTGTTAAACTCGTGATCTGCACATCACTATTCACAACTGGCGCAATACCAACCACAGCTACTTTATGATCCACTAGTTTAGTGGCGTCAATACCATCTTTTTCTTCAGCAAACACATCTGAGTTACCAATTTGTGCTGATCCATCAGATACTTGACTTAACCCGGCACCCGATCCACCACCTTGCACTGTAATTGTTACATTAGGATTTTTCTCTTGAAATGACTTAGCAACTTGCTCTGCTAAAGGCTGTAATGCTGTTGATCCTAACGATAACACTTTTCCACTAACATTAGAAGATGACGTCGTACTTGTTTTATTATCGCTGGACTTATCATTAGCAGAAGTATACAAGGCTATTCCAGCCGCAATGACCACTATACCACCAATAATTCCTACAATCTTTTTGTTCATGAAGATTTCTCCCTTAGAAATATGTAGTGAAACAAGGTTGTAGTAGAGGCTCTTGGGTGCCGCTCCTTGTTTACAACTTATATATTACGGGAGTTATGTTATGAAACACGCCACAATTTGGTCGCATTCTTGTAAATGCGTGTAAAGAAAAATTTACAAAACAAAAATGGCTCACCTTCGACGCTATGTCTACAGTTTGCCATTTACTATAATAACGCCACATATGTCTTATGAAAACACTAATTCGTCATAGTATATCCAAATCCGCGAACTGTTTTCAATATTTTAGGCGCCTTTGGATTTGACTCAATCTTATCTCGTAAGTTACTGATATGCATATCTACCATACGGCTTTCGCCAGTATATTCATATCCCCACACAGCCGTCAAAATTGTTTCACGATCAATTACACGTCCCAATCGCTGTGCAAAATATAATAATAAATCATATTCCCGTGGCGTTAAGGACAAAACAATATTTTCTTTCATAACTGTTTTTTTGCTATCATTGATGAGCAAATCTTGTATAGAAATAACCATTTCGTCCGTTTTGTTGGTATCTGTACTAACTTGTGAACGACGTAATACAGCTTTTAGTCTTGCTACAACTTCTCGGGGGCTGAAAGGCTTAGTGATATAATCATCTGCACCTAATTCTAAGCCAAGCACACGATCAAACTCATCCCCCTTTGCAGTCACCAAAATTATTGGTGTGCTAACTTTATCTTGACGTAACTGCTTTAAAACGGTCATGCCATCCATTTCTGGCAGCATTAGATCCAACAATATTGCATTAAATTGTTGCTCTTTTGCCTTTTGATAAGCGGATAAACCATCCGATGCAACTGTTACTTCGTAACCATTCTGTTGCAAATTGTATTGCAGCAGCGTTGCAATTGCCGTTTCATCATCAACAACAAGTATCTTAGTCATGTCTATCTCCATGCGTTTCTATACTTGCATTGTAACAAAAAAAAGAAAAACGACCTAACGTTTTTCTCAATATTTACGTAATTTATACAATTGGTTCGTCCGTTAAAGAATCATCAGTCGTTGTATCCAAATCCGGCAGATTAATTTGCTCATCAGATTTTTCTGCTTGAGCCTCCGTATTTGAAACGGCAGTACCATTCGCATTAGAATCAATACCATATGCTTGACGCACCTTGACATATAGTTCTTGTCGCAATGCGGCATGCTCAGGATCATCCAAATAGTCTTTAGCTTTCTCACGCCCTTGACCAATTCGTTCACCTTCGTAAGCATACCATGCACCTGCTTTGTCGATAATATCTTGATCAACAGCGAGATCAAGAATTTCACCAGTTTGTGAAATACCATGGCCATACATAATATCAACTTCAGCAACTTTGAATGGTGGAGCCACCTTGTTTTTAACAATTTTAACTTTTGTCAAATTACCAGTGACATCAGTACCGTCTTTAATTTGTGTTGAACGTCTAACTTCTAAACGTACTGTCGAATAAAACTTTAGTGCACGACCACCGGGTGTAGTTTCTGGGTTTCCAAACATTACGCCGACTTTTTCACGAATTTGATTGATGAAAATAGCAATTGTTCCCGTTCGGTTCAGGGTTCCTGCTAACTTACGTAGTGCTTGACTCATTAAACGAGCTTGCAATCCAACGTGCGCATCACCCATTTCACCTTCGATTTCGGCACGAGGTACTAATGCAGCAACTGAGTCAACAACAATCATATCTACGGCACCTGATTGTACCAAAGCATCAGCAATTTCTAATCCCTGTTCGCCTGTATCCGGTTGTGACAAAAGTAATTCGTCTTTTTTTACGCCGAGGGCTTCAGCATATTTAACGTCCAAAGCATTTTCAGCATCAATATAGGCAGCCGTTCCGCCTTGCTTTTGAACTTCAGCAACTGCATGAAGTGCGATGGTTGTTTTACCTGATGATTCTGGACCGTATACTTCAATAATACGCCCCTTGGGATAGCCACCAACACCCAAAGCAACATCAATTTTAACAGAACCAGAAGGGATCGTTTCGATCTGCGTTAGCGCGTTATCTCCTAACGTCATCACTGAACCTTTCCCAAAGTTCTTTTCAATTTTCTTTAGCGCTTCATCTAGCGCGGCTCGACGACCATCTTTCTTTGCTTGATCGTCTTTTTTAGTCGTTTTCTTTGCTACCATTGCGGCTAACTCCTTTTATCTTACTTGATTAGTGTACCTTTTTCGCGAGTCAAAAGCAAGTGTTTTTCGAACATTTGTTCGTTTCTGTTTGCTTTCTTCTTGATTATACGAAAAAAGCGCTAAAAGCGCTTTTAGTTCCTTACATACCATCAGAAAAGACATTTCTATTTTGCCAAAAATAATCGATACCAGAATAAATTGTAAAGATAACAGCAACCCACAATAAGACATCCCCAATAGGAAAATTAATAATGGAAAATGGCGCGTTGTGAATATATAAGAAGAAAATAGCAAACATTTGTGAAAATGTTTTTATCTTTCCTGGCATCTGTGCTGCCAAAACCTTGCCATTGTTTTCAACAATTAGTGTACGTAAACCTGTAACGGCTAACTCTCGAATAACGATAACCGCAGTCATCCAAGCTGGAACAACATTGAAGCTCGTTAAGAAAATCAACGCTGTCATAACCAAAAGTTTGTCAGCCAAAGGATCCGCAAACTTTCCAAAATTGGTAACTAAATGCTGGCTACGAGCTATCTGACCGTCCAAGAAGTCAGTTGCAGAGGCTATTGCAAAGACAACAGCGGCAATCAACCAATTAACGGGCATGGTTGCTCCTAAAAAGCTGATATTAGACCAAGCATATGGTACTGTCAGCAATAAAATAAATACTGGAATTAAAATAATTCTGAAAACAGTTAGTTTATTGGGTAAATTCATGATACATCCTTTATTTATTGAGATTAAAAAGCACATTCCAAAATGATGTTGTTGCACCACTTACTTCGACATTTTGTCCATCAACTGTAACTGAAGCATTATTAACATTAGAAAATTGTAGATTAAATGCCGTTGTTCCCGATGGAATTTCTACTGTTTTACTGCCACTAGCCAATGTTTCATTTAGTAAAATGTTACTACTAGCATCATTGACCTTAACTGAAGTACCTGTGTTCTTTGCTGTTATAACAACTGTATGCTTTTTAGTATTTTCATTAGACAAATTATAGATTGTCGTCTGCAAACTTGTATTTGTTTCTGGTGTACCTAAATCAAGTGTCGAGGATTCCTCACTGGAACTAGAAGCAGATGACTTCGATGCTGATGATTTACTAGAGGATTTGGAAACCTCAGAAGTAGAAACAGAGATATTACCGCCGTTAGATGTCTGTTGAGAATTGGTTCCTATGTGTGTCAATACAAACCAAATAACTATTAAAGCCACAAGAATCAATAGCCCTAAACCAATTGTTGGCATAGAGTTTGCCAACCGTGATCTTGCTGTTGGGGTATTATCTATCCCCGCACGAACAATACCATCATTATCCCTGTGTGCCCGGCTCAAGTCGCTAGTTCGAGACATAGAAATTGGTTTTGTTTCTCCTAATAACTCATCGGGATGTAACCCAACAGCTAATGCATATTGCCGAATAAAAGCACGAACGTAAAAATCACCAGGTAAAACGCTAAGATTGTTTTCTTCAATAGCTGATAAATACCGGCGTTGGATTTTTGTAATTTCTTGGATATCATCCAATGATAATTGTTTTTCTAAGCGAGCAGCCTTAAGTTGCTCGCCTATTTGATTTGTTAAAGTTTCATTCATAATAGCCCACAAGACTACTTATGCAACACAAATCGTTGCAACGTAGCATTTCGATATATTTTATCCGCTGTTACAAGAATGTCATCAAATGTTAAATCTTGTAACAACTCTATCTTATCAAAAAGATTAGTTCCAAACAAGACATCATCACCTTGCAAAGCCATATTTTCTAAGGAATTCAATTTCTGGATCCCCTCGCCAACTGTAGCTCTTCGTAGTGACTCAAAAGCATTTTGTTGGTTTTCTAAAACATTTTGATAATCATCAATTTGATTTTGAATTTCTTGCGTCAGAATGTCATAATCGTCCGTTTCCGCAAAAAAACTCACATACTGATAATGTTTTATAATATCAAATGATGTGTCAAATTCTGTATCAATAATACCATGACTATATAAATTCTGATACCAATCTGTTTGCTCGCCAAACAATAAATCATCCAAAATATCAGCAATTAAAATACGTTTGGTTGCTTCTATACCAGCGACCTGATTCTGATCAAGTCGGATACCAAAGGCAACTTTAGGACGCGAAACATTAAAGTAGCGTTCTGATTGTTGTTCTTTTGCTGGTAAATTTTTTTCCTGGAAACGGGTTAACTTTTTAGGACGTAAATCTTTTTTGAATTGATTATCTTTAACAACTGCTAATATTTCTTCAGGATTAAAATGCCCCACAATGTGTAGTGTCAGCTGTGTAGGTTGATAAAATGCAGAATGAATAGCGTATAGTAGTTCAGGTGTGATGGTTGCAATCGTTTCACGGGTTCCAGCGATATCTTTAGCAATTGACGAGTCGGGATATAATGTATTTAACAATCCCATATAGAGTGCCCAATTAGGGTCATCATCATACATTTGTATTTCTTGCCCAATAATTCCTTGTTCTTTTTCTACTGTTTGTTTTGAAAAATAAGGCGTTTGAACAAAATCTAATAAATGTGTTAAGGCTGGTATTAAGTTTTGAGTAGTTGAAAACAGATAACTTGTTTGATAAGCATTGGTAAATGCATTAGCATCAGCCCCCAATTCACCAAATCTTGCGAATGCATCTTCATTTTCTTTTTCAAATAGTTTGTGCTCCAGAAAATGTGCTGTGCCAGCAGGAATCTGAATTGGTTGTGCATCATCGATAGCAAATTTTTGCTCTAACGCACCATAAGCCGTTGTTAACACAGCAAAAGTTTTATGGTAATTAGACTTCGGAACCATCACTATTGACAGACCATTATCTAACGTTTCTGTAATCACATCTTCTTTTAGCTTTAGATAATGTTTTGTTTTCATATTAGACCTCAGGCAATAATATATAACGACTTTGAAGCGATATCTTTTGAGCAGCATTTTGAATATCGTCAGCAGTCACAGACTTAACGCGATCAATCCATTCCTGTTCACTCGTTTCTCTTCTTGTGAGTAATCGAGAAAAAGCAACTTCCATTTGACTTGCAGGTGAGTCACGTTGACTTAAGTAATCACTAATTAAGCTCATCTTAATCGCATCAACTGTTTGATTGTCAAAGTCGCCCTCTTGAACGGCTTTAATTTGTTCTTGTATCATCGTGTCAGTCTGACGCACTTTTGTAGTATCCAAGCCAGCCGCAATAGTTAAAAATCCAGTATCATGTTGCCAACGAGAATAGATGCTATATGCTAGTGACTCCTTCTCGCGCACATTCATAAATAATTTTGATAGTGGCGTACCACCCAACAACGAATTCATGACCATAACAGCAAAACGCTGATCATCAAATGGTTTAACATTTAATTGATAAGCCATGGTAAGCATAGCCTGATTAATCGAAGTTTTATGCTCAACTAATTCACTAAGATGTAATCGAGAGGCTTGCCTATAAAATGGCTCTTTTTCTTCCTTAGCTTGATGTGGCACAATCGGCCACTTCTCTAACAATGAAATAATTTGCTGTTGATTAATATCACCAAGCACAACGATATTCATAGCATCGTCGTTGATCATGTTCTGATAAGCTTGATAAACACCAGATGGATTTAAATGAGCAACAGTCTCTTCATTACCACTAGCGGATACACGCATGCCAGATTTATCATAGGTTATTTCACGAAGTTTAGCCACCGCGTAACGACTTTTATCATCTTTAACGCTGGCAAGTTCATTAATTAGGCTTTGCTGCTCATTGGCAAATACTTGTTCATTGAATGCATGATTCTCCGTCAAAGGATTAAATATCATCTCGCGTAAAAAATCAAAAGCTTCGGTCAGAAGCTGTTTTCCACCCACTATGTAGGTGGGTGCTGGTATTTGCAAAGTAAAGCGAACATGATGCGTTTGACCAATGCGGAAAACATCAGTTTGATATTGGGCACCGTACAAATCAATTGTTTTTTGCGCCACTTGTTGTTGCGTTTTATAACGCGCCGAGCTAACAGCAGTCAAATAAGACACTAATGCACGTGCACTAATGTTCTCAGGCTCAACTGCTGTTGAAAAATCAACGGCGATGTGCAATGTTTTAAATTGTGTAGTTGGCAGAATCACAAGATTCGCGCCATGATTAATTATTGTTTTTTTCATAGTATTGGTGAGAAAAGTCTACTAAACTTTTGCTTAAACTTCATCCAGGCAGACTGTTTCTCAAAATATTCCATTGTTAATTTTGTGGACTTTAATACATCTTGCTCAAATAAATCTTCTAGATCAGCTGCAAAGTCCGGATCATATATAAATGCGTTGCCTTCAAAATTAAGAGAAAATGAACGGATATCCATATTAGCTGACCCGACAGTTGCTACCTCGTTATCAATGATCACAACCTTGCTATGTAAAAAACCACCATCATAGCGGTAAACTGTCGCGCCGAGATCAATTAATTCTTGAGCATAATATTCTGTTGCCCGATAAACTAAAGGATGGTCAGGCTGATTAGGTATCATTAATCTCACCTTAACCCCAGATAAAATAGCAACTTCAAGTGTTTCTAACACAGGACCATCCGGAATGAAATAAGGGGTTTGAATACTTATGCTCTCACGGGCAGAAGAAAACATTCTCATGTAACCTTGTTTGATCTGCTTCATATCGTCATCCGGACCACTGGAAACAATTTGAACCATAGACTTCCCTGGTAACGAGAAGTTTTCAGGAAAGTACTTTGTCGTCTGGGTCAATAACTCTCTACCTTCAGCGGTGGCGTTCCAATCCATTAAAAATCGACTTTGCAATGATAATACTGCATCCCCAATAATTCGAGTATGAGTATCACGCCAATAACCAAATTTTTTAGATTCACCAATATATTGATCACCTACATTAAATCCGCCGATGTATCCAATTTTACCATCAATAATAGCAATTTTACGGTGATTTCTGAAGTTGAAGCGCAAAGTTAGTAGCTGAAAGCGTCGCATTAAGAACGGTACAGCAACACCCCCAGCTGCACGTAATTGTCTATACATTTTAGGATGTTGTCCATGAGAACCAAACTGATCGTAAATAACGCGAACTTCAACACCTTCACTAGCTTTTTCAGTTAATAGGTCAACTAGCTGATGTCCTATTTTATCATCAAAAATAGAAAAATATTCTAAATGAATATGTTCCTTTGCAGCCCTAATATCTGAGAATAATTTATCAAACTTTTTTTGTCCATCACTAAAAATTGTAATTTTATTACCACGTGTCAAAACTGCGCGATCAGATGATAAAAATAATTTCAACAATTCTGTTGCACTGTATGGAATAGGAAGTAAGTTCTCAATATCTTGTAACTGTTTTTTTTGATTTAAAGCAATCTGATCTAAACCACGTTGTTCTTGAGTCCGTAAGCGAAATATCTTTTTACTAGAAATACGACTACCAGCCAAAAAGAAGATGGCAAATCCTACAACAGGTAACAACAAAAGCACAAGCATCCATGCCCAAATTGTAGCAATTTCACGTTTTTGCCGAAAAACAGCAATAAATGAAATAATTGTATTGATAACCAATGCTATTAATATAACAATCCAAAAAGATGTCCTAAGCATACTGCCCTCCCCAGCGCAACAAAAACTATTAATACCATTCTAACATAAAAGCAGCACCATTACGGTGCTGCTAAAGTATGTGTCAATTACCAAACCATTTCGTACTATATTTTTGTAAACGACCGTCTTTTTTATAAGTTTTTAATTCTTTATTTACTGCTTGTCGTAATTTTTTATCTGCTTTGCGGAAGCCAACTGCATTGTCATTTACTGGGAAACCACCTGTTGTGATTGTGTAATCATTTGGGTTAGACTGATGCGCAACATAATAACGTGCATAGTCTTCATCAATCAATAACCCATCAATGCGACTCGCATTCAAATCATTGAATGCTTTGTCAAATGTATCATAGCCAATAACCTTTTGATCTTTAACATATTGTTTCAAAACTTTAGGATACTGTGCAAAAGTTTGATCACCACTTGAAGCTGTTTGATCGCCTAATACTTTATCTTGCATATCAGAAAACTTATTAACGTTACTTTTCTTTAAAGTAACAAGCACTTGCGTTGCCTTGTGATAAGGTGTTGAAAAAGCAACCTTCTTTTTCCGGTCATCTGTAATTGTATAACCGTTCCAGATAGCATCAATGTTTCCGGTATTTAATTCTGTTTCTTTCATTGACCAATCAATGGGTTGCCATTTTACCTTGATACCCAAACTTTTGAACACAGCGGTTGCCAAATCAACATCAAATCCTACTAATTTACCCGATTTATCGCGAAATCCCATTGGAACAAATGTATCATCTAGACCAATCGTAATTTGCTTTTCCCTCTTTATTCGTGACCATTGATCTGTTTTCACTACTGTCTGTTCTGTACTTTTGCTTTTTTGGGAATTATTAGATAAAGAGAGAGCTGCCATAACGACCAGTGCGATAAATAAAATACCAACAATACTATTGACAACAATCTTCTTTTTCATGCTTGGCATTAGCGTTTTACCTCCGTTGCAAAATCAAACACGCGATCAGAAACCATTTCAGCAAATGGCTGATCGTGCGTAATAATAACTTGTGTTACACCACGTTTCTTAAGCGTTTTAACAACATCAGCGACTTGGTGTGTCGATGCTTCATCCAATCCACTTGTAGGTTCATCATATGCCAAAATTTTCGGGTTCATGGCCAGTGCACGTGCAATTGCTGCACGCTGCTTTTGACCACCAGATAATTGATAGGGAAACAAATTAGCTTTATCTAACATGCCTAAGGATTCCAAAAGCTCCTGCCCTTGTTCAACGGCCTTCGATGAAGACTGTTTATTAACATTAATAGGTGCTAACGTGATATTGTCAATGACTGTGTAGTTTGGGAATAGATTAAAATCTTGGAAAATCATGCCAATATTCGTATCGGAGCTTTCACTTTTAATATCGATGTTTTCACCATTTAAAATAATTTCGCCATCGTCTGCAGTTTCTAATCCTGCCATAATTTTAATTAAGGTTGTTTTACCAATACCAGATGGGCCGACAATGCTTAATACTTCACCATCATGTACTGTTAAATTCAAGGATTTAAAGATCACATTTTGATCGTATTTTTTAGTTAAGTTTTTGATTTCTAACATTAAATTACCTCCATGTATTCAAAACTGTTTCACTACGGCGCAATAATAATGTGACAACCGCCGTCATAATCAAATATATCAATCCAACTAATAGATATGGCATCAAAGTCACGTCACGACTAGCCGCAATATTCCCTGCTCGCAAGATGTCACCTAAGCCAATAACATAAACTAAAGAAGTGTCCTTGACCAAGTTAATCACCTCATTACCAAATGAAGGAACGACAATCTTGATTACTTGTGGCAAAATTATTTTAAAAAATGTTTGTATTTTACTAAAGCCAAGTACTTTAGCAGCATCATATTGCCCTCTTGGGACTGATTGTAGTCCACCACGGAAAATTTCAGCAAGATAGGCTGCATAATTGATAATAAACGCTATGATAGCAGCTTCAAATCGTGGAAATGCTATACCCATCATTCCAAGACCATAGTAGATAAAAATCAATTGTAAAAGTAACGGCGTACCACGCATAATCCAGATATAACCGTTAATCAACCAACGTATTGTAAAGTAAGGTGATTTCATCCCTAAGGATACTAAAATTCCCAATGGTACAGATCCAATGATTGTTAGGAAGAACACCCCTAGCGTCGTTTTTAGTCCAGCCAATAAACTGGGAAGAATTGTAGTTAGATAACTCATAATTGAAACTCCTTTGTTGAATTGCACTTATAACTCATATATTTTCACGAGAAAGAACAATCACATTTATAATGTATTTATAAAACGAAAAAATCCTCTTACAGTATTTCTACTGTAAGAGGACGCAAAAGCGTGGTTCCACCTCGAATTCAACTTTTGCTCACACAAAAGCTCTCCACCAGTCTTCTAACCAATTAAAAACGCCCCAAATACAAGAAATGTATTTAGAGGGCGTTTCATCGCGGTTCCACCTCTTTGTTATGCTACTATCACTAGTAGCATCTCAATAAGTCAAAGACTGTTATGTGATAACGGACACTTCCGACAAAGCTTACTTTGTTCAGCTTTATACTCATAGATGTGTTTCGTTCAATTTAACTATTTGCTCACAGCAACCGCAAATTCTCTTCTAAATTTAAAATGAACTACTCTTCTACTCAACGTTTTACTATATGGTCATAATTATACTATAAAAAGATAACTTGTCAACGCAGAAACTGAAATAAAGACCATACGGGATAATATGACACAGCCGCAAAAACTAGATTTAAAATTACTGTTGGCAATACCTCGTACAATAAAAACGATAATATACTAACATTAGCAATTCCAGTAACAAATCCACTAACATAAGAAATTAGTAGGTAAATAAGCAAGCCAGCTAAATATAAAAGCAAGCCACTTACTAGACGCTCATCTAGCACTTTGTGCAGTTGCTTCATCACAGCTACCGCGGCAATAAATGCAAAAGTATATGTACCAAAAATACCAGTGTAGTACATATCAAACAATATACCAATGACCACAACATAAAACCATAAAGGTAACTCGTTTTCAACATCAAATTGGACACCCAAAAAGAGCCAACCAAGTGTCAAAGTGGGTAAAATGTGCCAAGGAAATTGTGTAAATAACCCCCCCATACTAGACATGAATGTTCCATCAACAAACAGTATCAAAAATAATAACACAGGATAAATTACACGCAATCTCGTCAATTGCCAAAATGCCATTAATTTGCTCCTATCTGTGAAATTGCAACCATAACTGTGGTGATATTACCTAGATCAGCCGCAGGTTCAATGTATATTTTCTTGGATAAACCATAATCATCCGTCGTGACACTAGCAACCTTACCAACGTACAATCCTGCTGGAATAACACCACCGAGGCCAGAAGTTTCAACTAAATCACCTTTACTAATTTTATTATTTGACGTAACTTGCCCCATAATCAGTTGATTTTTCTCACGGTTAAAACTTGTTACAATGCCGTTAACATCGCCATCATCACCCTTAATTTTAATCGCAAATCTATTGGCATCGGAACTAGTATCAGAAATCAAAGCCACTTTTGAATTAGTTGTGTTTACTTCACTAATACGGCCAATAATTCCGGCACCTGCAAGCACTGGCATCCCTTTTTTCAAACCTGAATTGGATCCTTCATCAATAACTAATTGTGACTGCCATGTTGTCGGTGAACGACTAATGGTCACAGCCGAAACTGTTTTATAGTCTGTCAATGTGGCTTTTAGTTTTAATTGTTGCTTCAGAGATTTGTTCTCTTCTTCAACTGTTTGTAGGTGAACCTTGTCTTGAGCAAATTCATCAATCTTAGATTTCAACCGCTTGTTTTCTTCAAATGTATCTAACAGGTTACTAATACTATTTGCTGTACGCCCAACGGCAGTCGTTGGAACAGCAATAATACGACTAACGCCACCCGCTAAATCATTCCCAAAACGCTGTAAAAAAGGTGGCGTATTCGTTCTCTTGGCCCACCAATTTGATCCTGCAATTAAACTTACAATTACTATAAACGCAACAATTATTGATACCAACGTGCGTGATGAAAATATTTTTTTCATGTATTTCCCCAAAAAGCCAGTTACCACTTCTAAAAACAGTTGACAGTTTCATCTACTTTCAATGGTATGCTACCTTGTTTTACTTAGAAACTTTTATTTGACATTAATTCTTGAAAATAAATAATAGCGTAGCGCAAGCGCCACGCTATTTTAAACTACCATTACTTTTGTCGCATGACATCAATAGATTTCAACGCCTCACCAGTACCAATAGCAACTGCATCTAATGGCTCGTTAGCTATTAAAACTGGTACCTTAGTTGCATCCTGAATAATTTTTTCAATGTCGCGCAATAATGCTCCACCACCGGTCAAAATCATACCGTGATCAATAACATCTGCAGCTAACTCCGGTTGAGTCGATTCCAACGTCTCACGAATAGCTGCCACGATTTCTTGCACTGGTTCTTGAATTGATGTGGCTACATCTTCAGCGGTAACATCAATTGTCTTAGGCAAACCAGTCAATAAGTCACGACCTCTGACTGTAGCATTTGGTAAGGTACGTGCTAAAGCTAGTGATGCAGCACCAATTTCGATTTTGAGTCTTTCAGCTGTCGGCTCACCAATGGTAACATTATATTTGTTACGAACAAAATTAGCAATTGCTTCGTCCAGCTTGTCTCCGGCTATACGGATTGAACGGCTTGAAACAATTCCACCTAATGAAATTGTCGCAACATCAGTCGTTCCGCCGCCCATGTCAACAACCATTGATCCAGTAGGATCCATAACTGGTAACCCAGCACCAACCGCTGCGGCAAAAGGCTCCTCTATAACATAAGCGTCACGCGCGCCAGCAACACGAGCAGCATCAATAACAGCACGTCTTTCAACAGCTGTTACACCTGAAGGTACGCCAATCGTTACATAAGGTTTGCCAATACGTCCGCCAAGTGCTTTTTGCAAATAGTAACGAATCATTGCAACGGTTGTATCATAATCGGCAATAACACCGTCACGCATCGGACGAATAGCAGCGATACTTGCAGGTGTTCGGCCTAACATGTCTTTAGCTTCAGAACCTACAGCAACGACTTCATTGGTTTGTGTATTACGCGCAACTACTGATGGTTCACGCAATATGATGCCACGACCTTCGATATATACATATGTGTTAGCGGTACCCAGATCGATACCAACATTTTTTTGTCCAAATGAAAATGCCACTGTACTGCCCCTTATCGTGTTACGACTGCAATTGCAACACATTTAAATTTTACTTAACTTATAATATTGTAGCATAAAACTGGTTTAATTCGCACATCAATTTGAGCGAACATATGTAACTTTACCGTGAGCGTGAGCAATACCACGAATAGTATTCTGATATGCGAAATTTGCCCATGCCTTTTGAAATTCCGGAAATACTGCTGGTGTCACTTCAATTTCGTCTATTTTCCCATCACGCAAATCATTTAATGCTTGTGTATAATCCATAATTCACCTCATAGACAGTATAACATTTTTAAAATTAGCACTCTACTTTAACGAGTGCTAATTTTAATTGCATTTTTCTTAAATCGTGCTATAATTAAAGCATAACCTACAGAAAGGAATCGTGTGCAATACTATGGTGAAATGCAATAACTGTATTCCATGGTGCTTCACACTAAGTAAAAGATATGGCACAACAAGATTCGTTTGGTTTTGGTAATTTAGATGAAATGTTTCGCGCAATGAATGAACAAATGGCGCAAGCACAAGGACAACAAAATACACAAGCACAAAAAAATAATAATGGTAATAAAAAAAGACGCTTACTTGATGAGTTTGGTATTAATTTAACCAAACAAGCTCGCGACAAAAAGCTCGACCCTGTTATTGGTCGAGATAACGAAGTTGCTCGCACAATTGAAATTTTAAATCGTCGTACAAAGAATAATCCAGTACTAATTGGTGAACCTGGTGTTGGTAAAACAGCTATTGTTGAAGGCCTAGCGCAAGCTATTGTGGCTGGAAAGGTGCCTGAAAAGTTACAGCATAAAGAAGTTATTCGTTTGGAAATGTCGGCCTTAGTTCAAGGTACGAGCATGCGTGGTCAATTCGAAGCACGGATGCGTGAATTAATGAAAGAAGTTACGAGCAGCGATGATGTCATCTTGTTCATTGATGAAATTCATGAAATTATGGGTGCCGGAAATGCTGAAGGTGGTATGGATGCAGGTAATATTTTGAAGCCTGCCCTAGCTCGTGGTGAGTTCCAATTAATCGGTGCAACAACTTTAAATGAGTATCGAAAAATTGAAAAAGATGGTGCTATTGCCCGTCGTTTCCAGCCAGTGCAAGTCGAAGAACCCTCTAAAGAAGAAACTATCACGATTTTAGAAGGAATTAGTGAACGGTATGAAAAGTATCACTATGTTACATTCAGTGATTCTGCCCTTCAAGCAGCTGTTGAACTATCTGATCGTTACATTCCAGAAAGATTCCTACCGGATAAAGCAATTGATTTACTTGATGAAGCTGGCTCACGTAAAAATTTGACAATGAAAGTTGCGGACCCCAAAACTATTCAAGTGAATATCGAAGCAGCTGATAAATTAAAGCAAGAAGCAATTGATAAAGAAGATTTTGAAAAAGCAAGCTATTGGCGTGATCAGGTAAACCAACTTGAGTCACAAAAGGCACAAGTCGAGGCTCACCCCGAGATGTCAAAGCCACAAACAGTAACAGAGCAAGATATATTAAAAATTGTTGAAGATAAAACTGATATTCCGGTCGGAGCTTTAAAAGAAAACGAGGCTAATCAACTAAAAGATTTGGATAAAAACTTATCGAAACATGTAATTGGTCAAGATGAGGCAGTAGAAAAACTAGCCAAGGCGATTCGACGTAATCGTATTGGTCTAACAAAATCTGGTCGTCCAATTGGATCATTCCTATTTGTCGGGCCGACCGGTGTTGGTAAAACTGAAACTGCCAAGCAATTAGCTAAGGAAATGTTTGGTAGCAAAGATACTATGATTCGTTTCGACATGTCAGAGTACATGGAAAAACATACCGTTTCTAAAATGATTGGTGCTCCTGCCGGTTATGTCGGTTACGAAGAGGCTGGTCAATTAACAGAACAAGTTCGCCGTCGTCCCTACTCATTGGTTCTCTTTGATGAAATAGAAAAAGCACATCCAGATGTAATGAACATGTTCTTACAGATTCTTGATGATGGCCGTCTAACTGATGCACAAGGTCACATAGTGAGTTTCAAAGACACTGTCATTATTATGACTTCTAACGCTGGTTCAACAGACACAGGAAATACACCTGTGGGATTCGCCCAAGTTGATCAACAAAATCGTTTGATGCAACGTTTGGAAAATTATTTCCGTCCAGAGTTCTTGAACCGTTTAGACGATATCATTGATTTCCAACCTTTGTCACAAGATCATCTACTAAAAATTGTCGACTTGTTATTAACTGATATGAATGATAACTTGTCTGACAACGATTTGCACATTGATTTAAGCACTGCTGCTAAGCAGAAATTAGTGGAGCTCGGTTATGACCCTGCAATGGGTGCTCGACCTCTCCGTCGTGTCATGCAAGATAAAATCGCCGATGGTATCGCCGATTTCTATTTAGAACACCCAGATGTTCATCATTTGCAAGCTGACATTGTTCATAATGAATTTGTTATTAGTGAAGTTAAGCCAGAACCAGTTACTGTAAATAAAATTTAACTTACGTGTGATATGAAACGACTTTCGGGTCGTTTTTTGTTTGTGATATAATATGTAGGTATATTCAAAGGGGATATTATGGCAAATACATCGCCCGTATGGGTTTATTATAAAAATATAGCAACTGGTGATGAGTTACACGAACCAACAAGATTAGATGGCGAAGCAGGCGCACCTTACGAAATCGCAATTTTAGATATCGCCAATTATCAGTATATTGATACTTCAGGATCTTTGACGGGATTGTTTGGTAGCCTACCTCAGTCATTAGAGCTTTATTATCGGCAACAAGAATGGCAAGCTGTACACCGTATTAACATGTTTATCGAAACAGTAACCAGTGTACAAGTTTTTCTAGAGCCAGATAATTTATCAAACGTTACGACAAACTTAAACCCAAATACTTTTTGGGCAACTCAATTACGCGCTATTTCTGGTAATGGTCAATTTTGGTATCAAATTGGTGACTATCATTGGATTCGTTATGATGCTACCCAAATGAAATTGTCAGACACAGCTCCAGAAGTTGAAAATATTAACTATTTTAATGATGCAGAAAAAAGTAAAAGTAATCAGCCTAACGCGGTTGTTAATTTCCTTCCCGATCGATCTATAGAAGTCTATGCTGAACCTTATGGGTTGCCAATCGGTAGTGTTTCCGATAGTGATTTTGTGGCAATAACGGAAGAAATTCACGATGATAATAACATTGTTTGGTATAAAATAGCTACTAAAGGATGGATTAACAGTATTTATATTAACAAGCTATAAAAA
>AEKF01000032.1_pt1 | contig 32035 bp, 28 predicted proteins | sample 342668 | NCBI WGS metagenome assembly AEKF01 (sample SAMN02954267, study PRJNA50815) | food metagenome | biome: terrestrial; feature: fermented food; material: kimchi; isolation source: Jonggazip commercial cabbage kimchi | place: South Korea | collected 2009-06 | reverse complement strand
AACTATATTAACTTAAATATAACCTATTCATCGCTTTTTAATGATTTATTAAAGCTATTCTGGCTTATAAAACATACTTAAAATAAAAATTATTTTTGTTAAACTAACTACTGAATTTATTATAAAAAATTAAAAACCTCACAATTTAGCTTTAAGCCAATTAATGAGGTTTAAATAAACATTATCTGCTTATAGATAGTGTTTTTTATTTTAAAAAAATCTAATCTACTAACAAGTTTTTAAATGCTTCAGCATATATCTCCATAGCTATCCGCATATCTCTTACGGGCCAATTTTCATTGGCTTGGTGCATAAAGTCAGGCGTTGTTGTTAGCATTGCACCAAATGCGACACTATTCTTCATGGTACGTGCAAATGTCGCACCACCTGATATACCAGGCTCTGCCATTTGTTCACCTGTAACTTTAATATATGATTGCATCAAAGTTTTCACAAGTGTTCCATCTTTTGGTACATATAGTGGTTCTAGATAATCAAAATTTTCATATTTGAAATTAAATGGAGCTACTTTTTCTTCAATTAATTTAATCAAAGCATCATGTTCTGTTTGGACCGGAATTCGCATATCAATTTGCATTCTGGATTCTTTAGCATTAATTTGCAAACTAGATATATTGAAAGTTAATTGACCAGAGACCTCATCTTTAATAACTCCTAATAAATTAGCACCAGTTGCATCTTCACCAAAATTTTTAATAAACTCCAAGGCAGCGACGCTAGGAAAGACATCGGCTAGAGCAATTCCTAAACGTAAGAGCGCATTTTCCCCCTCAGGTGCATTCATGGCGTGGACTGAGTTGCCTTGAATAATGAGTCCAGCATCTGTCTTCTGATAATTGAAGCCATGTTTTTCTAAGGCTGTTTCCACTTCAGACTGCCTAGCACCATTGTAAGTCGCTGATCCTGGTACAGCATTAAAAGCATTAACTAGATTAAGCTCTAATTCCGTTGAGCCAGGTCCAACCAAATATGATTGTTGAAGTCCCTTTTCGGCATACACAAGTGGAAATTCAGCATCGGGTGCAATTCCCATATCAATTCCAGCTTCTTTTTCATTATATTTAGCCATCCCCCGCCAAAGGATTTCCTCATCCGTTCCGAAAATGAAGCGTACTTTTTTATTAAAGGTCATTCCTTGATCTAGCAAGGCTTTAATGGTAAAGAGTGTCGCAATGGTTGGCCCTTTATCATCTTGGGTTCCACGTCCATAGAGCGAACCATCTTTTTGAGTTAGTTCAAAAGGATTCGTCTTCCAAGCTGCTTTATCTCCAGCTGGGACAACGTCAACATGACAAATTAGGCCAAAAATTTCGTCCCCTTCTCCAATTTCTGCATAACCATAATAACCTTCGGGATCAACATAAGTTTGATATCCTAATTCATCCGCAATTTTTAACACTTCATCTAAAGCTAAACGAATACCAGTTCCAAAAGGTGCATTAGGGGCTGCTTCAGTATTATATGAAGGTTGAGCAATCATTCGTCCTAGAGCTTTAATCGCATTATTTTGTATTTCATCTGTAATATAATTTGTCATGAATTTTTCTCCTTAAAATAAGGTGCAGATTACCAAGAAGGCAATCGTAACAACTAGTAGGATTCCCATTAGCTTAGCAGTAAACTTTAGCCAAGTAGTAATATTAACATGTGCAATTGCCAAGGCCCCCATCACAATTCCAGACGTTGGCGTGATAATATTTACCCATCCAACAGCGGCTTGATATGCTGTGATAATTAGGTCAGGTGTAACACCTGAAAACTTCCCTAGTGGTCCCATAATTCCCATCGTAGCAGCTGCTAAACCAGATGTTGATGGAATTAAGAATGACATCGGAATATAGAAAATAAAGGTTAAGACGATGAAAATTCCACCAGGAAGATGTTGAAGTCCTTGTTCACCAGCATGTAAGACAGTAGCTGTTATATTTCCATCATTCATCACAACTTGAATTCCACGAGCCACGGCAATCACGATTGCAACGCTTAGAAATTCATTCATTCCATTTAAGAATGAATCGATAAAATCACTTTCCTTCATCTTGAAAACAAACATTACCACTACAGACATGAAGAGGAATAACATTGTCATTTCACTAAAGTACCAAGTTCCAAATGGAGCCATATCATGTCCTAAGAAATTTCCAAGGAATGGAATTCCTGTTAACCATTTGGTTGTAGAGTCAAAGAAAGTCCATTTTTCATTAATACTATTCCATGGTACCAAACCGATTACCATAACTAAAAAGGTTAGACCAAAAAGCCACAAAACTGCTTTTTGACGTTTAGTCATTTCATTATCAGTATCATTAGTTGAAATTGAAAACTCATTAAGATCCGATTCACGTTGATTAAATACTAATGATTTAGTTGGATCTTGTTTCACCTTATTAGCATAACGCATAACATAAATAATACTAATGGCAGTTGTAATCACTAATAAAATTAAACGTGGAAATAAGCCATCCCCAGGAGAAATATTTAAACTTTGTGAAGCGACTCCTGTTGCAAATGGGTTAACCGTTGAAGCCAGCACCCCTACCTGCGAACCAATTAAGGCAATCGCAATTGCAACTAATGAATCAAATCCCACGCTGATCATCACTGCAATTAAAATAGGATAAAATGCAATGGTCTCTTCACCCATTCCATAAGTTGATCCACCTATTGCAAATAATATCATTAAAATAGGAATCAAAATTTTTTCTTTTCCAGCATATTTTGATAACATTGTCGAAATTCCATCATCTAAGGCTTTGGTTTTATTAACGACTCCCAAAAATCCACCGATAACCAGAATAAATAATGATATGGCGACAGTACCGTCACCATCCTCAGTTCCTACCATTCCTTTAATCGGAGCCATGAAAACATCCCAGATTCCCTGCGGATTAGCTGCGCGACTATGATAAGTTCCCGCAATAATTTCGCCTGCTTTATTTGTTGCATATTGTCCAGCTGGAATAATCCAGGTTAAAACAGCTACGGCAATAATCAAAAAGAACAAAATTGTAAATGACGACGGCATCTGAAATTTTTTCTTTTTTTCTTTCATAATATCATCTCCTTTGATTAGTTAAGCATTTAACTTAACTACATAATATCTCATTTGTAAGCGGTTTTAAAGTTATAAATCATAAGTTTTTAACCTAAATTAAAGCTTGCTATAGATATGCAAACATTTATGCATATATAGATGCATATTATCATTATTTTTTATAAATGATCCCTAAGTTATTATCTATAACTACATAAAAGATAAATTCGAAACATTCATTTTTTTATTTAGGTGGTTATAAATTAAAAGGGATAATCGTTATTACTAACGATTATCCCTTTCTATTTATATTATGATATCCGTTTAATTATTAGGCCACTGTTTTTTTAGACTAGGAATTGAAATACTAAATAAAATCAAAGTTAAAATAAACAGACCGAATAATACCCAAACTCCTGTACGACTACCAAGCATTGCTCCATGCTGAAGATCTTGTTGTTGACCTGAAGCAAATAGACGAGCTGCTAATGCTGTAGCAGCGGCCCCAGTAAATTGTTGCAAGGTATTAAGAACACTATTACCATCCGCTGATAAATTTTGATCTAATTGACTCAAGGTTGCTGTCATCAAATTATTAACCGCTAATCCAGAACCGAACTGAGTCATAATATGGAATCCCAATAAGAACCAAATAATTTCATATTTGAAAGTTAATGCCATCCCAATCATTGCTAGGGTTGAAATTATTAACCCAATTGAAATCGGCTTAACTGGTCCAATTTGATCTAAAATACGACCAGAGATTGGTCCTAAGACAGCTCCAATTAAGGCACCCGGGAACATAAATAATCCAGCAACAGTTGAAGACTGGTGTAACCCAATTTGAATGAAACTTGGCAAAATAAATGAAAGAGCCAAGAACATAGCTTGGTAAACTAAAACACCAACTAATAATCGATTAAAGACATGATGTTTAAATACTCGTAAATTAAGTAATGTAGTCTTACTATTAAAGTAATAAAAGATTCCTAATGCAATTAAGCTTAACAAGAGCCATTTAACTGATAATTGCTCAATAGCTAATAAAAGACTAGCTAATCCAATCGATAACATAATAAAAGCCATAAAATTGAACTTTTCATTACGCATTACCTTTTCAGTTGGAATTGATCGTAGGCCTAAAATAAACGAGATAATAATTAATGGTAACAAAAACCAAAAAATAGCTCGCCAACCCAAAGCAGCCATCACTACTCCACCATAAGTAGGCCCAATAGCAGGTGCTAAAGCGGTCGTCATCGTTCCAATCCCCATCATAGAACCACGCTTTTCTAAAGGCGATTTAGTCAAAATGATATGAAACATCAACGGTAAAGCAATTCCAGTTCCAATTCCTTGAAAAACACGTCCTAATAATAATATAGGCAAGGTTGGTGCAAATCCATCCGTTAAAACTCCTACTAAAAACATTAAATTAGAAATGATAAATAAGCGATAAGCTGAATAATTGCGAATAAAGTATGCTGATAGTGGAACTACCACCGCAATGGCTAATAGATATCCCGTAGTTACCCATTGGACTCCATTTGCATTCACATTAAATTCTTGCATTAAAGTTGGAAAGGTTACGTTCATTGAAGTCTCAATTAAAACCCCACTAAAACACATAATTCCGGCGGCGACAATTGCGGCAAAAACGTGCCATTCTTTTGTTTTCATATGTTTCTCCTCTTCATTTTATAATTTCTAAGACATAAAAAAGACGGCATAATCAATTGAGATTACGCTCGCCTCTATTATCGGTATATTTGAAGTTAAATATACTATCTGTACGAAATAATAATATAATTTTAGCATATCTAATCGGGCTTGCCTAGCTATGACTAGAATTTTTCACAAAATATAATGCACTAACACCTTAGGAATGTTATTCTAGAAGGAATGATTAAAAAAGGATAGGTTTTATTAATAATGGCAAACAGGCAACAATTTATTCGTAATTTTGCAATTATTGCACACATCGATCATGGTAAGTCTACTTTGGCCGATCGAATTATGGAAATGACAAGTACAGTTAGTGATCGTGAATCATCTGCCCAACAATTAGATGATTTAGCAGTCGAAAAAGCTCATGGAGTAACCGTTAAGTCTAAGGCGGTCCGAAACTATTATGTTGATGAAAATGGTGATGAATATCAATATAATTTGATTGATACCCCTGGTCACGTTGATTTTAATTATGAAGTTTCTCGTTCATTATCAGCCACTGATGGTGTGCTACTAGTTGTAGATGCAACTAAGGGTGTTCAGGCTCAAACGGTCGCCAATTTCCGCTTAGCTAAGGAAGCCAATTTAACTATTATTCCTATTGTAAATAAAATTGACAATAATATGGCAGATGTTGAAGGAACTATCGATCAAATTTTAGATCTTGACGTCGATTTTGCTGATCAAGAAATTTTGAAAATTTCAGCTAAAAGTGGTTTAGGCGTTGATAAGGTTTTAGAAGCCATCCATGATCGTATCCCAGCTCCAGTTGGAGACGATAATGCGCCATTAAAGGCATTAGTTTTTGATTCTAAATTTGACCCTTACAAAGGGGTTGTAGCTCAGGTTAGAATTTTTGAAGGTCAGTTAACCAGCCAAACAAGTCAACTTTTCTTTGCTAGTCAACTAAGCGCGACTAACAAAGAAATTGGGATTTTTGCTCCTGAAATGTTAACTATGAATAAATTATCCGCTGGAGATGTCGGTTATGTTGTAACCGGGGTGAAAGACTCCAATGCAATTAAAATTGGAGATACGATTACGAACACAGATAATCCAGCAACCAAAGCTCTACCTGGTTATCAGGCAGTCGAGCCGATGGTTTATGCTGGCTTGTATCCTAAAAATACCGATTATAAAGAATTAAAAATTGCAATTGAAAAATTGGCATTGAATGATGCTGCCTTTCATTATGAACCCGAACAATCTGAAGCCTTGGGAATGGGATTCCGTGGTGGTTTCTTAGGTATTTTCCATCTTCAAATTATTCGAGAACGTTTACTAGCTGAATTTGGTTTAGAAGTTTTAACAACAATGCCAAATTCAACATTTAAATTAACATTGAAAAATCAAGACGAGCCATTATATGTTGAAAACCCAATTCAATTCCCTGACTGGTCAAAAATTGCCAAGGTTGAGGAACCATATGTTCATGCTAAAATGACTTTGCCAAATGAAATGTTGAATGACATTATGCGCTTAGCCGAAGGACGCCGTGGAATACTAGAAGATCTGGATACATTAGGATCAATGGTTGTTGCCACCTATTTAATGCCAATTTCTGAAATTGCATATGACTTTTTCAATGAATTGAAATCTGTTTCACACGGTTTTGCTACTCTATCAACTGAAGTTGCGGACTATGACTATTCAGATTTAGTTAAATTAGAAATTGCGATTGATTATGTTAATATCGATGCGTTAACTATGATTACACATCGGTTGAAAGCTGAGAGAATGGCCCAAAACATGGTTAATAAATTACGTGATTTAGTACCGCGCAAGTTACAAGTTATGCCAGTACAGGCAATCGTCGAAGGAAAAGTAATCGCACGTGAAAATATCCCACCGCTACGGAAAGTTGCTGCAAAAGGATCTTCGGTTTCTAAGAAACAACAACAACTTCGTCGAACTGGTCAATCTAAATCAAATATCGAGTTACCACAGGCCGTCTTTGACGCTCTATTGGACCTAGGATAATTAAAAATCCGTCAGCTAGCATTACGCTAACCGACGGATTTTTTTAATTAAATATATTAATTTATTCAACATCTTTTTTAAATAACAAATGAACCCCACCATCAGATAATGGTTTAGCACTAACAAAGCTAAATTTATCATTAACTTGGGTTCCTAAGGTATCAAAAGCTGCCTTTTGCATAGCGTTACCATCCACATGAGGTGCCACCACTAATGAAATTTCGTCTACGACATGCGCTTTCAAAAAGGCACCATCAATGACAGCACCACCACAAACAGCCAAGGTATCAATGGTAAAGTGTTGTTTTAATTTAACCAATACTTCTTCGAAATTAAAGTCTTCCTCCCCGCTAATAATATAAGGAATATTCATTGAGCGTAGAAAGGCTAAATAGTTTTTACTGGCTTGTTTGGTCACAATTTCAACAGCATGCATTTTATGCTCATTATATTCAAAATAATTTTGTTCCCAACCACATTGCCCCTTTCGATCAAAAGAAATAGACCAAGTTTCTGATTTAATCTCCGGTAGCCAATCCTCATATTCAATCCCTTCAGGATCATACTGACCTAGATCAGGATGACCTGAAGCAGCATACATTTGAATTGTTTCTCTTCCGTTTGCATCAGCATTACTCATTCGGAAGAGTTCATCCGAATAATAAGCACTTGATACTGCGCTACCATGAGGCCCGTCAATTTTACCATCAATTGAAACATACATGTGAATGATTACTTTACTACGATCCATATTGTTCCTCCACTTATAACTTAATTGTTTTTGATTTTTATTATTCCTACTTAAAAAATCTATAAAGCTAGTATATTCCTTGGAGTGTACTTTAAGGCAAGGCTCAATTTTAAATTTAAATAAAGAAAGATGAGATACGTTATCTCATCTTTCTCCAAAGTAGCATTAAACCATTGCCACAATACTTTTAGTGATCTTATCCGCAACTATCTGAATATCATAATTTTTTACATTACCAAATTTAGTAATTCGCATAAACTCAAAGAATATTTGTCCAACTAAAAGGCGAAACAAATCAACGATTGAAATTTCCGAATTAGGAATTAAGCTTTCCAAAGCAGAACTTAACTGCTTAATTATAGGAGTAAATTTTTGTCTCAACCGATTGAGTAAATCATCATTAACTAAGGCTTCACTCATCAAAATTTGTAAAATAAGCCGATTATCATAAATGAAAGTTAAACGATCATTAACAATAAATTGAATAGTTTGTTCAAAATCTTGATTTTGAGGAACTCGTTTTTGAATGAATTCTTGTCCATAACTAGGGATTAAATCGTCCATTAATGGATTGATAATAGCTTCTAATAAACCACGTTTTGTTTTAAAATACTTAAAAATGGTAGCTTCACTCATCCCTGATAATTCTGAAATTTGGGCGGTTGAAGTCCCATTAAAGCCTTGATCAGAGAAAAGTTTGACGGCTGCAATAATCACTTTGCGTTTCCCCGTTGGCATTTCAATTGTGGCAATGAGATCATTAAAATCATCAATTATTCTATCAGTCATATTATTCCCCACTATATATTTATATTTTATACCTTACGATAACGTTTTAAGCCTAAAATATTTCCAATCGTGAGTAATACCAAGAAGACTAACAGGATCAATAGATCAAACCAAATTTGTGAAAAGCCAGCACCGCTCATTACGACGTTAGTTAAGGCCTCTCCAGCATACTTCATTGGCATGATATCGGCAATAACTTTTAACCACCCCGCCATTGAATCTAATGAAACTAATCCCGAGAAAAATATTTGTGGTACAACGACTAAGGGGATAAACTGCATCATCTGGAATTCAGATTTGGCAAAAGTTGACATCAAGATACCAAACGTCAAAGCTACCATCGCTAATAAGATGTTAACTACAACAACCCACCAAATTGAACCAATTACTTCAACATTTAGAACCCAAATAGTATAACTGACAATAATCAAAGTTTGTAAAATTGCCAAAAGTCCATAACTTAAAATATACCCAAAGACAATATCAGAACGCTTGACTGGGGTTGCTAGTAAACGATCTAATGTTCCAGAAGAACGTTCGCGTAAGAGCGCCATTCCAGAAATCAAGAAAACAAAGAAGAAAACAAAAAATCCCATTAGAATTGGTAAAATTTTATCAAAGTAAGATGTATCTTTATTACCATAATTGTAGACATTATGAATCTGAGGTTGCTCATTTTGTGTTGGATTAACCCCTGCGGCTTGTTGTAATTTAGCAAGGGCCGTTGCCATTCCAGAAATTTGATTTTTGACTTGTGCAGAAGCTAATGCTGATTTAGTTAAAGTCGTTTTAGTTGCATCTAAATTAGCATAGGTCACCGTAAAATCAGTTCCATCATATTTAATAATTCCGTCAATTTTTTGATCTTTCAAATCTTCCTTGGCATTTGAAACTTTACTATAGGTTTTCAAATTAATATGATCAGTATCAGCAAGGGTTTCTTTTAATGGCTGCTCCATATTGATAGTAGCAAGATTAACTGTTATATCTGAATTGTTATTAAAGACAACCTTCATTAGACTCAAAACTAACAAAGGGGCCACAAACATTAACATTAGTGTTCTCTTATCCCGAAATAATTCTTTCAGGACACGACGAGCAATTGATAAAATCCGCATTATTTTTCCTCCTCTGCCATCAAAAATACTTCTTCAATCGTATCAACATGATATGCATCTTCCAATTTTGATGGACTGTCATTAGCAATCAGCTTACCACCAAGTAATAAGGCAACCCGATCGACTAATTCTGCTTCATCCATCACGTGAGTTGTCACGAGTATGGTATGCCCATTATTACGCATCGTTTGTAATTCATGCCAAATTTGTCGTCGTAATGATGGATCAATTCCAACAGTTGGCTCATCTAGTATTAATAGTTTAGGATTACCTAAAAAGGCAATTGCTAATGACAGCCGACGCTTCATACCTCCTGAATAACCTGAAGCATACTTATCCAGATGAGGTGTTAAATCAACAATTTCAGCAACTCGCTCAATTTCAGAATCAATATTTTTAACACCACGCATTTCAGCAAAAAACTCCAAATTCTCACGACCGCTTAACTGTTCATATAGAGCATCAGATTGAGCCATATATCCGAGCTCACCTAAAATTTGACGTTCCGGCATTTTCTTATTAAAAACCGTTGCATTACCAGCATCAACTACTTCCATACCTAAGGCAATTTTGATGATAGTTGATTTACCAGCTCCAGAAGGGCCAATTAGCCCTACGATTTCTCCTGGATTCACCGCAAAAGAAACATCATCCAAAACAACTTGAGTCCCATATTTTTTACTGACATCGGTTAGTTCAATAATTGCTGTAGTCATATAAATCTCCTTTTATATTTAAGTGAGTGATTACTTACTTACATTTACATATTCTACTCAGCTTTATCCGTTTGTCAAATAAATTTAAGTTTTTGCTTCGCATTGAGTTAAAGATGAACAAATAAAAAAGCCAGGACAGTTATTGTGTCCCAGCTTTATTGCTCTATATTTATTTGATTATTACGAATAATTAGTTTTTAAAAATATTAACTAAAATATCATATTTTTGAATTTATACTTTATTCGGATAACTTAAGCCTTATTTGCATTACCAAAAACATCAATCCGCTCATTTAATGCTTGTTCAATAGCTGAAAACCCAGGCTTCAAGAACTTACGAGGATCATAGTTTTTGCCTTCCAAATCTTTATTTGAAAGAACATAATCACGAATACCTTGATGGAAAGCCAATTGTGCTTCAGTATTAACGTTGACTTTAGCCACCCCTAATTGAATAGCTTGTTTGATTTGATCATCCGGAATCCCAGAACCGCCATGTAATACAATTGGCATGGGATGATTAACCGCATTTGAAACAGCTGTTGAGAGCTCAGATAAATGATCCAAGTGCAAACCATTCCAGTTTTCAGGATACTGGCCATGAATGTTACCAATTCCAGCAGCTAAGAAATCAATCCCGGTCTGGGCCATCTGAATAGCATCATCAATCGGAGCAATTTCACCATCACCAACGACCCCATCTTCTTCACCACCGATTGAACCAACTTCGGCTTCAACTGACACATTTGATTTCTTAGCTAATTCAACAATTTCAGCAGTTTTAGTCAAATTTTCGGCAAGTGGTAAGTTTGATCCGTCAAACATAACTGAAGTGAATCCGGCATCAATCGCTTCTTTAGCACCCTCAAATGTTCCATGATCCAGATGAATAGCAATGGGAACATCAATCTCCATTGCTTCATCTAGATTCCGAACCAAGTTGGCAACTACTTTAAAACCACCCATATACTTAACTGCACCCATTGAAATGGCCATTAAAGTTGGAGCTTGACGTTCTTTAGCGACGCGAAGGATTGCTTGTGTCCATTCTAAATTATTAGTATTAAATGCACTAATAGCATATTGCTGTTCACGAGCATTTTGAATCATTTGTTTTGCATTCATAATCGTCATAATATTTTCCTCTTTTACTTTATTCCCAATTTGCTTTTTCAAAATGTTCTAGTGAACCATGAAATGACAAATCCATTGCGTGACTCGCTTGTATTAAGGCCTCGCGCTCAGAAACGTTTTGTGCTTTAAAAATTTGAGCTGTTTGAATCAAGAGATGCATTAACCCATTTTCTGCCATCCAATTCATTTTTTCATTATAATCGAATTGAACCCATGCAGTTCCACTCACCTCGTCATCCCACTTCGCAGCACCATGATATGGACGATCGTCAATTAAGATTCCACCTTCAGCCCTAGCAAGGCCTTTATCATGGGTCATGATCACTCGTTTATAGAACGGGCTTTCTTCATCAGTACCAAAATATTCATTCAACCATTCAATTTTATTTGACCATGAACTTGCATTAAACCAAGGAGCTGTTGATAAAATATATAAATCATAATACTTAGATAAAATTTTGACACTATCCAAAACACCAGGTAATGGTTTTAAATGGCGAAATATATCTGGAATTTGATCAGGTTTCTCTAAGCCCATTTTAGCTGCTTGTTCAGTTGAAGCTGTTAAAATGGGTAAAGTATCCACCAACGTATTGTCCATATCTAAAAACAATTTAGGCTTTTTAAGCATTATATAATCCTCTTTTTAAAAATTGGTATAGGTAGATAATAACTTGTATTATACCGCAAGTTTGTGAAAAACAAAAATATATTCTGGAATATAAATCGATATTTAAACTATGTTTTTATTTTTCATTTATCATATTTATTTGTGAATATTTTCAACAAAAACGTTTCTAGCACTATAAATTGGTATGGACAAATATTTAATAATAAATAAAAATAACCGTAACTCAATGAGTTACGGTTATTTCATTTGCCTTTGATAAGTAAAACTTACCAAGAAGCTTTTTGTACACCAGGAATCAATCCCTTGTGTGCAAGTTGACGGAAGTTCAAACGTGACATTCCGAACTCACGCATATATGCATGAGGACGTCCATCAAGTTGATCACGATTGTGCATCCGAACAGGGGATGCATTACGTGGCAACTTTGAAAGTCCAACGTAGTCTCCAGCAGCTTTCAATTCAGCGCGCTTTGCAGCGTACTTTGCAACTGTTGCTTCAATTTTCTTAGCCTTAGCGATCTTAGACTTCTTAGCCATGGTTACTTAACCTCCTTGAATGTGGTAACTTTGCGCAACTTTGGAGAATACTTCTTTAACTCCAAACGGTCGGGCGTGTTACGACGATTCTTAGAAGTTAGATAGATACGCTCACCTGTTTCGGCGGCTTCTAACAAAATGTTAATGCGCATTAACATACTCCTTGAATTAATGTATTTGGGGGTTGCCACCACCCACTAGTGTAAACGACAGGTCTAGCTGCATTGGGCTAAACCCCAAGCTTGCGTCGTGCACAATAGCTAGTAAATTACAAAAACTAATATTACACGCATTTTTTACAAATTGCAAGGGTTTTGCCAGAATTGTGTAAAGTATTTTTACTTTACATCTTATTTAATGAATTTTAGCCCATTTAATCCCTAGTTTTTAAGTAATAATATATAAAAAATAATAAAATTATTTCCTTATATATTTACTTAGTTAATTCTTGCAAATAATTAATTTGTCGCCTTCACAAAATGCCAACTATTAAACATTAATGGATAAACAAGCAAAAAATTCACTAATTGATCAAACAATCCAGCTAAAGGCCAACCAATAAATTGTGTCAATACTATCACAATTTCGAATACAACCATTAAAGCTCCTGATAATTGCCACATATTAGCAAATGAAGTTTGACCAACCACTTGTAAGGCTTGTCCGATCTTCCAATATAGATACCCCATCCCCAACATAATAATCAACATAACAAATAGATATCCAAAGTATAATCCAGTAGTCTGACTAACATCTACTAATTTCAGAACAGGTAACTCCCACCGTATAAACTGAATTAATACAAATGCAAACATAAATTGTTTTAACTTTTGTTGGATGATTTTTTCATGTTGATTCATATAATATTGAACCAAAGCCCAACTGAAAATTAATAAGGAAATTGTTACAACAATATTTATGCTATTAAAAATCAGATGTTTAGGCTGATCTTTAGCTACCAGGACGGCTAGGACATGGGCCGTTGGTTGATAGAACGGCCAGGATAAAACACCGATGATCGGTTGAATTATGTTCAATAATCCACCGAAAAGGCCTAGTGCCCAAATATGTTTACTTTGCCACCACTTCTGATTCATTTAAACTCCTACTTCTCTGTCTTTAAAATATTCAATTCAGATATTTTTAATAATGTATCAACAGCTTTTTGCATAACCTGTAGCGATACATATTCATAGCGACCATGCATATTTTCACCTCCAGCGAACAAATTAGGAGTTGGTAGTCCAAGAAAAGTTATCTTTGAGCCATCCGTTCCACCTCTAATTGGTTCAATCTTAGGCTCAATATCTAAAGCTTTTAAAGCATCAGCGGCTAAATCAACAGGATACATATTATTTTTTAGAATTTCTCCCATGTTGTAATATTCATCTTTGAGCTCGATTTGAATTCGTTCTACTCCAAAAGCTTGATTCATTTCGTTAGCAATGGCCTTTAGCCTTTGTTTACGCAACTCAAAGCTTTCTCGCTCGTGATCACGCACCAAGTACTGCATTTGAGCAGATTCAGGGGTTCCTGTTAATTTGATCAAGTGCCAGAATCCTTCACGACCGGCAGTATGCTCCGGCCGATCATGAGATGGTAATTGAGCATGATAGTCCATAGCTACTTGTAAAGCATTGATCATAGTATTTTTAGCTGAACCAGGATGAACGTTTAGCCCTTGAATCGTAATAGTTGCTGCAGCTGCCGAAAAAGTTTCCCACTCAATTTCACCCAACGGTCCTCCATCAACAGTATAAGCAAAATCAGCTTTAAATTGCTTCACATCAAAATGATCAGCGCCTGTTCCAATTTCTTCATCTGGTCCAAAGGCAAGCATAATTTTACCGTGTGGAACTTCTGGATGTTGAATTAGATATTGTGCAGTAGTCATAATTTCAGCCACACCAGCCTTATCATCAGCGCCTAACAGTGTTGTTCCATCTGTCGTAATGAGGGTATGCCCTTGATAGTTATTTAAATTAGGAAATTGTTCCGGATCTAATTGATAATCTTGATTCAAAGTAATCACAGAATGGCCATCATAATTTTCAACAATTTTAGGCTGAATCTTTTTAGATTCAAAATCAGCTGTGTCAACATGTGAGATTAAACCAATGACTGGTGCATCATAGTTTAAATTACTAGGAAGTTCAGCAAACACATATCCATCATCCATAGTTTGAACATTAGATGCTCCTAAATCAATTAATTCTTGAGCTAATTTTTTTAAGAAATAAATTTCTTTTGGATCAGACGGAATTGTTTTTGAATACTCATTTGAACGGGTATCAATCTTAACATAACGTAAAAATCTTTCTAATAATTCTGGATATTGCTTATCAGTCATTTTAATTCTCCCCAACAATCTTTGTTTTTAAATATAAGTATATGGATCCGTATTAACCTGTGAACTAAAAACATCAACTAGATCCCATTTCTTAGTTTGCTGCCAGCGTTTAATCTGTTTGACCATTTGATCCTTGACGATTGACTCCATATGATGATCAGGATCAATAACAATAAAGTCATGAGACAAGACATCATGTCCCGTATGGTAGTAAAGATCAGCGGTAATTAATGCATCAGCCCCACTTTGTTGAGCAACTAAGTATTCTGAACCACCATCACCACCAATAACAGCAATTTTTTGAATAGATCGCTTCAAATCATTTGCGATGACTCGGACTGCCTTGACATTAAATAATTCACGAATAGATTGAGCATATTTTTGAACACTGATTGGATGATCTAACTCTCCAATTCGTCCTAAACCACTATTTGGATCTCCCTTGTCTGGTAATAAAGGCTTAGTATTTTTTATGCCTAAAGCTTCAGCAAGCCAATCATTCATTCCATCTTTAGCTGCATCTAAATTAGTGTGTGCGCTATAAACAGTAATATTATTTTTCAATAAATCAGCATACATTTGGTTTTGAGGATCTTCTAAATCTAAATTTTTAGCTGCATGAAACATAAGGGGATGATGTGAAAAGATAAAATCAACATGTTTCTCAATTGCTTCAGCAACTACCTCGGGGCGAACATCTAAGGTTGTCATGACACGATGGATATCTTGTTGAGAACTTCCCACTTGAATTCCAACGACATCTCTCTCCCATGCTAAATTTAATGGAGCTAGTTCTTCAATAGCTGTGATTAGCTTTTGAGCTTTCATTTTATATCACCTCTTGAATGGTTTGTGCTTGCTTTTGATAATTTTGATAAGCAATTGAATCGCTTTGATCTGCTTTAGTTAAAGTATCGAGTAATTGCTGAAGCCGATCCAATTCTGCTTGCCATTTTGCGATCCAAACGGCATCCTTATTTTGTAAATTAAATGGACCAAATGTAAGTTGTTGTTGCGTGAAATTAGTTTCTCCAGGTTTAGCTACTAATATTTCATAGTAATGACCATCATCAAAAAGCATCGTTTCGTTTATCAAAGCATAATGATGTACTTGTAACCAAGTTCGGACGGTTGAAACGTCAGTATTAGGTTGTAAAATTAGATTATCATATTGAATATGATCATGATGCCCTTGTTCTAATATTTTTTGAATTAACTGGCCACCCATTCCGGCAATAACAGCAGTGTCAATTTGATCAACAGGTTCTACCACCGCAAATCCATCCCCCAAACGCGGTTCTAAACGCCCTGTTAATTCTGCTTTTTCAATTTCATTTTGTGCATTTTGCAATGGTCCTTGGGCAACTTCACCAGCAATCGCAAAAGTTATTTTTTGATTTAATAAAAGATGCGCTGGTAAGTAGGCATGGTCGGACCCAATATCGACTAAGCGCGCACCCATTGGAACAAAGTCAGCAACACGTGCCAACCGATTTGATAAATTAATGGCATCCATTTTAAATTCTCCTGAAAAAAATATAATACTATTATTTTAGCATAAACAGAAAAGAGGCTGGAACAAAACTGTTCCAGCCCCACTAATTTAAATATTTTATCCCTGACTTATTTACTTTTAAAATTCACCTCTAAATATTGATACAAAATCCAAACATCATTATTTAAAGCAGATAAATTGTAACTTTTTACTAGATCAAAAGATTCTTTATGTTGATTATATTAAATAGATCATTATTTTACTAAAAAGCCAACTACACTTAGCAAATAAATACTTTTCTAGTTGATTTTTTCATATCATTAATTATTTAATTCGGGGAACCATAGCTTTATTTCGTGTTGAGCACTTTCTGGAGAATCAGAACCGTGAACAACGTTACGCACTTCATCACCTGGCCAGTCACGTCCAAAATCACCGCGGATCGTTCCAGGAGCAGCTTCAGTGGGATTAGTAAGGCCCATCAAAGTACGCCATCCTTTAATAACGTTATCCCCTTCCACTACAATGGCAACCACAGGGTGCTCCATCATATAATGCATTAATCCAGGGAAAAAGGGCCGATCGGCTAATTCAGCATAATGAGCCCTTAACAAAGCTTCATCAGCTTGTACCATTTTGATATCGATAATATCATAGCCTTTACGCTCAATTCGCCGAATAATTTCACCCACTTTTTTTTGGATGACACCATCTGGTTTAACAATTGCTAATGTACGTTCTGTCATGTTATCGTTCCTCCAACTTTTGAATAAATCTATTATAACGAAAAAAAATATTTATGAAACCGCTTCCGATAATATAATTCAATTTATTTTCGTTTAATAAATAAATTGAAGGTAATCACATCTATTTATTTCGAATCAATGGGCGCCGGAAATATACTTTCGCTTGCTTTTGATCTAAGCCATGAAGAATAATTGGATCAGCTGCAATGAAACGAGCCTTGATCTCATGAATTTCCTTTTTATCATTTGCCTTTTTATTGTGCTTTTGATTATGTCCATTCTCGGTTTGTGATTGCTGAGTCTTATTTGATTTGGCTTGTACTTTTGACTCATTATGTCTTATTTTATTTTTATTAACTGATTGCTTTGGTTTTGTTAAACGCTTTGAATCATGCTTTGATTCATCGACAATTTTAACATCAACCTTTTTCGATTCTTTCTTTGGAACCTCTTCTTGCACCTTTGGAGAAACGATTTTAGTCGACTTGGCTAAATTATTTTCGCTTAATTTAGGCTTTGCTGGCTTAGATGCTGTTATGGATCCCACCTCAACAAAGACATAGCTAGAAACTTCACGCCACTGCCAACGCCCTTTATATTTTTGAAGTGCTTTGCGCCAACGTACAACGTATGTTAAAGCAGTTTTAGCAGTATGATTTGGTGGTAAAAGGTCACTTTTTTCAATTTCATAGCGCTTTAAAATTTGTAAATCGGTATTATGCGCAATCCATTGTTCGACAAAGTTAATTGAATTAGTTTCAATATCTGCCACATTGCCAAGTTTGATCCAATTTTGCTGATGCTTTTTTTGCATGTTAACACTCCTTTCTTATCGATTTGATTAAGCCTGATAAAGTATTATAAATTGGTGAATTTTAAAGATCATTGATTTCTGATTCCATTTGAGCCATTTCAAAATCTTCAGGGTTTAATTGAACATATTTATTCAATAAGTCGCTTAACATCTCATGATTACCAGCTTCACGGAAGTAATAGATCGCTTCTTTTAAGAAAATAGAATTCTCATTGAAGAAAGGTACAGCTGCTTGCCAATATTGATCCGCCATTTCATAACGTTCCAGTTCCGTATACGATTGGGCTAAATTCCAATATTCTTTAGGATCTAACTCAAACTCATCATCAGCACTAACATATTGATTCAAGAAGTTAATTTGTTCCATATATTGTTCTGTATCAACCAACATTTGTGAATAATTACTAATTAGGTTTTGAGAATCCGGTAAATTCTTTAAGCCCTTTTGATACAATTGTTCAGCCTGGTCATTTTCATTAAGTTGAATAGCCACCCGTGTCGCATTAAGATACCCAGCTTCATTAAATTGATCGACAGCCAGTCCGGCTTCATAAATACCCAAAGCGTCCTTTGGCATTTGTTTTTGTTCATATAATTGTCCCAAAGGAACATAAACTCCAGCATATGAAGGATCTATTTCAATCAATTTTTCAAAAGCCTCAATCCCTTGATCTCTGGTTTCTTCATCATTTGCATATAACATTCCTAATTGGAAACGCACCTCTGGAGTTAAATTAGCATCCTTTATTTGCTCTAGATAACCCAACGCTCTATTTTGATCACCAAGCATAGCATATGCGACTCCAATCCGCGAAACTAAATCAATTCCTGAAATTTGCGTCTCCCCTTGAACAATAAGGTTACGATAAAATGGAATTGCTTCAGAATATCGACCAAGTTCAAATAAAAATTCGGCCAAAGCAAATTGAATTACCAATTCATCAGGAGCTAATTGATAGGCTTCAGTTAACTTATTTTCTGCAGCTTCCAACAAACCTTCTGATTGATATAAATCAGCATAAACTAATAGAGCTTCTAAATAAGCTTCTGAATCAGATTGAATTGGCATTAGATATGCTAAAGCTTCATCACTTTGATCTTCTGAAATTGATATTTCGGCTAATTCAGTTCGTAATACATCTTCATCTGGATACTTGTCGAGCAATTTTTGATAAGCTCGTTTAGCATTAGTTGAGAATCCAAGAGCGTAAAGTTCCTCAGCTAATGAATGAATCGTTTCATCATCATCATGACGAAGAGATAAAGCAAAAGATTTTTTAGCTGCTTCTAGTTGCCCACCATCTAATTCATCCAACATTTTTTCAGCATAACTTTGCATTTTAAAATACCTCGTATAATTTTATAGTGCTGAATTATTAATTCTGTTTTTTATTTTGTCGAGCTTTAACTGCATCAATTAAAGCCTGTTTGGCTTGTTGCTTTTCAGCTAAAGTAACTTGCCCTTTTTTAGAGGCACCTCGTGAAAAATCATTATTTTTAATTGAACCTTTTGTTGACATTTTAAATTCCCTCTTTTTTTATAAATTATTCGAATTTTTTAACATTAACCATGATTACTGCTGAAATGGTAATAACAATAACAATAGCTATCATAATAATGTTTTGTATCATTCCCGTAGGATTTGCTTTGAAGGCAATTCCATATAGACTTGGTCCTAAAGCAGCGATCAAGTATCCACCCGTTTGTGTCATTCCTGACAATTGTGCAGTATCATTTGGACGACTAGTTTTGAGCGCCAAAAGAGTCATTACAGATATGAAAAATCCGCCTATCATTAAACCATAAACCATTGATTCAAATGCCCAGAACCAGAAATTAGCAGTATTTTGGTTGATAATTAACCCCACAGCACTAGTCACACCAAGTAGACCATTTAAAATGATTAACCAAGTAATTCCACGATTGCTCAAAGATACTAAAATTTTAGGGACAATAATTGAAAAAATAATGGTTACAAAAGCATTAAACGACATAATCAATCCAATTTGACCACTTTTAACTTGATGGTAATCCATCAAAGAAGGCATCCAAGCCACAAAGGTATAATTTAATAGTGACTGTCCTCCAAAAGTTAATAAGAAAGCCCAGGCTTGCCAAGTTTTCCATGGGTGCAGCATTTGGACTGGTTGCACATCCAATTCCTCGATAATTTGTTCCTTATTTAGCTTCTTTGAAGTACCTAAGGGTTCTAATTCACGAGTAACATAAATCCAAACTAATAATGCAAGTAAAGTCGCACCAACTAATATTAACATCACACTATTAATTCCACCTAAGTTTAGTAATGGGGCGGTTGTTAAATTACATAGAGCAACGCCAAGCATCATTGATAATGAATAGGTTGTAGTATATAGCGCAATTTTATTTGGAACAAAGGACATAATAACAGCGGGCATCAAAACATTCAGGTGCGCAATTCCAATTCCAATCAAAATAGTGCCCAAAACAATTAGACTGAAATTAGGGCACAAACGGGCTAGACTACCAAGTGTCATCAATCCTGCCGATAACGTGACTGTTCTTTTTAGCCCTAATTTGTTAGCAGTTTTAGATGCAAAATTTGAAAATAGCATAAAAACAACCAACGGAATGGTTGTTAAAACACTAAGCTGTGCCGGATCAACATTCAATCGTTGAGCTAACGGTTTTAAAATCATAGGAATTGCCGAAATGGGGCTACGCATCATTAACCCTAATAAAATTAAGGCAATTAATAATCCCCATTTACCAGCAGAGTTCTTACGATTGTGATTATTTTTTGAGTTCATGCAAGTTTCCTTTAAGTAATATTTTATTTAAAAATATTTGATTGGTTCCGGAAATTACGTTCCAGGATTGGTAATAAGATTAGTGCAATGCCAGCTCCAATTGCAACTTGTAGACAATTTCCGAAAATTTCAGCGAAGGTAATAGTTAAAGCAGCATTTAAAGTTACATGATTCCAAAGCTGTAAAATAATACCACTAATAAAATACCCCCCTACCATAATTAAGCCGCCACCGATGATACTAATTAATTTATTAATTAATCGTGCATTTTTTCGAGTTAAAAGCCCTATCAACCAACCTTCACTACCATGAATGATCATTGAAAAAAGCATCCATTGCGGATAACCGGATATTAAATCAATTAAAAAGCCAGTCAATGCACCAGTAATTCCACCCGCCCGACGACCAAAAAGCCAGGACATCAAGAAAATGCCAACCTCTACCAAACTAATGAAGCCTGTCGGTGTTGGAATTTTCAAGAAAAAATTGGCTACAATATTTAAAGCAATAATAACGGCAACAATAGTCCGTTGATAAATTGGTTTTAAACTATACATCCCGATTTGCTCCTTGCCAAACATTTCCTAAATTTTGATTAATAGCAATACCATTTTCGATTCCATGCTGAACAAATGTTTTAGCTTGTTGTGTGGCAGACAGAACAGTAGCGTTTTGTACTAGCCCACTTAAAATAGCTGCTGAAAAAGTACATCCAGCTCCATTGTTAAAATTATTTTGAATAATCGGATTACTTAGGATTTCAAGCTCGTTGTTTTCCATAATTAAGACATCAACAGCCTCTTGTTTTCCTAATCTCCGACCACCCTTAACAATCACATTTTTAGCACCGGTTTGTTTTAGAATTTGGGCACTTTGTATTAAATCATCCAGTGTTTTAATCGGCTGATTAGTTAACAACTCAGATTCAACTAAATTAGGTGTAATTATAGTTGCCAAAGGAAAAATATTTTCTAAATAAACCTTTTTAATAGCATCTAATTCAGGAGCATGATCTTCTTTAAATACTAGCACCGGATCTACAACCAATGGAATATTTCGATCTAGTTGGTTCAAAAATTGAGAATAACAATCATTTGTTCCAAATTAGGAATCAAACCTAACTTTATACCTGCTAAGGTAAAATGAGCTTGAACTGAAGCCAGTTGATCCGCTAATAACTTTGCTGATTCTGCATGAATTTCAAAAATTTCAGGTAGGACTGTCACAATACTAGTAATTGCAGTCAGACCGAAAAGATTATATTCATTAAAAGTTGCTAAATCAGCTTGAAGTCCTCCCCCAGATAAACTATCTGATCCTGCGATGGTTAAAACCACAGGCGGTTGTTCTTTAATTTTATTTTGCATCATACCAAGTCTTACCCTCATGCGTTTCAACCTTCAAAGGCACAGTCAACTTTACAGCTGAGTCCATAACTTCAGGTACTAATTTATGCATTAACGTTAATTCGTCTTCAGGTACCTCAAAAATCAATTCATCATGTACTTGAAGTAGCATTTTGGACTTAAGTTGCTTTTGTTCCATTACAGATTGCATTTTAATCATAGCAATTTTGATAATATCAGCCGCTGACCCTTGAACCGGAGTATTCATTGCTGTTCGTTCAGCAAAACTACGTGCATTAAAGCTTTTTGCCTTGATATCTGGTAAATAGCGTCGCCGATGTGCAATCGTCTCAACGTAGCCCTTTTCACGAGCATCTAAAATAATCTCCTCGGTCCACTTTTTAACTCCACTATATTCATTTAAGTAAGTATCAATTATACTTTTAGCAGTTTTACGATCCGTACCAATATTTTTAGCCAAGCCAAACTCAGAAATACCATAAACAATTCCAAAATTAACGGCCTTTGCTTGGCGTCTTAAATTACTATCCACGACTGCATCTTCAGCAAGACCAAAAATACGACGCGCAGTTGCTGCGTGAATGTCTTCATCATTAATGAAGGCTTGCCGCATTTTTTCATCATTTGTAATATGTGCTAATACTCGTAATTCAATTTGTGAATAATCAGCGCTTAATAACGACCACCCAGCTTGTTGTGGTTCAAAAGCTTTTCTAATTTGTCGGCCTTCCTCGACACGTACAGGAATATTTTGCAAATTAGGATCAATAGATGATAAACGACCCGTTTGTGTCAAAGTCTGTAAGTATCGGGTATGTACTTTTGAATCGCTACCATGAATAACTCGTAGTAATCCATCAACATATGTCGATAAGATCTTAGCTAATTGCCGGTATTGTAAAATTGATGCAACTAATGGAACGTCTGTCATTTGTTCCAAAACTTCTACTGATGTTGAATAACCAGTTTTAGTTTTCTTCAAAGGTTTTAGACCCATTTCTTCAAATAAAATCACCCCCAGTTGTTTAGGGGATTGAATATTAAATTCGTGGCCCGCTTGTTGATGAATCGTTTGTTCTAATTCTGATAGACGCTCGGTTAATTTTGACTGCATGCCCAATAAACGTTCAGCATTAACCGTAATCCCATTAATTTCCATATGTGCCAAAACAAACGTTAAAGGCAATTCAATTTCAGTATATAAATCAGTCTGTTCATGCTCATCTAATTTTTGCATGAGTGGCTGTTTTAAGGCGCCAATTGCTTGTGCTTTACGACCCAAATGTTCAAAAAAATCAGTATCATTATCTATGATCGCAAATTTGGCTCCTTTTCCATAAACTTCATCATCTGTTTGAACATCGAAATAATTATGCTCATGTGCAATGGTACCTAAATCATTACTATTGTCATTGACATTCAATAAATATGAAACCAGTAGCAAATCAAAATCAACTCCAGTTAAATCAACGTTATAGCGGTGCAAGGCCACAAATGTTTCTTTTGAATTAAAAACATTTTTCTTGATTTTATTATTTTCCAAGATTCTTTTCACAGGTGTATCTTGTGATAATAACTCTAAGTCACGACTAGCTAAATACCCTTGTTGTTGATTCCCGATAACAAAACCAACAATAGCTGCGCGATGATAATTTTCTCCATCTAACTCTACATAAAAGTCAACATCATCTTGTAAAGCTTCTACGTGAGCTAAATTATTAGCTGTTAAAGGAGCAACATTAAGTTTTACAGTAGGGTTACTTTCATTTTGAGTTCCAGTAATTGTGTATCCTTGATTAGCTAATTTTACTAGTTGTTGTTTAAAATCCAAATGCTGATAAAACGGAATTAAATCCTGATATTGAATTCCTCGATATGCTAGATCATCTAAATCCAAAGTCACTGGTGCATCAAGACGAATACGAGCTAAATCCCGTGATAAGAAAGCATCATCCTTATATTGAATCAAATTTTCTTTGCGTTTAGACTTCTTCATCATATCAATTTGTTCATATAATTCAGGAATATCATGATATTCCTGAATTAACTTAATGGCCGTTTTTTCACCAATCCCTGGAACTCCAGGATAATTATCAGATGGATCACCTTGTAACCCCTTTACTTCAATCACTTGTTTTGGGGTCAAACCGCCATAAACATCAGCTACTTCAGCGGGAGTATATTTATCAATTTCAGAGATACCCTTTTTAGTGATCCAAACTGTGATATCGTCATCCACTAATTGACGCATGTCTCGATCACCAGTCACAATCGTAACTGCATATCCAGATTCTACGCCTGCGTGAGCCATTGTTCCAATAATATCGTCTGCTTCATAATCAGCTAATTCATAATTTGTAATTCCATGTAAACGAACCATTTCACGCAGCGGTTCAAATTGCTCCACTAATTCTTGGGGCGTTTTATCCCGATTTCCTTTGTAATTATCGTAGGCATTCGTACGGAAAGTTGTTTTCCCAGCGTCCCAAGCGACTAAGGCTTTATCCGGTTCAAATGGATCTACAATTCCATCAAGAAGGTTGTTAAAACCAACTAACGCATTAGTATGTAAGCCATCATGATTAACAAATCTGTCCACCTGATTAATGAGTGCATAAAATGCACGAAATGCTAATGAGTTCCCATCAATTAATAATAGTTTTGGTTTCCCCATGAGTACCCCTTTCAATTTCAAAAGTTAATCAATAATAATCAACTTATTTTGAGTGTGTTGTAATCTTAATTGTAACAAAATTTATAAGCCTAAAACAATTTATTGTTAAAGCTAATTTAATCAACCGAATTTAACCTAAATATATTAAAAATAAGGAGATCAAATTTATATATAAATTATTTAGATAAAAAAAGCAGGAAACATAATCACCCTGCTCTCACTTATTATTCTAATATTAAATATTTTCACGTCTAAAGAGACCAATAAGACTCATTATTCCAGCTTTAGTCAAATTACCTTCGTTGTACTGCAAAACATTTTTCTTATATACTTTTAGCCCAAAGCGACTAAGGAAAATAATCATTAAAATTTGTAAGATAATTGCAATCCACAATTCATATGGTTGCGTCAACTGCAATCCTAGTCTAGCGGGCATTAGAGTTTGCGAAGTGAATGGTACAAACGACAAAATTTTAACAATAACGTTATCTGGTGAGTTTGAGACCATAAAAGTCAAGACATATCCAAGCATTGCAAGATATGTAATAGGTGAAACCGCCTGCTGAACTTGGCTTTGATCATTAACTAATGCTGCGATAATTGCCGTCAGAATCAAGTACATGACAATCCCAAAAAAGACCATAATAATGGTAATTATTGCAAAACTAAAATCAACTCCATTCAAGACACTCATAATCATTTTAAAGGTGGCGTTATCATGAGATATAAATTGATAACTGATCAAACCAACAATAATATAAATTAATAAGTGCACTAAGGCCAGCCCAATGATACCAGCTAGTTTACCAAAAAATTGAACTGCTGGACTAGTAGCTGCCAACAGAATTTCCATAATACGTGAAGATTTTTCATTCGCAATCTCATTGGCAATCATTCCAACATAGGCTGTCAAGAATACAAAAATAAAGATTCCCAGTCCAACCGTTAAAATATAATTAGCTGTTTTGGTTGTTTCACCGCCAACACTAGTTCCCTTAGAACTTACCTGCTGCGTTTTCATCTTAGGCGCTGTAGTTAACTTCTGCAATTGATCATTAGTTAAATTCATCGTCTTAGCTTGCCGTTGCATCGAATACTGATTTAAAACTTGTTTAATTTCATTTTCATCAATTGGATTCCCTTGAGTTGTATTTTTCAATTCATATCCAGTATTATTTTGTTTTAAATAGCTGTCAATCTTTTTATGTTTTAATAGTTGATCGGCCTTTTTATCATCTGACACTATCTTATATTCAGCCTTAATGCTTTTATCTGCTTTTAAGGTTTGAACCAAGCTTTGATCCACATTTAATCCGACAACAGAATCGTTATGATTTGACATTGCTGTAAACACAAAGGCAAATACAGCTACCACTAATGCAATTAAAAGTGGTGATAGAACCAATGACCAATACCCAAGGGTTTTAATTCTAATTTTAAAAGTTTGTTTAGTAACCAACCATAGTTGTCTTTGAAACATCATCATTGTTTCCCTTCTGTTGCTTCACGTCGGAAAATATCATCCAAAGTTGGAGCCTGTTGTGCAAAGGCTGATACATATCCATCAGCACTGACTAATTTGAAAATAGCGTGTCCCGCAAGTGGATCAGATAAATGAATTTGTCGCCCTATCCCTCGCCGTTCAATTGACTTAACCCCATCAATTGATTTTAATTGATCATCTAGTACATCTGATTCAATATATATTTCAGTCCGGCCAAAGGATTCGCGAATATTAGCCACACTCCCTTGTAACACAGTCCTACCAGCGCGTAACATCGTTAATTCATCCGATAATTGTTCAACACCGCTCATATTATGGGAACTAAATATAATCGTTGCTCCACGTTGTTTAAGTTGCTTAATTTCCTGCATAACAATTTCAGTATTAACTGGATCCATTCCGGTGAATGGTTCATCTAAAATCACAAATTCTGGATTAAAAATTAGAGTAGAAATCAACTGAATCTTTTGTGCGTTTCCCTTTGAAAGTTTTTGAACTTTATCATGTATTGTTCCCACTACTTCAAGACGTTTCATCCAATCTTGAAGTTCTAAACGTGCCTCACTACGTTTCATACCATGTAGTTCTGCAAAATATAAAACTTGTTCTTCGATGGTCAATTTTTGATAGAGTCCTCGTTCTTCAGGAAGGAAACCTATTCTAGTCCGCATTAGGTCATCAATAGGATTTCCATCCCAATTGATGGAACCAGTCGTCGGCTCAATAAAATTTAATAGCATGCGAAAAGTGGTCGTTTTACCCGCTCCATTCTGTCCAATGAGTCCCATAATATGACCTGGTTTAACAATTAAATTAATATTATTAACAGCTATTTTATCTCCAAATTTCTTTGAAACATTTTTTAATTCAATCATAAATTTCCTCGATCTCGTTAAGACTAATTATTTATTGTAGCGGCGCCGAATGACTTTAGTATACGCTCGAATAATTAACCAAGCTTTAGTAATTAATGGACTACGTAATAAAACAATTCCAATTAAATAAACTACAAATCCTAAAATCAATTGGAAAACCGTCGTGCTAGGATATGCTGGCCAATTATAAGTCGAAACAATAATCACGAGATACATCAAAAGTCCAGTCACTAAATATTTTGATGTAATTGCTACGATGCGGCCAAAAGCAATGACTTCTCTTGCATAAAATAATTGAATCAAAAAAATTAAAAATTCAGAAATTAGCAAAGCATAGATGGCGCCAAATAATCCATATTTAGGAATAAATAGTAACCCTAACAAAACGTTTAATAACCACCCAAGAACTAGAGTCGCGTGAACGATGTTATTTTTACCAGCTAATCGTAAAAATTGTCCACCTAAAATTGTATTCCAACCCAATAAGAGAATTAATGGCGATAAAACGGTCATCAAAAGTCCAACATCTTTAAACGTTCCACCTAAAAACCAAGTAGTAAAGGTTACCGCTGTGGCAGCAGTACCAAACATAACCGGTACTGCAAAAGCAGTGACATACTCTACCGCATTATCAATATGTTCAATCAATTTATTGTAATTATTTTCGCGATATATTTGATAAAAACGTGGCATTGTACTTAATCCGACAGTAACTACAACTACAATAGAAACTTGATTTAATTGTAATGCAGCTTGATAATATCCGATCCAATCCAGCGTGTATGGTTTTAACAAGGTTACTAACAATTGCCCAGTTAACGAAAATAATTCAACCCCTAAAATAGTAGTAACTGAGGTTAATCCGGTTTTTAAAAATCTCCATGACCCTAATGAAATTTCATTAAATAATTCACGTGGCAAACTAAACCACATTAATCCATTTCCAACAATACGGATCACTCCCATTAAGAACAAATAACGATAAGCATCATTAGATGTCTTAACAGTAATTAAAATCAACATCAAGAATACAATTTTCATTGATGCTGCCTGTAATAGTGGTCGTGTTTTTTGACGAGTTCCAAGGTAGTACCAAGATAAATCTAAAAAGCTTCCTATCATTAATAAATAACTCAGCTTAAGTGTTGATTGATTCTGAAGATAACTAATATTCCAACCTGATGCCCAATTAATTAGAAATGATAGTGCAAGTCCACCCAGAATCAACATCATCAATCGCATAAACAATACATTCCAAAATATTTTAGGAACTTTTTGATCTTCATAGAGAGCATTATTCAAACTAAGTTGAGCTAATAAATTCATTGATCCTAAAAAAATTAAAACAAAAATATCAGTTAGACCTATGGTAAAAGCAACTACCCCATAACTTTGGACACCTAAAACGTGTAACAAGTAGGATAAAGGAATGAGGGGAATAATAACATTGATAAGTTCATAACTCACCTGATTTAAATATATTCTAAGTCCACGCATTTTAAATAATTATTACTCCTTAATTTTTAAAGCATTTATACATAAGTTTATATCTAATTAATGAGGCCTCTTGATAATTAATCAGAGGTAACAATTAGACTAATACTTAACATTATACAGCAAATTTAATATATCTTGATTGTAATATTCTGCCAATATACAATGTTTACAATTTAAAAATTTGTCACCTAATAAATGATTAAATTATGCCTTAGTATTAAGTATTTATTATCCATTAAAAGATCCTGAGACCACAACTTTACCACGAGTATGTCCTTGCTCGACTAATTGGGTTGCTTGCTTAATATTATGAGCATTGATTCCCGTTGAAATTTCATGCGTAAGTGTCGATACTAATAATTCAGTTTCAGCCAAATGTGCAATTTTTTCTAAAATTTTACCTTGTGAAGATAAATTGAAATTATAATCACTTTTAGTAAACATATACTCCCAATCAAAGCTAGCTGACATATCTTTAAAAGCGGTCAATGGTAAATCTTGATTAACCCCTACAATAGTTCCCAAATGACCAAAAGGTTCAATTAGGTTCTTCAATTGATCAAGATATGGAATTACATTATATAAAGCAGCGATAAATCCAACCCGATTGATCTTATACGAATCTAATGCAGGTTGCAATTCTTGATGATAATCTAAGGGATAAGTGACCCCATGCTCTTTTAACCAATAGAAATTTTCAGGACTACTGGTTGCTAATACTTCTAATCCACTCCAATTAGCTAATTGACTCATAATAGAACCTACCCCACCAGCACCATTAATAATTAATAAGCGTTGCGATTGATTAGCATTTGCTTGTGGAATTAAACCGAACTTTTCAAATAATAATTCATAGGCTGTTAATGCTGTTAGCGGCAACGCTGCTGCCTGAGCATCTGATAAATTACGCGGCGCCCGAGCAATCAATCGAGAATCGACAGCCTGAAATTCTGCATAACTTCCATTACGTTTAGTTGATCCTGCATAATAAACGCGATCATTGACCACGAAATTAGTAACTTGTGAACCGACGGCCGTAACAATTCCAACGGCATCATAACCCAAAATTTTTGGTGTTGTTTGTTCTGGTGTTGTCTGACGCAACTTAACATCAATTGGATTGATCGAAACCGCCTTGATTTGCACCAAAACATCATTTGGTAATACCTGGGGCATCCCCAATTCAACATCCAAAAAGCTATCACTTGCTTCTAATGACTTACCCTTATAAAAACCTATTGCTTTCATAATGTTTAAATCTCCTGTATTTTCGAGTTCTTTGCCAAATTAACTTAGCTAAAAATATTACTTCAAAATCATAAGTTTATGTTTCTATCTATATTAATATCATTATATGTTATTTGACTAATTTTTTTCATTATTATTCGCTTAAGCCATTAACTATTATTTATCAAAAACAAATTTCAGTTTACCATCAACCAATTCTAAAAGTTGCACTAAAAGATTTACCTGCCTTACTTTTAAACCCGCTAATCTCTTTAGTATGACCTTTCTTGATTAAATCTTTGATTGCCGTTTTTGGTAGAATTTTACCTGCCCATTTGCTTGGTAAGGAAAAATTACATGCTTCTTTTGAGTTGTAATTACTACATCCATAAAATTTACCTCGATCAATCATATGGCCTGCCTTACAAACTGGACAAATCCCCATATGCTCTTTATATTGATCAGCATTAGTATCTTTTTGACTATTTATCTGATCAGTTAATTTTTGATTAGTTTCAATTTGATCTGGAACTTCATTGATTAATTTCAAAATAAATTTTTCGATTTGTTTTAAAAACGATGCTTGAGTTCGATTATTTTGACCAATTTCATGTAAGGCCATCTCCCATTGTGCTGTTAATTCAGGCGAATTTAATAGCGGTTGTAACTCAACTGCTTGACATAAAATAATACCCGACATTGTTACAGCTAAACTATTATCTTTAAGTTCAATATAGCTCTTTGCTTTCAATCGTTCGATGATACCCGCCCGAGTCGCTTCAGTTCCAATTCCTTCAGTTTCTTTAAGAATCTCTTTTTGAGCATCTGCTAAGTCTCTTCCAGCATTTTTCATTGCAGTAATTAAGGTTCCCTCAGTATAAGCCGATGGTGCAACTGTCACCTTATGTTCATCTAATAAATCAAAATCGACCTTCTGACCGATATCAACTCGAGGCAAGCTAACCTCCCCATTAGCACTAGATTTTTTACTGTTTGTCTTAAATAATAATTTCCAACCAGGGGTAGTTATTACTCGTCCCATTGCCTTAAACTGTGCCTGACCTGACTTAACAATAATAACCTGTTCATCATAATTCAAATCATCCAAAAACATTGCAATCGTTGTTCTCAATACTAATTCATAAATTGATTTTTCTAAACTAGTTAATTTCATAAATTGATTTTTTGTAGGAATCGTTCGTGTTGGAATAATAGCATGATGTTCTTGAACTTTCTTACTATTTACGTAACGTTTTCTAGGTTCTTTATGAGCAATATTAGCTGTGACATTCGCAAATTCACAATACTGATTAATATTATCCAATAAATATGAAAATTCTTCGTCAGAAATAAATTGCGTATCCGTTCTAGGATAAGTTAAAAATTTCTTTTCATATAACGATTGAACTGCATCCAAAGTATTTTGTGCTGATGCTTTAAAGGCCTTATTAGCCCTAGACTGTAAAGTTGACAATGAAAATAATTTTGGACTAGGTTGCTTCTTTTTATCCTTAATAATGTTATTAATAATTCCAAAGTTATTATTATTTTCTTTTGATTGGCTCTTGTTAACTAAAACTAATTCGTTATCTGATAGGAAAACTTTAACCTTATCTTGATTATCAAACCTGATGAATGGGTCTAATTTAGCCTCAAATTCGCTTTTCCCCGTTTTTACATGTGCCAGCAATTCAATGTATGGTTTTGGTTTAAAATTATCAATCTCCACTTGCCGTTTATAAATCATATAAAGAGTTGGAGTTTGGACACGTCCGATTGAAAACACACCCCTAATTCCTTGTTTTCGTAACGATAAAGAATATAAAGGGCTTGCGTTCATTCCAACTAGCCAATCACTAAATTCTCTTGTTTGTGCTTCAATATATGCCGAATAATGCTGTTTAGCCTCATGCAAATTGGTTAGGCCATCACGAATAGCAGATGATTCTAGTGAATTAATCCATAATCGTTTCATAATTTTTTCCTGAGGATTAATACCAGATTGATTAATAATCGACCAAGCAATATTTTCGCCTTCACGATCAGCATCGGTTGCAATAATAATTTGATCAGCCTCAGAAAGTAAATTTTTGACTATTTTAAATTGCTCTGCCTTCCCTTTACCCGTTTTAAATTTAAATTGATCAGGAATAATTGGTAAATTATTAATACTCCAATTTTTATACTTTTCATCATATTGTTCTGGCAAATAAAGTTCTACCAAATGTCCAAAACCATAAGTTATATAAGTTTCACCA
>AEKF01000031.1_pt1 | contig 32120 bp, 33 predicted proteins | sample 342668 | NCBI WGS metagenome assembly AEKF01 (sample SAMN02954267, study PRJNA50815) | food metagenome | biome: terrestrial; feature: fermented food; material: kimchi; isolation source: Jonggazip commercial cabbage kimchi | place: South Korea | collected 2009-06 | reverse complement strand
GAACTATTTTCTGTTGCTTTTTAACAACGTTTATAAGTATACAACGTTCAAAACTCAATGTCAACACTTTTTATAAATGTTTTTTAGAGATGGAAATTTTTAAATTTATTTCCTGCCAAAAGACAACTTAATAATAATACTCAATTTAAAGAAACATGTCAACACTTTTAAGAAATTTATTTCAATCAATTTGGTACATACAAATAAAAAAGCATTTCGTAGTATCTCTAAGTTTAGTTTAGGGATACTCAAAATGCCAATTATTATTCAATTATTCTAGCCTTGCCACACCAGTTACATCTACCTTTGTAATAAGTTTTGATAGACTACCTGCACTAGCAAAAGACATTCCTAAATTACTTAAGCGCTCTAAGTTAAGCGTACTTTCATCAAGTAATTCTAACGTATAAAGTGAGATTAAATCATCTTGAACCGATAACCCTTGTGTATGCCAAGCACCTAATTCGCCTAATCGCAATGTTTCAGGGTCAATTCCCAACTCATTACGAATTCCAGTTAATAATGCACCTAGTGCAGTATCATTTTTGTGTCGATGCATTCTTACTGTGAAAAATTTAGAGGCGGGTTGATCAGTAACTAAAAAGAATGTTTGATCCCCTCTAGTAAAATAAATCGTTCCTGCAATTAATGACATACTATAAATGTCCTTTCAATTCCAATCGACAATTAAATTATCAATCTATTTTAAACGTCCTAACGCTTCTTGCAGCATTACCGGATATGATTCAGTAATCGTCTTAAAACCATATTCTGTATATTGATTGGTCCAATAATGGATTTTTCCTTTATTAGGATGCTTTTCCACTACAATCGGTCGTTGACTTGCTTCTAGTAACGTTTCTCGACGGGATAAAGATATCTTCTTTGAATAATGATCGATATTTAAGACTACAACTTTAACTACATCCCCAACTTTAAGTTCCTCATCGACACTTTGAATATAGGCTGATCGACATTCAGAAATATGAATCAATCCCTGCGTATGCGCATCTAACTGTAAAAAAGCACCATATGGTTGAATTCCTGTGATCACACCTTCAACTAATTGACCAATTTGGTATTCCATAAGTGAACCTCAGATAATCTTCGATAATAAACTTAAGCTTCTAGATAAGCACGTGTAATAACGATTGGATCAATTGGCTTATCAGCATAATCAACTTTTACCTTTGCAATTGATTCAACAGTATCCAATCCTTCTAAAACATGTCCAAAGACAGTATGACGACGATCTAACCAAGGTGTTCCACCTTCAGTAGCATAACGGTTCGTTACTTCTTTAGGCATAATGGCATCTAGTTGCTTAATCATATCATTTGGCACATGTGATGATTCTACAATAAAGAATTGTGACCCATTAGTGTTAGGGCCAGCATTAGCCATTGATAGTGCTCCGCGGAAGTTAAAGACCTCATTTGAAAATTCATCCTCAAATGAATCGCCCCAGATAGATTCTCCTCCCATTCCAGTTCCAGTTGGATCACCACCTTGAATCATAAAATCACTAATAACTCGATGGAAGATAATTCCATCATAATAACCTTTTTCAATTAATCCAGTAAAGTTTTCGACGGTTTTAGGTGCCTGTGTTGGAAATAATTTAAATTTAATCGTTCCCATTGTTGTTTCAAAAACAGCCACTGGTCCTTCAACATGTTCTAAATCAAATTGTGGTAACATTTGTATTCTCATTTCTATTCTTATTTTTATAAATTTTATAAAAACAATTATACCACATCAAATGACTAGCATTTAACTAGCATTCAGGCTAAAATTAATAATTGTTTAAACCTCATTAATGAATAAAGTTAAAAACGGAGATTTCTAAAAATGAATTATTTTCAAATATTAATTGATATTATGCTACATCTTGATAAGCATCTGGCTCACTGGGTTAATATCTTAGGACCTTGGTCATACGTATTACTATTCGCCGTTATCTTTATTGAAACTGGAGCTGTTATTCTTCCATTTTTGCCAGGTGACTCTCTCTTATTCGCTGCTGGTGCCATTGCTGCAATTCCGGGAAGTGAGCTTCACCATTATGCATTGATCCTCTTGTTCTGGTGTGCTGCAGTTCTTGGTGACTCTTGTAATTTCTTCTTAGGTCGAACTATTGGACTGAAATTAGTTCATCACCCCCTACTTGGTCGCTTCATTAAGCAAAAGCAACTGGATGAAGCCAATAATTTTTTTATTAAACACGGTCCACTGGCTATCATTTTTTCACGATTCTTACCTATTATTCGAACGCTTACTCCATTCGTATCTTCCGTCTCGGGCTTTTCATACAAGTCCTTCGTTATTCTAGACATCATTGCAGCTACTCTTTGGACTACCATTGCAGTTGAGGCTGGCTTCTACTTTGGAAGTATTCCATTCATTCGTGATCACTTTTCATTAGTTATTATTGGGATATTAGTTGTTACAGCCTTACCGGCTATCATTGCTGGTCTGCGTTCTTACCTCGCTAGTAAAAAGGAAAAGAAGATGGGCCAAAGTAACATTGAAAATTAATCCGATTTAAAATATCCAACAAAAAAGATTCGAACTTTTTAGTCCGAATCTTTTTTGTTTTTATATTATTTAGAGTTTGGTTTTAATTGAATAGCTTTCTTGGAAGACTCATCTTCATCTTCATACAACGAAGATGCACTTTGCCACCATTGATATAATTTTGAAACCAAGACCTTCAAAACAGCATACCCCGGAATACCAAACAAAACTCCTAAGAATCCAAACATATTACCCGCTGATAATAAAATTACTACAACAGTGACGGGATGAATTTTCAATGAATCACCTAATAATTTAGGTGAAACCACCTTCCCTTCCAAAAATTGTTCAACTGAAAAGACGATTAAAATTTTAACTAACATCATTGGTGAAATAAAGATCGCAACAATCACCGCCGGAATCATCGCTAAAAACGATCCCAAAAAAGGAATTAAATTTAAAAATCCGGCTGCGATCGCAAGTAGCCATCCATATGGCAATCCCACAACTGTAAATCCAATTGCAAACATAATTGCTACTGCCACCGCCACAGAAATTTGTCCACGAATATAGTTAGACATTTGCATATTGATTTCAGTAATAGTTTCATGCATAGACCCTTGCATGCGCTTTGGCAAAAACTTAACTATAAAATCAGGCAATTGGTGACCATCTTTTAATAGATAAAAAAGTATTAGCGGGAAGGTGACAATCGTTATCACTACCGAGCTCATCGTTCCAAAGACTGAGGAAACATGAAACGTTCCTCCTGTTGTCAACGATTTCAAAGTTTGATCAATCATTTTATCATTCTTTTTGAGCCATTCATTTACCATTTTAAAATCGTTATTTTTCATCAAGGCATCAATCCAATTGGAAATACCTCGCCAATATTCTGGCCAATGCTGTATCAAACTATAAATTTGGTTCTGAAGCCAAGGAATCACTGCAATAACTGCTAATACGATTAACAAAATCAGCCAATAAATTGACCAGTAATCGTTAATACCCGATTTACATGGTGACGTTCCTCTAACCAATCCACCATAGGATTCATTAAATAATAAAATAATCCCGCTACAATAATTGGTGCCCCTACTGCTGAAAACAGTGAAAAGAGTGGTTGGAAAATAAAATCAACTTTTTGTAGCATGAAAATAATAATCAAAACCAGTAAAACAACTAGCAATGCTGAAACAAATTTATTATCCCAAAACCATTGCCAGGTCCATGATCGCCTTGATTGATCTTTTTTATCCATATATTTTTCCTGCCCCTATTCTTATTTAGAATTAAATTCAACTCGAACACCCTCAGGAATCATAAAGTCTTTTTGACTCAATGTTAACTCTCCTGTTTGATTATCACGCTTAAAGACACTTACATTATCAGTATTCTGATTTGCGACGATTAAATATTCTTCTGTAGAATTAAACGCCATATCTCGTGGAAAGTCACCTTCTGTACTAATTAATTGAACTAATTCAGCTTCTTCACCAGCGACATTAAATACCGCAACAGAATTATTTCCTCGGTTTGAAACATAAACAAATCGGCCATCCTGAGAGACCCGAATTGCCGCCGCCCCATTATGTTCTGTCCATTCAGACGGAATCGTTGCCAAGGTTTGTTTTACAGCTAGTTTACCATCTTGATAATCCAAAATCATTAGTTTTGAAGATAATTCACCCAATAAATAAGCCGTTTTACCATCTGGACTAAACCGAATATGCCGAGGACCAAATCCAGCTTCAGTTTGAAAACGAGTTTCAGATGTTATTTTACCTTGTTCAGAAAGGTCAAAAAACAAAACTTCATCAGTCCCTAAATCAACAACTACCAATTTTTGATCTGGTGTCAAATTCGTAAAGTGGATATGCGAGCTAGTTTGTTCTGGTCGAGGTCCGCTCCCTTCATTTTGAAAATGATCACTCAATGTTAACATCCCATTTTGATCCATTTTAAAAATATCGAGCGTACCTTTATGATAATTACCAGAAAATAGTAGTTGGCGCTTAGTATCAAGCCCTAAATAAGCTGGTGAGGCTCCTGGTTGTAATAATGTTTGCTTAATCTTTCCAGTGATAGCATTCACTACTGCCACCCCACCCTGATCATCAACTTTATCAACAGTATAGATGACATCGTTATTGGCTAGCGTCGTATAAGTCGGACTACCTAACTTAGCTACTAATTTAGAATTTTCCAAATGGCCATCAATTAAATCTGCTTGATATAGCCCTTCTGAAATACGTCGAGTATAAGTCCCAAAGAAAACTTTTTCATTTAGCATTAATTATTTCCCCCTATGATTTTAATTCTTATTTATTATATCATGAGTGCGCTTTCATTAATTTTAATAAATCATCTTTTTTAATCTCAGACATAATACATCTTAACAATTTGAAATAAAAAAGACCGAAACAATAATGTTTCGATCTTTTCAAGTTTTAATTTAAGCGGATGACGGGAATCGAACCCGCATTCTCAGCTTGGAAGGCTGGAGCACTAGCCATTGTACTACATCCGCAATTACTTGCTGTTGCCTTAACAACATAAACTAGTATAACTAATACCCAAGTAATTGTCAAACATTTTTTTATTTTTATTTATAATAAGTTCTTTTGATCTTTCTCACTAAAGTTGGACACAATTTCAATATGTCTTTGATAATTATCAAAGACCATTGGTGCATCGCCCCCATATTCACCATCTAAGTTAACCATCACTTGTTCATCTGCATTAAGCGACTCAACTTCAACATGAGAAGATTTAACATAAATTAGATTAGGATCATCAACATGTCGTCCACCATTTAAGACTTCAGTAATCAATGTCATAATTTCTGGAATTTTAGTAGTCTTAACAATCAAAACCGTAAATTTACCATCATTTAACTTAGCATCTGGCACAATTGATTCAAAACCACCCACAGAATTTGTTAAAGCTAAGAAAAACATAGATGAAGGGCCTTCATAAACACCCTCATCATATTTCACCCGCAGATGCATTGGCTTAGTTCGGGGAATTAATTCAGCTCCCTTCACAACATAAGCTAAATATCCGTACATAGATTTCAGCTTTGATGGCACCTTATAAGTTAATTCTGAAATTGAACCACCCGCGGCAATATTAATGAAGTATTCTTCATTCGCACGACCAACGTCCATTAAAGCTGATTGATCTTTTAAAATAACTGATGCAGCTTCAAATGGCTCGTTTCTAGGGATTCTTAAGGCTCGCGCAAAATCATTTGTGGTTCCAGCGGGAATAATCGCTAATTTTGGGCGATGATCTAATGACGCGATTCCGTTAACAACTTCATTAATTGTCCCATCTCCACCAGCAGCAACAAGTAGATCGAATCCATCCAAAGCAGCTCGTCGAGCTTCATTTTCAGCTGATTTCGGACTTGCTGTCGTGGCAAAAGCTGACGTTTCATAACCTGCCTTTTCATAGACTGATAGAATATCAACTAAATCACGTCTAATTGCTTCTCGACCAGAGGTCGGATTATAAATAATACGCGCTCGCTTATTCATCATCTTACCTCCGCGCTTCCAAAGCCTGGTGCATCAGATCATTTACAACTGTTGGATTGGCATTTCCTTTTGTCATTTTCATAATTGGCCCAATTAACGCTTTAGTTGCTCGTTCTTTTCCACCTAAGAAATCAAGAACTGATTGTTCATTATCATCTAAGACACTATTAATCATTGGCAAAAGAACCGCTGGATCTGATAATTGCTTCAAATCATGATCTTCAACATACTGTACCGGTTCTTGTCCTTCAGTGATTGCTTTAAAGACCTGTTTGGCCATTTTCGTTGAAATCGTACCGTCTTCAATTAATTTAATCATATCAGCCAAATACTTTGGGGTTAATTTCGTTTCTTGCAAATCTTGATGGGTTGTATTCAAAAATGCATTCACATCCCCAATTAAATAATTTGCGGCCCGTTTAGCATCAGCTCCAAATTCAACCGTTTGATCGAAGAAATCAGCCATAGCCAATGTCTGAGTCAATACTTCCGCATCATAGGGTTCTAATTTCAAGTCGTTAACATAGTGCGCTCTTCGTACACTCGCTGCCAATGGCAACTTATCTTGAGCTCTTTGAATCCAATCTGCATCAATATGAATTGGAGCCAAATCAGGCTCTGGGAAATAACGATAGTCATCAGCGGTTTCTTTAACTCGCATCAAAATCGTCTCACCAGTAGTCTCATCATAGCGTCGAGTTTGTTGCTTTAAAGTTTTACCAGCTAAATACAATTTAGCCTGGCGTTGCTCTTCAAACATCAAACCTTTTCGAACATAGTTAAATGAATTCAAATTCTTTAATTCAATTTTAGTTCCATGTTGATTTGAACCAATTGGCCGGATTGAAATATTTGCATCAACTCGCATTGAGCCTTCTTCCATCTTAACATCTGAAATTCCCGTAAATTGGATTGCTTCCTTCAACTGTTCCAAATAAGCATAGGCTTCATCCGGAGACTTCAAATCAGGTTCACCAACAATTTCAATCAAAGGAGTTCCTTGCCGGTTTAAATCTACATATGAATATCCGTCACCTGAATGGGTGTTCTTACCCGCATCTTCTTCAACGTGCATTTCAGTAATTCCAACTCGCTTTTTTTCACCATTAACTTCAATTTCTAACCAACCATTTTTAGCAATTGGTTCAAATTGTTGAGTTACTTGGTAAGCCTTTGGATTATCAGGATAGAAATAATTCTTACGATCCCAGTGTAAATTAGGTGTAATTTCAGCATGCAAGGCTAAAGCTGCCATCATACCAGCTTCAATTGCTCCTTTGTTGGCTTGTGGCAAAACCCCTGGATAACCCCAATCAATAACGTTAGTATTTAAGTTTGGCTCTGCTCCATAACTAGCAGGAGCTGGTGACATCGCCTTTGAATTTGTTTTTAATTCAACGTGGACTTCAAGTCCAATTGTGGTTTCAAAATTTGAAATGGCCATTAATTTTCACCTCCAGGAATTTTTTCAAATAAACGTGTGGCCTGTTCAAAAGCATACGCCGCTTGATAAATTTTTGCTTCTTCAAAACGATTTCCGATCAATTGCATTCCAACTGGTAAACCATCTACAAATCCAGCATTAATTGACATACCAGGCAATCCAGCTAAGTTAACAGGAATCGTCAAAGCATCGTTCATATATGCCACTTGTGGATCATCTTGATTTTCACCAAAGCCATAAGCAATATTAGGTGTCGTTGGTGCTACGATCAAATCATATTGAGCGAAAACATTTTGGAACTCATTAGCAATCAATGTTCGAACTTGTGCTGCTTTTTTAAAGTAAGCATCATATGAACCAGCTGAAAGTGAATAGGTTCCCAACATAATCCGTCGTTTTACTTCATCTCCGAACCCTTGTGTCCGCGTTTGAACATAAAGGTCTTCTAATGTTTTCACATTTTCAGCCCGGAATCCGTAACGAATCCCATCAAAACGTTGCAAATTAGAAGATGCTTCTGAAGAACCCAGAATATAGTAAGCCGCCACACCATATTTAGTATGTGGTAATGAAACCTCTTCAACCTTAGCTCCCAAAGCCTCTAATTGAGCAATTCCGGCTTTAACTACTTCAACAACTTTTGGATCTACCCCTTTGCCAAAGTATTCTTTAGGAATCGCAATTTTCATTCCCTTGACATCACCAGTTAATCCAGCAGTAAAGTCAGGGACGGTTTTCTTTGATGAAGTTTGATCTCGTGCATCATAACCAGCAATGGCATTCAAAACGAGCGCATTATCCTCAACCGTCCGTGTCAAAGGCCCAATTTGATCCAAAGATGAGGCAAAAGCAATCAATCCCCACCGAGAAACACGTCCATAGGTAGGCTTTAAGCCAACAATCCCATTAAAAGCAGCTGGTTGACGAATTGATCCACCAGTATCAGATCCAAGAGCAAAAGGAACTTGTCCGGCTGCCACAGCAACGGCTGATCCACCTGATGATCCACCTGGAATTTTAGTTTGATCCCAAGCATTTTTAGTTTGCTTATAATATGAAGTTTCAGTCGTTGAACCCATAGCAAATTCATCCAAATTTAACTTACCAACTCCAATAGCCCCAGCTTGCTCTAAGTTTTCTAAAACTGCTGCGCTATAAACTGGCTTAAAATCTTTTAGGATCCTTGAAGCTGCAGTAGTTTGAACATCCTTAGTAACCATATTATCTTTAATTCCAAATGGAATTCCAGCTAATATTTGATCTTCTTCAATCCCATTTTATCCAAATTTTGGGCTTGTCCTAAAGCTTGCTCTTCCATCAAAGTAATGAAAGCTTCATAACGATCATCAGTAGCTTTAATATTATCAAAAGTTTCCTTAGTTAAATCACTGACTGATAATTCCTTAGCAATCAAATCTTGGTGTAAATCTTTTACTGTCGTTTTTAGAAAGTTCATTATTTATCTTCTCCTGCCGTCAAGATTGCTGGAACCTTAATCAAGGTTTCCTGAGTTTCAGGGGCATTTTTCAATAATGCAGCCCGTTGCTTAGCATCAACTGCCTCATCTTCACGTAATTCATTTTCCCCATCGGTCATTGAATACGTAGGTTCAACACCCTCTGTATCAACTTCTGCCAAAGTATCAACTACTTCAAAAATTTTATCTAATTGATTGGTGAAAATTGTTTTTTCTTGCTCTGTTAAGGCTAATTTAGCCAAGCTAGCTACGTGTTCGACTTCAGCTTGCGTAATATTATTTGTTGTCATCAATTCAAAGTCCTTTCAAGATTCTGTTTTAATTTTATCATTTAAAAATGATTTATTTAATTTTATTTAGGCATAAAACGGAGACCTTTAGGATAGAAATTTTTCATTTGTCCATCAACTAGCTTACCAAATCCAGTTCCGTTGCCATTAATCGTCAACAGATACCAACCTTTCACTTGTTGAATATCGGAATCAACAAAAAAAGTTTCCCCATGAACATATTGAGCCCACTGTTGATCGTCTAAAGGATAAACATGCTTAAACATTTCCGGTTGTTCCGCCAAAGCCAAAGCCAAATTCGGTTCAAACCGATTCTTTTTAAAGGTACCCAAATTCAAACCTGCACGTAAGACGCGCAATCCTTTCAAACTTGGTGTATCAGTTGGGACTAAATAAAGTTGATCTCCAAAAGTTATTAAAGTCCCCATTAATGGTCGTTGCAAAGTTTCATCAGCAAAAGTTTGCCAGATTTCTTTTTGGCTATCCGTCAAATTAGTTTTTACGACTTCCGGTGCCTTTTTAGCTACAGCATCAGCTTCTTTCAAACGCAAATGTGCTATGAAATGTCCTTCTCCATCTAAATGATGCGGAAATAATCGTGCCGTCTTTACCAATTCAGGATTACCATCGGCCCATTCTGGTCGACCATCATCCACTCCTTTTGGCTTATCAATTGGCATCAATTCTAACTCAGGATAACTATCCAACAACCAAGCAATAATTTGTTCATCTTCTTCAGGCGCAAAAGTACAAGTTGAATAGATTAATTCTCCACCACTTTTCAGCATTTTTAATGCTTCCACCAAAATTTCCCGTTGTAACTTTGCACAACGGCTCGGATAATCAACATCCCAATATTGCATCGCATCTGGATCTTTGCGAAACATCCCCTCACCTGAACAAGGAGCATCCAAGACAATTCGGTCAAAATATCCGGCGAATTTTGGCACTAGTTCAGCCGGTGCATGGTTAGTGACTAAAACATTCTTAGCTCCAAATCGTTCTACATTTTCACTTAAAATTTGAGCCCGTTTCTTGAAAATTTCATTACTTACTAACAAACCTTTTTGATTCATAAACGATGCCAAGTGAGTAGTTTTACCCCCTGGTGCTGCGGCTAAATCTAAAACTTTTTCGTCAGGCTGGGGATGTGCAATTTCTCCCACTAATTGGGCACTCGGTTCTTGAGAATAAATTAGACCTGTTGTATGGTCAACTGAATGACCTTTCACCCGTCCAAATCGTCCCCAATTTCCCCAAGCAACTGCTTGAGTAGTTTGCGTATCATATAGTGTTTGGTTAGCTTTTAACGGATTAATCCGAAAGCCCTTTTGTACTGGTTGTTTAAAAGTGGCAAAAAAGGCTTCTGCCTCATCCCCCAACAATTCCGCATAACGTTCTTTAAATCCCTGTGGAAAATCATCCATGATCATTACTTTTCCTTACTTTTATAAAATCGTTTTAATATAACGCGCTAATCCATCTTGCTCATTCGTATAGGGGGTGACATCATTAGCAACTTTTTTCAATTCCGAATTTCCATTCTGCATCACCACCCCGTGGCCTGCATACTCAATCATCTCTAAATCATTCATCTCATCACCAAATGCATAAACATCATCTTTAGCAATTTGATATGACCTTTGCAGCACTTGGAGCCCAGTATCTTTGGCAACCCCCGCAGGAGCTACTTCAAGAACCGGCGCATCACCACCCCAAATTTTAACGTTGACATTTTCTTTACCATAACGTGTTTGTATCCAATTTTGAATCTCAGTTTGTTTAGATGCATCAATTGCATGTAATAAAATAGCATTCACATCGGTTTTTAAATTAGCCTTATTTAACTGACCTTTTAACTTATTATCTTGTGGGAAAAATTTTTGATTTAATTTTTTAACACCAAACTGTTGACTCCAGGCTTGCTGATTTTGTTCCGCAATAACCAGATCAACACCTAAGTCACCTGCTTGTTCCAATAAATCAAAAACAATCGTGCGCTGAACTTGATGAGAGTAAGCGTCTCGCCAATTTTGATTAGGAATGGCGCCAAGTGCCCCATTGAAATTAATCATAGGTGAGTGTAAGCCTAGCTCTTGATAAATTGCATTGGTTAACCGCGGTGGACGTCCCGTAATAATCGAAATAATATGTCCTTCAGCTTGGGCTGCTTGCAATGTTTCGCGGGTATATTTTGAAATCATCCCAGCTTCATTTAAAGTAGTATGATCTAAATCAATTCCAATTAACTTACGTGCCATTTTTCGTCCCCCCATCGAATCCTTTATCCCAATATTATAGCAGAACTTCAAGGCGCCTCCCAATTTATTATCACCATGCTTATCTACTACAATATTAATAGCTTTATTAATCCAAAAAAAACCAAGATAAGCAAAATTCTCATCAAAAAACTTAGCTAGTTTTATTTGAATAAGAATTTTCATCATATATCTCAGCTTTTAGATTAAATCAATTTTTTATTGCATCAAAGATGATTCATTTTCTTGATTTAATTTAAAATATTTTCAATTTTTTGTAACTCTTCATCTGACAATTCTAAATTATCAGTAACTTTAATATTATCTAACAAATGCTCAATTGATGATGCTCCAAAGACAATCGATGCCACCCGTCGATCTTTCAAAAGCCATGCCATGGCTAATTGTGCTAACGTTTGACCTCGATCTGCAGCAACAGCATTCAAAGCATTCAGCTTAGCTACTGTTTCATCTGGATTATCTGCTAATCCGGCATTCGTCCGATGAAGAGGGAAATCAGTTGGGAAACCATCAAGATAACGGTCTGTCAATAACCCTTCTGCTAGTGGTCCATAAGCTACTAATCCAGCATGATGCTGATCCAAAATTGACAACATATCATTATCTTCGGCTTCATTTCTGTGTAACATATTATATGAAACTTGATTAGTTACAAACGGCGTCCGTAATTCTTTAAAAATTTCCGCAATAGCTGCCGTTTGCTCAGCTGTATAGTTTGAAACACCAACATACAAAGCCTTACCTTGACGTACTAATGAATCTAAAGCAACAGCGGTTTCTTCTAGATTAGTATTTGGATCCCAACGATGAGCATAAAAAATATCTACATAGTCTAAATGCATTCGTTGCAAGGACAAGTCCAATGCTGCCCGCAAAGTTTTACGTCCTGAAAACTCGCCCAAAGGTCCTGGCCACATATGATAACCTGCTTTGGTGGTAATCACTAATTCATCACGATATGCTTTTAAGTCAGAATTGAAAACTGCACCAAACGTTTCTTCGGCACTACCATTTGAAGGACCATAATTTGAGGCATTATCAAATGAATAAATTCCATTATCAAAGGCTTTTAAAATCACTTCTCTTGAATTAGCCAATGGCTTTTGATCACCAAGGTTGCGCCAAAGCCCAAACGAAAGCGCTGGTAAAATTAGTCCTGAATCTGAAACCCGCCGTGCGGGAACCTTTTCATAACGATCTTCTGCTGCTGAAAATACCATAATTCCAATTCCTCCTCATTCAAAAAACTAAGTTACTTAAATTTTTATATCTGGCTTAATCCGTGATCGTAACAAACCAGATAAGTCTTTATCTTGTCGAACGCGATTAATTGCAGCCGCAATTAATGGGGCCACGGTGATAATCTTTAACTTATCAAATTGTTTTTCTGCCGGGACCTCAACGGTATCGGTAATCACAACTTGAGAAATTTCATCACAGTTCTTTAAACGCTCAGCGGCACCATCAGACAAGACGCCATGAGTCGCAACAACTGATACATCAATCGCTCCGGCATACTTCACTGCTTTGGCCGAAGTAACCATCCGCCGACCAGTATCGATAATGTCATCAATGACAATGACTCTTTTTCCCGCAACTTCTCCTACTATCCCGTTGGGGCTCTTAATATCTTCTTGTACTGCACGATCATTGATTACACCCCAATTTGCTTCCAAAATAGACGCAAATTGACGAGCTCGTCCGGCTCCGTTATGATCTGGTGCAAATACCACGGTATCTTCACCTGTAAAATTACGTTCCAAGAAGTAATCCGATAACAATGGAGCTGCCAACAACTGATCAACTGGAATATCGAAAAATCCTTGAACCTGATCAGCATGTAGATCAATTGCTAAGATGCGTTGCACACCGTTCATTTCCAGTAATGATGAAACCATTTTAGCCGTAATCGGTTCACGTGACTTAGTCTTACGATCCTGTCGTACGTATCCAAAATAAGGCATAACAACATTAATACCATGTGCGGAAGCCCGACGCAAAGCATCTACTACAATCATAATTTCCATGAAACTATCATTTACTTCTCCAGAAATGGGGGCCAGAATATAAACATCAGCTCCACGAACGCTTTCTAAAATTCGTTCATAAATCTCACCATCAGCAAATTGGTTGATAGTCATCGGCATCAAATCTGCACCCATTTCATCGGCAATTTTTTGCGCTAATTCATGATTAGTGCTCAAACCAATCAACTTTAATTCATGCTCCACCCGCTTATTCCTCCGTTTTCTATTACTTTATATTTTACCAAAAAAACATCATTAACGCAGTAGGTTAAGTGAAACTATTTACTTTTAATTGCTTTTTTAAGGAAAAAGCCTTAAACTAATTTTGACATATCAAACAAGCTGGGGCGCTCCATTTGAGCTGAGAAGTAACCCATTGAACCTGCTGCGGTTAGCACCGACGAAGGAAGCTTGGTTATTTACCCGAGAAATTGTAAACAACCGTTCTTATTTGCTTTCAACGTGCAAAAAGAACGGTTTTTTGTTTGACATATCAATAATAAATTCCCGGAGGCATTACCATGCACACAATTTCTGACAACTCGTCACACTGGCAACTAAAAGATGTTATCTTTTTAGCTTTAATTGCCCTTTTTTTTGGTGTAATTTATCAAATTTGGGGTTTCTCTTATACTTTCATTGCTGCCACACCACTCAAACCTTTTGCCAATGATGCTACTTTAGGTGTTTGGCTCATGGCCGGTCCGTTAGCTGGACGCTTAATTCCAAAACCTGGTTCTGCCATTTTAGGTGAATTTTTAGCTGCAACCATTGAAATGTTTCTTTTTTCACAGTGGGGCGCTATGAATCTAGTCTCTGGCTTAATTCAAGGTCTAGGTGCTGAAATTGGCTTTGCTAGTACTAAATATCAGCAACGTCCTAAAACAAATCTTTTGATATCAGCTCTCATGATGACAATTTTAACTTTCATTTGGGACCTTTTTCAATCAGGTTACTTAGCTTACCATCTACCAATGCTAGCTCTTTTATTCATAATTCGTTTCATCTCAACTGGGTTCTTTGCTGGAATTTTAGTTAATTTAATTGAAAAAATGGTTACTAAGACTGGAGCGATTCGTAAATAAATTATGACACTTTTAAAAATTAATGACTTAACTTTTACCTATCCAAATGATGCCAAGCCTGTTTTGAATCAAGTAAATTGGAATTTAGAGCCACATAGTTTTAATTTATTAAGCGGTCCCAGTGGAGCTGGAAAATCCACCCTGTTACGTTTAATGGCTGGACTTGAGCGTCCACAAAGCGGAACGATTACCATTGATCAATATCCGATCCATACAGTAGTCCCCTTTGAGCGTGCTAAACATGTCGCGCTCCTATTTCAAAACCCATCCCGCCAGTTTACAATGCAGACTGCTCAAGAAGAATTACAATTTGCATTAGAGAATTTACAAACACCACAAGCACAAATTAAACCACGCATCGAGAAAGTTTTAACAGCCCTAAATTTAACGGATATAGCGGATCGCCCTTTACTTCATTTATCTGGAGGTGAACAACAAAAAGCGGCCCTAGCAATCATTTTAGCCATGGACACAAATATCATTGTATTAGACGAGCCATTTGCTAATGTCGATCCTGATGCCCGCTTATCTTTATTGAAAACCTTAAAACAAATTCAATAGAGCAAGATAAAACAATTATAATTACCGATCATGATCTAAACAATTATCAGCAGATCATTGATCATCATTACCAACTGACTTCCGCTGGTGAATTAATTATAAGTAAATCAAATCAACTTATGACAGCCCCTCCAGTCATTTTCAAAAAGCGGACTAATTTAATTAATGGGTCCTTATCTTGGACGGATTTATCTATTACGCAAGCTAAAAAAACATTATTGAAGCCAAATAGTTTCACTCTGCCAGCGGCCTCCATTGGCCTCCTTTCAGGTCAAAATGGATCGGGTAAATCCACTTTGTTACAAACAATTAGCCGTCAACGCCCGTTAAATGGAACCTTAACATGGGATGGCCAATCCCATCTAAAAGATTGGTCATCCTTTGTCGGCTATGGCTTTCAAACTGCCAGCAATCAATTTATAACTATGACTCCGGCTGAAGAATTTTCAATCAGTTTAAAAATCAGTCAACAAGCTGAATACTGGACCCCCACTTTTATCAATTCTTGTATCGAGCAGTTACAATTGACCGAAGTTTTAAACCATAGTGTCTACCAGCTATCTGGTGGACAGCAAAAAAAAGTCCAAACTTTAGCCCTACTAATCTTAGGCTTGCCAGTTCTCTTATTAGATGAACCCTTAGCTGGATTAGATTTACAATCAATTAAAACAATTATGGATATTATGCAAAAATATATTAAAAGCACTCAAACCAGTATCTTGATGATTTCACATCAACGCCATGGTTTAGAAGCATTTATTGATTATGAACTCAATCTGACACAACAAACTTTAATTAACCCAGCCGAGAGGGGAGCATAATTATGGCAGGCCATTTTAAATTTGAACCGGCGTTATTGCTATCTACCGTTTTATTAGCTTCCATTGAAATTTCATTTGTACGTAGCATTCCAGGAAATGTTTTTTTAATTTTAATTGGACTCCTATATTTATTTTTAAATCAAATTAATTATCGGAAAATAAGTTTACTCTTGCTCATTTCAATTCCATTGGCATTTGGAACCTGGACCTCATTTTGGCTTTTTGGAACTGGCGATAATCTTATAAATGCTCGTATTTATACATCTCGCCTTTATGTTTACTTAATTTTAGGCGGGTTAGTCACGCTAACATCTACTCCACGAGAGCTATTAATAAATTTACATGACCGCTTTAAGTTATCAAACACCTTCGTTTATGGGATTTTAGCAGCATTAAACTTGCTAGACCAAGTAAAACAGCAAATCAAAGTCATTCAGTATGCAGCTAAACTACGAGGCATTAAATATCATCTTTGGAGCCCTCAACTATATTTTAAAACAATTTTAAGCGCCAATTATTGGGCTGACGATTTAACCAATGCGATGCATTCTCACGGTTTTTCCGAAGGCCAATCACGAACTGAATCACAACCAACGCCTTGGCCCATTGTACAAATGATCATCCTAGTTTTGATATTAATTCTGTTCAATATCATTTTATGGCTTTACAGTAGTTAAATCAAAAAAAGAGGCTGGAACATTAAGTTCCAACCTCTTTTTATTTAAAATGTTTTATATTTATTTTTGATCAGTCCGTGAATAATTAGCAATGTCAGCTAACAAAGTTTTTTCAAACTCAGCCAATGGCATCGTCTCAGTATCCCGTGAACCGAAACGACGAATTGTAACACTTTCATTATTCTTCTCATCATCCCCAATTACCAAAGTATATGGAATCTTCAATGATTGAGCATCACGAATCAAATAACCCAACTTTTCATTGCGGTTTTCATATTCGGCACGAATTCCTTGGTGCTTCAATTGCTCCACAATCTTTTCTGCATATTCACCGTGAGCTCCACGGTTAACTGGGATTACTCGTACTTGATGAGGTGCCAACCAAGTTGGGAAAGCACCCTTGTACATTTCAATTAGGTAAGCTGTAAAGCGTTCCATCGTTGAAATAACACCACGGTGAATCATAACTGGACGATGTTGTTCCCCATCAGGACCTACATAACCTAAATCAAACTTTTCAGGCAACAAGAAATCCAATTGAATTGTTGAAAGTGTCTCTTCACCACCCAAGGCAGTCTTAATTTGAACATCCAACTTTGGACCATAGAAGGCGGCTTCACCTTCAGCTTCAAAGTATTCTAATCCCAAATCATCCATAGCAGCCTTCAACATCCGTTGTGAGTTAGCCCACATTTCATCATCGTCAAAATACTTTTCTGTATTTTTAGGATCACGATAAGAAAGACGGAAGCGGTAATCACTAATATTAAAGTCATGATAGACATCAATCATCAAATTCAAAATGTTTTTAAATTCATCTTCAATTTGGTCCAGAGTCACAAATGTGTGTCCATCGTTCAATGTCATTTCACGAACACGTGATAGTCCAGTCAAAGCCCCTGATTTTTCATAACGATGCATCATACCTAATTCTGCAATGCGCAAAGGCAATTCTTTATATGAACGTGGATGGTGATTATACACTTGAATGTGTGAAGGACAATTCATTGGACGTAATTCTAGGAATTCGCCATCTCCCATGTCCATTGGTGGGAACATATCATCATGATAATGATCCCAGTGCCCTGAAGTCTTATACAAATCTAAATTAGAAAGGATTGGTGTATAAACGTGTTCATACCCAGCTTCTAATTCGCGATCAACAATGTAACGTTCCAAAGTCCGACGAATTGCTGCTCCGTTTGGCATCCAAACAGGTAATCCTGATCCAACCTCTTGTGAAGTAAAGAATAGATCTTGTTGAGCCCCAATACGGCGGTGATCGCGTTCCTTAGCTTCATCACGACGCTTTAATTCAGCTTGTAAATCATCATTATTCCAAAAGGCAGTTCCATAAATCCGTTGTAGCATTGGATTTGAAGACTTTCCACGCCAGTATGCTCCAGCTACAGAAGTCAATTTAAAGTTTTTAATCCAACCTGTTGATGGAACAAGACCACCCTTATCCAATTCAACGTGATCACCTTGTACAGCAATTGAAATTTTTTCATCAATTGGCAAGTCATTAATCAATTCAACTTTGTATGGATCGTCTTTAAACATATCTAATGCTTCCTCACGTGAAATCACACGTGAAACAATAGGTAAGTTTTCTTCCACAATTTTATGCATAATTTTTTCAATTGCTGGGAATTCTTCAACTGAAACTTGGCCTTCTGCATTATCAGTATCATAATAGAAACCATTATCAATTGCTGGACCAACTCCAAAATTCATATCAGGATGCAAACGTTTTAAAGCTTGAGCCATCAAATGTGACGCTGAGTGCCGCAATAAGCGTAGGGCCTCTTCTGAATCTTTAGTGATTAATTCAAAATCACCACCAACCATCATTTGGTCATGCATTCCAACATATTCACCGTTTAAACGACCAGATACAGCTTTTTTTGCCAATGACTTTGAAATACCATTTGCAATTTCAAGCGGCGTAACACCACTTGCAAAATTTTTAATTGCTCCGTCTGGGAACTTAATCTCAATATCTGCCATTACTTTACTCCTTATTTATGAAATATTTTAAAATTAACATTAAAAAAGTCCCGTTCCAACATCATCTTGACATTAGAACGGGACGTTAACACGTGGTACCACCCGAAGTTTATGCATATTTAAAAAATAAATATACAACTCAAATCCCTTAACGCGGGAAACGGAATTAGTTTTCTAATTCACTTCAAAAGTAGTATCAAATCAACCCATATTAACTGGCTTCCACCATCCCAGTCTCGCTTTTAAATATTTTGGCTAAATTAACATGTCTTTCTCAACGTTTTAATTATGTTTCTTATTATAAGCACTTTTCCAAAGGGTGACAAGCCCCTCATTAATTAATCTCAATTATTACTAGCTTTTTGTACCAAGGCTTGCGTAAATTTTTGTAATTCATCCGTAGCTTTGGCATCTGGCCGCAAATTAACTTTCACTCCAGAAGCGCCATGAATCCCCGCCGTCTTTGAAAATTGTTCTTCTAATATGTCAACCGCTGTTCCGTAATCTTTACCATAGTAAACATCCCCTGAACCAGCTACTCCATAAGTAACGCCTTGCAAATCAACATCTGGCAAATCTTCATAAAAATCAATTGCTTCATCAGCTAAAGTTCCCAAATCAAAGGTATAAACCACTGTAACCAAAATATCTTGTGTCGTGGGATTTAAATCCAAAGCCTCAACATCAGAAATATCTTCCTTAATGGTTTGCACTCCTAGTCGTTCAAACTCAGCAATAATTACATCTGCAACATCTTCATTATTACCAGTTAAAGTTGCATACAAAACTCGTGCCCGCATTTGATTATCCTCCCACATATGATGCCTATACAGCTATTATTGTTCCTTTCGATATTCTAAGGCCATTCCTTTCAGAATGTTTCTTAAATATCGATTTCCCGCTGGACGATAATTTCGATGATCCGGGCGCCGTAATACCGCACTCAATTCAGCATTCGAAACTTCAATTCCTGCTGACTTAAAAAAGCTTTGATAATCTTCACTGGTATATTGCATTGCTATTTTCAATTTCTTTAGCACCACGTTATTAATATCATCCTCTTTTTTCATATCAAAGGTTGGTTCTAAAGTTTGTCCATTAGCGTCTTTTTTAATCCCACGTTGAGAAATAATTAAACCGTTCATAAACCGTTCAAGCTCTTCCATCGTTAAATTTTGATCTCTTGGTGTTTCTTTATCTTGACGTTTTAGAATTTTTACCAATTTTTCATTGGTAAGTTCTAAACCACCTAGTTTAAAAATTTTAAGCATATCTGCATTTGAAATCGCCAAAGCGTATCGTAATCGAATTACAATGTCATTATTATTCATTTTTTATGTGTCCTTTTTTATTTTCATATTTAGAATGGGTGATTATCGTATTCAACCCAATTTTCATGGCTATCTTGGATCCGTTTAAACATTTTTTCCAAATCAGTTTCCTTAAAATTAATCACAACTGGTCGGCCATGCGGACAATTATAAGGGTTTTTAGTTTGGGCTAACTGATCAATTAAATTTTGCGCTTCAATAGCATTCAACTTCCAATTCGCCTTAATTGAACGTTTGCAGGCCATCATAATGGCTGTCTTTTCACGAAATTGTTGTAAAGTTAAACCCCCATCGCGCAATAACCAATCGACCATTTCCTGCACTGTCTCAGCTTCTTGCCCCGCTGAAAACCAGCCTGGATGCTCACGTAAAATAAGCGTATTGGGGCCAAAATTTTCCAAATGTAACCCTAATTCTTGCAACGTCTCAGTCTGGCTCTCTAGCTCCAACATTTCGACCGTTGTAAACTCGAAAACCAATGGGACTAACATCTTTTGCTGTTCTAAATCATGTTTTGCTAGCGTTGCTTGATAGTATTCATATTTTACCCGTTCTTGAGCAGCATGCTGATCAATTAAATATAATCCATCTGAACCTTGAGCAAATAAAAATGTACCGTGTAATTGACTCAGATATTCTAATTTTGGAAATCCAGCCAATTCTGACGTCGCTTCTGTTTCATGGTCTAAAACAAGTTGTGTCTGTTCTCCTGTAATCACAGTCGAACTATCCAGTCCAAAAGGATTTGCCTTCGATTCTTGTTGATACTTTTGCTCAAATTCTTCAACCGTTGCTTCGTTTAAGTCGCCCCGATGTTCTACTATAATCGGGGTAATCCGTCTTGCGTCATGGGGTGGCTGAATGTCTTGATTTGCTGATAATTCATTATCTTTTTTGGAATCAGATAATCTCTCTACATTTACCCGTTGATTTTGAGCTTGCTTATTCTTAGAAATAGTATTTAATTGTTGAACAAAGTTTTTTTCAGGTTTCACATCATAATTCTTAACTGACGATTCAATTAAATTTTCAGTTGCATTGGGAATTAAATTAACATTATCAAAAGCCTCAGCGACCATTTTTTCTATTAATGCTAATAGTTTATTTTCTTTACTAATTCGCACTTCAAATTTTTGGGGATGCACATTAACATCCACCAATCTGGGATCTAAGTCAATTTTTAACACTGCCATTGGAAAACGGCCCACCATTAAACGGGTTCCATACCCTTTAATTAAAGCTTTTGCTAAATTAAAGTTATGCACATAGCGACCATTAATTAATAAACTAATATAAGATCGATTTGAACGAGTTAATTCTGGTTTAGAAATCCAACCTTGCACTTTGAAGTCAGCATCATGATCATCAATGGTAACCATATCACGAGCCACACTTACCCCATACACAGCACTTATTACTTGCTGCAAATTTCCATTCCCCACTGTTTGCATTAACTGCTTCTGATTATGGACTAGGTTAAAAGCAATTGAAGGATAACTAAAAGCTAATCGATTGATAATATCAACAATCTTAGCGAGTTCTGTTGATTGTGATTTAAGATATTTCAGTCGTGCGGGCGTATTAAAAAACAAATCACTAACTGTAATTTTAGTTCCCCGCCGTGCTCCAGACCCCTTTTTTTCTATAATTTTATTTCCTTTTATATGAATCATAGCTCCAGAAGTAGCGTCAACCACTGCCGTCTCCAAAAAAACATCGGCTACTGAGGCAATTGAGGGTAAAGCCTCCCCACGAAATCCTAAGGAATGAATTTGAAATAAATCCTGCTTCGTCTGAATTTTAGAAGTAGCATGCCGTAAAAAAGCTCGTTCTAATTGATCAGTTGGAATACCTTGACCGTCATCAATCACTTCAATTGACTGAACTCCGGCCGCTTCAATTAAAATATCAATTTTATGTGCTCCAGCATCAATCGCATTTTCCACTAACTCTTTCACTACTGATGCAGGCCGTTCAATCACTTCACCTGCTGCAATCTGATTGGCCAATGTTTCTGATAATTCAATGATTTCCTGCATCATATTACCTTCCCTTTTATTTTATTGATATCTTAAAAAGTTTCATCAAATAATTAGTAATGATAATTAATATTGTTCCCAAAACAGCAATAACAAAAAAGTTCGCAATTCCAGCATACAACCCCTGTTTAAAAACTAGTTTAGCTTTGGAACCATAAATTAAAATATCTCCTAGTGGGGCAATTATCACCCAAGCAATTAGATTAGCCAATCCTTGCCAAATGTTAAATGTTACAATCTTATGCAAACTTAACGGACTAAAAATTAATTGTAGTCGTTGCGTAACCAAACCTAGCAATAATCCAAATAAACCATCAGCAATCACCCATGACCACCAGGCATTTCCTAATAATGAATAGTCTTGTAGGGCGTGCCCTAACAACCCCATCAAAAGGCCAAAAATTGGGCCAAATACTGCTGTCACTAATGACAACCATGCCATACCAAAGGTAATTTGTGTATTTCTAACCCCAACTGGTAAATTAAAAATCGGCATGATTAAAGCAAAAAAGATAACACTAACAACAAGCGCTAAAATCCATTTTAATTTTTTAAAACGCATATTTGTTTCCTCTAATCTTTTTTCTCAGTCTCAGTTGGTTCTTCATTTTCAGCTTGTTCATCTTTTTCTGCTTGATTTTTACTAATATTCTGAATTTCACGATCAAAAAAGAGTGAAATTTTACTCATCACTGATTCTCGATCATCTAAGAATGATTGAACTGAAGCTGCTAATTCAATTCGCATCCCTGAACGTGTAACATCAGGATGATCCACAAACATATATACGTTCACATCTGTCTCAGGATCATTAATAATGATCTTACTAATTTGGTTCACATAACGAAGTGGCAAGTTAATCACATTGGTTTCAACACTTAAATGAATAGGTTCATCTCCGCTAATTATTATTTCTCCATTGACTAGTTTATTTTCATTAATTTTTTGTTCTAAAAATAAAAATAAGGGGTCTAAGTTAATCAAAGTTTGATCTTCCGCCGTCCAAACTTTATGTTCAATTTCTTCATTTTTCAAGGCTTCTATTACTTCATTTCCAGTTAGCTGCATTTTAAAATTCCTTATCTCAGACCATTGTTTGCGATTGCAAAATTAATCTAGCTTTTATATTAAACTCCATTTTACCACATTGATTTCCTACTATTAATCAATCCTCTTGATAATCTCAAATTGTCTTCTCAAAAGCTTCAAGCTAATATTTATTTACTTGAAATAAATTTAATTTAAATTCTTTATTCATAATACAAAAAAGAGGCTGAGATGAAAATCCCCCAACCTCTTTGAAAATAAATTTAATTTAAATTTTTCTACATCATACCGTTCATGCCACCTTGTGGCGCAGCTGGCATAACTGTTTCATCCTTTGGTTGCTCAGCAACAACAGCTTCAGTTGTCAACAATAGGGCTGAGACTGAAGCGGCATTTTGTAATGCTGAACGAGTAACCTTAGTTGGGTCCACAATTCCAGCATCAATCATATCTACCCAAGTATCATCAGCAGCATTATAACCAGTTCCTAATGTTTGTTCCTTCAACTTATTAACAATAACTGAACCTTCCAAACCAGCATTTTCAGCGATTTGACGAACAGGTGCTTCTAAGGCACGTTCAACAATATTGATTCCAGTTTGAACATCACCTTCGGCAGTTAAAGCTGAAACAGCTGGAATAGCATTAACTAATGCGGTTCCACCACCAGCAACAAAGCCTTCTTCAACCGCCGCACGAGTAGCATTTAAGGCGTCTTCAATCCGGTACTTACGTTCCTTCAATTCTGTCTCAGTTGCTGCTCCAACATTAATCACAGCAACACCACCAGCTAATTTAGCTAGACGTTCTTGTAACTTCTCACGATCAAAGTCAGAAGTAGTTTCCTCAATCTGACCCTTGATTAAAGCGACACGTTCACTAAGTAATTGTTTATCACCAGCGCCTTCAACTACGGTCGTACTATCTTTCGTAACTGTAACCTTAGCTGCTTGACCTAAGTTTTCGATGGTAACGTCCTTCAAATTCAAACCAAGTTCGTCAGTAATAACCGTTCCACCTGTCAAAACAGCTAAGTCTTCTAGCATTGCCTTGCGACGGTCACCAAATCCTGGTGCCTTAACAGCCACGACATTAAAGGTTCCACGCATCTTATTCAAAACCAAGGTTGGCAAAGCTTCACCTGTAATATCATCAGCAACGATCAAAAGTGAACGTCCTTGCTCTACAACTTGTTGCAAAACAGGAAGAATATCTTGAATGTTTCCAATCTTCTTATCTGTGATCATAATAAATGGATTATCTAAGTTAGCTTCCATCTTCTCATTATCTGTCACCATGTATTGTGACATGTAACCACGGTCAAATTGCATTCCTTCAACGACATCCAAAGTAGTTTCAATTCCCTTAGATTCTTCAATGGTAATAACACCATCATGACCAACTTTGTCCATTGCTTCCGCAATCAAAGCACCAACTTCTTCGTTAGCAGCTGAAATTGAGGCAATTTGAGCAATTTCTTCTTTAGTTGAAACCGTCTTTGACATATCATGCAAAGATTGAACAGCAGCATTCGTAGCTAATTCAATTCCGCGGCGAACCCCAACTGGATTAGCCCCGGCAGTAACATTCTTCAAGCCTTCGTTGATGATAGCTTGAGCCAATACAGTCGCAGTAGTTGTTCCATCACCAGCAATGTCGTTGGTCTTAGAAGCAACTTCAGCGACTAGCTTAGCTCCCATGTCTTCAAAATGATCTTCTAATTCAATAGACTTAGCAATCGTTACTCCATCATTTGTGATCGTTGGAGCACCATAACTTTGCTCAATCACAACATTACGGCCCTTGGGACCAATTGTTGTTTTAACGGTGTCCGCTAATTGATCAACTCCGGCCTTCATCTTTGCTCGCGCATCTTCAGAAAATTTCAATTCTTTTGCCATTTGATAAATCTCCTTACTTATTATTGAATTTTTACTTTTAATTTAATGTTTTTATAGGATGGCCATGATATCGCGTTCGTGCAAAACCAAATATGTTTCACCATCATTTTTAATTTCTTTACCGGCATATTGGTCATAAATCACTTCATCCCCAATTTTAACGGACTTAGGAGCTTCCAAATCACCAACTGTAGTTTCAGAAACTGCCACTACTGTTCCAGTAGCAGATTTTTCTTGCGCATTTGAAGCGATAACGATACTACCGACTGTTTGTTCTTTTTCATCATTGACCTGTAATAAAACCCGATCTCCTAATGGCTTTAACATGATATGATTTCCTCCTTTATTTTTAGCACTCATTGTTGTTTAGTGCTAATCAACACTTACTATAATACCACATTGGATAATTTTTTCAACCAAATCCAGAATTAAATCATAGTTTTGTAACCGATTACTTATCCCCGTTAATCTCAGCTGTAAATTCATCAAGATAGAAACGCATAAAAGCAGTCCGCCGGGCAGCAAGTTTTTTAGCCGTTGCTGTATTCATTTCGCCTTCTAACTTTAACAGCTTTTCATGAAAATGATTTATCACTGTACTGTGCTGCCGGTATTCCGCACTGGTCATATTTTCTCGTACTGCTTCATTGGGATTATACATCAAGTTATTGGCATGCCCTCCATAAGTAAAAGCTCTTCCAATCCCAATCGCCCCTAGTGCGTCCAGGCGGTCAGCATCTTGAACAATTTCACCATCTAAATTCAGCACATGATGTTGTTCCAAATTTTTAGCAAATGACATATGTGTAATAATATCTAAAACTTCTGCCCGCTCATCATCTGTCAATCCCCATTCCCGCATTTTAATACGTATTTCATCAATCATTTCATTGATATTATTCGTTAATTTTTCATCAATTAAATCATGTAACAAAACCGCAGTCACAATTACATCTCGTTTAAAGCCCTCTTCTGACTGCATTAATAATTCAGCATTTTGTAACACCCGCTCTAAGTGTAGATAGTCATGTCCCGAAAATTCTTGGCTTGTAATTTCACGGACATAATCTTTAATTGCTTCAACCTTCATCTAGACCTACCCCCTTAAAGTTACTATGATCGTCAAATCATAATTTCCACTACCAAATTATCAATATGCTTCAGTTCTTAGAAATTAATTTTGATATCATTTTAAATTGACAATAGAAATGATATGGCTAATCTAAACCAGTAATCACACCATTTTCATCAATATCAATCCGATTAGCTGCAGGTAATTTTGGAAGACCTGGCATCGTTAAAATTGATCCTGTCAAAGCTACAATAAAACCAGCTCCTAGTTTTGGAACTAATTCACAGACATGAATTTTAAAGTTTTTCGGTGCTCCGAGTGCCTTTGGATTATCTGATAGAGAATACTGGGTTTTAGCCATTACAATCGGCATTTTATCCCAACCCAGTTGCTTAAATTGTTGAAGTTGTTTTTGTGCTTGATCAGATAATTCATAATCAACACCGCCATAAATCTCAGTAACTAATTTTTCAATTTTTTCTTCAAAAGTATCCTCTGATGCATAAAGTGGTTTAAATGCACTCTCAGTTTCTGTCGCTGCTGCTACGGTCTGCGCTAATTCAATCGCTCCAGACCCTCCTTGCCCCCAAACATCTGCTACCACAGCTTGTGCTTGATGATTTTGCACAAAGTTCTTTATCAAATCTAATTCTGCTTCGGTATCATCGGTAAAGCGGTTAATTGCTACGATCACTGGAGTCTGATAACGTTGCATTGCCTTTAGATGTTGACCTAAATTAGCCAAACCAGCTTCCAACATTTCCAAATTTGGTTGGGTTAAAGTATCTAAACTCTGCCCACCATTGTATTTTAAAGCCCTAACTGTTGCCACTATAACAATCGTATCAGGAGTTTTTCCTAGAAGCGGTACCTTAACATCAAGGAATTTTTCACCTCCTAAATCAGAACCGAACCCAGCTTCAGTCACAACATAATCAGCTAATCGTAAGGCCGTTTTAGTCGCCAAAAGCGAATTAGTCCCTTGAGCAATATTGGCAAAAGGTCCTCCATGAATCAAAGTCGGCGTGTGACCCAAACTTTGAACTAAATTAGGCTTAATTGCATCTTTCAACATTACCGTTAAAGCTCCAGCCACTCCCAAATCATCTACTGTTACTGGCTTATTATTGATATCGTATGCTACTACGATTCTTTTGATCCGTGCTTTAAGGTCCATAAGGCTCGTTGACAAAGTCAGAATGGCCATTAATTCGGATGCTGCCGTAATATCAAATCCATCTTCACGTGGGACACCAGAAGTTGGTCCACCCAGACCAATTGTAATATGACGTAATGCCCGATCGTTTACATCTAAAACACGCTTCCAAATAATTTTCCGCGAATCAATTTGTAGCGGATTACCTTTTTGTAGGCTGTTATCGATTAAAGCCGCTAACGTATTATTGGCAATCGTTAAAGCATGAAAATCACCAGTGAAATGTAAATTAATATCAGCCATTGGAATAACTTGAGAATAACCGCCCCCTGTGGCACCACCTTTCATTCCCATGACTGGCCCCATTGATGGTTCACGTAGCGCTACCATAGTTTGATGATCAGTTAAATTTAAAGCATCTGCCAGTCCAATCGTTACCGTTGATTTACCTTCCCCTGCCGGAGTGGGGCTAATTGCCGTCACCAAAATTAATTTACCTAGTTCTTGTTTCTTTTGCTTTTCATTTAATGTGATTTTAGCTTTATAAGGACCATACATTTCTAAGTCATCTTCACTTAGGCCCACCTTTTCAGCTACTTTTTGAATCGGCCAGATTTCAGCCTGTTGGGCAATTTCAATATCAGTTGTCATGTTTTAAACCCTCCAAAATATTCGTATCTTCTTATATCCATTTATTATCATTATAGATGACTTTAAATAAATTGAAACGCTTTCTTCTTCTCCCTTATTTTTTATTTTTCTCATATTTATTAAATTTATATTTAATATTTATGATAAAAGTTGTTTGTTAATTTGAGCTTTAGTAAGATTAAATTAATAATTTAATTTTAAGGAGTAGGTCAATGCTTAAGGAATTTAAAGAATTTATTTCACGTGGTAGTGTTTTAGACTTGGCTGTTGGTGTCATTATTGGAGGTGCCTTCACAGGTCTAGTTAAATCATTAACTAATAATTTAATTAACCCAATTATCGGACTATTTACTGGTCAAGTTTCAAGTTTGGACAATTTAAAATTAACCATTACAGATAACTTAGTTTTGAAGTATGGAGCCTTCTTGGGGGACGTGATTAATTTCTTAATTACTGCCTTCGTAGTGTTTTTGATCATCAAGTTCTTAAATAAAGCGTTACGCAGAGATAAATCTAAGGATGAACCTGAAGTAGTTAATCCCGAAGTCGAAATGTTAGCTGAAATTCGTGATCTTTTAGCTGATCAAAAAAAGTAATATTTATTTAAACGCAATAAAAAAAGCATCCCTAAGTCCATTTTATGGACTAAAGAGATGTTTTTTATTTTAATTTCTTAATGATTAGCTAATCGAGCCTTTTCCATATAACGTAAAACTGGCCAGCCGACCAACATACCTAAGAGGCCATCGACAACGATTTCAATCAACACATTTACTCCTGCAATCGAAGTAAACATCCAAATAATTCCTACATGGTTAGGCAAACCAGCCACCGTTGTATTAAATATTCTAAAATGAATCCAGGTTAGTGTAATGACTAATCCTGTATTTATGATAGCAGCCAAGGTCCCTAGCATAAACATCAAAAAAGGGGATGTTTTATGTTTAGAATTATTGATCCATTTTAAATAAATCAGACCTATAATAATACCCACTAGCATTCGTGGTAATAGTGCTGTAATTGGATCTCGTAACATTAAAGATCCAATTCCAACCGGTAAAGTCCATGCATGATAAAACGAATATAGTCCCATCACAGCCCCAAGCAACCCACCGACTTTAGGTCCCAATAACATCCCACCTAATGCTACAGTAAAAGGTATTATTGTGACACGGACCATTGGATTAATCGGAATAAATCCCATCCATGGAACCATACACTGTAACAAAATAATGGCCATAAACATTGCCGTTAAAACTAATTGGCGCGTTGATCGTTTTTTATTTGTCATGTATTTTCCCTCTTCCCAGTTGATAAAAGTTTTTACCTTTTACCGACTGGCCCTTTTTTGATCAATCCAGGCTGCCATTCGTTCCATTCCAGAAGCTAAATCGTCATCATTAGCAGCATATGAAATACGAATGTATTCAGCCGTTTGATCTGAGAAGGCGATTCCTGGTGCAACCCCAACTCCACCTTCAGTGGCCAAAGCCCATGCAAAATCCAATCCATCCACTCCAGCTGAAAAATCTTCTGGAATACGTGCAAAAATATAAAATGCTCCTTGTGGATTTCCTACTTTAAAGCCCATAGCGGTCATTTTTTCAACAACAAAATCCCGACGACGCTGGTACACCTTACGCATCTTAGCTGGTGCATCTTTAGCTTGCGTTAGAGCTGCAATTGCTCCATCTTGAGTAACCTGTGGTAAGGCGAAAGTTAATGTATCATGGACTTTTGAAACTTCTGCAATAATTTCAGCACTTCCAATTACAAATCCGATTCGATAACCAGTCATGGCATGTGATTTTGACAAACCAGTAATCATAACTGTTTGCTCTGGTAATAACTTCATCATTGAAACATGCTTAATATCATAAGTTAATTCCGCATAAATTTCATCTGAAATAACCCAAATATGATGTTTCTTAAACGTTTCTGCCAATGCACGCAGCTCCGTCTCAGTATAAGTAGCACCAGTTGGGTTGCTTGGATAATTAAACAAAATCACCTTCACAGGGAAATCTGCACTAGCAATTGCATCGTCCACCATTTGAGGAGTTATTTTAAACTCACTCTGTGAAGTATCTACTTTCAACATTTTTCCACCAATAATGTTGATAGCAGCATAATATGGTGGGTATGCTGGTGTTGGAATCAACACGCCATCACCAGGGTTCAAAAGTGTTTGGAACAATGCATAGATCGCTTCTGTGACTCCTGAGGTTACTACCACATTTTCAGGGCCTTGGAAATTTAGATCAAATTTTTCATTATAATTATCTACAGCAGCTTGACGGAGGACTAAATCGCCTTCGGCTACAGCATAGTGTGAATGATTATTCTTAACTCCATCGATAACAGCATCCTTAATCGAATCTTCAATGTTAAACCCTGGTTCACCAAAGGTTAAGTAAACTAAATCTTCGATCCCTGCTATTTTCTTTTGAAATCCAGTTAAGCCATCAATCGTCATTGCTTGGACGGTTTGGTTAATTGGTTGAACAAATTCTTGACTCATTCTTAAAATTCCTCCAAATTAATCCGCTATTTTCTTCTTGAATGTATTAGAATAATAATAGCTAATATGTTTAAAACATTATACCGTAAATTTATCAAAAGAGGGAAACCATGGGAAAAAATATACAAAATAAAATTCCAACCGATCTATCCGAATGGGACTGGTCAACGGCCTTAGATCCGGACATCAAAGATAACAATGAGCCACTGGTTCCATTAGGCCTTTTACCTGAAAAAATCATTGTACAACCTGCTTATTTCATCCAAAATCTTTCTGGAGCAATGTCAGAATTATACGCCCGGCAGACTGTTCAAAGTAAATTAGTTCAAGCAGCTAATTTGCTCCCAGCTGGATACAAATTAGTTATTTTTGATGCTTGGCGTTCCGTTTCAACCCAAGCAGCCCTATTTCACTCTCTTAAACGTAAAATTGCCCGCACCAACCCTTCTTGGACGAAAAATCAGATGATTGAAAAGACATTAGAAACGGTCGCTCAACCTTCCCGTGATCCAAAAAAACCTTCTCCCCATAATACTGGTGGATCTATTGATCTAACAATTGTTGACGATCAAGGTGTTATGTTAGATATGGCCTCTCCATTTGATGACTTTAATGATAGCTCAAAAACTAATTATCTCGAACTAAAAGCTGAACTCAATCAATCTGAATTAAAAGCACGTGATAATCGCCGTCTTCTATATCATATTATGACTGAGGTTGGGTTCACAAACCTATCAAATGAATGGTGGCATTATGATTATGGTAATCAAAATTGGGCTAGTTGTAGCCAGCAAGAGCATGCACTTTATGGAGCAACAAAGCCATTTTTTCCATGGGTTACCATCCTTGATTAAATTTTATCGCATTTAAATATAAATAAATAGAGCATGATAAAAAACATTCCTGTATTATAGTTTAAATTAAAGATAAAACTAGTTAAAAAATTTGAACCAAATTAATAAAAAGGCCAGGACAATTTCCTAGCCTTTTTATTAATATATTTTTGATGCACTATATTTTAGTTGTAGACCAACATTAACGATGGGCTCGATTTTTAATCTCCTGATACCGTCGATACCAAAGATCAACATATCCTTTAGAAAAGGGGCCTTCTTGCTGTTGAATCCAATCAACTAAGATCTTCACATGCTCACTCAAAATAAAATCAACCTCATTGGAATAATTCCATTTTTCACGATGAGCCTGATATTCATCAGCATCTAGTAACCGCTTTTCACCATCTGGATAAACTTTGATATCCAAATCATAATCGATATACTTCAGCGCTTCTTTATCCAGAACAAATGGGCTTGCCAAATTACAATAATATGACACTCCATTATCTCGAATCATTGCCACGATATTAAACCAATACTTACGATGAAAGTAAACAATTGCCGGTTCGCGGGTTACCCAACGTCGACCGTCATCTTCAATCACCACTGTATGATCATTAATCCCAATAATTTCATTCTCACTGGTTTTTAATACCATGGTTTCACGCCAAGTACGGTGTAGACTTCCATCGTGTTTATAGCTCTTTATCGTTATATAGTCACCTTCTCGAGGTAGTCGACTATTTCGCATAACTTTAATTATCTCCTTCGCCGCAGCGACGAACTTCGTTTAAAATTATACCACGCTTAATCAAACTTTGCTTAAGTTATATCGT
>AEKF01000030.1_pt1 | contig 32353 bp, 32 predicted proteins | sample 342668 | NCBI WGS metagenome assembly AEKF01 (sample SAMN02954267, study PRJNA50815) | food metagenome | biome: terrestrial; feature: fermented food; material: kimchi; isolation source: Jonggazip commercial cabbage kimchi | place: South Korea | collected 2009-06 | reverse complement strand
TTTTCAACTCCTGGAACTTTAAACTCTAAATCAGGCGATAGATAATCAAAATCCAATCCCGGCTTAGCATTCAAGTCCCAACTAGCACGCTCTCCATGACGATAAGCAATGTCTCCGGCTGCCCCGATCATTGCAGCGTTATCTCCTGCTAATTGCAATGGGACTTTGACTAGACGTGTGTGTGTAAATTCCGTCAGCAACTGATCAAGGCCATCACGTAGTCCTTGATTAGCCGCAACTCCGCCTGCCACAATTAGCATTTTTACTGGATAAGTTTTTAAGGCCTGACGTGTTTTCGTTAGTAAAATATCTAACACCGCCATTTGAAAACTAGTAGCTAGATTAATCAAATTCAATTCTTCATCACGTTGATCAGCATTGTGCTTTAAATTAATAACTGCACTCTTAAGACCTGAAAAACTAAAATCTAATTTTCCATCATTCATCAAAGCCCGTGGAAGTTTATATTCATCTGTCCCTTGATGCGCCATTTCGTCAATCTTTTTACCAGCTGGATAAGGCAAACCCATCGTGCGCCCAACTTTATCATATGATTCACCAACTGCGTCATCCCGAGTATCACCAACAACCACATATTCATATTCAGATTCCATCAGAACAAATTCAGTATGCCCACCAGAAACCATCAAAGCGAGAGCTGGATATTGAATTGGTTCCACAAATTGCGCAGCTGAAATATGCCCAGCCATATGCACAACAGGCACCAAGGGTAATCCGTGTGCCCAAGCAATTGTTTTCGCAGCAGTTACTCCAATTAACAAAGCCCCTACCAATCCAGGACCATATGTTACAGCAACTGCAGTTAGATCATCATACGTTAATTTAGCATCTGTTAAAGCAGCATCAACTAACAGGGTGATTTGCTCAATATGATGTCGACTAGCTACTTCAGGAACAATCCCCCCAAAGCGTTGGTGACTTTTAATTTGTGTCGCAATTTCTAAACTAAGGATTTCGTTCCCATTCTTAACAATTGCCACACTCGTTTCATCAGCACTTGATTCAAAAGCTAAGATAATTCGATCAGTCATCTTCTATTCTCCCCATCCATTAATTTTTAAATCCATCAATTGAGCCGCTTCTACTGGATTTTGATAATAATTTTCACGTATATAATAAGTCTCAAAGCCTAAATGATGATATAATTTTTGCGCCTTTTGATTTGAAGCTCTAACCTCTAACAAAATTCTGAGAGGTTGTTTAAATTGATCCAAACATCTCATCATTAATGATCGCCCAATTCCTTGTTGCTGCCAATCAGGTGCTACTGCCACATTTGTAATTGATAATTCATCTAAAACCAGACTAGCACTAACATAAGCAATTAATTTACCATCTATCCGTCCACCAAAATACCACGCCGTTGGTTGGGATAAGTCCGCAGCAAAAACCGCTTTCGACCAACCATGCCCTTGATAACTTTGCTTAGTCAAATCAAAAATCCTCATCCACTTGTAGTACGTTAGTCCATTCCACTGCTAAAGTCATTTAGCCGCACCGCCCACTTTAACCATCATTTCTAACGCTGCTTCATGATCATCATAATAATCAGGATGTTGTCGAATCACGTTAAAATTAAGCTTTTCATATAAGTTTTGAGCTATAACATTATCCTCACGAACCTCCAGGGTCACTCGCTCAAAATGATGTTGTACAGACAAAGACATAACATAGGCCAATAGCGCTTTAGCCAGACCTCGATTTTGCCATTGTGGATGCACAGCAATGTTCGTAATATGTGTAGTCTTTTTACCAGCCGCAAAATTAGCCCCAATATAAGCTAAGGCCGAACCCGTTTCTTTAGCTCGTAAAACCAAATATAAACGTTCATTCGTCCTGATCACTTCATCTTCAAAAACTTCTAATGGCCATGGTGTACTACCTTCATAAGCAGCTTCTTCGATATCAAACATATCAACAGCATCATTTAACTGCGCCACCATTAGACTATATTCTTGCCCACCAATTGTCATCGTTTGAACAAAATTTTGAACTTCCACCGGTAAAGTCGAACTTTGTTTACGAGACCACCATTTATTTAATCTTTTCAACATAATCTTTATTCTCTACATTCGGATGTAAGGCTTGCCAATCTGCTTCAGCTTGAGTGACACGTAAATAATTCGGATTAAAATTATGTATTTCTACAGAATCACGTAAAGGTGTAACATTCTGAGCTAAGTCAAACATATTAGTTGCATGTGGTAAATTATCTGTTGCAAATTTGGCTTGAGGAACCTTACTTTGAAGCATCTCTTTAAACTTATGATATTCACCCACATAAACTACTGGTTGATCACCGACCGCTAATGGTAAATCATAAATTGAACTATGACGATCAGATTCTACCATCATTAATTGCCCCGCTTGCCAACGATATTGTCCTGTATATACATTCTCATTTCGGGCGTCCATCATCGGAATAATCAATGTATTATCATCCAAAACATTAGATGCTAACAAAGCTAATCCAGAAATACCTCTCAACTCCAACTGAAGCGTAAAAGCCAAAGTTTTAGCCGTCGTTACTGCTAGGCGTAATCCTGTATATGAGCCAGGTCCTTGACTAACAATTACTTGATCTAGATTTTGAGGGGTCCAATTTTGGTTCTGTAATAATTGATCAATAGCTGACATTAATTTTTCTGAATGATTTCTAGTTGAATCCATTTCTAGTTGTTCTAATAAGACTCCATCTTTAAAAACAGCCGCCGTCAAGGGCTGATTTGATGTATCAAACGCAATTGTTTTCAATCTTCTTCTCCTTATTTTTGCACTGTCTTAGTTCCACCAGCATCCCCATTGGCCCCTTCTTCAGTTCCAGGATTAAACCAATCGGCCCGGGCATTCGTATTTTGTACTTTTAAATTAAAATACCCTACTATCTTATCTGGTGCTTGTTCCCACGAGTAAGACTTAGTTAAATCAGCCTGAGTTATAATTCGCTTACTAATCGTTGGAAAGAGACAACTTACAATTGTTAATGTTGATTTTTCCGTTGGTGCTAATACATCAGACGCAGTTTCTTCTTTAGCGACTTGATTAGTAATTGTATAGCGATAAATCCCTTTTTCATTAGCCATGTAGACAAATTGACCATTTAACCAGTCAGACTCACCCAACTGACCATTCACTAAGTAAGGCGCGTCATTATTTAAATCTTCTTGCAGACCACTAAATCCTGTTTTACCGTCATTAAAATTATGAGCAGCCAACCCATAGTTACCTTGTCCCATAACTGGAATATTTTTACCTAGTGGATCTTGAGCATAACGATTGGCATAATCGGCCCCTAAATTCAAACCGTCAACTGAATATGCATCATTATAGATAGGCAAAAGAATGGCCTGCGATGGAATTGCAACAAATCCAACTTTTTCAAATTTGTCAGTTTTATTTTGATCACGCATCACCATTTTTTTAATTTGTGTTCGATCAACTTTGATTACAGCTTTTTTTTGAACCTGCTTAGATTCATATTGATTACGATGCTGAGTCACCCACGCCTGCACATCAAAGATGTCTGCATTATAGGCTGTTACACCAACTCCCCCAACTATCAATAAAATAGCCGTTGTTAAAACAAAGGTTGTTTTCCTATGTAATAATTTTTGAATTGAAGTGATAATTAACGCAACAACCAAAATAGCAATTAGTGGAATAATTAAATCGGTCCAATTATATTGTGTACCCGCGATCGTTTGGTTCATCTACTGAATCTCCATAATTTTTATTCATAATTTTAAAAAACTATTCTTATTATATCTTTATCACTAATAAGTTACAAACCATTTCCTGCATTGGCATTCCCCGTGTTATAAACTAAAAAAGAAGCTGAAACAAAATAGTTCCAACTTCTTTATCAAAATGTTATATAGCACTCTTATTTTAATTTTAAATTTCTTGAGCAAAGTCAGAAGGCTTATACAACTTTAAATACTTTGTCAAAATGAAGTCAACCACAAATCCCACGATAATTGGAACAACGAAGAAGACAACAATTGAAATCATTGGGTTAACATAGTTAGTAATCCATTGTGCATCAGCGGCGTCTTTCGCAACTGATTGAATAGGTGTAACCATTCCAATCCAACCAAATCCAGCTGAAGTAGGGGTTCCTTGAACATTGAACAATGCAACTGGAATTCCTGAAATTGCAGCTGTGATTAAGAATGAAATCATTGTTGCTGGCTTAGCAAACACTGAAGGCATCATTCCCTTCATCGCTCCCAAGAAGATGGCAACTGATGTTCCCTTCTTATTAACCTTAATTGAGTTAATCAATAGGACAACAGTAGTTGCAATAACTCCAACTCCAGCTGCACCAGAACCCAAACCAGCTAATGAAATAGCCAAGGCAATTCCAACCGTTGAAACTGGGGTAATGATAATAATTGAGAAAGCCATTGCAATCAACATTGCCATAGGAACTGGTTGTAATGTTGTAAATGTCTCAACAATGTTTCCAATCCAAGTTGTCACATCTCCAACATAAGGAGCGATTGCTTTTCCAATCAATCCGACTCCTCCACCAACAACGATCGGTGTCAAGATGATAGCAACAGCTCCGAATCCCCATAGGTACTTAGCAATTAACCAAATCACTAAGACACCGATGGCTGCAACGATCATTGCATTAATAACATCGCCGGCTCCAGACGTCATATAAACCGTTGCAGGAACTTTTGAAGCAACTCCTGTTACAGGATTAACAAATCCTTTAGGTGCCGTAGCCCACTTAGTAGCACCTGAAGCAGCAGCCACAGCAATTCCTAATGTTCCAACATCCAATGGCTTCATGTTAAATTGCAAAGCAACACATACCCCAATCAAAAGCGGAATAAATGAAGTGAACAAAACCAAAATAGCATTTAAATCAGTAGCCCAGTTCGTAACTCCTGGCGTGATAAATAATTTTAAAATATATTTCAAAACAGCGGATGGTAGCACCCCAATCAAAATTCCTTGGGCTGATCCACTCAAAATTTTAAAGAAAAAATCTTTTACTTTTAGTTGATAACTTCCATCAAAATAATTCATAATCCTATTCTCCAATATAAAAAGACGCCGAGATTCCATAATCATAACAGATTCGAATGTAACAACTTACTTAGTTATCTATCAATATCGGTCATAAAAGAACGGCTTAGCGTCTTATTAATGTCTACATGAATTTATAAAAAACAATCTTAGTATTCAACAGCGATGCTAGGAACTTCACCATTGATGAAATCCAAGCTAGCTGAAAGTGATTGTGTAACCATTTCATAAACGGCCTTAGTTGTATAGAAGGCAGTATGTGGGGTTACAAGTACGTTTTCGCGTGAGATCAAGTCAGCGATACGAGCATCTGGGAATTCTTTGTTTTCCCAATCTTCATTGAACAATCCAACTTCATCTTCATAAACGTCGATTGCCAAATCAGAAATCTTACCTGAATTCAAACCATCAATAACTGCATCAGTATCAATCAAGTTTCCACGTGAGCAGTTAACGATAACAACGCCGTCTTTCATCTTAGCGATTGATTCAGCATTGATCATCTTATCGTTGGCTGGAACACCAGGAACGTACAATGAGATAACATCAGCTTGTGCGTACAATTCATCCAATGTATCAACATACAAACCTTGTGCTTCAACTTCATCGTTTTTGTACAAGTCATATGCCACAATCTTAGCACCGAAACCTTGAGCAATCTTCATTGCAACACGGCCGATATGACCGGTTCCGATAATTCCGATCGTTTGCATACGCATTTCACGACCAATTGTTGGAGCCCAACGTAAGTCATGGCGAGCAATCTTAGCATCCAAAGCCTTAGTCCGACGTAGCAAACGTGACATTTGGATCATTGAGTGTTCAGCGATTGCATTTGGTGAGTAAACTGGAACGTTTGAAATGCTGAAGCCAAATTCGCGAGCAGCTTCCAAATCAATATTATCGATTCCAACGTTACGCAATGACATCTTGTTGATTCCAACTTCATGCAAAGCAGCCAAAGTTTCACGAGTATAATCTAATTGTTGATAAACATCAACTGCATCGTAGCCTTCAGCCATCTTAGCAGTTTCAGCATCTAATAGTTGATCAGTAAAATCAACTGTTACTTCTGGGTTTTCTTCGCGCCATTGGTTCAACGCTGGAATTTCATCATCACGAATTCCGTATGCAAAAATCTTTGCCATAATTCTATATATCCCCTTTTTTATCTAAATTTAAACAAAGCAATTGTGTTCTGAAAAGGTCATGTGAAACTACATACACTCTTCTACATAATAATTTTAACGCATCTAAGCTTTTTATTCAATTATATTAGCGATTTCAGCAATCATTTTACATTCTTCTTATAAAAATATGAAAGTTTATTGCAATTATTTAATCTTTCGCCCTTTAAATATTAAAATTTAACAGCCTGCTCAGGGACTTGTCCTTGTGTATAAGCCAATCCAGCGTCTAATGATTGTTCAACCATTTCTTCTGAAGCCGTCCAAGTATAAAAGGCCGTATGTGGTGAAACAATCACATTATCACGGGTTATTAAATTCGCAACTCGTTGATCAGGGAACTCTTTCCCAGTCCAATCAACATTAAACAATCCGCCCTCGTCTTCATAAGTGTCCATCGCAAATCCATCAATTTTACCTTGATCTAACCCGGAAATCACAGCATCCGTGTCCACCAAATTACCACGACCAGCATTAACGATGACAACCTTATCGCGCATTTTTGCTATAGCATTTTCATCAATCATATGATGGTTTTCTGGTAATCCTGGAACATGCAAAGAAATACCATCAGCTTGTTCAAACAATTCATCAAGGGTATCGACATAAAGTCCCGCTGCCTCAATTTCAGGATTATGGAACTTATCATAAGCAATTACTTTAGCCCCAAACCCTTGGGCAATTTGAATAGCAACCCGACCAATATTTCCAGTTCCCACAATTCCTATCGTCTGTTTACGAACTTCACGTCCAATTGTTGGTGCCCAAGCTAAATTGTGATTATAAACTTTAATATCCATTTGCTTCATATGCCGGAATAAACGTGACATCTGAATCATTGCATGTTCAGCAATTGCATTTGGCGAGTAACGTGGAACATTTGACACACTAAATTGATATTTCTTTAAAACATCAAAATCAAGGTCATCTGTTCCAACATTTCGTAGTGTCAAAATATTAATCCCTAGGTCATGTAATTGGCTTAACGTTTCTTCACCTACCGGAATTCCAGCTTGTAAAATATTAACAACATCATAACCTTCTGCCATTTTAGCAGTTTGAGGTTTCAGTAACTCACTGGTAGTATGCACCTGAACCTCCGGATGCTTAGTCATCCAAACATCTACTGCAACCTGTTCATCTTCTCGAATTCCAAAAGCAATAATTTTCATATTATTTGGCTCCCTTATCTTGTGCTGAATACAATAAAATCTTCTAACCTTAATTTTAACAGATTATCCAGCAATCAAAACTTTTCAACTCAAAATTAGTCTATAAATATTTAAATTAATAGGTCTTTACTTTTAATTCAATTCTTTTATAGCGCTTAACCGAACTCATTAAAAAAAAGCAGAATTAAATTCTCTGCTTTCCTTTTTAACGAATAAATTAATAGATCATCAATTATCTAATTGACGGCGATCTGATCGCCATTGGTCTACTAAAATTAAATCTTCTTTCGTTGCTTCTTTCAATATGAATTGTTTTGTTTTATTACGATCGTTTAAATAATTAACTTGTTGCCGGTGTCGGGCACGGTATCGTTGATTAGCGACCCGTTGTGCTTCCTTTGGATCGTCATATTTCCTAGGTCGGCCCCGATGCTTAATTTCACTCAACATAAAATCACCTTTCCTAAATTGGGCTAATTTATATATATTCACAACCTTACAATATTTATTGTAAAGCCTTTATTAAATAAAATTCACCAATTAGTTACATAAAAATGTTAAAAAATAAGTTGATTTTACGTAACATTCGTAACGTTTATGTTTTTTTAATATATTTATACAAAAAAAGATCAATTAATTCATTTAAAAACGAACTAATTGATCTTTTTAATTTTGAAATTAAACTTCAGGCTTAATTATATCAGCACCAAAGTATGGGCGTAGAACGGTTGGAACTGTAACCGTTCCATCTGCATTTTGGTAATTTTCCAAAATGGCTGCTACAGCCCGGCCAACAGCTAATCCAGATCCATTCAAAGTATGGATATATTGAAGCTTACCATCATCATCTCGATATTGAATCTTAGCGCGACGTGCTTGGAATGCTTCAGTATTTGAAATTGAAGAAATTTCACGATAAAGATTTTGTTCAGGCATCCAAACTTCTAAGTCATGCGTTTTGGCAGCTGAGAAGCCCATGTCTCCGGTTGACAGTGTCAAAACATGATATGGCAATTCCAACTTTCGAAGAATGTTTTCTGCATCTTTTGTCATTTCTTCCAATGCTTGATATGATTGCTCGGGTTTTGTGAACTTAACCATTTCAACCTTGTTGAATTGGTGCATGCGAATTAAACCACGTGTATCTCGCCCTGCAGATCCAGCTTCTTGGCGGAAAGAAGGTGATAGTGCCGTTACTGAGATGGGTAACTTGTCTGCATCAATAACTTCTTCACGATAATAATTAGTCAAAGGTACTTCCGCAGTTGGAATTAAGGTCATGTCTGAATTAGTTCCAACACGGTAAGCATCGTCTTTAAATTTAGGATATTGACCAGTTCCATACATAGCATCATCTTTAACCATGTAAGGCGTAATCATTTCGGTATAACCTTCTTTTTGATGCTCATCTAGCATAAAGTTATAAATCGCCCGTTCAAGTCGGGCTCCTTGACCAACATAGTAAACAAACCGTGCCCCAGAAACCTTAGCTCCTCGTTCCCAATCTAAAATACCAAGGTCTTCCCCAATCTCATAGTGAGCCTTAGGTGTGAAATCAAATTGACGAACCTCACCCCATTTATACTCTTCACGATTAGAATCTTCATTAGGTCCAACTGGAATGGTTGCCTCTGGCAAGTTAGGAAAGTGTAAAGCCCGATCATTTAATTCAGACTCAATTGCAAGAATTTGATCATCTAATTCTTTAATACTTTTTGAAACATGCTGCATTTCTGCAATTACGGCACTGGCATCTTCTTTAGCTCGCTTCTTTTGTCCAATTTCATCAGAAACCTTGTTACGGCGTGCTTTCATCTCCTCAGATTGAACTAATAAGTCCCGGCGTTTCGTATCAGCAGCTAGATAGGCATCAACATCCTCAGCTGCAACTCCTCGACCTGCTAAGCGTTCCTTAGCTTCGTCTGCATTATTTCGTAAATATTTAATATCCAACATATCTTAATCCTCAACTTTTAATGTCTTAATTTCATTATCAATGAGTTGGAAAACCTTTTCTAAATCATCTGGATGTTCAATAAAGTCCAAATTATCACCATCAATCATTAATTTTGGTGATGCTGAATATTGATCAAACCATTCTGTATAACGTTTTGTTAATTCTTGATAGTACTCATACAACGAAGGATCTTGATCAATTTGTTCAAATGAACGCCCTCTTTTTTGAATCCGACTTAACATTGTTTCAAATGAAACTTTCACGTAGATCAATAGATCAGGATTTTTAATAACGGCATCTTCAGATTCATCAACTTGTTCCATCATATTATGTAATAGATCTCGATAAATTTCAGCTTCTGTTTGAGTAGCCCGATCCAAATCGGCATTCAATTGAAATAGTAATTGGTCTTCAAAGATAGATCGATCAATGATATTTAAATGCGATCCTTGAGCATCTTTAATGTTTTCTAGACGCTTATTTAAAAAATAATTTTGTAGCAAAAAACCATACTTCTGTGGATTTTCATAAAATAATGGCAAAATTGGATTATCATCAACCGATTCATAATAAGCCTGTGAACCGAGATGTTCAGCCAAAAGCGTTGCCAGGCTGGTTTTACCCGCCCCAATAGTTCCTGATAATACAATCATAATTTAAGCTCATCCTCTACTTTTTTCTAACACTAATCTTACCAAAAAATAGCTCAATATGCGAATGCAAAACGATACATTTTTATAAAAACACTTACTTAAAAAATTTGTCCATTCATATTAAATCAAGCGATCAACTGATATTTTTTTAGTCAAAAAAAGGCCAGAACAAAACGTTCTAACCTTTTTTAAAGGAATTCAAAAAATTATTTTTAAAACCCTTATTTTTAAAAATTGATAATTATAAATAATTCATAACTACCCATTTTTTCATCTGACTAGCGTTATTGCACTGAAGCAGCGTGGATTCTAGTGACTGCTCGACGCAAGGCTAATTGCGCGCGCTTCACTTCACGTTCATCTTCAGCTGATTGCAAAACGCGCTCAGCACGTTCACGGGCTGATTCAGCTCGGGCAACATCAATTTCAGCAGCACGTTCAGATGAATCTGCCACAATTGTCAGCATATTATCTGAAAATTCTGCAAATCCACCATTTACGGCCAAACGTTCACGTTTACCTGAATCATCATCCTTAACCCGAATCTCACTGATTTCCAATGAGGCAACAACTGGAACGTGATTTGCCATGATACCTAGCTCACCACCGGTTGTGTGTAACACAACAAGTGTGGCGGTATCATATTCAAAGACCACGCCATTTGGTGTCACGATGGATACCTTAAAGCTGTGTTCATTCATGGCAATACCCCATTAATTCAATGTCTTGGCTTTTTCAACTGCCATTTCAACGGCTCCAACATTTCGGAAGGCTTCTTCAGGAAGATCATCATACTTTCCATCCAAAATTTCCTTGAAACTGCGAACAGTTTCTTCAACAGGAACATATTGTCCTGCCAAACCAGTAAATGTCTCCGCAACAGAGAATGGTTGTGACAAGAAGAATTGGATTCGACGGGCACGGTTAACCGTGGTCTTCTCTTCATCTGAAAGTTCATCCATTCCCAAAATTGAAATGATATCTTGCAATTCGCGATAACGTTGCAAAGTTTGTTGAACTTCAACAGCAACTTGATAGTGCTCTTGTCCAACAATTTCAGGCGTCAAAGCAGTTGACGTTGATGCCAATGGATCAACGGCAGGATAGATTCCTTGTTGCGTCAAAGAACGCTCCAAGTTAGTTGTGGCATCCAAGTGCGCGAAAGTCGTTGCTGGCGCAGGGTCAGTATAGTCATCGGCAGGCACATAAACAGCCTGAATTGATGTAACTGATCCCTTTTGCGTTGACGTAATTCGCTCTTGAAGTTGTCCCATTTCAGTTGCCAAAGTTGGTTGGTAACCAACGGCAGATGGAATCCGACCCAAAAGGGCAGAAACTTCAGATCCAGCTTGTGTGAATCGGAAAATGTTGTCAATAAACAACAAAACATCTTGGCCATTGATATCACGGAAATGTTCCGCAATTGTCAAACCAGTTAAGGCAACCCGCATACGGGCTCCAGGAGGCTCATTCATTTGTCCGTAAACCATAGCGGTTTGCTTCAAAACTCCTGAATCCATCATTTCGTGATACATGTCATTACCTTCTCGGGTACGTTCCCCAACTCCAGTAAAGACAGAAATACCATTGTGTCCTTGCGCGATATTGTGAATCAACTCTTGAATCAAGACCGTCTTACCAACTCCGGCTCCCCCGAACAACCCAATCTTTCCTCCACGAACATATGGAGCAAGTAGGTCAATCACTTTGATTCCTGTTTCCAAGATCTCAGTAGATGTTTTTAATTGGTCATAAGCTGGTGATGCACGATGGATTGGATCACGTTGAACATCCGCCCCAATTTTTTCACCATTATCAATTGTGTCACCCAACACGTTAAAGACACGACCCAACGTTACTTCACCGACAGGGACTGAGATTGGTTCCCCAGTATCCTCCACTGCCATACCACGTTGTAAGCCGTCAGATGAGTCCATGGCAATCGTCCGAACAACTCCGTCACCGAGGGCCAAAGAAACCTCAACAGTCAAATTACCCGCTTCACCACGATCGATGATTAAGGCGTTATTGATGTCAGGAATTTGGCTATCTAATGGGAATTGAACGTCAACGACTGGTCCAATGACTTGTACAACTCGTCCGGTACTCATTGTCGTTATCCTTCCTTTTTCTAAACAAATTCTATAGTAGAATGTGCCCTACTATTCAAGGGCTGCCATTCCACCAGTAATTTCAGTAATTTCAGTCGTAATTGCACTCTGACGCGCACGATTAAATTGTAAGTCTAACTTATCAATAATATCCTTCGCATTATCAGTGGCTGAAGACATCGCTGTTGATGATGCCGCATGCTCGGCCGTTTTAGCATCTAAGATTGCTCCATAGATTAGGCTTTGTGCATATTGTGGCAAAATAACTTGCAAAATAGCTTCCGCTGATGGTTCCACGTCATATTCTGCGTGGTATCCAGTTGATTCATTTGGATCAACCATGCCATCAGTTGATACTGGTAACATTTTTTCAGCTCGGAATTCATTTGAAATCCGAGTGACGAAGTGATTATAGACAACTGTTAACTCATCAAATACAGCATTGTCGTACATTTCGGTTACTGTTGACACAATGTCGCGGATCCCATTAAAAGTGGGAACGTCCGCCACATTAGTATATTCATAAGCTAACTTGTAACCACGCTTTTTAAGAAAATCAGCACCATTACCTCCCACAACCAAAAACTCGATTTGTTCGGGCTTAAGATCACGTTCTTTAATGATTGACATCAATCCTTTTAGCAAGGTTGAGTTATAACCGCCAACTAAACCACGATCAGACGTAATAACTAAGAAACCGACTTTCTTAATTTCACGTTGTTCCAGCAAAGTTCCTGCTGAATTAGCCAGATTAGCTTGCGCAATATGGGAAACCATATCATGTAAGCGATCAGAGTAATCATGATATGATCCACCCTGACGTTGAATTTGGCTTAATTTAGCTGTTGAAACCATTTGCATCGCTGATGTAATTTGGCGCGTCTTTTTCGTTGAGGCAATACGGCGTTGAATGTCTTGCAAAGAAGCTGCCATTTCGCCCCTCCTCTACTTATTTCTCTGCATTATCGCTGGCGCTAAAAGTTGCCTTGAAGTTTTCAATCGCTGCATTCATTGCATCGGTATCAGGCAAATTCTTAGTTTCAACAACAGTTTGCAACAATTCATTATTAGTTGAACGAACGGCTTGAATCAATTCTGTTTCAAATCGCATAATATCATCAACCGCAACATCATCCATGTAACCATGAGATAGAGCATATAATGACAAAACTTGTTCTTCAACAGGCATTGGTTGATGCAAAGGTTGCTTCAACAATTCAACAGTACGACGTCCTCGAGCCAACTTAGATTGCGTTGCAGCATCCAAATCAGATCCGAATTGAGAGAAAGCTTCCAATTCCTTATATGATGAAAGATCCAAACGCAAAGTTCCGGCAACCTTCTTCATAGCCTTAATTTGCGCGTCTCCTCCGACACGAGAAACCGAAGTTCCAGCATCAATCGCAGGACGATTACCAGAATAGAATTGGTCAGAATCCAAGAAGATCTGTCCATCCGTAATTGAGATAACGTTCGTTGGGATATAAGCTGAAACGTCTCCAGCTTGTGTTTCAATGATTGGCAAAGCCGTCATTGATCCACCACCAAGTTCATCACTCAACTTTGCAGCACGTTCTAGCAAACGTGAGTGCAAGTAGAAGACATCACCAGGATAAGCTTCACGTCCAGGCGGACGACGAAGAATCAATGACAGCTCACGGTATGCCGTTGCTTGCTTTGATAGATCATCATAAACAATCAAGACATGCTTTCCGTTGTACATAAATTCTTCACCCATTGCAGCACCAGCATAAGGTGCTAAGTACAATAGGGGTGCTGGTTCTGATGGTCCAGCAGTAACAACGATCGTGTAATCCAAGGCTCCCATTGCACGCAATGTTTCAACTTGGGTCCGGACAGTTGAGTCCTTTTGACCAATCGCAACGTATACAACGATGATATTTTGATCCTTTTGGTTCAAAATAGCATCAATCGCAACAGAAGTCTTACCAGTCTTACGATCTCCAATGATCAATTCTCGTTGTCCACGTCCGATTGGAACTAATGCGTCGACCGCTTTCAAACCAGTTTGAAGTGGTTCAAAAACAGACTTACGTTCCATAACACCGGGTGCTTTAACTTCAATAGGGCGCGTCTTGTTTGTGTTAATTGGGCCCATTCCATCAACGGGTTGTCCCAATGCATTAACAACACGGCCAATCATTTCCTCACCAACTGGCACTTCCATGATTTTACCCGTACGCTTGACAATGTCGCCTTCACGGATTCCATCAAATTCACCTAGAACAATGATACCAACATCATTTGATTCCAAGTTTTGTGCCATTCCAAACACACCATTTGCGAATTCAACCAATTCACCGGCCATTGCGTTTTCCAAACCAGTAACCCGGGCGATTCCATCACCAACATAGGTTACGGTTCCAGTTTCTTGGACCGTCAATTCTGATTCGTAATTAGCGAGTTGGGCTTTGATGAGTGAACTGATTTCTTCAGCTTTAATGCTCATTTCAGCAGTTCCTCTTTCTTACGTTTGTGCAGTTGCACTGATATTATTTGATAATTAATGGACGATACTTTGGCGAATAGCAGCTAACTTAGTTGCTAATGACCCGTCCACAATTTGGTTGTTAGCAGAAATAATTACCCCACCTAATAATGAGGGATCAATCGTTTGTTCCAAGTCAACCGTCTTCGCACCAAAGCGCTTAACGATAACTTGCTTCAGACGATCAATCTGATCGGCATCCAACTCAACCACTGTCTTCACTTCAGCAGTCATATGACCAATTGAACGATAGACAAGGATTTGATATTCTTGCACAATCTGTGGTAATAAATCAAACCTTTGATAATCAAATGACATATTAACTAAATTAGTAACTAATTGTGAAGCAGGCTCTGTTAAAGTCTTTAAAACTTCTCGCTTAGCTGACTCATTAATGTTTTTAGCATTGATTACCTTTACCAAATTAGGATTAGCTTGTAATACTTTAGTGAGTTCTTGCAATTCAGCAAGTGTCTCAGTATCACTATTTTGGTCATGAGATAATTCGAACAAAGCAGTCGCATATCGTTGCGCGATAATCGCGTTTTTTAATGCCATTACTTTGCCTCTAACTCTCCGATGTAAGCATCAATTAATGCTTTTTGATCATCTAATTTCAGTTCTTTTTGGATAATTTTTTGTGCAATTGAAACTGATAATTCAGCAACATCATTCTTAACACTTGCCATTGCTTCAGTACGCTCTTGCGCAATTTCAGCATTTGCTTTGATCTTCAATGAACTAGCGTTTTCACGCGCTTCATCTAGAATTTCATCGCTCCGCTTTGAAGCAGTGTCTTTAGCACTATTAATGATAGTTGTTGCTTGTGATTGTGTGGCTTGTAATTCTTCAGAACGTTGTGACTTCAACTTTGCAGCTTCTGTCTTATCGTTTTCTGCAGAATCAAGGTCGTTAGCAATCTTATCAGCACGATCTTGCATCATCTTTGTTACAGGCTTCCATGCAAATTTTCCTACAAAAAGTAGTAAAACAATGAAAGATAGTAGAACAAAGACCATATCACCCAAAGCCAACTGCTCACTGGCATTAACCAGTAAAATTCCATTTAACATGTGGTTGGCTCCTCTCTATTTTTGCCGCTAAAATTACTTTGAAAGCAACATCAATGAGATAACGAAAGCCAAGATAGGAACGGCTTCGATCAAAGCGACTCCAACGAACATGTTTGTACGTAACTTTCCTTCTAGTTCAGGTTGACGTGATGTTCCTTCGATCATCGCAGCAATAACACGTCCGTTACCAATACCGGTACCGATAGCGGCACCAGCTGCAGCAATACCTGCACCAATAGTAGCAATATGACCAGTCATAGTATAAATTCCTCCGAATTAATAAAATAAAACAAAATATTTATTCAGCGATAGCATGTTCAGACGTATAGATCGACAACAATGTGACGAAGATAAAGGCCTGAATACCACCGATGAATAATGAGAACGCTTGCCAAATCATTGACAAGATAAATGCAGGAACTATAGTGAGTCCCAGGTGGGATGGATTACCAAAATTAGTAATCAACATCAAGAGCATTTCACCGGCCATGATATTACCATATAAACGTAATGCCAAAGTCAAATAATTAGTGAATTGCTCGAAAATATTAATTGGGAGCAATGCCGGCATTGGGCTCAAGAAAGTTGTTTTAAAGTAACCCTTGAAGCCTAGCTTATTTACTCCGACAAAGTTTGCTAAGCCAATAACAAGCAATGCCAATCCCATCGTAACAATTGGGTTCGCAGTTGGAGACTTCACATACGTGACATCACCAAAGGCAACCTGAATTGCTAGACCCATTTCGTTTGAAATCAAAATAAATAAGAATAGCGTAAACGCTATTAATTTAAGTTCATTTCCAATTGAACGGGGCAAAGAACTGTCCACAATTCCATTTGTAAAGTCAATCATCCATTCAAGCACATTTTGCTTCTTACCTGGCTTCATTGTCAAACGTCTTGACAAAAAGAAGACAAGGAAGAATACCAAAAGTGCCGCAATCACAGTTGAAATTACAACAGGCCAATCAAAAGTTAAGCCCAGCATTTGAAATGTGGTAGACTTTTCGTCCAAAAAACTCACCTCTTTCCTTTCATAATTTTTTCGGTTACTGCAGGGGAGCAATTACCGTTTTTAGTATTTACCAATCCTATTTTACTCCATTCAAACCATTTTTCAACGGAAAATAACATCAATTTTTTGTTAATTTTTGAATTACTTTCCTATGTTGTCTAATAATTTCACTTTTTACCAACTTAAACCCTCGTATCACTCTCTTTTAACATAACATATATAATTTTTATTCAGATTCATAGTATGTGCTTATTTTAATTAAATGGAAATTAAAAGGACCTGAATAGCTTTTTAGCTACTCAGATCCTTAGATTAAATTCATAATAAATGCAAATTCGAATTAACGAGTTCCAAATAAACGGTCACCCGCATCACCCAAACCAGGTACAATATAACCTTCTTCGTTTAGCTCATCATCAAGACCAGCTGTGAAAATATCAACGTCTGGATGTGCAGCTTGTACATTCTCTACACCAATAGGGGCTGAAACAATCGTAATCAACTTAATTGTTTTTGCTCCACGCTTCTTCAAAGCATCAATAGCCATGATGGCTGAACCACCAGTTGCTAACATTGGATCAACTACTAAAACTTCACGTTGATCAATATCTTCTGGCAACTTCACAAAATATTCAACGGGTTCCAATGACTTTTCATCACGATACATTCCAATATGACCAATTCGGGCAGCTGGAATTAACTTCATAATTCCATCCACCATTCCTAAACCGGCTCGTAAAATTGGAACAATTGCTAATTTTTTACCAGCTAATGTTTTCTTCGTTGTTTTTGCAACCGGAGTTTCAACTTCTACATCCATTGTTGGTAGATCACGTGTCACTTCGTATGCCATTAATGATGCAATTTCATCGACAATTTCACGAAATTCTTTAGTCCCAACTCGCTTATCACGAATAATTGTCAACTTGTGTTGAATTAAAGGATGATCAAATACAGTTAATTTACTCATTGCTGGCCTCTTTTTCTCTTTTAAATTATTAATTTTTATTATTAACCATTATAAACAATCTGATCACATTTTGGGATAATTAATTTGCATATTCAATTTGGTCAAGTGGGAAACGGGCAGTTAAGTCCCTCACACTCTTAGCTACCTCAGCTAAATTACCTTCATCATGTGGATTTGAAAAAACTTGTAAAATTAATTGGGCTACTTGTTTGACCTCAGATTCTTTAAATCCGCGTGTCGTAATAGCAGGTGTCCCAATCCGAATTCCAGATGTAATAAATGGGCTACGAGGTTCATTGGGAATGGCCTCCTTATTCACTGTAATTGCTACAGAATCTAGAATATTTTGTGCTTCTTTACCACTTAATCCACTAGCCGTTAAATCAAGATTGAACAAATGATTATCTGTTCCCCCTGACACAACCCGAACTAGGTCAGACGTCTTAAAGACCTCCACCATTGCTTTTGCATTTTTTACTATCTGTTGTCCATATTGTTTAAAACTAGGTTGCATGTCTTCATAGAAAGCAACCGCCTTACCAGCAATCACGTGTTCAAGTGGACCACCCTGCGTTCCTGGGAAAATCGCTGAATTCAACTTTTTCCCTAACTCAGCTTTGGCTAGAATCATCCCACCACGTGGTCCCCGCAAAGTTTTATGCGTTGTTGTTGTTACAACATCTGCAATTCCAACTGGACTAGGATGGACCCCTGCGGCAATTAGACCAGCAATGTGCGCCATATCAACCATCAAATAGGCTCCAACTGAATCTGCAATGGCACGGAAACGATCAAAATCAATAAACCGTGAGTACGCTGAAGCTCCTGTGACAATTAATTTTGGTTTAAATTCATGGGCCAATTGCTCAACTTGATCATAGTCAATTAATTCATTTTCATCCAATCCATAAGCGTGAAAATGATAAGTCTTACCTGAAAAATTAACGCTAGACCCATGTGTTAAGTGTCCACCCTCATTCAAACCTAACCCAAGCACATGATCACCATGTTCTAAAAGAGCCATATAAACTCCAGCATTTGCTTGTGAACCAGAGTGTGGTTGCACATTAGCATATTCAGCACCAAATAATTCTTTGGCACGATCGATCGCTAATTGCTCAACTTGATCAATATATTCGGTCCCCCCATAATAACGTTTTCCAGGGTATCCTTCCGCATATTTATTCGTCAAAACACTTCCCTGGGCAGCTTTAACCCCAGCAGATACAATATTTTCAGAAGCAATTAATTCAATGTTATGCTCCTGTCGAGCTTCTTCGCGGTCCATTGCCGCCCACAGTTCCGGATCAAATTCACGATAATTCATATGCATTCTCCTTGGCAAGTGCTGACTACCGATTTGAAAGATTAATTTAAAAATCCATCATCTCTTGTGCGTCAAAATATTGTTGTCCTGAAGCCTTTGCAAGGCGGTTATTATACGCCGCATTTTCTGGCTGAAGTGGCATTTCTGCTACTAAAATCATTTTAACATTCTTTTGGTCATCAAAGTTTCTTAATCCAGCAAACAATTTAGCAGCCGCAGTCGTCCCATCTGGACCCAAAGGCCAGACAAAATCCATTCCTGCTAAATGATGGGCTTCAATCATTTGATCTGATAACATTAAACCTACTGGTTCTAGTTGACTTTGAGCCCAAATAATTGCTTTCGTCCAATCTGCCTCTTTCACCATATAAACAGTTTTATCTGGTGCATAATGCCGGTACTTCATCCCCGGTGCTTTTGGTGCTTCGTCAGCTGAAACATGGTGTTCACTAGTATCAACGGATTCACCTAAAATCGCCTCAATTTGCTCCGCCGTAATCTTACCTGGCCGCAAAATCGCTGCCTGTGGAGTTGAAAGATCGATTACGGTTGACTCAACTCCAATCTTAGTTGCCCCATCATCAAGCACTCCCGCAATTTTACCGTGTAAATCATGATAAACATGATTTGCGATTGTAGGGCTAGGCTTCCCTGACGTATTAGCAGATGGGCCGACCAACGGTGATCCAACTTGATCAATTAAAGCACGTGTTAAGTCGTTATCAGGCATTCGTGAAGCTACTGTCTGTAGTCCACCGGTAACCAACGCAGATAATTTTCCTACTTGAATAGGTAAAATAATTGTAAGCGGTCCTGGCCAAAAGGTATCCATCAGTTTTTGCGCCCGTGCATCGACTTGGGCATATGTCTGTACCGTCTCAGGACGAGAAACATGAACAATGAGTGGATTATCTGACGGACGTCCTTTAGCCGCATAAACCTTACTTACGGCTTTTTCATTAAAAGCATCGGCTCCTAATCCATAGACCGTCTCAGTTGGAAATGAAACCAACTGACCTTTTTGCAAAGCTTTAACTGCTGGTTCTAGCTCTGTATTTTTCCATATTTTTGTTTCCATACTCATTTGCCTTCTTACTTTTAATATTTAAAATAATTGAATTTAAACATAACAAATTGAATTTAAACCCTTAACCTGGTCAATCCAATCCTAATTTTCAATCTAAACACTAGTTTAATTTGTCCGCTTAACCTTGATCATTCGATCATGTCCGCTTAAGTCAGGCCTCAATTCTACAACTACGTCTGGCAAAGTCTTAAATAAAGCAACTAATGCTGGCCCTTGTAAATATCCAATTTCAAAATAAGCACTACCTTTGGGTGTCAGATAATCCAATAATGATTGGGCCATTCTTTTATACAAAGCTAATCCTTCATCAGCGGCAAATAAAGCAAGATCTGGTTCATACATCAATACAGAATCATCCATTACAAATTTCTCTTGTTCTGCAATATAAGGCGGATTTGAAACAATGACATCAAACTGATGTTCAGGAACAAATTGATCCAATAAGTCACTCTCTACTAATGAAACATCCACATTTTGCTGTACTTGATTATCTTTAGCCACACTGAGCGCATCTTTTGAAATATCACTGGCTGTGACTGTCCAATTCGGACGTTCCGCTTTTAGTGTAATAGCAATTGCTCCGGAACCAGTTCCAATATCTAAAATATTTAAAAAATTTGCTGTTTCATCTTTTAAAATCCAATCAACTAATTCTTCGGTTTCAGGACGTGGTATTAATACCCGCCGGTCAACCTTAAATTCACGCCCATAAAAAGGCGCATGTCCAAGTGCATACTGCACCGGTTGTCCGCCCTTAATTGCTCTCACAGCTACCATAAACCGAATTCTTTTTTCATCTTCGATAACAGTATTCAAATTATTCTGTAACTGTCCATAATTCCAATTCATCATTCCAGTTAGCAAATAATCAATCTGCGCCATCCGTTCCGTTTTGTCTTGGATGTATGGTTCTAGTTGCCAATCGCCCCATTCTCTTAACGCTTCAAAGGTCATTTCTAATTCAAACATATTAATTCTTCAATTCTTCTAATTTGGCAGCTTGGTCTGCAATAACCAATGCATCAATCACATCTTCTAATTCACCGTTCATGATCCGGTCTAACTTATTCAAAGACAAACCAATTCGATGATCAGTCACCCGATTTTGAGGATAATTATAAGTCCGAATTCGTTCAGAACGATCACCGGTTCCCACAGCTGTTTTACGCATTTCAGAATATTCCGCCTCATTTTGTGAAGCATAGAAGTTATAAACACGAGTTTTCAAAATTTCCATCGCCTTAGCTCGGTTTTGTTGCTGTGAACGTTCATCTTGCATGGCCACAACAACTCCTGTTGGCAAATGGGTCATTCGAACAGCTGATGAGGTCTTATTAATGTGTTGACCTCCCGCCCCAGAAGAACGGTAAACATCAACTCGCAAATCTTTATCTTCAATTTTTATGTCAACATCTTCATATTCTGGCATCACACCGACTGTTGCTGTTGATGTATGCACTCGACCAGCTGATTCAGTTTCGGGAACCCGTTGAACTCGATGTGCACCATTTTCAAATTTTAACTTTGAATAAACATTGTCTCCCTGAATCATCAATACTAATTCTTTATATCCACCAATTTCAGTCCGATTCTCATCAATAATTTGAATCTTCCATCCTTGTTTTTCAGCATAACGAGAATACATTTCATACAAATTACCAGCAAACAAAGCGGCTTCATCACCACCAGCTGCCCCATGAATTTCCATGATAATATTCTTTTCATCATTGGGATCTTTTGGCAATAACATAATTTTCAACTGATCTTCAAAATCAGTTTTTTGACTAGTTAATTCCTTGATCTCTTCCTTGGTTAATTCTTCCATTTCGGGATCAAGTTTTTCTTTCAACATTTCTTTATCTTCTTCTAAATTCGTTACCACTGCTTGATAACGTTTGAAGGTATCAACCGTTTCACGTAATGAACCCTCTTCTTTTGAGAGTTCCATAAAACGTTTAGTATCCCCGATTACCTCCGGATCACTGAGCATTTCGCTCACTTCTTCATAGCGATCCACAAGGGTTTGTACTTTTTCAAAAATTTCATCCATCCGTCTTATTCCCCTTTTACAGCATTAGTATGTTTTTTGATCATTGCCAAATCTGGATTTTGATAGTGGCGGCGGCAAACCGGCATATAGGCTTCATCGCCCCCAATTTGAATTTGTGCCCCTGAATACACGGGGTGACCATTGGCAATTCGCAAATTCATAATTGCCTTACGGGTACAAAATGAACATAATGTTTTCATTTCTTCAATTTTATCCGCATAGATCAGCAAAGCTTCAGACCCCGGAAACAATTGATTAAAAGCATCTTGTTTTAATCCAAATGTCAAAACAGGAACATCTAATTCATCCACAATTCGAGTTAATTGTAAAACTTGTTCTCGGGTTAAAAATTGAGCTTCATCAATTAAGACAGCTGAAAATTCTTCCGTTGATTCTAAAATGGCGAATATATCATCCTCGGCCTGAATTGCCCTAGCTTCTCTTTGCAAGCCAATTCGAGACGCAATCGAACCAATTTCGGTGCGATCATCCAAGGCATTCGTTAAGAGTAGTACTTTACGTCCTTGACTCTCATAATTATGGGCTACTTTTAGTATTTCAATACTTTTACCGCTTGCCATTGCACCATAACGAAAAAATAATTGTGCCATCTTTGCCACCCCTTTTTAAATATGTTCCTTTTATTATACACGAAATCGATATCCTATTTGCGGAACTTTCCACAAGATCTGATTCTGGATAAGTTAAAACAGCATACCAAATTCACGCTACCACCTTAGATTAATTTGGACTAAATAAAAATCGAACTAATCCACATTAAATATGCGTTTCAGTTCGATTCTCACCGAATTCGTTCCACTTAAATTAAGTTTAAAAATTTTCAGGTTCAATCGCAGAAATTTTTGTGGCCCAATCAACGTTAGGATATTTTCGCTCTAACGCAATTTTTAAAATACGTAATGCTAAATTTCCGTTGCGAGTTAAGATAGGTCCATGGAAATAAGTTCCAAAAACATTCCGATAGATTAAGCCCTCACTACCATCTTCACCGTTATTACCATTCCCGTGAAGCACCGTTCCTAATGGTCGTTCATCACTTGCAATAAATGTCCGACCTTGATGGTTTTCGAAGCCTTTATAAATTTGACCAGTTTCTTCATTTTTAATTTGAACATTACCAGTAAAGCGACCATGGGGTTGATTTAGGGTATAGTGATGCATTGCCGAAATTCCCTCAACTCGTGTGCCATCTGCTAACAAAAAATATTCTCCTAGTAGTTGGAATCCACCACAAACGCCCAAGAAGGGTCCATCAGCTTCGATGTATTTTTTAATATTTGCAGCTTTAGTCGGTAGATCTGCAGAAACAACCTGTTCTTCGTAATCTTGTCCGCCACCAAATAAAACAAAATCATAAGCATTCGCATCAAATTCATCGCCAATTGAAACAGTTGTGGTTTCAAATCTAACTCCAAGTTGTTTAGCGTAGTAGCGTAAGGCAACTAAATTACCATAGTCTCCATAAGTATTCATTAAGTCTGCATATAGATGTGCGGTATTCAATTGAAATTCAGCCATTATGCATCCCCCATTTTTTGTTTTTAATAAATCCTTTTTGAGCGAGCCTAGTTCGTAATTGTAGCATTGCTGTATAAGTAGCCATCACATAGACCCGTTTTGTCGGCATCTTTTGAATTGCATCAACCACTTGATTCATATCCTGATAATAAGGATGATCTCCAAAGCCCGCCATCTTCAAGCGCACGTACAAATCGCGATATCTTTCACCACCTGTAGCAATTGCTTTCACGTTCATATCCATTAAATCTTCAAATTCAGCATCCCAAATCCAGCTAGTATCAATTCCATCAGCGTAATTAGCATTCAAAAGCCCCAAAACCGAAATTGGCTCCGGATCAGTTTTCATCATATCAATCACTTGATTAGCCCCAACCGGATTTTTAATCAACACAATGGTAACTTCTTTATCCCCAACATGAATCAATTCCTGCCGACCAAAGATTTGGGCATTTGATTCGAAAGCATGATGGATTTGTTGCTTGGTAACTCCTAGCCATTGACCCACGGCATATGCAGTCAAGGCATTATAAATATTATAAAGTCCTCCAATTTCGATTTGATAAGTTTCTCCATCCAAATCGAAGTTTGAATAACGTGGTGTTAGTTTATTAATATTGGTGACCGCATAATCCAATTCGGGACGTTTGAAATCGTCTGTTTTTGAAAAATAAAAGCCTTGATTGGCATACGTGCGGAAGTGATATGACAAAATACTATCATCGGTCGGTGATAAGACTCCATCAGTATTTATTGGAGCTCGTTTATCTCCTGTTACAGGTAAATGATTAAATCCAAAGTTAATCACTGGATTAGGTAGCTGCTCTCGTAAGAAAATCGGCGAATCAGCATTCAAAATCACTGTAGCTTCTGGGAATTGTCGAATTCCACGCAAAATTTTATCATAGGTTGTATAAATTTCTCCGTAACGATCTAATTGATCACGGAAAATATTGGTCAAAACGAAAGCTTGTGGCTTTAACTGAGCACTCACCATCTCCATATTTGCTTCATCGACTTCCAAAACCACCAAAACTTTCTCACCCTTTTTTGGTTGCTTAGCAGACAACATCGTTCCCGCAATTCCTTGAATCATATTAGATCCAGATGGATTCGTAATTACACGTGCATACTTTTCTCTTAAAACCCTTGTAATCAAGGCAGTTGTCAAAGTTTTACCATTAGTTCCCGTCACTAACACGACATCATAACGATCAGCTATGGTCTGTAAAACATTAGGGTCAATTTTAGTAGCTACCATTCCAGGAAGTGAAGTACCTCCGCGATGGAGCACTTTCGTCAAACTCAAATAAGTTAGGCGTCCTGCAAAAGTAGCCAGTGAACTTCTAAATGTCATTCTGTGCTTCCCTTCATTTTTAAATCTTCGTTTTATTAATTCTACAAATTGTTCTACCGGATGTAAAGCACATTAAAAATGAGTGCAACAAAGCAGCTTAGATGCAATTATCACTGACTTTAAACTTTAACCCATCATATTTTGATTGTAATAATTCATAATTAGGATCCGTTTATTTTTAAATCTTAGATAAACGGTTCTGATAGGTCTAGATACTGATCAATATCTGCTTGAATTGCTGAAACTCCAGCCTCAAAGAAATCAGGTTTGGTTAAATCAACTCCCAAATGCTTTTGTGCCAATTCCTCAGTTGACATAGCTGCTGTATCCCGTAACAAACTAATATAAGCTTCCTCAAAATTAGGTTGTGTCTTAGCCCAAGCATAAATTCCTGCACTGAATAGATAACCAAACGTATAGGGGAAGTTATAAAATGGAACATCATCTGCATAGAAATGTAACTTTGAAGCCCAAAAATGAGGGTGCCATTCTGATAAGCTATCTCTAAATGCTGTTTTTTGAGCATTTTCCATCATCTGATTAAGACGTGAAGCAGTTACATAACCTTCTTGCCGAGCTTGATAAAATTCATTTTCAAAAAGATATCGAGCATGAATATTTAAAAACATAGCTACTGGATTAGCCAGCTTAGCATCTAATAGCATTACTCGTTCAGCATCACTTTGGGCACTTTGCACATTTGCATCATTCACAATCAATTCGGCAAAAGTAGAAGCTGTTTCAGCCACATTCATTGCATAATCATTTCTTAAATATGGAAGATCCTGAAGTACGCTCGTATGGAAACCATGTCCTAACTCATGGGCAATCGTAGCTGCATCATTGGGAGAACCAGTGAACGTTAGGAAAATTCGTGATTCATTTATATCTGGAACACTCTCCATCCAACCACCAGGTTGCTTACCAGGCCGATCTTCTGCCTCAATCCAACCTTTTTCAAAGGCATTCTGCGCAAATTGTGCCATTTTAGATGAATATTGTCCAAAATTAGTAATAATTAATTTTGCGGCCTCATCATAGGATAGAGGAGCGAGTTGATATGTTCCCAAATGAGTCAAAGGTGCCGTTTGATCTTGCCATCCTAATTTATCGATGTCCATCAATTGGGCCCGCCGTTCAAAATATGGCTTAAACATATCTTTGTGCGCATCCACAACTGACCACATATTATTTAAAGTTTCAGCAGACATACGGTTTAAAGCTAATGGCTCTTCCATATAATCTTGATAACCTCGGGCTTTTTGTTCAGTTAGGCGTGCACCAGCTAGATGGTTCAACGTATCTGCTGCTAAATCTTCCACCTTAGTCCACATTTTTTCATAAGCCTGCATTATACCTCGTCGAACTTGAGCATCTGGATAGCCATCAATTTGATTTAAGGCTTGTCCAGCTGAAATCGTTTGTTGTTGCCCATTTTCATCTTCAAAACTCAAAGTCAGACCGGCCACCAAAGTTTCATAATGCTGCGACCAACCCATTAAACTATCCAACCGTAACTGATCCAAAAGGTCTTCAGTTTTTGAATCCAATAGATATTGGGCTTTTGCCCGTTGTTCACTTAAGTTGAATTGAAGCTCTGCTAACTCCGGTTGCGCTAATAAATTTTCAAATTCTGTCTCTGTTAATTCAGCTAAGAAAACTTGCAATTCCTTTTCAGGCTTAGCTAATTCTGTTCCTAATTGATCAATTTGATTTTGAATTGGTCTGAATTCTGAATTAGTATAATCATCAGCTGACCAAGCATTCACAAAGAGGTCTGCAGTTAAATACCCTGACAGAATTTCCTGATAAAGTCCAAACAGCTCCCCCATTTTTTCAATTTTGTGATCTGATTTATCTTGCTTTACTTGTGTACTGAATTCAATAACCTGTTGCCTAAGAGTTTCTATTTTAATATTGAATTCTGTTCCATGAACTCCACCCTTAAAAATAGTTTCTAAATTCCAATTTAACGAATATGTCATTTTTATACTCCTCTTTCTTGATTTAATTTTACCTTATTCTACTCTAATTTAAAGTGGACTCCAATCATTCGCATTCCAAGCATCAAAAAAGAGTTAATTAACATTAGGTTCAAAACCTAACTACGCTAATCAACTCTCTATCTTTTATTAACTTAACCCAGTGCTTGTAAATTACAACTTATATTAATTTTCACAGAACAGCTAACGAATTTTATGCTTCATTCCATAAGTAAAGTAAACAATTAGCCCTAAGATAAACCAACCAATCATCATTAATTTTGCATCTAATCCCAAACCTAATAATACAAACAGAGCAAATAAGGCTGCGACCATTGGTAAGACCGGATATAATGGCATTTTAAAAGCAGGATCAGTTAGATCACGCCCTTCACGTGGACGTAAACGATAAATACCTAATGCTACAAAAATAAAGGCAAATAGGGTTCCTGCCGAAATTAATTGTGCAAGTTGTGAGAATTCAAAGAAAGCAGTAATCACAATAGCAACAATCGCGACCGTCCAAAGACCGACATTTGGTAACTGGTCTTTATTTAAACGACCTAATGACTGAGGTAATAATCCATCCCGGCCGAATGAATAAACTAGTCTTGAACCGGCCATGCTCATTCCAATCAAAGCACTAAACATTCCAACTACCGCAATCATAGCAACTACTGCTGCTACAATTGGATGCCCAGCTTCTCGTAACGCCCAAGCCACAGGCTCAGCATTACCTGCATATGCGCTAGCTTTAAACATTCCAACCAAAACTAACGACACAGCTGAAAATAGGACAACGGCAATTAATAACGATCCTAAAATTCCATGAGGCATCGTCTTACCTGGGTTTTTAGCTTCCGCCGAATTGGCTGCAATAGCATCAAATCCAATATATGATAGGAAAATTCCCGAAACTCCTGCCCAAATCCCTTGCCAGCCACCATAAGGTCCAGGTTTTACACTCGGATCATATTGAGGAACAAATGGATGTAAATTACTAGCATGAAAAGCTGTTAATCCAACTACGATAAACAACAAGATAGCAAACACTTTAGCAATCACCAGAAATAGTTCTACCCGAGTGGCATTCTTAACTCCTCGTCCTAATAAAACCGTTACAATTAGAATTGAAGCAATTGAAATCCAATCCCCATAACCACCATCTACAATGGGAGTTACAAAGACTTGAGGTACCTGCAAACCAAATTCAGCTAACAGTCCCCTTAAATTAGCTGATAAACCAGCTCCCACAAAGGCTAGAGCAATAAAATATTCAGCTAACAAGGCCCAACCGACTAACCATCCTAGGAATTCACCAAACAAAACATTAATCCAAGAATAAGCAGAACCGGCAAATGGCATTGCTGAAGCCATTTCAGCATAAGCAAAAGCAATTAATCCAGCAACTAATGCCGCCAAAATAAACGAAACCACCACTGCTGGCCCAGCATGTCCAGCTGCAATGACGCCCGGCAATGTAAAGATCGAGGCAGAAACGATCGTCCCAACCCCTAATGCTAAGAAGTCTTTAACTCCCAATACCCGTTGTAGGCGGGCATCCTTATCTTCATAATTGGCAGCTGATTCTTTCTGCCACATTTGATCCCAAATTTTCATGTCATCTCACCCAATCCATTGATCTTTTTCACATAATTATTTAATAATATCTTAATTATGTTCATGAAACAAGTCTTTTAAGTCACTTAACCCGATATAATTTTTCATCAATTAAATCAAAACTTTTAAACCTTTGATTATATTCTTCCATTGGTTCTAAATTTGCTTTATCCCAAAATGCTTGCGAATTAGTCGCCCCTTTAAATTCTCCTAAAACTAAGAATTCTCCACTGAAATTTTCTCGTACCCAAGCTAATAATTCCAGATCAATTTCATCTTGATCAGGCGACCAACTCAAAATAATAACCTCAGACTCAGATCCATAATGTTTCAGGGCATCCAAAGCATCCATCTTTTCAACCAGTGATTGTGGCGGTAATAAACTTTGTTGGGGTTGAAATTGCCAACTCTCATTATCAACTGCATGAATCCAATGTAGCGGTTGTATGGACTTCAATCCAACTGATAAATATCCATAGCCAGCCATTAATTCTAAAGTCTTACGACCAGCTAAATATTTAGATAAATATTCAACCGCTGGGGATGAAACATAGCCATACATTTTATATCTTTTAATTAATTCATCTCGCAGACCATGCAACAAATGATCTAAACCCATCAATTCTTCAATTTTTTGATTCCATAATTGATTCCCCAACGTTGGTTGATTTGGATATTGGGTGATGATTTGCTGCTGAACCGCTGAAACCATCTGATCGTTAATCTCTAAAAATGGAAGGTGATCCGGTAAAATTCCTGCTTGCAAGTCAGTATCAACTGATAAGACATTATTGACCATATCCACAATCGTTGGTATTAGTTTGAATTTTGATTGATAATTTTTTATTTGTTGAAAATAAGAACTTGTTTCTAAACTTATCGGTTGCGATATTGTTACTTTATTCTTCATTTGATCCTCTTTTGAAAATTGAAAAAGGCTGGCCCAAAAATATGTGCCAGCCGAATTTTTTATTTAATATTAATTATTTTTTATAAATACTCTTAAAACAAATCACCTTGTTGATTAATAATCGTCTGATTATTATTACCAAAAATACTATTTTTCTCAGCAAAATGACGATTAATAATTTGGAAAATATCAAACCGTTCTTGATCAGTTAAAGCTTTACCATTAAAATCAATTTCTTTTCCCGATAAAAATAGCAATGATAAATCAGTCGTTTCATCACTGGCCCGTCCCACTAGAAAATCCATTGTCACTTCAAAAAAATCAGCTAATTTACGCACTTCCAAATATGAAGGTGAACGGTCACCACGTTCCCAGTTCCCAATTTGAGCCGCGGTATTTGGTTTTTGCCCCGGATCTAATTGTTGATTTAGCGCTTCTGCTAACATTTCTAACGTAATATTACGGCTTTTGCGTAATTCTCGTAAGCGTTCTGGAAACATGTCTCCCCATTCCTCCCTTCATCTTCAATTCACTCTTTATAATTCTAACGAAAAATGATCAATTTTACCACAAAAAATTTATTTTCCTTCTTTTAACGTCGTCAAAACTTGAATATCAACCGTTACAAAAGGTAAGGAAGTTTGCTCTGCTGCAATTTGAGCTTCTTGCCGGGCACCCCAATGCAATGGGGTCATATGTAATAAATCAATCCATAAATCAGCTGGTATTTCCCATTGATAAGTAATATTTTGTATTTCTGCATCTGGATATTGAGATATAAACCGATCAACTACCTTTTGATTATCATAAGTATGATTAGGCGAATCTATTGGATACAGCATTTCTCTTAGTTCATGTAAATAATTGGTATTTGGCACAACTTTAACAATTTTTCCACCTGGCTTTAACACCCGATTAAATTCTTGATAGGCACTGGGTGAGAAAAATTCAACCACACTATCAAAACTATCATCATTAAAAGGTAGTTGTGCTAAATCTGCAACCGTGAAAAAAGCTGATGTATCCAGCTGCGTCGCTAGATTAATACCAGCTTTACTAATATCAAAGCCAATTGCTGTGTCCAAACCAGCTCTCTGTTCTAATAACCGAGCCAAAGGTGTCCCTTCCCCAGTTCCTACGTCCAAAACGGTTTGTTTAGTTGTGGGTAGATTCGCTGCCACTGCAGTAATAATCCCATCAAAAAGCCCCGCTGTTAGAACCCTACGACGTGCGGCAAGCATCTTATCATCATATTCAGTATTAACTGCATGATTCAAAAAAACCAAGCTACCTTTTTTATTTAAATCTAATCGATGCTGATTAGGGCATATTAAACTTGTGTCTTGAACTTCAGAATATGGTTCATGACAAACATTACAACGAAATAATTCTAGATTTTTAGTGATGAATTTTTGACCACGTTCAATTTTTTTCATATGATAATTTCACTCATTTCATGTGCTTTTGCTTATTGCTATAGTAATAGTATACTGGAATACCTACCAAAACCATAATAATTGAAGCCATTGCACCTTTAAAATCAGTAATTAAAGTAGAACCAACGACAAAAGTTCCCCCAAAAATTCCAATTAAAGGCGTAATTGGAAACAGTGGCGTTTTGAAATCAATTTTTAACTGCATATTTTTTTGACGATATCGCAAAATAAAAACGCCAATGAATGCCAAAACATAAAAAATCCAGATGGTAAAAATAGCAAGATTCGACAAAAGATCCGCTGAATCAGTGAAAGCAGCAATCAAAATGGCCATCAAAGCAATCGTAATCGTTGCTTGCGCTGGGACAAATGATTTTGTACTCAAGTTTTTTAAATAATTTGGGAAAAGGCCATCTTTTGACATGTTATAAGCCATTCTAGGAAAAGCCACCATTTTACCGTTCATCGTTCCTAGCATTGAAATAATAATAATTAAAGACATAATCCGGCCCCCCAAGAGACCAAAAGCTGACTTCACCACCGCAAAGACAGCATTATCCTTTAAATTTACTATTTCTTGTGCTGGCAAGACCCGATAAACGCCGTAAGTAACCCCTAAATATGATAGCAGAATCAAAAGAACTCCAAAAACTATCGATAAAGGTAGATCTCGTTTAGGATTTTTCATCTCATCTCGAATATTAGCTACAAGTACCCAACCATCATAAGCAAATAATGTTGCTAAAACAGCCATCCCAAAGCTTCCGCCAGGCGTTGCCGTTACTTGCGTGACTGTCTCTCCAACGGCGTCTACTCGTCCAAAAAAAAGTCCATAAACAATCAAGATAATTATCGGGATCATTTTAACTGCAGTAGTTAAAACTGCGAAGCCCGCTGCGATCCGATTACCTAATAAATTTAAGCCCATCACAAAACAAATGTAGCCAACGCCAATCCATCGAGCCCAAATCAAATCTAATCCTAAAAAATTAGCGGTAAGATGCGCCGCATAACCACCGATTGAGGCAATCACGGCCGGTGCATATACTACAACCTGCGACCATCCCGTCAAAAACCCCATTAAGTGACCATAGATTCCATCAATATAGCTATAAAGGCCACCAGCTTTAGGAATTCTCGAACCCACTTCAGCAATTGTTAGCCCAGCAGCTAAGGTTATAATTCCTCCCAAGCCCCAAGCTAACAAGCCTTGGGTTTGTCCACCGGCCATTTCTAAAACACTAGCTTGTTTAAAAAAAATACCTGATCCGATCACTGTTCCTACGACCATTGATAAACCAGAAATAATCCCTAAATCACGTTTCAAATCTACACTT
>AEKF01000029.1_pt1 | contig 33069 bp, 32 predicted proteins | sample 342668 | NCBI WGS metagenome assembly AEKF01 (sample SAMN02954267, study PRJNA50815) | food metagenome | biome: terrestrial; feature: fermented food; material: kimchi; isolation source: Jonggazip commercial cabbage kimchi | place: South Korea | collected 2009-06 | reverse complement strand
TTTTAATATATGCCACTGACAGGAGTCGAACCTGCACGAGAATACTCTCACATCGATCTGAACGATGCGCGTCTACCAGTTCCGCCACAGTGGCAAATACGACTATAATTATAGCATAAATTTATTTTTATTTTGGATAAAATATATTTTCTCGATCCTTACTAATGTGTATAAAAATGATTGTTAACCGGAGGGATAATAATGGGAAAAACAAATAAATTAATCCAACAATATCAAATAAAGTTAGGATCAGAACCACAAGAGGAGTGTTGGGCTGTCTATCTCAATACACAAGCACAAATTATTGGCGATTTTTGTGTCGCTAAAGGAAGCTTGGCTAATGTCCAAATTCATCCACGTGATGTATTTCGAAATGCCATTGCCTTAAATGCTTATGCTTTGATTTTAATACATAATCATCCTAGCGGAAATTTAGCGCCATCACAATCGGATCTAAAAACGGCTCGCCAAATTGCAATTTGTGGAACCTTAATGCAAATTCACGTACAAGACTTCATTATCATTAGTCAAGTAGACTATTGCAGTTTTTCATTACATTATGACGTAAGAACAATTATGGAATTATGGAATTTTGATACATCAATTTTTAATCAATAGTAGGTGCGAATTACAATTATATTATCCTGGAATTAGTTTAATAATTATAGACTTAATTTTGATAGTAAAATCAGTCTAAAAAAGGTCGTTAACATTGGGGATAGTTTGTGCTTCATAAACGGTGTAGAATAAGTTTACAAGCTAGCATAATTATTATGATATTTAATTGGAAGACAAGTCATATTTGTGATAAAATTTAAACTATTATTGGATAAGATCAGATTATAGAGAAAAGTGGGTGATTGTTGTGTTTTCATTTGGAACTCGAAATGTAGGAATCGATTTAGGAACTGTTAATACACTTGTCTACATTGAGGGGAAGGGTATTGTACTTCGAGAACCCACCGTTGTAGCAAGAAATAAGAAAACAAATAAGGTTGTTGCTGTGGGGTCTGCTGCCAAAGATATGCTTGGACGTACTCCTGGATCAATTAATGCTATTCGTCCAATGCGCGATGGTGTAATTGCTGATTACGACACCACGGTAGAAATGCTCAAACATTATTTAGGAACTGCATTATCGGGTTATGGTTCAAAACCTTATGTTACTGTAGGAGTTCCTTCAGGTGTAACGGCAGTTGAAAAACGAGCTGTGATTGATGCTGCTCGGGTAGCTGGTGCCAGAGATGCTTATGTAATTGAGGAACCATTTGCTGCTGCTGTAGGTGCTGGATTGCCTGTATCAGAGCCAACTGGTTCAATGGTCGTTGATATGGGTGGTGGAACAACTGATGTTGCGACGATCTCACTTGGGGGGATTGTTTCATCTCGTTCGATTCGTTTAGCGGGTGATCGGTTAGATGAATCAATTGCATCATATATTCGCCAAAAGTACTCAGTTTTGATTGGGGAACAGACAGCAGAACGCTTAAAGATGGAAATCGGATCAGCTGATATTGAATCTGCAAAAGAAATGCCATCAAGTAGTGCTCGGGGACGTGATTTAGTGACTGGTTTGCCTAAAACAATCGAAATTACGGCCGTGGATGTGGCTACATCTATACGTGATGTGATCGCAGAAATTATTATTGCGATTAAAGAAACCCTAGAAGAAACTTCACCTGAAATTGCAGCCGATATTATTGATCATGGAATTGTACTGACTGGGGGGGGCGCTTTGTTAAAAAATATTGATGAAGTGATCTCAGAACAGACTAAAGTGCCGGTGTTTATTGCGAATGATCCATTGGAAGCTGTGGCGATCGGTACTGGAGAAGCGTTGAAGTCAATTGATGCAATGAAAAACAATTAATCCTGGAGGGACCGGATTCGCTTAAGAAAGTGGAACTGAAAAAAGGGTATTGTAATGAAAAAAATATTTACGGCACGACGATTAGTAATTGGGTTATTATTACAATTTTGACTCTAGGTGTTTTGACATTTAGTTCGTATTCATTGCGTTCTGATAAAGGACCATCAATGCCAAATCGAATGTTAAACGATGTTACTAGTTGGATTTCCAATACAGTGTCCATTCCAGTTGGTGGTGTACAACATGGTTTTAACAGTATTGATAATCTAATTAGTACCTATCAAGAAAATAAACAAATGAGTGCGAAGGTGGACGAATTAGCACAAGCTAAAGTTCAACTACAAGTTATGCGCTCAGAAAATAAAGCGTTAAAAGATCAACTTAAATTAACAGATACATTAACAGACTATTCCTTAGTGAATGCCTCAGTTATTTCACGTTCACCTGTAAATTGGCAAACTCAACTGGTGATTGATCAGGGTTCAAATGCTGGAATTAAGAAGAATATGCCAGTCATGGGGTCAGGTGGTTTGGTTGGTCGAATTTCACAGGTTTCAAATACCAGTTCAAAGGTTGAATTGTTGTCAGATAATAGTCAAACCGCAAATCGATTTGCGATTCGTATTGCAACTGACAAGGGACAAATGGTTGATGGACTAATTACTGGATTTAATCAGACTAAGAATAAAATTTTAATGGAATATGTTACTTCAGATGTTGAAATCAAACCTGGAGATAAAGTTACTACATCAGGATTAGGCGGAGTTACTCCAGCAGGATTATTTGTTGGAACAGTTAGCTCAGTTGAAGCGAATGATTATGGTTTGTCAAAGAAAATCTATATCAAACCTTCAATGAATTTCAATAATATTCCAGTTGTTTCTGTTGCTATTCAGAAGTAACTACATACTTGATCATTGAAATTAATTACAAGAGGTTTGGAATTGTTCCAAATCTCTTGTTTTTTCGAGTAAAGAAAATGAGGATTAAAAATGCTTACACAAGCAATGATAATGTTATTAGTTGGTGTTATTGCAGGCTTAATAGGTTCCATTTTAGGATTAGGTGGGGGTATTTTAATAACGCCGGCGTTAACCTTAATGGGTGTTGATATTAAATATGCAATTGCAGCATCAATTATTGCGGTTATCGCAACTTCTTCTGGTTCATCCATTGCATTTTTAAAAGATGATGTTTTAAACCTTAGAGTTGCCATGTTTTTAGAAATATTTACTACTGTTGGAGCATTAATCGGGGCTTTATTAACCGGTTATTTTAACGGAGTAGTTCTATATTTCTTATTTGGAGCTTTATTGATATTTCAAGCTTGGAATATGTGGAAGAAATTACGGGCAAAAAATTATGAAAAAATTGAGGTTAATCATGATGATTTAGCTGAAAAACTACAATTAAATGGATCATATTATGATAAAAACACTAAAAAATATGTAAGTTATTCTTTGAAGAATGTTCCAGGGGGAGCAGCCGTTATGTTTGGAGCTGGTATTGCATCTGGCTTGCTTGGAATTGGCTCAGGTGCTTTCAAAGTTATGGCGATGGATGGCGTAATGAAAATGCCACTTAAGCCTTCAACGTCAACTTCTAATCTAATGATGGGAGTTACTGCAGCGGCCTCGGCTGTGATTTATTTTTTCAGTGGGATGATTCAGCCAGTAATTGCAGTACCAATTGCTTTAGGAATTATCGTAGGGTCTTCCATTGGAGCTCGATTAATGCAACATTTACCAGCTAAGTTAATTCGCCAAATTTTTATACCATTTGTGTTATTGATGGCGTTACAGTTAATTTTGAAGGGGTTGGGGATAGGCTAATGAAAGATGAAATGAGTCGATTGGAATTAATTATCGGTAAAATATTGCGTGTTGGAATAGCAATTTCTATCGGGTTAATGCTATTTGGTTGCTTGCTCTTAGTCTTTAGGAATAATAAAGAGATTATTCCATACTATTCATATCTTGAATTAAATAAAATTTTAAGTGGAATTTTAGTGCTACAGCCCAATGCATGGCTTATGGGTGGACTGTTTGTCCTAATTCTAACACCAGTGATACGAGTTTTAACCTCTGTGTTTGCTTTTATGAAGGTTAAAGATTGGACTTACATGTGGATTACATCATTAGTTTTGCTGATATTGATTGTTGCGATGATTTTTGGAATTAGTCAAAAGTAATAATTATTTAATAATTGACATATATTATATAGCAAAGTATAATTTGCTATTATAAACGAATAAAGATTAGAGGTCGCAATTGACATCATTATTTAGCGGAGCTGGTAGGCTTAGAGACTAAAGAAAGGGGATATTGCCGAAATGGAAAATAGACATATTTTTCATTGGTCTAGGTGTTAATAGCAACTAGATTGTCGTAATGATACATTACGGAGCGCTTATCGATGATTCCTATCGAATTGACTTTAAATAAGTCTGCGAAACGTTATGTAACAATCTTACATAGTATTTCGTAGGCTTTTTATTTGTTTAAATATACTATATTGTGTTATGAATAAAAGGATAGGAGACTTTTTATGTCAGATAATGGTGATAGTCCGCAAAAGCTTAAGCGAACCATGAAAACACGACATTTGTCGATGATTTCATTAGGAGGAACATTAGGAACAGGCTTATTTGTTACTTCTGGAGCTACAATTTCGCAAGCCGGCCCTCTAGGAGCGTTAACTGCATATGGGGTTATGGGAATTATGGTTTTCTTCCTAATGACTTCTTTGGGTGAGATGGCAACTAACAATCCAGTTTCGGGATCATTTTCGGTTTATGCCGATCAGTATGTTGAACCGGCCCTTGGATTTGCTATGGGGTGGAATTATTGGTTTAATTGGGCCATCACAGTTGCAGTTGAAGCAGCTACTGTGGGTGTGGTAATGGGCTTTTGGTTACCTAATGTTCCATCTTGGATTTGGTCAGCATTAGTATTAGTTTTAATTACATCAATCAATTTACTTTCGGCTAAAGCATATGGTGAAACAGAATTTTGGATGTCGATGGTCAAGGTGATTGCAGTTATTGCTTTCTTGATTATTGGAGCCTTAATGATATTTGGAGCTTTCACTTATCAGCCAGATGTAGCTCATAATTTGAGTGCTGGTGGTAAACATGGATTTGTAGGCGGAATTAATGGGATTTTAGCTGTCTTTATGGTTGCAGGATTCTCATTTCAAGGAACTGAATTAATTGGAATTACAGCTGGTGAATCAGAAAACCCAACTAAGTCTATTCCAAAGGCGATTCGACAAGTATTTTGGCGAATCTTGATATTTTATATTTTAGCTATCTTTATCATTGGGGCCATCATTTATTACAAAGATCCAAATTTATTACGGTCATCAGAAAGTAATATTGCGATGTCACCCTTTACCTTGGTATTTAAACGTGCTGGATTTGCTGCAGCTGCTTCGATTATGAATGCTGTGATCTTGACGGCCGTTATTTCAGCTGCTAATTCTGGCCTATATGCATCATCAAGAATGTTATGGTCAATGGGTGAAACTAAGTTAGCACCGAAAATTTTTAGTAAAGTTAATAGTAAAACAGGAATACCAGTACCAGCAGTTTTGGCAACAGTCTTTATAGGTTTATTGACATTTTTAACTGCCATTTTGGGGCCAAATATTTATTATTACTTGGTAGCCGCTTCTGGATTGTCTGGTTTTATCGCTTGGATGGGAATCGCTATTTCACATTATCGTTTCCGTCGAGCCCTACACCGTCAAAACCATTCAGTTCATGAATTGAAATATCATGCTAAATGGTTCCCGATCGGTCCATTGCTAGCATTGTTCTTGAGTATTGTTGTCGTAGTCGGACAAGATTTAAGTGCCTTTCATGGAAAAATTTCCGAGTGGAACTGGGAAGGTATTATTACCACCTATATGGCAATTCCTTTATTTTTGCTTTTATATTTTGGATATAAGATTAAAAATAAATCTAAACTAAGAAAATTAGAAGAAATTGATTTAGGAGCTGTTGGTGAAGCTAAAAAATAGGCTTAATGTTTGAAATATTATTATAAATAAAATAAGGAATTATTTTCCTTAGATGGGCCTTGAATGTCAATTTGACATTCGGGCTTTTATTTTTAAATAAAATATTATTTTAAATTGATAGAAAATAAAATGGTTTAAAAGTTAAGTAAAATATTAAAGGATAATTTTATCTTTAAAATTCAGAATGTATTAAATAGAATGATATGATATTCTTAATATTATTAAATTAAATTAAGTGAGGAAAATAAGATGAGCTGGCACACAATTGAAGTGGAGACTCAAACTGAAGCAGTTGATGCAGTTAGTAATATTTTAATGGAAGCAGGGGCTGAAGGTGTTCAAATTGAAGATTCTGCTGACGTTGATCACTTTGAACCAAATGATGCAACTGTTTTTATAGATTGGGATGATGTAAAACATCGTGAAAATGGAGCATTAGTCATTGGCTTCTTTGCATTTGGACTTCATCTGCCTGAAATAACACTTGAAATTACTAACAAAGTGCAACAACTAAATGAATTTGGATTAGATGCTGCACCAGGAACTGTTACGTCAAATGTAGTGTTGGATCAGGATTGGGAAACAGAATGGCAAAAGTATTATCATCCAGTTCGTGTAACTCGGCAATTAACAATCGTTCCTAAATGGGAAGAATATACACCCCAAGATCAAATGGAGAAATTAATTGTTTTAGATCCTGGTTTGGCTTTTGGAACGGGGACACATCCAACTACTAAATTGATGCTGCAAGCTTTAGAAATGGTAGTTCGGGGAAACGAACGCGTTTTGGATGTCGGGACGGGATCTGGGGTTTTGAGTATTGCGGCTAAACAATTGGGCGTGGGAGATATTTTAGCCACTGATATTGATGAAGTGGCGGTTCGATCAGCTCAGACTAATTTAGATTTAAATCCGATCGCAAAAGATGTATCTGTTATAGCTAGTGATTTATTAAAAAGTGTTCCAAAAACGGAAAAATATAATTTGGTAGTAGCAAATATGTTAACAGAGGTTTTGCTACCGTTAATTCCAGAAGTGGAGGGATATTTGCAACCAGGTGGTGATTTCTTATTATCAGGTATCTATTTTGATAAGATTGAGGTTATAAAAACTAATTTGGTTAATGCAAATTATGCTATTGATGAGGTTATGCAGATTGGTGATTGGTACGGAGTAATTGCACATTTGAAAATTGCAGGAGAATAATATGCAACGTTATTTTTTAGATGAAATACCTGAAAATGATTTAGTTAAATTACCAGATGACATAAAACATCATTTGATGAAAGTCTTGCGTGGTAAAATTGGTACAAAGGCTGAGTTTGTTTTTAATGATCAGCAAACCATTCGGGTGGGTGAGGTGATTTCAATTGATGATATGGAAACAATTGTTAAGTTGGGACCAGTTCTAGAGCAAACTGTAGAATTGCCTGTGGAAGTAACGTTGATTCTAGGATTAACAAAGGGTGATAAACCTGATGATGTCATAAAAAAAGCGACGGAATTAGGAGCACATCATTTTATTTTAGTAGAAACGGACTGGTCGGTAGCACATTGGGGAAGCAAAGCTCCGCGTAAAATCGAACGTTTAAATAAAATTGCTCAAGGGGCAGCTGAACAGAGTCATCGTTTAAGAATACCAACGGTTCAGTATTGTGAAAAAATCGAACAGCTTGATTTACCAGATCAAATGGTTAAAGTGGTAGCTTGGGAAGAAAGTGCCAAATCCGGTGAAAAAAGTCAATTAGTTCAATCGATTGAAGATGCAGAGGTAGCCAAATCAATTGGCTTTATGATAGGACCTGAAGGTGGCCTTTCAGTGCAAGAATTAGGTAGGATAGAGGACTTAGGGTTCAAAAAAGCTAGTTTAGGTGCGCGTATTTTACGAGCAGAAACAGCACCTTTGTATGCCATGAGTGTATTGAGCTTTGCATTAGAATTAGATCATTCGCAAATTAAAATTAAATAAGGAGGGGCTATTATGCGCGAATTTAAAAAGATTGCTGACTGGAAATTTTGGATTTTAATGCCAGTTTTTGGATTGTTAATCCCATTTGCTATTAAAGAATTAACAGGTAATTTAAAAATTTTGGGAGTAATTATTAGCTTATTTATTATTAATATTATTTTTAGTGTCTTTGTGGGTATTTATCTACGTCGTCATGGATCATTTTGGTATTTATTAATTGTTTGGCCACTTATTTTTTGCTAGGCGTTGTTTTAAATCTATTTCCAGATGCATATGGATACTATTTTGGAATTGTATATTTTATTATTGAACTTTATGCATACACGATGGGACAAGAATCTGAAGTTGATATTGATGACCAAATCCCAATTGATGGGGGAATTAAAGAAGTTAAATAGATGAAAATTAATTATAACAAGATCTGATTCTAAGAAAGAATTAGGTCTTTTTTTGATAAAACGTATAAAAATTAATTGAATATAAATATTCTTAAACGTTTTTTAACATTTGAGCTTAACCGAATTATACGCATAGGAATAGGCTTTTAAAAAAAAAATTGCAAAAACTATTCCACTGAATGGTGAATGGCGGTGGTTTAGAGTGGTATTAAGTGGTGTAAAGTGGTAAATTATACATATTGAAAAGCAATTAATAAATTTAAAAATATGCTCTAATTCAAGTGTAAAGAAGGGATAGTTAAATGTTTATGGGAACATACCAACATACGTTGGATTCTAAAAATCGTTTAATTATTCCGGCTAAATTCCGAAATCAATTAGGAAGTGGTTTTGTTATTACCAAAGGGAATGAACATTCTTTACATGCATATAGTCAGGCTGGATGGGAGACCTACCAGAGTAAGTTGAATCAATTACCATCAAATAACGCAAAAGTGCGTCAATTTAAGCGAATTATTTTAGCTGGGGCAACAGAGGTTGAATTTGATAAGCAAGGCCGAATTGTTTTACCTAATAATTTAAAAGAACACGCCTTGTTACAAAAAAGCATCACCATTATTGGTTATGGAGATGATGAATTTGAAATTTGGGATACTGAACGTTTTGAGCAATACAATGCTGATGTTACGGATAACTTTGATGACATTTCAAATGAGCTAGCTGAATTAGGCTTTGATATTTAACTGAATGGATGAAGGGAAATAGTATGACGGAATTTAAACATATCACGGTCCTTTTAGACGAGGCAATTGAAAATCTGGCAGTTCAGCCAACAGGTACCTATGTTGATGCAACTTTAGGCGGAGGTGGACATTCTAAGCTTTTAGCCAGTGAGTTAACGACTGGAAAATTATGGTCATTTGATCAAGATCAAACGGCAATTGATTATAATCAAGAACATTTAAAAAATGAAATTGAAACAAATAAAGTTTCTTTAATTCAAAATAATTTTAGAAATCTAACGACAGCTTTAAATGAGGTTGGTGTACAAAGCATTGATGGAATTGTTTATGATTTGGGTGTCTCATCGCCTCAATTTGATGATGGTCAACGTGGGTTTTCGTACAATTATGATGCACCGTTAGATATGCGAATGAATCAGAAGCAAACTTTGAATGCTCGAACAGTAGTTAATGAATGGTCTTTCAATGATTTGATGCGAATTCTATCACGTTATGGTGAAGAAAAATTTGCTAAAAGAATTGCCCGTGCTATTGAACGGGCTCGTATGGAACAACCAATAGAAACCACGTTTGAATTGGTTGATATTATTAAGTCAGCAATTCCTATGGGAGCTCGGCGAACAGGTGGTCATCCTGCCAAAAAATCATTTCAAGCAATTCGAATTGCCGTAAACGATGAATTAGGGGCAGTTGAAGAATCACTCCAACAAGCATTAGATATGTTAAACGTTAATGGCCGGATTGCAGTGATTACTTTTCATAGTTTAGAAGATCGTTTGGTTAAAACGATGTTTAAAGAAAAAACACAGTTGCCAGATTTACCATCGGGACTACCAGTAATACCAGATGAGATGCAGCCCGATTTTAAATTAGTCAATCGCAAGCCAATTTATGCTAATGAACATGAATTAGAAGAAAACCGTCGAGCACATTCGGCTAAATTAAGAATAATTGAAAGAATTCGCTAAATCGGGTATGAAAGGAATGAGACTATGGCCCAAAATGCGCAACAATGGCAACCGCAACAACCAAATCCAAAGCAACGGCCAAAGAAAATGCCAGCACAACGGGTTCGATATGCTAAAACGCCTTGGCGTAATGAAATAAAACATATTATTTGTGCGATTCTCATTACGATGTGTTTTGGAGTAGCCAGCGTCTGGATTTCTAACCGAGCTACGATTCTAAATGAGGTTGCTCAAGCTAACTCTACGCAACTAGACAATGTTAGAAATAAAAATAATGATACTAAGGAACAAATTAGTAATTTAACGACACAACAACGACTCAATGAAGTCGCACAGAAGGCGGGAATGTCGTTAGAGAATAGTAATATTAAGAATGTTAAATAACAACAGAGGAAAACGGATGTTAAATAAAGGAAACATGAAGCGATCACATGGCGCAATTATTTTTATGCTGTGTATTCTGACAGGAGTGATTTTCTATATTGGCTCCCGTTTTTTTAGTGTTGCCGTAACTCACTCAGTTGATCACGTTAATTTGGAGCAACGAGCCCAAAATCTTTATGAAAATCAAGACCAAGAATCGGTTAAACGAGGACAAATTTATGATTCAATTGGAAATGTGTTAGCCGAAAATTCTTCAGTTTACACGGCTATTATTGTCTTACAAAAAGATCAGCCTAAATATTTAAAAAATAGCCAAGTTAACACTGTTTCAAAAGAGCTTGCGCAAGAATTAGGCGGCGATGCTTCATATTATAAAAAAATAATCAAAAATGGAATTAAACATCATTATTTTCAAGTTCAGTTTGGAAGTAATGGGGTTAATATTTCTCAAGAAAAATATCGTACTATTAAGAAAAAAAATATTCCTGGATTGATTTTTGAAGCCCATCCGGCACGTCTTTATCCAAATGGACAATTTGCTTCAGATTTAATTGGTGAAGCCAGTTCGTCTGGTTCAAATAAGATTAAAGGGGTTTCGGGAATAGAAGGTTCGTGGAACAAACAATTAACAGAACAGTCTGGGGTTAGTGCTAATAATATTAAAAATGGTAATCTTAGTCAAAAAACTAAAAATGTGGAAGCTAAAAATGGTTATGACATCTACACAACTCTGAATACTAAACTTCAGTCGACTCTTGAAGATAAAATGAATGCATTGCAAGCCGATATGCAACCAAAACAGGCGTTTGCAGCGATAGTTGATACTAAAACGGGTGATATTGTTGCTGAGACGCAACGACCGACCTATAACGCGACGACTAAATCTGGCTTTGGTAATTTTTGGTCAAATTTGTTAGTACAGGAACCTTATGAACCAGGATCTGTCTTAAAGGGAATTACTTTAGCTTCAGCGATTGATACAAACAATTGGAATGGGGATAATACTTATTCTTCTGGGAAAATTCAAGTTGATGACAAGGTTGTTAAGGATTGGAACAACGGTGATGGTTGGGGAAGAATTTCATATACTGACGGAATTGCACTTTCATCGAATGTGGCAATGGTTTTAACTGAGCAAAAAATGGGTTCTAAAACTTGGGGTAAGTACTTGGATCGTTTCCAATTCTTAAAACCTACTGACATGGGGTTTAGCTCCGAAACATCAGGATCAATGAATTTTCGCTATCCAATTGAACAGGCGAATACTGCATTTGGTCAAGGAATTAAAGTAACGCCGGCTCAGATGATTCAAGCCTATTCAGCAATTGCTGGGAATGGTGAGGAAATTAAGCCCAATATTATTTCTAAGATTGTTGATCCTAACACACAAAAAGTTATCTATAGCGCAAAACGAACAAAAGTGGCTAAGCCAATTAAAGAGTCAACGGCTAAAGCAACTCGAAAAGAATTAGAAAATGTTATTTATAACCCTAAGGGATTAGGTGCAATGTACGCAATTCCGAATGTTAAAACGACTGGTAAGTCTGGAACGGCTCAAATTTCAACATCAGCTGGATATACTCAACCTGGTGATAATACTAACGAAATACATTCTTGGATGGGAATGGCTCCATCTGATAATCCACGCTACATGATGTATATTGTCGTTAAAGAACCACAATCTAATACCGATAATATTTCCAAGGATATGTCGAATGTATTCGTTTCAACGATGGAACAAGCTTTGCAAATGAACACTTCAGATAAAAAAGCAGTGATCAGTGATAAGCAGCAGACGAAAATTCCAGCTGTTAAAAATGAGTCAATGAAAAAAGCTAAATCTGAAATTGAAGCTAACCATTTAAAACCTGAAGTGATTGGTGATGGTAAAGTTGTTAAAAATCAGTACCCATTAGGTGGAGGGAAAACCTTGTTGAATCAACGGGTATTTATTGTATCTGGAGGAAACGTTAAAGTCCCTAATATGCAAGGTTGGTCTAAAAAAGATGTTAAAAATTGGGGACGATTAGTGGATATTAAAATCAATTCAAGTGGTGAAGGCTTCTTAGTAGAACAGTCGGTTTTGCCCGATACTAGAATTGCTGACGGAATCCATGAAATTACTGTTAAATTTAAAACCCCGTGATTAAAGAATGTTAAAATTAATAATAATAATTTTGGAGGAGTATGAATAATGATCGAAAAGTGGTTACCTGAGCTTTTAATTGCCTTTTTAGTTTCCCTAGGAGGAACTTATCTATTAAAGAATTGGTTTAATAAAATAAAGTTTCAACAATTAGTGATTCGAAATTCTGAAAAAGGTCCTGATCATCAAGCTAAGGCAGGAACACCCACAATGGGTGGAGCAGGTTTTATTTTGACGATTACAATTTTATTTGTCATTAAGCAAATTTTCTTTGGATCAATGAACCCTACTAGTTGGGCAATTTTGTTAGCAATTTTATTGTATGCCTTAGTTGGTGGTTTTGATGATAGTGTAAAAATATTTGAAAAACGGGATGAAGGTTTTCGATTTTTGCCAAAATTGTTTGCTGAGATCTTAGCAGCGTTAGTTGCTTTTTCACTTTTGTTATTGGGTAACTTTGATTTTGTCCTACACCTAGGTTTTGTTAATATTCAAAATGTGGTTATTTTTGGATTGTTTACGATTATTTGGTTGGTCGGATGGTCTAATTCAGTTAATTTTTCTGATGGATTAGATGGTTTGGCAACTGGATTAACAGTGATTGCTTATGGTGCTTACTTAATTGTGGCTTTAAAGCAAGGAAATTATGACGTTGTGGCATTAAATGCCTTAGTAATTGGAGCTTTGTTAGGCTTCTTCGTTTGGAATCAAAATCCTGCTAAAATTTTCATGGGGGATACTGGATCTTTGGCCTTGGGGGCTGGTTTAGCAATGAATTCTTTAGTTTTAAATATTGAATGGTCATTGCTGATTATTGGATTAGTATTTATGCTAGAAACTTTATCTGTTATGATCCAAGTTGGAACTTATCATTTCTTCAAAAAGCGGGTCTTTTTGATGGCACCGATTCATCACGCCTTTGAAAAAGGTGGTTGGCGAATGGATCCTAAGCATCCTTGGAATGAATGGCAAGTTGACACATTATTTTGGGCAGTTGGTCTTCTAGCAGCAATTTTATATCTTGTGATTTGGTTATAAAGAATAAAAATGTAATTTTAATAGTAAGAAAAGGGGCGTTGATTGATGACTAAGCAAGTATTAATAATTGGATTTGCACGTTCAGGTGCTGCAGCAGCGAAATTATTAAACCGTGAAGGGGCAAATGTACTTGTTTCAGATCCAAATTTGGATTTGGAAGATTCGCATATTCAACAATTAAGAACTCAGGGAATAAAATTCACTCAGCAACAAGGAGTGGAATTGTTGGATAAAATTGATTTAATTATTAAAAATCCAGGAATTCCTCATACGATTCCGATTTTACAAGCAGCCCAAGAACGTGGTATTAAGACTGAAGTTGAAGTAGCAGAAGCTCAAAAATATATCAAAGGTAATTGGATAGCTATCACAGGCTCAAATGGTAAAACGACTACGACAGAGATGATTGCCGCCGTGATGCGAGCAATGCCAAATGCTAAGGGTCACACCTTGGTTGCAGGAAATATTGGGACCCCTGTGAGTGAAGTGACACCAGATTCATCAAAAGACGATGTCATTGTTACTGAATTGTCGAGTTTTCAACTGACTGATACCCCAAATATACATCCGCATTTTGCCGTTATTACCAATATATTTTCGTCTCATTTGGACTGGCATAAAACACGTGAATCATATGTATCAGCGAAAAGAAAGATTACAAGCAACCAAACAAATGATGATTATTTGATTATTAATTGGGATAATGATGAATGGCAGACGCTTGCACGGACTAGTCATGCTCAAATTATTCCATTTTCTCGGAACAATCTAACGCAAACAGGTTCGTATTTGAAAGATGGTTGGCTTTATTTTAAAGATGAACAAATTATGGCTGCTGATCAGATAGGCGTTCCAGGTGATCATAATATAGAAAACGCACTGGCCGCGATAGCGATAGGTCGTTTAAATCAAGTTCCAGCCTCGATTATTGCTAAAGTGTTACATGAGTTTAGTGGAGTTAAGCATCGTTTGCAATTTGTTAGTGAATATAAGAATCGTAAAATTTATAATGATTCCAAGGCTACTGATATTGAAGCCACACAAAAAGCCCTCTCTGGATTTACTCAACCGGTTATATTATTAGCTGGTGGATTAGATCGAGGAGACGATCTATCACGGCTATTGCCAGATATAAAAGAGCACGTTAAAGCAATGGTGACATTTGGTCAAACAGGTTCGAAACTAACAAAGTTGGCGTCTGAATTAGACATTCCGGTGGTTGAAACTGAGAGCGTCAAAGATGCTTTTGTACCTGCTTTTGAGTTTAGTGATGAAGACGATATTATTTTATTTTCACCAGCAGCAGCTTCGTGGGATCAATTTGACAACTTTGAAATTCGCGGTGATATTTTCGTAGAATCGATGCAGGAATTCATTGCGCAAAAGGAGCAAAATTAATGAAAGTTGTATTTTCAGGCGGTGGAACAGGCGGACATATTTATCCAGCATTGGCGACCATTGATGAATGGTCGAAACAGGATTCATCCGTCGAATTTCTTTATATTGGTGGTGAACGGGGGTTGGAAAAAGAAATTGTTCCAGCAGCAGGTATCTCTTTTGAATCAGTTAAAATTCAAGGATTTGTGCGTAGTCTTTCATTGGATAATTTCAAAACCGTTTACTTGTTTTTAAAAGCTGTAACCAAAGCAAAAAAATTGCTAAAAGCCTTTCAACCGGATGTTGTTGTGGGGACAGGTGGATATGTAGCCGGACCAGTCCTTTACGCAGCTCAGTTATTAAAAATTCCGACAGTGATTCATGAACAAAATTCAGTTATTGGAGTTACAAATAAATTTTTAAAACGCAAGGTGAGCAAAGTTGGAATCGCATTTCCAGCGGCAGAACAATTCTTTGATACAGCTACATTAGTTGGTAATCCACGAGCGCAGCAGGTGGTGACTGGTAGTTTGAATTCTAAATTTAATTTTGATGAACTTAATTTATCAAATGATTTACCAACTGTTTTAGTTTTCGGTGGTTCACAAGGAGCACCAAAAATAAATCAAGCTATGGTCGAAGCATTACCAGCATTTAATGAGCAAGATTACCAAATTATTTTTGCTACGGGTAAGAATAGATTTCAACAAGTTCAAGATCAAATCATGTCTGAAAAACTAACAGTAAAGCATAATATTAAAATTGTTCCGTATATTGCAAACATGCAAGATCTTATGCCTCGTGTTGATTTGGTTATCGGGCGATCAGGAGCAACAAGCTTGGCGGAACAAACAGCATTAGGTAAACCAATGATTCTAATTCCTAGTCCGTATGTTACAAATGATCATCAAACGAAAAATGCGCAAAGTATGGTTGATGCTGGTGCAGCGTTGATGATTCGTGAAAATGAATTGACAGGCGGGACGTTAGTTAATAAAGTTAATCAATTAATGTTAAATAAGGATCAACGAAAAATAATGGCTCAGCATGCTAAAGAATTGGGTGTAACAGATTCTGCTGATCAATTTATTACTCTAATTAAGTCAGCTATCTAAATATCAAAAAGGAGGGGAGGAGCACTTATGAATGAAAAAAATAAAAATGATGAATCGAAGCATCAAGAAGATAAATTACAAGATCAAAAAATGTGGAATAGGATCAATAAGTTTTTTTCGAGAAGTATAGGACAATCAGCTAAACGTGCTCCGAAACCTAAGGCTATTTCAAAATCACAATCATTTCGAATATTAAATCGATTTAATGCGATGGAACGAAATAGCATACATATGATCGTGATACTATCAATTATTTCGTTGCTTTTAATCTTGTTATTATCACCTTTGATGCGTTTTCAAAAGGTGGAAATCACGGGTAATCATGACTTAACTAAGGCAGAAGTTTTAGCAGCAAGTGGTATTAATAAAAAAATACCAGCCTGGCAACTTCTCAGTGAACAGCATTATTTTATACAGCGTGCAGAAAAAAATTCACAAATTAAAAAAGTTAAAATTAGTTATTTGAACATGCAAGTTGCTCAAATTAAAATTGAAGAGAATTCCAAGGTGGGGTTAGTCACCAAAAAAGATAAGAATTATTATATTTTAGCTGATGGTAAATTTATCCCTGCTCAATCCGTAGGCGAAAAACCACAACGGCTCCCCTAATTATGAGAAATTTCCAAATGACAAAACAATAAAAAGAGTTGCGATGCAATTTAATGGTATCTCTAAGGCATTGCAAAATAGTGTTTCAGAAGTAATCTGGAGCCCAGATCATGAAGATGATGAGAAAGTTATTTTGATCATGGATGATGGTAATAAGGTTTTAATTAAAGCGTCTGATATTAAAAATAAATTAAAATACTATCCAGGTATGGTTGCCCAGATCGATAAAAATGGAACATTTAATTTCCAAGTGGGAACTTATTTTCAGCAATATTAAATGAAAACGCATCATTTGTTTTGAAAAAACATGAATGATGCGTATAATTAATAGGATTTATCCAGTTATGTATGGTATTATTTTAAGTATAAAACTGAAAATAATATAATAAAAAAATAGACGGTAGAGGAGGATCGGCAATGGCTAATCACGGCGTTATTGTTGGTCTTGATGTAGGAACTAGTACAGTTAAGGTTTTAGTTTCTGATGTTAGAGATCAACAAGTGAATGTGATTGCGGTCGGGAGGTCAATTTCCCACGGCGTAAAACGAGGAGTTGTTGTTGATATAGACGCTACGGCGCAGGATATCAAAGCAGCTTTATCGCAAGTTAAAAAACAGACAAATCAAGAATTTACTGAAGTTATTGCAAGTATCCCCGCCAATTCAATTCAAATGAGGTTGGTGCGTGGAACAGTAACAACACAAGATTCACAACATATTTCTTACCAAGATGTAGTAGCTGCAACAAAAGCTGCCGTTAATATCCCATTGGAACATGATCAAACTGTATTAGATTTAACGGCTCAAGAATTCACTGTTGATGATTTAGGTGGGGTTCTTGATCCAAATGATATGGTTGGAACGCATTTAACATTGAGTGCCACGGCCTATATTGGTCCACGTCTATTGGTTTCTAACTTACGCTCGGCAATTCAAAAGGCTGGTCTAAATCTTCGAGATTTGGTTTTGGCCCCCTTGGCTGCAAGCCAGACCATTGCAACAGATGCCGAACAAGAATTTGGCACAATTTTGCTGGATCTGGGTGCAGGTCAAACGACTGCCACAATCGTGCAAAATCATCAAATTAAATTCATTTCAACCTATGGGGCTGGTGGATTTAATATTACTAATGATATCAGTCAGGTCTTGAATATCAGTAATCAAGATGCGGAACAACTTAAACTAGATGCTGGAGTGTCGGCACCACAATATGCTAATGAGGCACATTTACTAACTGTTGAACCAGTTGGTAAAAAGCCGATTCGAATTTCTGAATTAGAATTAAGTGAAATTATCGGTGCTCGGATGCAACAAATTGTAACTAAGTTAGGTGAACGTTTAGATACTATTTCGGCCTTTCAATTACCTGGTGGTATGATCGTGTCAGGAGGGAGTTCTTCCTTGCGATACACCCAAGATATTTTACAAGCAGCATATGGGATTAATGCAAAATTATTTATGCCTCATGAAATTGGTTTGCAGAATCCGGCATACGTTGGGGCTTGGGCTTTAGTGAATTATGCAGCACAACAAAATAAAGTTGCTTTAATTGTAAAACAGGCGATGCTAGGGTTACCATTTACAGTTGAGCCTACAAATGATGAATCTAAGAAATATGAAAAAAATGTTGTTCGAGTTCCAAATGAACAGATTATAGAAGAAGAACAACTGATTCAACCAAGTATTCCAAATAACTCAATAAACAATGATAGTAAACCTGGTATTATGGATAGAATAAAAAATTGGTTTAGTGAGTTGTTTAATTAAAGAATTAATTTATGAAAGAGGATTATCCGAATGGAAATGCAAATCGAAAATCAACCGGTAGGAGCAGCAATTAAAGTAATTGGTGTTGGTGGTGGTGGTGGAAACGCAATCGCTCAGATGGTCGCCAGTGGTGTTAGTGGTGTGCAATTTATTGTTGCCAATACCGACGCTCAAGCCCTCGCTAGTTCACCAGCGGAAATTAAAATCCAAATTGGATCAAAAGAGACTAAAGGATTAGGTGCTGGTGCTCGACCAGAAGTTGGAGCCGATGCGGCATCTGAATCTGAAGCTGAAATTGCAGAAGCTTTAAACGGTGCTGATATGGTCTTCGTTACTGCTGGAATGGGAGGTGGTACAGGAACTGGGGCTGCCCCTATTATTGCCCGTATTGCTAAAGAAGCAGGTGCTTTGACTGTTGGGGTTGTAACCCGACCATTTAGTTTTGAAGGCCCTAAGCGTGGAACAGCAGCAGCAGAAGGACTTGCCAATCTAAAGAAAAATGTTGATTCATTAATCGTTGTTTCAAATAACAACCTTCTTCAAGTTTTGGATCGAAATACTACAATGGTTGACGCCTTTAAAATGGCCGATTCTGTCCTCGTAAATGGAGTTAGTGGAATTTCACAATTGATCACGAATCCAGGACTAATCAACGTCGACTTTGCTGACGTTAAAACGGTAATGGAGAATAAGGGAACTGCTGTCATGGGAATTGCTTCAGCTAGTGGAGAAAGTGCAGCAACCGATGCCACTAAGGCTGCCATTAAGTCACCCTTATTAGAGTCTAAGATCGATGGAGCAACAGACGTCTTGCTCTCTGTTAAGGGAAGCTACAGTATGCCATTGTTTGCGGCTCAGCAAGCAGCTGATGCAATTAAAGAGGCTGCTGGGGATGATGTCAATGTTATCTTTGGTACCACTTTGGATGAAGCTTTGGGTGAAGAAATTGTTGTGACGGTTGTTGCAACTGGAATCGATCGAGAAGCACAAACTAAGCCAGAATTAAATTTAAATCAAGCAAATACTAATAATACTGCAGCAGCGACAGATGGTAATTCTTCTATCAATAATAATGTCAAAACTAATGATCCTTTTGATGGATGGAATGCTTACGATACGAATCAAAATATGAATTCAAATCCAGCGGATGCAACAAAAATGACTGACCCTAATGCTGGGACTCAATCATTTGATACTTTTTCATCAAATGACACAGTAGATGACGAAGAAGTAGAACGTCCACCATTCTTTAACTGGAAAAACCGGGGTAACAACTAACGGAGAATAGGATATGAGCTTTATGCAAAAAGTTTCTAATTTTTTTAATTCTAATGAAGAAGACTATGAATATAATTCATCATCACAAGAGTATTATGATGAATCAAATAATAATGAAGAAGAGCCATCCACTAATACTGGAAATGCTAATACAGCTAATAATGCGGATTCACGACCAAAGCCTAAAGTGCAACGGCCAAATGTGTTAGCTATGGATGCACAATTAGGAGACACAGCTAAAATAGTGGTTTTTGAGCCACGAATTTATTCTGATGTTAAAGAAATTGTAAATGAGATTTTAAATGGTAATGCAGCATTGATCAATTTTAGTTCAATTGATAATTCTCAATCAATGAGGATAGTAGATTATTTAGCTGGAGCTGCACAATCTGTTGAAGGTAGTGTCCAAAGAATTGGAGAATCTATTTTCCTAGCGACACCACATAATTTTGAAATTTCAGGAACGATTTCACAAAATCTAGGAAACTCTTTTGAAAATTAAATAGGGGTATTTATGAATTTAATCTTTGCTTTATTACACTTTGCAATTTCTGGATTAGAATTATTAATTGTAATTACTGCTTTGATGTCATGGTTTCCAGGTGCCTTACAAAGTAAATTTGGTCAATGGGCTACATGGATGAGTGATTTAATTGTTGAACCAGTTCGAAAACTTTTACCTAGAACTGGTATGTTAGATTTTTCACCACTGATTGCAATTTTAATTTTAGAAGCAGCTGAATTCGGATTAAGAATGCTTAGCCAAATGTTTTATTAATTAAAAATGAAATGAGATGAGAAAATGGTTGATAAAATTAAACAACATTTTCGACCTTATGAATCAGAATTTATTGATTTTGCTGAAGGACTTTTACGACAAGCGCATGATGAATATCGACCTATCCTGACCGATTTTTTGAACCCTCGTCAACGTTATATTTTGGAAACGTTGATTAATGGTGATGATGAAATTAAAGTTAATTTTTGGGGCGGTTATGAAGACGCTGAAAGCCAACGTGGTTTATTAGTTCCTAGTTATTATGATTGGAATATTAATGATTTTGATTTGAAAGTTATACAAATTAATTATCCAATCAAATTTTGCTGAATTACATCACAGTGATATTTTAGGGGCATTAATTAATTCTGGTTTACAGCGAAATAGAATTGGCGATATTATTACCGACGAACAGAAAAATTGGCAAATTATTGTCACTAATCCAATTGCACAATTTGTTCAACAATCACCTGATTTAGAGCGGATTGGACGGGTTAAAGTTCGATATTTAGAAGTAGATATCAGGGACGTATTACACCCCTTACAGGATTACTTACTAGAAGAAACGTTGGCAGCTTCGTTAAGGTTGGATATTATTGTCGCAAATGGGTATAATATATCTAGGTCCAAAGCAAAAGAGTTGATTGAACATGGTTCAGTTAAAATCAATTGGACCGTAATGGATCGCCCGGATGAGGTCGTAGCAATTAACGATTTGATTTCGGTCCGGCGCTATGGCCGATTAAAAATAACTGAAATAAATGGACAAACAAAAAAAGATAAATGGCGAATTAGCTTAAATGTTATCAAAAAATAGGAAGAGGTTAGAGATATGGCATTAACACCACAAGAAATTCATTCAAAAGATTTTACTAGTCGCGGTCGCGGATTCGATAAAGTTGAGGTTAATGACTTTTTGGATCAAATTGTAATTGATTTTGAAAATTTGATTAATGAGAATCAAACTTTGAAGACTAAGGTGGCTGATGCAGAAGCCAACGCCCAACAAGTAGAGGAAATGAAACAATCAGTTAATTCCTCAATCTTGATTGCGCAAGAAGCTGCCGAACGTTTGAAGAAGCAAACTGAGTCAGAGGTGGAAGCAACTCGTTCACAAGCCGAATCTCAAGCTCAAAAGACTGTTTTGGATGCTACTTCAAAGGCCAATGAAATTATTACTAAGGCCAATGGAGATGCAGATAAAATTAAGAATGATTCACAAGTTGAAATTGATCGTTTGAAAGCCGAGAAAGATGCTTTAACTCAAGAAATGTTATCATTTAAAAGTAAGTTGACAGGAATTCTTAAAAATCAAATTGATTTAGTGAATAATGATAATGGTTGGTCTGAAATTGAAGGCTTAACAGTTGGTTCAGCAGCGAATGAAAAATTAGTAGCCGCATCTTCAGCAGCTACTATGCCAACATCTTCAGCTGCGGTTAATCCAATGTCTTCAGCAGCTACTATGCCAATATCTTCAACAGCTGATTTAGATTTTGAGTCTGCTGTACAAGCAAAGTTAGCAGAATTTTCTGATGAAGCTAAAGCAACGTCTAAATCTGATGACGTTGATACTGTAGTTGTTCTACCTGAAAAAGATCAAAATCGGGATCAATTCTTGAATAAAGATTAATTTTAGTTTATTATAAATAGAGTTTTTTAACCAAACGGTATTAAGAGTACTTTTAAGCGATTTCGGGATGGTGTGAGCCGAAAAAGTTAAACTTAATACTTATCACTAAAAGACCAAATTAAAGATGATAATATTTTGAGGCCTTTTGGCGAACTCGGGTGGTACCACGTTAATAAACTAACGTCCCGCATTGATTATTAAGTTAATCAATGCGGACTTTTTATTTAAAAATACAAAATAGGAGTGCTAAATTAATGAAAATTAAAAATACATTGAATATCGGTAAAACTAAATTTCCGATGCGTGGTAATTTACCCGTCAATGAAGTACGACGTGAAAAGATTTGGGCAGAGAATAAAGTCTATGAAGCTCGTCAGAAACTAAACGAAGGAAAACCTACGTTTATTTTGCATGATGGACCTCCATACGCCAATGGAAATATTCATATTGGACATGCGATGAACAAAATTTCTAAGGATATTATTGTTCGTTACAAGTCAATGAACGGATTCCGTTCACCATTTATTCCTGGTTGGGATACACACGGTTTGCCAATTGAACAACAATTGACCAAGATGGGAAAAGATCGTAAAGCAGTTGGACCAGTAATTTGGCGTAAAATGGCCGATGAATTTGCTCACAAGCAAGTTAAAAAGCAAATGAATGACTTTAAGCGCTTGGGAATTGCTGCCGATTGGGACCACCCATATCTTACCTTAATGCCTGAATTTGAAGCAGCTCAATTGCGAGTCTTTGGTGACATGGCTAAAAAAGGTTATATCTATAAAGGTAAAAAGCCAGTCTTTTGGTCATGGTCTTCTGAATCTGCTTTGGCTCTTTCAGAAATTGAGTATCATGATGTAACTTCACCAACTGCATATTATGCAGAACAAGTGAAGGACGGTAAGGGACTTCTAGATAATGATACTTACTTTGTGGTTTGGACGACAACTCCTTGGACCATTCCTGGTTCTCGTGGAATTTCATTGAATGCTGAATTTAAGTATTCACAAGTAAAGCCATCTGGATCAGATAAGAAGTATATCATTGCTACTGAATTGTTAGCTCATGATGCTGAAATATTTGGTTGGTCAGACTATGAAGTTTTGGCTGAATTTACTGGAAAAGATTTGGAATATATTACTGCACAACATCCATTCTATGATGATGTTGAGTTATTAGTAATGTTGGCAGACTTTGTTACTCTTGATGCAGGGACCGGATTAGTTCATACTGCGCCTGGATTTGGGGAAGATGATTTTTATGTTGGGCAAAAGTACAACCTAGAAATAGCAGTACCGGTAGACTATCAAGGTAAAATGACTGAAGAAGCTGGAGTTGACTTTGCAGGTGTCTTCTATGAGGATGCAAATGCAATCTCATTAAAGAAGTTATCTGATCAAGGGGTTCTCTTAAAGCAAGAAGATATTACGCATTCATATCCGTTTGATTGGCGAACTAAGAAACCAGTTATCTATCGAGCTGTGCCACAATGGTTTGCTTCAGTAGCTGATTTTAGAGATGATTTACTATCTGAATTGGATAATGTTACTTTCTCACCAGCTTGGGGTAAAAAACGCCTTTACAATATGTTGAAAGATCGTGGTGATTGGGTAATTTCACGACAACGTGTTTGGGGCGTGCCTCTTCCAATTTTCTATGCAGAAGATGGAACAGCAATCCTAGACCCAGATATTATTGAACATGTAGCCAAATTAGTGGAAGAGAATGGTTCAACTTATTGGTTTGAAAAAGAACCTAAGGAACTTTTGCCAGAAGGTTATACAAATGAACATTCACCAAATGGTCAATTTACTAAAGAAAATGACATTATGGATGTTTGGTTTGATTCAGGGACTTCTCATCAAGGTGTTTTGGCAACGCGAGATAATTTAGAGTTCCCAGCTGATCTTGTCTTGGAAGGTTCTGATCAATACCGTGGATGGTTTAACTCATCAATTATTACTTCGGTTGCAGCAACTGGTCATGCACCATACAAGAGCGTTCTTTCACAAGGATTCACTTTAGATGATAATGGTGAAAAAATGTCTAAATCCATTGGAAATACGATTGAACCAAATGAGATTACTGATAGTATGGGAGCTGATATTATTCGTCTTTGGGTATCAACGGTTGATACATCTCAGGATGTCCGTGTTACCATGGATGGGTTTAAGCAAACTTCAGACAGTTATCGTAAGATTAGAAATACAATGCGATTCTTGCTAGCTAATACTAGTGACTTTGATTCTCAGAAAGATCAAGTCGCTTTTGCTGATATGACACCTGTTGATCAATATTTCTATGCGCGTTTTAATGATCTAGTTGCTGAATTGAAGTCTGCATATGATCGTTATGATTTCCAAGCCGTTAATAAATCATTAATGAACTTTATTAATGTTGATTTGTCAGCATTTTACTTGGACTTCAACAAGGATGTTTTGTATGTTGAAGCACCAAATGGTATTTTACGTCGCTCAGTGCAAACAGTTTTGTATAAAATATTAGTGAGCTTAAATAAACTGATGCTACCAATTTTGCCTCATACAGCAGAAGAAATTTTTGAATATTTGCCTAATGAGACAGGTGAATTTGCTTATTTGACAGATATGCCTGAAGTGGAAGATTTGGATCATGATAGCGAATTGTTAACGCGTTGGACTAAGTTTATGGATATCCGATCAGCGGTCAATAAAGCCTTAGAAGTAGCTCGTAATAATGACTTGATTGGTAAGCCAGCTGAAGCCGCTGTAACTTTGTATCTACAACCAGAACAAAAAGAATTAATCGATAGTTTGGGTCAAGACATTCGAGTTCTTTTGTTGGTATCACAGTTGGAATTGAAGTCAATTGCAGATAAGCCAGACACCGTTGATCAATTTGATGATTACTTTGTTGAGGTGGAACATGCTGCTGGTGAAATGTCACCACGTGATCGAATGTATCACTTGGATCTTGGTCAAGATTCAGACTTCCCAATGCTGTCTAAACACGAAGCACAGATTGTTCGTGATAATTTCCCAGAGGCATTGGATGAAGGTTTAGAATAATTTAATAAATAATTCTATCATTTGATAAATTACTGAATAGAAGAGAAGCGATCGGAATTTTTTTACCCGGTCGCTTTTATCTTTACGATGATATTTGACAAAAAATAAATATCACGTTAAGATGAAGTGTCGAATATTTAGAAGTTCAAATTATCGGATGTTTCTAGATAATTTGATAGAAATAAGGATGGTGAAAATGGCGGATAAAATTTCTTTTGAAGATGTGAATACTTCACTTGTTGATGTTTTTAATAATGCAATGTGGATAGAAGAGGCCTCACTGCGTGACTCTGAGTTTAGTGATATTACACTAAAGGATATGCACATTATTGCGGCGATTGGTGGACAAGGTGAAGTGGCCGCATCAAAACTAGCTCATATTGTACATGTAACACCAAGTACAATGACTAGTTCGATTGATAAATTATTCCGCAAGGGTTATGTTGAACGTCAGCGTGATGATGTTGATCGACGTCTTGTTCTAATCGTTTTAACTGCCAAAGGACAAGCAGTTTGTCGTTCCCATGATGCTTTTCACCGGGGACTTACACATACGATGTTTAGTGACCTTGATAGTGAAGAATCAAATACAGTACAAAATGCTATTTTTAGATTACAAGACTATTTGAAAAATTTAGTTGATTAATTAAAAATATAAAAATACCCTTACCGTTGGAGTTTAACTTTCAATGGTAAGGGTATTTTTATTAATTATATAAAAAATTATATTGTTCTTAGATTGTTCGAGGTACCAACCAATAGTGTTGAATGGTTAAGGCTTTAACTTGAATAGAATACAGTTCCTCGGGTCTTTCTAATTCTATAGGGTCTAATGCCTGCGAAGACAAGTTAAAATTGCTTCCAGCAAAGATAGGGGAAACCAACTGTTGGTTTTCATCAATCATTATAAGTTCAGTCACAGCGTTAGAAATGCATTGATAGGCCTTTGTTGGTTTAAATTGAAGTGGTCGATTTGATATCTTTTGATCTAGCCTGGTCATAATATTATTAAAGATACGTTCAACATCTGTTGGAACACCACGTAATTCGAAGTTGTCAATTAAAGGAACACCAAATTTAATAGCATAACGTCGAGCAGTTAAAACATATTGCGCATTAAAATTTTTGTTGCCTGATCCAATGACGCCTAAAATATTTTTAGTATCAGGTAGATCTTCAAGAAATTCAAAGAGTGGAGTAGTGAGGATCTCTTTCACACCGCTATGAATGCCATTACCACCATCTAAATAGGTTGGGACAAAAACAAAACTTGGGTGATCTAAAGTGTTTAGTTGTGTGTTTGCAGAAATTTCAATAGCTTTAAATTGATAATTAATTTCGTTATGTTGTGAGAATTCAATTAAATTATCAATGAATTTTTTAGTATTTCCAGCAATTGAGGTATAGATTAAGTTGATAATCATTTGAGGCTCCTTGTTAAATATAATAGTATAAAGATACTCCATTTTTAAAAGTTAAACAACTCTTTTGCATAATAAATATAACATTGCGTTAGATTTAGTTTCTCAATAACGTTTGTTGTTAAATGGCTTTAAATAGCTAATTAAAGCGGTTTATTTTATCCTTAACACGAAAATGATTTAATTTCAATATTGCTTTATGTTATTTTCGTAGGTATACTAAAGCACATAAAGCATTCCGAAAAAGGTGCAAATAAAAGAAATAAATTGGAGGATTTTAACCATGTCAGTCACAGTTTATACAAAGAATAATTGTGTGCAATGTATGATGACTAAGAAAACATTAATACAGTACGGGATTGAATTTACTGAAAAAAATGTTGAGGATGATGCTGAAGCAATGAACTTTTTGAAAAGTGCAGGTTATCAAGCTGTCCCAGTTGTTTTTGCAGATCAACAAGAGCCCATTAAGGGATTCCGACCAGATTTATTAAAGAAATTACGTATGGCAATCTAAATTAAGATGCAATTAATACAAAATATTAATTGAGTGGTTGGTTTATAAAGAGGGCCAAAGTTATTTTAACCATTGGTCTTTTTTATTTGATCTGATAATAAGGGAGTATATGAAATGGCATTAGACACGTTGAATCAAGATGAAGTAACTTATTTTGATTTGAATAATGAATTAAATATTCCAAAAAATGGGATGATTCAAATTGACAAAGATCGTGAAGCATTAGAAGCATTTTTAAAAGAAAATGTTATTCCAAATACACTTAAATTTGATTCTTTAAAAGCTAAATTTGATTATTTACTAGAGAACGAGTTTATTGATAAAGATATGTTGAATCAATATGACTTTGCTTTTATTGAACAACTATATGCTTTCCTCAAGTCAGAACAATTTAAATTTAAATCATTTATGGCAGCATACAAATTTTATGCACAATATGCATTAAAAACAAACGACCAACGTTTCTATGTTGAAAATTATATTGATCGTGTGGCCATGAACTCTTTGTTTTATGCCAATGGTGATGAGACATTAGTAATGAATTTAGCTAATGAAATGATTCATCAACGATACCAACCAGCTACTCCATCATTTTTGAATGCTGGAAAGGCACGTCGAGGAGAATTAGTTTCCTGTTTCGTCTTGCAGACGACTGATGATATGAATTCCATTGGACGCGTCATTAATTCAGCATTACAGTTATCTAAAATGGGTGGCGGAGTTGGAATTAATTTATCTAATTTACGAGAAGCAGGTGCAACGATTAAAGGGATTGCTAATGCTGCATCCGGGGTTGTACCAGTGATGAAGTTATTAGAAGATTCATTTAGCTATTCCAACCAAATGGGTCAACGCCAAGGAGCAGGGGTAGTATATTTATCAGTTTTCCATCCAGATATTATGCAATTTTTGTCGACTAAAAAGGAAAATGCTGATGAGAAAATACGGGTTAAGACCCTTTCTTTGGGGCTTACTGTTCCAGATAAGTTTTATGAATTAATCAAAAAAGACGCTATGATGTATCTTTTTTCACCTTACGATGTGGAAAGAGAGTATGGGGAACCTTTCAACTATATCGACATAACTGATGAGTATGATAATTTGGTTGCTAATCCGCGTATTAAAAAAACTATGATTAAGGCCCGTGATTTAGAAAATGAAATTTCAAAGTTACAGCAAGAGTCTGGTTATCCATATATTATTAATTTGGATGTAGTGAATCGCGCTAATCCAATTTCAGGTAAGGTGGTTTCTTCCAATCTTTGTTCAGAAATTTTGCAGGTTCAAACGCCAAGCATTATTAATAATAAACAAGAGTATGAAGAAATGGGGACTGATATCTCATGTAATTTGGGATCAACTAATATCGTTAATATGATGGAGACTAATGATTTTGCTTCATCAGTTGAAACTATGATTCGGGCCCTTTCGTTTGTCTCAGATAATTCAAAATTAGATGTTGTACCATCAGTCCAAAAAGGAAATCAAGCACTACATGCTGTCGGTCTTGGTGCGATGGGATTAGCAGCGTATTTTGCTAAAAATAAGATGTATTATGGTGATGAAGAAGCTTTGGACTTTACCAATATGTATTTCATGATGCTAAACTATTACTCATTATTGGCCTCGAATCAGATTGCTAAAGAGCGGAAAATTACTTTTGATGGGTTTGAAGAATCTGAATATGCTAATGGAAAATATTTTGATAAGTATCTACAAAATAATTTCCAACCTAAGACAGAAAAAGTTCAGGAATTATTCAAGCAACACCATATTCCAGATCAAGCTGATTGGCAGTATTTAAAAGAACAAATACAAAAATTTGGACTTTATAACGCTTACCGGTTAGCAATTGCACCGACTGGATCAATCTCATATGTAAATGATTCAACGGCTTCGTTACATCCAATTATTAATAAGATTGAGGAACGACAAGAGAAAAAGATTGGTAAAATTTATTATCCAGCGCCATATTTGAAAAATGATACACTTCCATATTATGAATCAGCGTATGATCTTGATATGAGGAAAGTAATTGATGTTTATTCAACTGCTCAACAACATATTGATCAGGGGATGGCTTTAACTTTGTTTATGCGTTCTACTTTGCCAGAAGGACTTTATGAGTGGAAAAATGGGCGTACCAATAAGATGACCACTCGTGATTTGAATATCTTAAGGATGTATGCTTATCATAAGAATATTAAATCAGTTTATTATATTCGAACTTATACTGATGATGACGGTGAATTGGGTGTCAATGAGTGTGAATCATGTTCAATTTAAGAAAATGATAGGGAGAATTATTAGATATGGCGGAGAATTATCAAGCAATCAATTGGAACGTTATTGAGGATCAGATTGATAAGGCAACATGGGAGAAATTAACTGAACAATTTTGGCTCGATACCAGAATTCCTTTGTCAAATGACTTGGATGATTGGCGAAAAATGACTGAAGAGGAACATTATTTGGTAGGGCACGTGTTTGGTGGTTTAACCTTATTAGACACACTTCAATCTCAAGATGGGATGACCTCATTAAAGGAAAATATTCGAACACAGCATGAAGAAGCGGTCTTAAATAATATCGAGTTTATGGAATCAGTGCATGCTAAGTCATATTCATCAATTTTTGAAACATTAAATAGTTCAGAAGAAATTGATGAGATTTTTTCATGGACTAATCAAAATGAATATTTACAATATAAGGCAAATAAAATTAATGCTGTCTATCAAAATGGAACAGCCCTTCAAAAGAAGGTAGCATCTGTCTTTTTGGAGACATTCTTATTTTATTCAGGATTTTACACCCCGCTTTACTATTTAGGACATAATAAGTTGAACAATGTTGCTGAAATTATTAAATTAATTTTACGTGATGAATCTGTGCATGGAACATACATTGGATATAAATTCCAACTTGGCTTTAATGAGTTGGGTGAAGGTGAGCAAGCTGAATTTAAGAATTGGATGTATGAATTCTTACTAGATTTATATAATAATGAAGAGCAATTTACACATGAATTATATGACCCAATGGGATGGTCAGAATCAGTCTTAACTTTCATTCGTTATAACGCCAACAAGGCTTTGATGAATTTGGGGCAAGATCCTATTTTCCCAGATAGTGCTGATGATGTTAATCCCATTGTTATGAATGGGATTTCAACGACTACATCTAATCATGACTTCTTCTCACAGGTTGGAAACGGTTATAGACTTGGTCAAGTTGAAGTTATGGATGATAGTGATTACAATTATGGGTTAAATTAATAAGTAAAAAAAGACTAGTTAGAGATTGGTTCTAACTAGTCTTTTAATTTGGAGTTAACATATTAAACAGCATAAATTCCTGAAAATTAAGCTCAATTTTCAAGAGTTTACAAGAGATATTATTATATTTTAAATTAATCAATAATTCTAAGATCTTTTGATAGATGAGTAAATGAATCAGCACCTGATTCTGTTAATACGATTGAATCTTCAATCCGAACTCCCATGTCACCAGGAATATAAATTCCAGGTTCAATTGAGAAGGCCATTCCAGGTTCAAGTACTAAATCATTTCCACCCATGATTTGTGGGAATTCATGGACAGAAGAACCAAGTCCATGGCCTAGACGATGGACAAAGTATTCTCCATAACCTGCTTTGGTAATGACATCACGAGCAATACCATCTAATTCACTGGCAGTCATACCGGGCTTAACTTGTGATTGAGCAGCAAGTTGAGCTTCTAAGACGACTTGATAAACATCGCGTTGATGGTCCGAAACATTACCAAAAGCGACTGTTCGAGTTGCATCAGAGACATAACCATCATGAATTGTACCTAGGTCAAAGAGCGCCATATCACCCTTCTTTAATTCAGTTAACCCCGTGGCACCATGAGGATCGGCAGCATGGGCACCAAATTGGACTAATGTCTCAAATGACATTCCAGGAATTCCACGTTTCTTAGTCTCAAATTCTAGACTGGCTGCGACTGATAATTCAGTCGTTCCAGTTTGAAGAGCAGCAAAGCCTGCTTCAAATGCCAAGTCGGCATCATCACCAGCTAAATGCATTTTCTTAATTTCATCGTCTGACTTATGCAAGCGCATATTTTGAATTATTTCTGTCAGATCACCTTCAAATTTAATTTCGGGCAATGCAGATTTAATCAATTCGGCGCGAGCCAATGTTAATTGTTCACTTTCAATCGCCCAATGAGTTAAGTGATTGGTATTTTCTTTAATGTGATTAGCAAGGATTTGCCAACCATTTTCATGGTCTTGGTATCCATAAACTGGGAATTGCCAACCTGTTGATTTAACCGCCTCAACTTCTAGCGCCGGAGCGAAAATAATTGGATCATCTTGAGCAAAAACAACTAATGCTAAAATGCGCTCAATAGGGTCCGACTCGAAACCAGTTAAGTATGAGATAGAATGGAAATCCGAAAAATATGCAACATCTAATTGGTTGGTGTTTAGCCATTGTTGAACTTGATTAATTTTTGAAGACATAATATTACTCCTTATCAATATATTAATGTATATTTTACACTTTTATGATAAAATTTTCATTTGATTTACATAATTTAGTAGTTTTTTTAATAAAGACATTGTGAAAATGTTGCTTAGCCCCTGGTAAATTAGGAATGAAAACGGTTGTATTTATTTTCATAAATTGATATAATAGCCTTTATATCAATTAATTTATCAAAAGGAGGTACTTAATATGGAAAAACAAGCGGTTACAATTTATGATGTTGCACGCGAAGCAGGAGTATCAATGGCTACCGTTTCACGGGTTGTCAACGGAAATACAAATGTGCGTAGCGAAACTAAAGATAAAGTTGAAGCAGTTATTGCTAATTTAAATTATCGACCTAATGCAGTTGCGCGTGGATTGGCATCACGGAAAAGTACAACTGTTGGAATCGTGATTCCTGATGTAACAAATATCTATTTTTCAGAATTATCACGTGGAATTGATGACGTTGCACGAATGTACAACTATCAAATTATTTTAGCTAATTCGGAAGAAAAGAATGCATCTGAAGTAGTGGAATCATTATTAAGTAAACAAGTTGATGGTATTTTATACATGGGAAATATCATTGATGATCGTTTACGAGAAGAATTGGATAAGTCTAATGTGCCAGTTGTCTTATCAGGATCGGTAGATTTAAAAAATCAAAAGCCGTCAGTCAACATTGATTATATTTCTGCTGTGCAAGAAATTACAGAAAAATTAATTGCAAGCGGACATAAAAAAATTAGTTTCATTTCAGGACCACTTAATCAAACAATTAATAGTGATTTTAAATTAAAGGGTTATCAAAATGCATTGGAAGATGCTGGAATTGAATATGATGAAGATTTGATTTTTGCTGGTGAATATGAGTATGAGAGTGGTTACCAATTAGGTGATGAAATTCGTGATTCTGGTGCTACAGCATCTGTAGTAGTAGATGATGAAATGGCTGCTGGAGTACTTAACTATATGACTGATAATAATGTTAAGATTCCTGATAATTTTGAAGTAGTTACTGTGAATAATTCACATATTACTCTTATGACTCGACCACAATTGAGTTCAGTTATCCAACCAATTTATGATATTGGGGCTGTTTCAATGCGGATGTTAACAAAATTAATGAATAATGAAGAATTAGAAACGTCTGAAGTCTTGTTGGCACACGGCTATGCTAAACGTGAATCAACAAAGAATTAAGGGTTCTTTTTTTACTTAAATCACATTTGTAATCCATGTCAAATTTAATTTGATGTGGTTTTTTTAGTTGATTCGCTTAAATATTATGGTTATAATTAACTATAGTATTTGTTGGAGATATGGCAGAGTGGTAATGCAGCGGACTCGAAATCCGCCGAACCGGTGTAGAGCCGGCGCACGGGTTCAAATCCCGTTGTCTCCTTAATATAAAAAACAAATCCCGTTGTATCGCGATAATCGTTGATATGACGGGGTTTGTTTT
>AEKF01000028.1_pt1 | contig 33482 bp, 34 predicted proteins | sample 342668 | NCBI WGS metagenome assembly AEKF01 (sample SAMN02954267, study PRJNA50815) | food metagenome | biome: terrestrial; feature: fermented food; material: kimchi; isolation source: Jonggazip commercial cabbage kimchi | place: South Korea | collected 2009-06 | reverse complement strand
ATACTATAATTGGACTAAATTATTTTTCAGCTATTTTGATTTACATAACGACACTAACTAATTTACCAGGTACTGCAATAACCTTCTTTGGCTCTTGACCATCCAAAGTACGTTGCACTCCTTCATTTGCTAGTGCTGCTGCAATCATTTCTTCCTTCGTGCTGTCTTTATCCATTTGTGCTTTTCCACGTAATTTACCATTCACTTGGAAAACAATTTCAACAGTGGCTTCAACTAGCTTACTTTCATCATAAGTTGGCCAAGTTGTCATTTGAATTGACTCATCTTTATGGAAGTAACTCCAAAGTTCTTCACTAATATGTGGCGCAACTGGCGACAATAGTTGAATAAATCCTTCAATATATTCAGCTGGTAAATTATCAACCTTATAAGCTTCATTTATAAAGACCATTAGTTGTGAAATACCAGTATTAAAGCGCATATTAGTAAAGTGTTCAGTAACCTTTTTCACTGTTTCATTGTAAACTTTATCCAACTTATGATCATTCACCGTTGTAATGTGATCGCGTAGATGATTTTCATCATCGATCACCAAACGCCAAACCCGATCAAGCCAGCGACGTGATCCTGAAAGTCCATCTTCTGACCAAGCAATTGATTGTTCCAAAGGTCCCATGAACATTTCGTAAAGGCGCAAGGTATCTGCCCCATATTTTTCAACCACATCATCAGGGTTAACAACATTTCCCTTAGATTTTGACATCTTTTCGTGGTTTGATCCTAAGATCATTCCTTGGTTTGCCAACTTTTGGAATGGTTCCTTCGTTGTAACAATGCCTAGATCATACAAAACTTTGTGCCAGAAACGAGCATACAACAAATGCAAAACAGCATGTTCAGCTCCTCCAACATATAGATCAACATTTTGCCAATATTGTTCTAATTCTGGATCGACCATCATTTCGTCATTATGTGGATCCATATAACGTAAGTAATACCAAGATGATCCTGCCCATTGTGGCATTGTATTCGTTTCACGTCGACCATGACGACCTTGTTCATCTGTTACGTTTACCCAATCATCAATATTAGCCAAGGGTGATTCACCAGTTCCAGTTGGCAAAATATTCTCTGCATCTGGTAAGCGCAAGGGTAATTCTTCCTCTGGTACTAGAGATTTCGTTCCATCATCCCAATTAATCACTGGAATTGGTTCACCCCAGTAACGTTGACGTGAAAAGATCCAATCACGCAAACGATAATTCACCTTCTTAGCACCAATTTTATTTTCGCTTAACCAAGTTAACATACGTTCTATCGCAGCTTCTTTTTCCAAACCATTTAAAAATTCAGAATTAATATGAACACCGTCGCCAGTATAAACTTCATTTTCAATATCACCACCTGCTATAACTTCCAACTTAGGTAAATCATACTTAGTCGCAAATTCATAGTCACGGGCATCATGGGCAGGCACTGCCATGACGGCTCCTGTTCCATATGAAGCTAAGACATAGTCCCCAATCCAAATTTGCAATTTAGCACCATTGACTGGATTAATTGCATAAGAACCAGTGAAAATTCCTGACTTATCTTTATTCAAATCCGTTCGTTCCAAATCAGATTTTGAGGATAAGGCTTCCTTAAAAGCTTCAACAGCTTCTTTTTGGGCTGGTGTAGTGATTTCTTGGACCAAATCGTGTTCGGGTGCGAGAATAACATATGAAGCCCCAAATAACGTATCAGGACGTGTCGTAAAGACTTCAATCTTTTTATCAGCATATCCATCGATCTTAAAATCAATTGAAGCACCCGTTGATCGACCAATCCAATTTCTTTGTTGCTCTTTAATCGCTTCTGGCCAGTCTAAATCATCCAAATCATCCAACAAACGATCAGCATATTCGGTGATTTTCAAAACCCATTGGCGCATTGGTACTCGGTAAACTGGATAATCTCCACGTTCAGTCCGACCGTTAATGATTTCTTCATTGGCCACAACCGTTCCACCATTGTAATCAGGGGCCCAATTAACCATCATTTCATCTTCATAAGCTAAACCTTTTTTGTATAATTGCTCAAAAATCCATTGAGTCCACTTATAGTATTTAGGATTAGTCGTGTTAACTTCACGAGTCCAATCATATGAAAGTCCTAACGAACGCATTTGACGTCGAAAATTATTCACGTTGGTCTTGGTCACATCCTTGGGATTAGCTCCCGTTTTAATCGCATAATCTTCAGTGGGTAACCCAAATGCATCAAATCCCATGGGATGCAAAACATTAAATCCTTGCATCCGCTTCATTCGAGCTAAAATATCAGTTGCCGTGTAACCTTCAGGATGCCCGACGTGAAGCCCTTGTCCTGATGGGAAAGGAAACATATCTAAAACGTAATACTTAGGCTTAGATTGATCCGTTCCGGTTTTAAATATTTGGTTGTCTTCCCAAAAACGTTGCCATTTTTGTTCAACCGCTTGATGTTGGTATGCCATTTATCTCGTCCTCACTTTACTGACCAGCCCGATTTAAAATCCTTTGGTCCGGCGGCCGTTCTTTTCAGTTTATATTAAAAAATTATACGCTAAATCAAGTCTAATTTGTATGAGTATTTTCCAAACCACCTAAAAGCTAAATTCTCCTTTTTTAATTGAGCTCTCAATTCAATCAAATCCTACATTAACGAGCTAAAATCCTTTCAAATGGACCATCTAAAAATATTATTACAATTTTATAAGTTAAAAGTTATTTTTAATCATCGTTTTTAAAATTATGTGCTAATATGAAAGTTAAATTCTATTTCGACGGAGGATCATTTCTATGCAACGCCAAATCAGCCGTTGGCAAATTGGGTTAGCCCTTTTTTGCCTATTCATTTTTCTTATCTTACTTTTAGGTGTTCACTTTCAACTTCATTATATCCATCTAATTGACCAATTGGGTTTTAGACTGATCCGTGAACCAGTCACTAGTGAGCGAACTTGGTTTTTTAAAAATATCACTAGGGCTGGTAATCCAATTTGGACCGCCTTCATTGCCATGTGGGCATGTTTTTTTGCCGTAATACTTAAAAAATATGACATCGCTATCTTTGTAGTAGTCAACGTTGGAGTCTTCGGTTTAGGTGTGATGAAATTATTAAAGCACTTTGTGAATCGACCTCGGCCAAGTATCCTGCATCTCGTCAACGAGGGGGGCTCATCTTTTCCATCTGGTCATGCAATGAATTCAATGCTATTATACGGATCATTAATCGTTCTAGTTCATTATTATATTAAAAACGAACCAATCAAGTACGCCTTCATGACTTTGTTAACCTGTTTAATCGTTACCATCCCCATGAGTCGAGTTTATTTAGGAGTTCATTACCTCTCAGACGTATTAGCTGGACTATCTTTAGCTTGTTTCTTACTCATCTTCTCAAAAGAATTTATTTTCAAATATAAACCCAAGGAGGTTTAATCAATGCGAAAAACTCATAATTTTGCCCAAATGCAAATCGACGAAATTTTACACGTTGGAGATACTGTTGTTGATGCAACGATCAAAGCAGGTGATGGAACCCGTTATCTTGCTAGTCGAGTAGGTGACGGCGGTCACGTATTAGCTTTTTCTGATCAAAAAAAAGAAATCGATGATATGGCAGCCTCACTCTTTTTAAGCGGTTTAACGGCGCGAGTTGAACCAATTGAAAAAAGCTTTACCAATATTCCGGAATATCTAAGTCCTACTGAATTAGTATCAGTCTTTTTATTTCAAGTTGATCAACTAACTGATCCTAATCAACTAAAACAAACCATTCAGCAAATTCAATTATACCTCCGCACTCTTGGAGTCATTGTTTTGGATGGCCATCATCAAAATCCTGCCATGCAAGAAGTCTTATCAATGGCTAAAAAGCTTCCTGCTAATGCCTACGAAGTTCGTTATTTCTATGACGCCCTCACTGATGAAGCAGCCTTAATTCTACAACGAAATTAAAAAAAGCACAGCAGATGTAAATTACATCAGATGTGCTTTTTATTTTAGATTTAATTAGAATGAATCATTAAAGCTACACACTCAACATGCGCAGTTTGTGGGAATTGATCCAAAGGTTGAATATTCCCTTTTACCTGGTAACCATGTTCAGTCATATATTTAATATCTCGAGCCATCGTCACCGGATTACATGAAACATAGACAAAACGTTCAGGTTGAAGGTAGACCACTGCATCCATTAAGCTTTCCGTTAAGCCACGGCGGGGTGGATCAACAAAAATAACATCTGCTGGTAGATTTTGATCACGCCACTTTTCCATTTGGGCCGGTGCATCTGCAGCAATATATTCTGCATTTTCAATTTTATTTTGAGCAATATTAATTTTGGCATCTTCCACCGCTCTTTCGACCACTTCAACCCCATAAACACGTTGAACTTGATCAGCAATCGACAGACCAATTGTCCCAATTCCCGAGTATGCATCAATCGCCACATCACTCTTTTTTAATTCACCCATTTGAGCAGCTAATTGATATAAAACTTCCGTTGTTTTAGGATTGACCTGGTAAAAAGAATTCGGTCCGATCACAAAATCATGCCCTAATAATTGGTCATGAATTGCGGCATCCCCCCACAAAACACGATTATCACCAGTTAATTGTTGACTGGTTTGTCGTGGATTATGATTTAAGATCAAACTCTTTAACGCAGGAACCTTTGCCACAATGGCTGCTATGATTCCTTCTTCATCTGGTAATTCTGCTAAGTGGCTCACTAAAACAACCATCACCTGCTTAGAATAATATCCCCTTCGTACCATGATATAACGCATTGCCCCTTGTTTAGTGGCATCGTTATAAATCGGTGTTTTAAACTGATCTAATATATCTCGTACAATTCCAATCGTTTGATCAATCACAGGGTCATTTAAATAATAATCCTCCATTGGCACAATCAAATCTTTATTTTGACGATCAAAAAATCCCGTTGTTAGATGTCCTTGTTGTTTTTTCAAAGGTACAACCGTCTTATTGCGATAATGTGTTTGTTGCTCAGCTCCGATGGGGTACGCCACTGGCAAATCTAAATCAACAGATTGAAAGGCTTGTTCCACTTGCCGTTGCTTTAACTTTAATTGACCTTCATAGCTCAAATTAACATAGGGAGCTACTCCTGCTTTTAATAAGTAGGCTTTATTTTGATTCTTACGATCCGGTGAAGGTTCTAACACCTTAATGACTTCACCATATGCTGACAATCGGTCAACTTGTGTCAATCGATATTGAATTTTTTCTCCTAAGAAAGCATCAACTAATTTTACTGGATAGTGTTGATCTATCAAGATTACACCCATTCCGTTATGTAAAATATCAGTCACAACACCTTCTTTAATTTCATTCAATTTCACTGGCAGAATATTTCTGGGCATTCTCAATCCTCCCTAATTCATATCTAATATTTATTAATCAATTTTTTTAATGATTTTGGTTTGAATCAAACGATATTGACCATAACCAATCAAAGCACCTATTAATCCTGGTAAAATCCAACCTAATCCTTGGCTACTAAATGGCACTAAATGGTGATAAACCGTGACGATATGTTGTAAAATCCCCATTTGAAATCGGTAAACTAGCTAACATATCTCCAATGGCTGGAATCGTAATAAAGCCAATCGTCCAACGATAAACTAATGGAGAACCATCAAAATATTTTTTGCATAGGCTCAAACCAATTATTCCCAGAGCGTAAGGGTATAGCATCATCATCACTGGTACTGACCAAGCAATAATAGTCGTTAACCCTAAATTAGCCACAATCAATGAGCCAATGGTAATCACACGAAGCCAAAAGCGATATGAATACTTAGGAAATACAGCTTCCATATCTTGTGCAAAGGCTTGAAATAGTCCCATGGCAGTAGTAAAGACTGTCAAAGTCACCAAAATAGCAGTTAAAACCAATCCTGCATTGCCGGCATAGTGACTAATAATTTGTGCAAGAGCAATCCCACCATTCTCAGAAAGCTTTAGCTGACCAAGACTCATTGTCCCCATTAAAATCAAGACAATATAAATTAAGGCTTCAGCTACAACACTTAATGCCCCTGCTTTAGCAATTTCTTTGGAAATATTATCATTATGGACCCCTAAACCTCGAACAGCGTAAACAATGGTTACACCAACCGTTAATAGGCCGACTCCATCCATCGTGTTATAACCTTCCATAAACCCTGCAGTGAATGCGTGATTTTGATAAGACGCAGATGGCGTATAATTCAAATGCCCCATTGGAAACAAAAAGGCAACGACAAACAATACTAACAATCCTAGCAAGAAAAGCGGATTCAAATACTTACCAATCCAAGCTGTAATATCAGCCTTTTTCACCGTCAACAAGTACGCTAATCCAAAGAAGATAACCGTAAAAATAAATAAGCCTACTGTAGCATATTTAGCTGGCAATAATGGCGCAATTCCTGTCGAAAATGCAACCGCTGGCAATCTTGGTGTGGCAAAAAGCGGTCCAATGACTAAGTGAAAGGCGACTACAATAAATAAGGCAAAATAGTGAGACACCGGTTGCGCTAATGCATACAAGTCCTCGCTTTTGGTCACTGACACAGCTAACATTGCCAAATATGGCACAATCGTTCCCGTCAATACGAAACCAATTGTGGCCGGTAACCAATGAGCACCAGCCGCTTGACCTAAATGGATTGGGAAAATTAAATTTCCAGCACCAAAGAAAATCCCAAAGATCAACGAAGCTAGTAAAATCACTTTATTAAAACCCAACTTTTCATTTTTCATTACTGGGGTACCCCTGTTCTAATTTTTATATTTTTACATAATTTTAAAGATACCATATTTAATCTCAAAAAGGCAGACTAACCTAATTAAATTAATCTGGTTTCTTATTAGAATTTATTGAAATTATAATATGTTAAAGCTAAGATTTGAATATTAAAATTCAAAAGACGACTACTCTAAGATCTCAGATCTCAAATCAGTCGTCTCATTTAAATTATTTTATGCGTTATTTTTTCGTTCATTCCGCTTCTTACGTTCATAGCGACGATATAAGATCACCGCAATCAAGGTGAAGAAGACTGGCCCAGAAACTGTCCAAAATGCATCTGTCCATTGATGTTCTAAAATTGGCTCAACACAAGTGAATAATACACTCAAAGCCAAGACAATAAATGAAATAGCAGTAACAATCCACATCATAGTCTTATTTTTAAAGAAGACGTAGGGTTTTTCAATCTTTGGATTTTGATTGAAGAAAGGATAAGCTCCCACTAAGAATAGATATGGTAAAGCCGTTGAAACGTTACCCATCAATGTCAAAATATTATAGAAGACTTGCGCTGTTGATCCACCAAAAGCAATCGCAAAGATCAAAATAATGACAAAGATTGCTTGGTACCACATTGCGTTAGCAGGCATTCCTGCTGAATTCAATTCAGTGACATGTTTAGGCCAGAAGTCCTTAGGTGTTCCCAAAACAAAGGCCTTAATTGGTGAATAAATCAAAACGAAAAATGAACCAATATAAACAATGAACATATCAAACCCAGCAAAACGAGCAAACCATTCACCCATCGTAGCTGCCCCAGCGGCATTCAAACCAATTTGATTACCAAAAGTGCTTCCTAAATTATTCATCATGACATAGGTTACGTTTCCTAAATTAACATGTCCTTGGTCAATAATTTGAGACCAATTAGCGCTAGCTCCCCAAAGAAAGATCGAAATAGCATACAAGACCGCGATAATCGCCGTTGAAATCAAGACCCCGCGTGGGAAATCACGTTTAGGATTTTCCATGCTATCAGTAATTCCACCCATCGACTCCATCCCTGCATAAGCAAAGACAGCATAAACCACGAAACTTAACATCGCAATTGGTGATGTGAAACTAGGATTAGCACTGTGCAAAAAGGTCGAAAGCCCATGAATTGGTTCTGCTGTATGGAAACCATTCTTCAAAAGAATGAAAATACTAAAAACGAAAAATAGAATATTAATGGTTACCATCATAATTCCACCAAAAGATGAAATTTTTGAAATCCAATCAATTCCTTTTGAAGCAAAGAAAGTAACCACAATAATCAATAGGACCGCCAAAACTCCAATTACTTGATTTGAGTGTAATCCCCAAAGATGCCAAGTCTGAGTTTGGTCGGACCCACTAATGAAAGTTGAAAATGGAATCCAAATCTTAGAAGCTGTAGCTACTAACCATGTTTCCCAAGAAGCCAACCACATAAATGTTCCGATAAAGGCAATTTTAGGTCCCACTGCCCCTTCAATCCAAGAGTAAATTCCACCCTTAGCCTCATTAAATGCTGATCCATATTCTGCCATCATAAATCCCAATGGTAGGAAGAAGAAAATTGCGGCAAAAATATACCAGATAATACTTGCATAGCCCATTTGCATAAACGCAATGGGGGTGTTCGCAAATCCAAAGATGGTCGTAAAGATCATCATGATCAAAGTCATTAGTTTGATCGATTTGCCGGTTTTTCCGTTTTCAGCGTCGTTCATAGTTCCATTCACTCCTTAAAAGCTCAGTATCAATTGTTATTTTATAAATTCAAATCTGTTTTAAAATTCAACTTCGAGAAATCAGTTGAAGCGGTAATAATATCAGCTGTTAACTTACGATAGGCAGTTAAAGCTTCATCTGCTAACTCTTCACCCGTCTTAGTCAAAAAAGCTGTCAATTCAGGTCCTGTCAAATTTTCAGCACGTTTGTCAGCATCACGAAGCCCCTTGTTCAAAGTGATATTAACTTGTTTTTGGGTTGTTTGAAGTTGCTTCCCAAATTCTTTATAGTGCCCATCTACCAAAACGCTCACTAACTTATATGCCCAATAAGCTGATTCTCCATCATAAGGCAAGGTCCCAATTTGATAAGCCTTCGGGGTGGCATCAATTCCAAGATAGAATGGAACATAAACGCTTTGGGCAGAAACACCCATCGCAATCCATTGGACACAAGCGACTGCTGGATCCATATTTGGTCGATGCTGTAAGATATGCGATTCTTGAGTTTTAGCTAAACTAATCGGCCGGAAAAGATGATTTTGCTCAGACTCATTCATTGGATCATAAGGTGTCTTTTCAAAATGAGAACTCAAATACATTTTCACGTCATCAACACTCAATAAACGATTAGCTTTTTTGATGAAATCCAAATCCTCACTCATGGGTGATTCATTTGTAGCTCCCGAAAATTGTTGCTGACCCCACCAAACTCGTGGTGTACTGTAATGTTCATCTGACAAAGTTTGAGTCCCAAAAATCTTGCGGAAATTAAAAGTTGCTGGATTTGGATTCAAATGATTACTTTGGACAAAATCAATAATTTGAGGTGCAAACATAAAGTTATCCGAATCGTTAAAGTCAATTGCCTGAATTGCTAGTTGATTGGCTACAACCGCATAGCTATCATCTGGTATTCGTTGGGCGACCCAATAATGACCTGTACTAGTTTCCATATACCAAACTTCATCAGCATCCGAAAATAGAATCCCATTGGTCTCACAAGTACCATATTCTTCAATGATTGATCCCAAGCGAGCTACCCCTTCACGCGCAGTTTTTACATATGGTAAAACAACCGTAACCATGGCCTCTTCACCAATTCCATCTTCTACTAGTGGATCGGCTCCCAATACCGTTTCATTCGCATAAGCACTTTCTGTAGCACTCATGGCTACCCCAAATTCATTAAATCCATCTTCTTCAAACAGACCCTCTTTAGTTGTCCATTCTGGGGTTGCTGTATATTTAAACTGCAATTTTGGTAATGGCATCTTAAACCCATTGGCCGATGAAACAAATGTTTGTTCTGTGGTATGTTCTGTATGGGGATGCACCACAAAATGTTTAGGCCATGATGCCTGGGAATCCTCATTTCGTCCAATCATCGTTGATCCATCAATCGTAGCTTTTTTCCCTACCAGAATACTAGTACAAGCACTCAATTCCGCTTTATTATATTCCATATTATTTCTCCAGTTAATTTATGCATACAATGTATAAATATTCTAAAATATTTCTATTAATAAAAATATCTTCACTAAAATTATATACCTATTTTCTTATAAGTCATCAGTTAATTTATAGAATTAACATTTATACAATCCAGTTATCCCTCAATATTTATGATATTTCAAAATATCGCCATTTTCATTAAATATATTCATTTTTTTGCATAAAAAAGTTCTAATTCTCATTGTTTTAAAATTATTTTTTCATTTGTTTTTAGTTTTTTTAGCAAGCCATACTAAACAACACCAAGTACTAAAAAAAGGTCAAGGTAATCTCACCCCAACCTTTTTTATATTTAAGCTTTAATCCTTTTAAACTAATTCACTTTATTTTTATGTTGCATCCAAAAATAAACTGGTAGACCAATCAAAGTCAATCCAATTCCAGTCATTGCCAACCAGAAATTTGATAGCAGCGTCATCACAAGAATAAAGACTCCTCCTAAAATAGCAATAATCGGGATCACTGGGTATAATGGCACCTTATATGGACGCGCCAATTCAGGCTCCGTGTGCCGTAATTTAATTACTGCAACAAAGACCAAAGTGTAAAACATCCAAATCACGAAAATCAACATATCAGTTAGTAGATCAAAACCACCGACAAACATCAAAGCAATCGACAAAACTAATTGAAAAATTCCAGCAATATATGGAATTTGATAACGATTCAACTTAACTAAATGTTTTGAGAATGGCAAATCATTTTCAAGAGCCATCGCATATGGCAGACGCATTCCCGTCATGGTATAACCGTTAAGCGTTCCATAGATTGAAACTAAGATTCCAATGGTAATTAACTTACCACCTAAATGGCCAAAAATCTTATCAGCCACATCCATAGCCGTAGTTTCATTACCAGCAATCGCATTAATAGGTAATGTATGTAAGAATACAAAATTAACTAAAAGATAGATAATCATAATACCGAATAAACCACCCGCAATTGCTCGTGGTAAATCACGAGACGGATTCTTCAATTCACCCGCAATGTTTCCAACGTGAATCCATCCATCATAAGCATACATTGTAGCTAATAATCCGGCTCCCAATCCTGTTAGGAAGCCATCAGTATGAGCACCTGCATGAATGGGGAAGAAGCTGACTTCAACTCCACCTGGCTGCAATAATCCAAATATAATAATTAATGCCAAAGGAATTAATTTGAAAAACAAGGTAATTGCTTGGAACTGTCCTGCTACTTTTGAACCTAAGAGATTAATCAAAAAAACCGATCCCACAGCAGCAATTCCGGCTGGCACAGTATAATTAACAGATAAATGAAATAAGTTAACGACTTGTGTTCCAAAAATAATCCCTTTAGCCGCAATACTAGCTGGGAAGTAAACAATAACCTGAGCCCAACCTAGTAAATAGCTCATCATCTTACCGTATGCCCGTTCAATGTAAACTAACATTCCACCTGTTTCTGGAATCGCTGCGGCTAATTCAGCCCCCGTCAATCCGGCTGCTAATGTAATTAGCCCTCCTAATGCCCACACAAAAATTGACATGTTGGCATTTCCAGTGGCTGTTGCCACCCCTGATGCTTTAAAAAATACCCCAGCTCCAATAACCGTCCCCATCACGGTTGAAATTGCTGGAATCAAAGTCATCGTTCGCTTTAATTCTGTTTGCTCACTCATTTCTTTTCCCTATCCTTAACCTATATTTGATCTAAATATTACTCTTAGCATATCACCAGAAGCTCCCCAAGGCGCTTTTTTGATGTCATAAGCTGCTTTCTAAACTAGAAAAGTATAACAAACCACACTGCGATATGAAATAATTATGTTAAAAAAGCTTACATCAACTTAGTATGAAACTAACTAGACAATTTTAAAATTCATCCTAACCACTCACTTATTAAAATAAACCGGTTAGTCAAAATCAATTTACGTAAATCATTAATTATGGTGTACTACTAATGAAAGGATTCAGCCCTATGAAAATAACACTGGAAATCGACCCTAACTTAACGGCTCCCGAAGTAATTATTCGTGCGCCCGCAGATTCACCTGCGGTTGATGATATCAAACAAAAATTAACATCCACCTCATCTGAATTTGAACAAATCACCCTTTATCAACAACAAACTAAATTCGAAATGCCAGTTGATCAAATTCTTTTCTTTGAAACGGACGGACGCCAGGTGTGGGCTCATACAACGAAACAAAGTTTTGCTACTCGGCAACGCCTATATAATTTAGAAGAAACCCTGCCCCCGCAATTTATTAGAATCTCTAAAGCGGGAATTGTCAATGTAACCAAAATTCAAGCTTTAACCAAATCGATTTCAAATACATTAATTCAGTTTCAGAATTCACACAAACAAATTTACGCATCACGGCGTTACCATAAAGCCTTAGAGGCTCGCTTAATTGATTGGAGAAAATTATCATGAGAAAAACAAATTGGTTCTGGGGCAGCATTTTCATCATGGCTGCTGCTTTACTTATTGCAACCCAAATGGGCTGGTTATCATTGCAAATGCCCGTTGTTACCATCATTATTGCTATTATTTTAGTGGCACTCCTTGTTTCCAATCTGATTTATCGTTCAATTGGTGGCAGCATTTTTGCTCTAGCTGTGTTAGCCATGTTATTTAATCGTCAACTAGGAATTCAAGCATTAATGCCATGGACAATCATTGGAGTATCACTACTTTTAATCATTGGTTTGAAGCTGATCTTTAGGCCTAAAAGTCATTGGTCTCACTCCCACTATGATTGGACAAAAAATCAAAATAGTTATTATGGTCAAAATCATCACCGACCATACGAAAATTTTAATCATATGAATTTCGGACAACCAGGATCCACAGATGATCCAACATCGGATGATAATCGTACTGAGTTCAATTCAAATGATCAGTCAAATCCAAGCATCATTACTATTACAACGACAATGCAAAACAACATTCGCTATCTTCAAGGATCCAACCTCGAAACGATTAACCTGCGTAATTACATGGGTGATACTAAAGTTTACTTCGATCAGCTTACCGATACAGATCATCTAGAGCTAAACATTGATAATTCGCTAGGAAGCGTTAATCTTTATCTACCTCAAAATTGGCAAGTTACCAATGAATTGAATCTTTTCCTATCAGCCTCCGATGAACGAGGAATGCATAGCCAAACAATTGGCCCAAGAATCACTATCCGTGGTCGAATCTATCTGGGAAATTTAGTAATTCACTATATTTAATAACATTTAAAATTAAAAAGAGACGGGTAATTTTATCCCGTCTCTTTTCTGCATTATGAAGATGAAAGTATTTTTTAATCCGCGTATAGATGATACAGAATAAATTATAATATTCCAAATTAAAGGAGGTTGGTAATCTATTTACTCAACCTCCTTTGATTTATTTTATAAATAACATTATGTTACTCAATTGAATGTTAAATCTTTGACATCTCTAAAATGTTGGTTTCAAAGTAATTAAAAAATGCATCATGATCAACTTGATATACAAATTCAACTAAATTACCAGTTGGGGTTATAAACGTTCGGCCACGACTTATCCCATCTGGAACTACATCTATTTTCAATATCTTAGTCTGTACCAAACGATCATTTAGCATGAATGCAGTGGTTAAAACATCCCATAGGAAATATGCTATAGACTTGGTTTCAAAACGATTCAGAGTCGGTACTGTTGCATAAGCTTGTCCAATAAAATCAAGACCTGGATTTTGACGAAGTTTGGCCCAACGCAATCGATCAGCTGGACGCAAAGGGACTTCATGTGTACTTTCCAGTCCCACCATTTGCAAGTTTAAACCAGCATTTACCACTACCTTAAAAGCTTTAGGATCCCAAAAGGCATTCCACTCTGCCGTTCCATCTTGTTCTGGTTCAGTGATATTACCTTGTCCAAAAGTACCACCCATCACCACCAAGCGCTTAATTTTATTTTTAAGTTCCGGCTTCCTAGTTAAAACGGTCGCTAAATCACTGACCGGTCCAGTAAATAATAAGGTCAGTGGCTCTGATGCCTGCGTTAATAACATTTGTAAATCATCGGCAGCCGAACGATCCGAAATTTTAGTCGTACCAATCCCAAATTCATTTAAAATTGGAAGTGCATCTACCGTAAAAGCATCCAATCGCCATTCTTTCGGGAATGGGTCACTAGACGTAGCATCCGAGGCACTAATGATTAGATCTTCGTGTTTTCCAAACCGATGAATAATTTTTTGAGTCGCTTTAATTGCTGGAGCTAGATATGAATCAGCGGGTACAACTCCCACCCCGACCAATTCAATTTGTTTTTTCCCCTCAGCTGCTAACAATAACATCAACGATGCCAAATCATCCACACCACCATCATGACTAAAATATACTTTTTCCACCATTTTATAGAATCCTCCGCTTGAAATATTCGTAATTAGACCCGTTTACGTAATTATAACATATAATTCTTGACTAATAAACGAACTTTATTCCGGTGACTTATTTCTATTTCATGAATACAGTCTAATCTATTATCCTTCCATCTATCTCGATAAAATAATTTATCTTCACATTACAAATTCAGCCTTATTTTACCCATTATGAAATAACTTCAAATTTATTTTTTTGTAATTTAATTTGAATATCAGCTTGCTGAGCCAACTTATCATCATGAGTAATCATAATGACGGTTTTACCATATTCACTCGCTAATTCTTTGAATAAATTAACGATCAATTGCGAATTGTCATGATCTAAATTTCCAGTCGGTTCATCAGCCAAAACAATTTTAGCATCTACTAACAATGCTCGTACAATGGCGACACGTTGTTGCTCACCACCAGACAACTTTTGAATCGACATCATAGCTTTAGAACGACTAATTCCAACACTTTCTAGGCTATTTAAAATAAATTTTTTATCACCACGATGTCTTGAATCTGTTATTTCTAATGCAGTTTCAATATTTTGATAAGCTGTCATCGTTTTTAATAAATTATAAGCTTGATAGATGGTTGAAACATATTTTTGACGATATTTAGTTAAGCCAATTTTATAAATTGAAGCTCCGTTAACCCTTATATCGCCTTTTTTAGGAACATCTAATCCAGCAAGAAACGACAACATCGTCGTTTTCCCCGAACCCGATTCGCCTACAATCGAATAAAAATTACCATCTTCAAATTCTAAATTTATATTTTCATATAATCTTTGATCTTCATCTGCATACCAATGACTTAAATTATCCACTTTTAGGCTCATTATTTGACCTCCTATACTTATTGAGTGCTTTATTAACTCAAAGCCACTTAATTTCAAACTATGATTGACAACATTAATCATCTTGCAATATTTGCTTTGGCTTTAATTTGAGAATCATAATTGCTCCTCCAGAGACGGACAAAAATGCTATTAATATGGCAACTGAACCTAGTTCTGCAATCGTTGATGGTGTCATTACATTCTTTAGATTCACGTTTTTTTGTGTCGCAACTTGACCACCCCCAATGTCACCAATAGGTTTGTTCCCAGCCATCTTACCAGGAACTTGACCTCCGCCTCCTGGTGCACCGCCAGCTTTATTTTGGATCTGATTAGTTTGTTGTTGATTCACTAAGGTCTGTCCCACTTTATTAGAAGCAGCTGTTCCAACCGCCGTGGCAACTCCCAAAGCGACCACTAAAATGATCAACAATTCGGTGAAAAGTTGTCCGACTACCTTTATTTTTGATTCTCCCAAGGAAACTAGTATTCCAATTTCTCGACGCCGTTCCCGAGTTAGCAAAAGAATAATCAATCCCAAAATTAACACTCCAGCAATAGAAACAACCCAAACGATTTTGCTAGCTAGTTTTGCAACATTCTCCATATTCTTAGCAGCCGTTTTGTACGAAGATTCATCAGAGGTCAATTCCATATTACTGTCGTCTAAAATCTTTTTAGCATCTTTAACAAACTGTTTAGTTTTAGCCGGTTCCGTCATGTTGAAGGTAACGTTTGAAACTTTATTTTCCGTACCCGCTAAAGTATTAGCCAAAGTATATGATCCATAAATGGTATTGGCTGGATCACCAGTCATCGGCTCGCCATTCTTCTCAGAACTTTTATAGATTCCGACAATTTTTAAAGTTTTCGTCTTAGAACTATCATCAATATTGGTAACCTTAATTTGATCACCAACTTTAATGCTATTAGCTAACGCCAATTCAGTCTCAACTACCACATTATTGGTATCAACATCGCTGGCTTTAATTCCACGTCCAGAAGTTATTTTATCCGTTTTAGTCTTAAAACCTGACAAACCAGCCGTAGTTATAGTTCCACTAATTGTAATATCACCCGAACTGGATTTGCTCATATCTCCGAGATTTTGGTTTTGCTTCGTGGTTGAAGTAATAGTCTTAAACCCGCTGGCATTCACTGAAGCACTATTGGTAATATTATATGAACTAACATTTGATAATGCGGCCATCTGTTTGACCTTATCCACTGTCGTCGTTGCTACTGTCATCGCAGGAGTAGCTGTACTTGTCTGGTTTGAACTATCGTCAGTCTTAGCTCGCATTTTATCAAACATTTTTTCCCGATCAGCGGACAAAGTTACCGTGGATCCCACCGAATCCGATGCAATTTTGGCTGAACTAAGCGCGGCATTTTGAATGATTAACCCCGCCATTACAAAAATTAAAATTACGCTGGCGACAATCGTCAACAAGATGGTGCGTCCCTTTCGTGCCCACAGGGTCAGCCCTGCTCGTTTTATAAAATTCATAATATGTCCCTCGTTTTTCTATCCTGAATATTTTTAATTATAGGAACACGTACTTATACTAAGCATAAATATACTTCAAACGAAACTTAAATTCATAAACATGCACTATTTGAGATAAACGTTTATAAAAACCAAAAATTAAGCTAATTTTATCCAATCCATTTTGCACTGATTCAAAATATTAAAGTTAGCCTATTTTGATCATCATTTCTGATCAACAAAAAAATGCCATCAGTTATGATTTATTCATAACTAATGGCATCAATTTTTTATTAATCTGCAAAATACGCTTTTAAAGCATCGACCTTATCCAAACGTTCCCATGGCAAATCTAACTCTGGTCGACCAAAGTGACCGTAGGCAGCAGTTGCTTCATAGCGAGGTTGACGCAAGTCCAATTCCTCAATAATTCCAGCTGGACGTAACTCAAATAAGTCCCGAATCGCTGTCACTAATTGTGCATCTGCAACTCGACCAGTCCCAAACGTATTAACATCAATCGAAACTGGTGCCGCCACACCGATTGCATACGCAACTTGAATCTCAACACGATCAGCTAATTCCGCTGCAACGATGTTCTTAGCAATGTGACGAGTGGCGTAAGCAGCACTTCGATCTACCTTTGTGGCGTCTTTTCCGGAGAAAGCACCACCACCATGACGAGCATAACCACCATAGGTATCAACAATGATCTTTCGCCCTGTCATACCAGCATCACCCTTAGGCCCACCAATCACAAAACGGCCAGTTGGATTGATATAATACCGTGTCTTTTCATCAACTAAATTGGCTGGCAAAATTTCATCAATAATAACCGCTTTAACTTCTTTTCGTAACTGTTCCAAACTCACACTCTCACGATGTTGAGTCGATAAAACAACCGCATCAATCCGTTTAGCTTGATCATTATCATCTAATTCGACTGTCACTTGAGCCTTAGCATCCGGTAAAAGATATGGTAAAGTTCCTGTTCGGCGTACTTCGGCTTGTTTTTTAACCAGGGCATGTGACAAGACTACTGAAAGAGGAAGATACTGATCTGTTTCGTTGGTAGCATAACCAAACATTAATCCTTGGTCTCCAGCCCCAATTTGATCCAGCGGATCAACCCCACCATCTTCACGTTGTTCCATCGCACTATCAACCCCTTGCGCAATATCAGGAGATTGTTCATCAATCGTTAGTGCCACATGAATATCATCTGCTAAAAATCCAGCATCTGGATCATCATAACCAATCCGTTTTAGCGTTCGACGAACTATTTGATTCATATTAACATAGGCACTTGTTGAAACTTCCCCAAAAATATTCACAAATCCAGTTGTAACCGATGTTTCAATTGCGGTCCGAGCCATTGGATCGTCCTTTAAAATGGCATCTAAAATGGCATCTGAAATTTGATCGGAAACCTTATCGGGGTGACCTTCTGAAACTGATTCTGAGGTAAATAGACGTTTTTCCACCATCATAAAACTCCTTTAAGTATTAATTTTTTTATGTTTCTTAATTTTGATCAATAAAAAATGACATACGATAAGCGCATGTCATTTTAATGATCATTACGCCCATCTGCTAGAAGTTACCACATCGCCCAATTGGGTACGTTGGTGTCAGATCATCGGGTCTAGTCCCTCCCTGAACTCTTGATAGGAATGTTATTTTTACTGCTAGATTATATTTTACACGATTAAACAAAGATAACAAGGACTTTTAGCCTGAAAATTCCCAATCATTTTAGTATGTGACGTTTAAACTTGGCTCTCTAACACTAATCCTTCAAAAAAAACACGTAATGAAGTTTTACCATGTTCCGCTCGTTTACCTTGTAAGTATTGCATTTCTTCGTGTACATTTTTATATTCAAAAAGCGCATTTCCATAATTAATGAATAATTCATTCTCATAGTCATCTAAGCACAAATGAGCTAAATTGGTTAACCCAACTTTAAGCGCTCGTCTTACTCGCTGAAAAATAATCTTTTTTTCATGTTCATCAATTTGATAATCAGCTGCAAAATTGATTTCCTTAAAATGTAACTGCTTTTCTAACATGATTTCAGCAATAAACAAGATATCTGATACTCCAGTCTCCGTCGCAATTCCTAATAAATTTAAAATCGAACGCATTTTAGCTTGTTGTTCTTTTTGAATCACCTTTTTATCTACCACTACTTGTAACGAAGCTGATTGATTGCCTAATAAATTCTGAATATGATTTAATTTTTGTTCCATTTGGAGATTTTGTACCACTTTTTCTAAAACCGTTTTAACTTCTATCACATTAATAGGCTTATCAATAAAAAATTCGATCCCACCACGATAAGCATCCTCACGTAAATGAGGCGAGCGAACTTGTGAAATCATAACAACTCGCAAATTTGGTTGAATTACCTTTAATTTTTTTACCAAATCGATTCCAGACATCTCAGCCATCAATAAATCAACTAATAAAATATCAACATCCAAGGCCAGCCACTGATCCAAAGCTTCTCGGGCAGAATTAGCCCATCCCACCACGGTGAAATCAAAATTTTGTTCAATAATTTGTTTTAAAACTAAAGGAACAGAAACATCGTCATCCACAATAAAGAAATTCATTGTTCCACATCCTCCATCTTACTTTGCAAAAGATACACTGTAAAAGTAGTTCCTTCACCCGGCTTTGATTCAACTGTAATTTTGCCTTGAAATTGTTCCTCGATAATTTTTTTCGTATGGTATAAACCAATTCCTCGATAGACATCGCCTGTTTGCAGATCAAATTTAGTCGTGAAGCCTGGTTGAAAAATTGCCGCTTGAACACCTGGATCCATTCCCACCCCATTATCATCAATTTCAAAAATAATTTCATTATTCATACGACTGATATTAATTTGTAGCCGCCCTGACCTTTGATTAGACATTGCTTCTAACCCATTTAATAATAAATTAGATAAAATTGTTACCAGCGCATAATGTTTACCCACCACAACTTCAACTTCATTTTGAGCCTGGACTATTACATTTAACTGTCTTTCCTTAATGGTAGCACGCAGATCGGAGATAACAATTCGTAAAATCTCAGTTAAATGCATGGTCTGCATTTGATTTAAATCAAATTGTTCACCCAAACCCGTAATTACATTTCGATAATTTTTCTTAACCTCATGGACATCACGAGCAATTTCTAAAGCGCGTTGACTAGCAGTAGGATTTTCATCCTGTAGACTTTGGTTCAAAAAATAAGCATTCTGCATAATTCGCTCAATCTCAACGACATTTTTTTGCATAAAATATAATTCATTTTTAACTGCGGCAGCCGCTAAAACAAATTGATAATATTGTTTCTCATGTTTTTCTTTACGCATCATTAAATTTAAATAATGGTAACCAAAAGCAAATATACAACCCAACGTACTACGTAGCAAAGCCACAATAAACAATAATTGGAAAAAGTGATAATCTGCAAAATTACCCTGATTCATTATGCCAATTTCAAATAAGTTAGCACCATAATCACACAAAACAATCGTACAGAAAAAGGTTAAATCGTTCCAACCACCACGCCTCCAATACAACCAATAATATAAAACGCCATAACAAACATAGAACCCAATATCTGACAAGGTTAACAATCCAATCGTCGTAATCTGGTCTGAATGGCTAAGCCACAAAAGTAATCCTCGAAAAATAGGGGATGCTAGCGCCACAGTCCCGACAAGTGAAAGTGGATTTAAATCGGTATTAAAATATAAAAAAGCTGGTAATAGCAATGGTGAAAAAGCTACGATAAAACCGGGCATCAATGCTTCAAAATTAACTTGCGAAGCCAAAGCAACACATAAAGCCACTACTAAAATTCTTTGCCATCGACCAAATCGATTCATTCTTAGACCCATTATCAATCCTTCTTAGTTTTATTTTTGAAGCTTAGTGAAGTTTTTTGAAACCGCTTACTTATAATATTATTGTAAATAAGAAGCCAAGTGTCAAGGAAGCACCCTCTTCCTAAATAATTTAAACACTGCATTTTTTGAAATTGTCTTCTTACCTTTACAAATTTAATCATAAAGGTTTAGGTGAATTCGTATGACTGGTCTTAAAAAACATGCACATTTTAGGCTCAAAATGCCAGGTGCCTTCGTAATTCTATTCTTATTAACCGTGATAGCCGTCTTGGCCACTTGGTTTGTACCTGCTGGAAGTTACTCCAAATTGTCCTATGATCAACCCAGCAAGCAGTTGAAAGTCCACGTTCCGGATGGACCACTCATAAATTACCTGCTACCCAAGATTCATTAAAAGAATTAGGGGTCAAAATTGATATTAAACAATTTACAAGCGGCGGAATCACCCAAGAAATTTCCGTACCAGGGACCTATCGTCGTCTCAAGCAACGGCCTGCTAGTGTCGTCGCCATTCCTAACAGTATGGTTCGAGGCACCATCGAAGCGGTCGATATTATGGTCTTTATCTTCGTTTTGGGTGGCTTGATCGGAGTCGTAAAAGCCAGTGGGGCTTTTGAATCCGGACTTATGGCCTTAACTAAAAAGACCAAGGGGCACGAATTTATGTTGATCTTCTTGGTCGCTGTCCTCATGGTCTTAGGAGGAACCTTGTGTGGAATTGAGGAAGAAGCTGTAGCTTTTTATCCCATTTTAGTTCCCGTCTTCATCGCCATGGGTTATGACTCGATTGTCAGTGTAGGGGCCATCTTCTTAGCTAGTTCAGTCGGGACAGCTTTCTCCACAATTAATCCTTTCTCCGTGGTCATTGCTTCAAATGCCGCTGGAATTAATTTTACCCAAGGAATTGCTTGGCGAATTGTTGGTTGTGTAGTTGCCGCCTGCTTCGTTATTGCTTATCTTTATTGGTATAGTAAAAAGTTAAAAATGATCCCAGTTTTTCATATGCCTATGAGGATCGAACCCAATTTGAAAAAATGTGGTCGGTGACCGGTGAACAAAATAGTATTGCTAGAATCTTTGACTTTCGACAAAAATTAATATTAATTCTCTTCGTTATCACTTTCCCACTCATGGTTTGGGGTGTAATGTCTCAAGGTTGGTGGTTCCCTACAATGGCAGCTTCCTTCTTAACTTTTGCAATCTTCATTATGTTCCTAACTGCCACCGGACCAAGTGGAATTGGCGAAAAGGGTGTGGTAGATGCCTTTGTTGCTGGATCATCAAGTTTGGTAGGAGTTTCACTCATTATCGGATTAGCTCGTGGAATCAATATCGTCTTAAATGAAGGAATGATTTCAGATACTATGCTACAATTTTCATCATCATTGGTGACCCATATGAGCGGTCCACTCTTCATTTTGGCCATGCTTTTAATCTTCTTCGTTTTAGGCTTCATTGTACCTTCATCATCTGGATTAGCAGTTCTTTCGATGCCTATCATGGCACCTTTAGCCGATACTGTCGACATTCCTCGTTTCGTCGTAGTCACAGCTTATCAATTCGGACAATATGCCATGCTCTTCTTAGCCCCAACCGGCTTAGTGATGGCCACTTTGCAGATGTTAGATATGAAATACTCACACTGGCTTAAATTTGTCTGGCCTGTGGTAGTCTTTGTTTTAGGCTTCGGAGCTATTATCTTAGTTGCAGAAGTTTTGGTCTATTCATAAAAATAAATCTTATCTATTTTCAAAAGACTTCGCTACTTAATTGTCAGCGAAGTTTTTTATTAAGGTTTTAATCAGTTACAATCTCAATTCGAGTACGTTTAAAAACAAAAAAGGCTAGGACAATTGTCCTAGCCTTTTAATAACGTGAAACAAATTTAAAGTTAATCGCACTTATTGTTTGTTCAATTAAATTTAATTTTCAGTTATTAATTATAATTAATTTTTCAAGAAAGCAGTAACAGCGGCAGCAAGCACGATCAAGACCAACCCAATTACAATTACAAGCCATTCTTTTTGAGTCTTCTTAGTGTGCATTACAATAATTCCTGAAACGGTTGCTCCAACAATTGAAACTTGTGAAAGCACAAATCCAGTTGCCAAACCAAGCATTGCTGGTTGAGCAGAAACCAAGTATCCTAAGGCAGCCATAGAAAAGAAGAAACCAGAGAAAATTTGCTTGTAAGTTACGCTTTGCTTGAAGATGTTGTTGTGGTTCTTAGCAACTTCATAGATTCCAAGAATCAAACCAAAGGCAGCCATTCCCATTGCTTGGGCCAAGAACATGTGTAATCCATCAGTTCCACGTGTGTATTGTGGAAGAATTCCGTAAAGTGAGTAACCAACTTGAGCAATCAACAAAACACCAACAGCCTTCATCAATAATTGCTTATTTCCAGCTGACTTCTTTTCTTGATAAGTAGTCATGTAAGCTCCAACCAAGATTACGATTACGGCAAGGAAACCATAAACCTTTGATGAAACAGGGCCCCAGTTACCAAGCATGATAACACCCCAAACAACGTTAGCCGTGATTTGGAAGGCCGTTGAAATTGGCATTGCCTTAGCTGATCCCAATTCGTTTCCGGCTTTATCTTTCATCCCAAAGGCGAAGATTGTCAAAACGTTACCAAAGGCCCATGCAGCCCCTGAGAAGAATGCCAACCAGAAGTTAGCTCCGTGTAGCATTGGCATTTGCATGATTAATGAAAGCACAATGGCAACGATAAATGTTCCCCAAGTAGCTCCAAAGATACCTTGAACGGGCTTACCACCAAAGTAAGAAACAAAAGTTGGATAAGCACTCCAACCAATAATCGCTAATAGCGAGAAAAGCAATCCATACATATTCATTTTTTCATCATCCTATTCTAATTGATTACATCGTAAAAACTTCCAAATTAAAGAAGCGAACCATAAAAAAAATTAACAATCCCCTAAATTGGGGAAATCAATTTGTCGATACCCGCTTCTTAATCTAAAAGCATTAATATTTATTATTTAATTGCTTCTCCAGCAAAATCAACGTTTGATTCCAAAACAATGTTTGAGAATGGTGTGATTTCACCAGTACGAACTGTCGCAATATTATTATCATCACGGCTCATCGCTTTAAGCTCATCATGTGAAATGAATACAACTTCAACATCGTCATCCAACAAAGCTTGAATTGCAGCAAATTGTTCTGGATTGTCAGTCTTAATTTCTTCAGCCAAGTAGGCTTTTTGAATTTTCATTTCTGAAAGAGTTGCAGCCAAAACATCAATGAACAAAGGAAGTCCACGAACTACTGAAAGGTCAATTTTACGACCATCATCTTTAACTGGGAGACCTGAATCACCAATGGTTAACCATTGTGTGTGCCCAATTTCTGAAATGGCATTTGATAACTTAGTATTTAAAAGATTTGTCTTACGCATAATCTATCTCCAATTCAATAATTAATTAATTATTTGTGTGCTTCCAAAACAGCCAAAACTTCGTCTTCAGTTGGAATACTTGGTTGTGCACCGGCACGTGAAACTGTCAAAGATGAAGCAGCTGAACCGTAACGCATTGATTCTGCTAAGTTATCCAAGTTAGCGTGCAAACGAGTTGCAGTAGCTCCGATAAATGTATCTCCGGCTGCAGTTGTATCAACAGCACTAACCTTAAAGGCTGGCACAATTCCTTCAGTTCCATTATCACGCATGAAGAATGATCCTTCTGAACCAATAGTAATGATCACAGTATCAATTCCGCGTTCGAAATAGTAAGCCGCATTGTGCAACATTGAGTGCTCATCAGTCACTTCAATCCCAGTCAACAAGAATGTTTCATGTTCATTAGGTGCAATAATGTCAGTTAATTCTAGTAATTCGGCTGGCAAACCACCAACTTCAGGCATTGGAGCAGGGTTCAAGATTGTCTTTACGCCATTTTCGTGCGCAATTTTGAATCCTTCAATAACTGTTTCCATTGGTGTTTCTAATTGTGCAATTACGAAGTCTGATTCAGCAATAGCATCTTCATGTGCACGAACATCTGCAGCAGTCATATCAGCATTGGCTCCACCATAAATGTGGATGATGTTATCTCCAGTTTCAGCAGAAACCGTGATATATGCTTGTCCAGTTTCTTCAGTTTCAGAAACCATTACATGTTCAGTGTTCAAATTAGCTACGTTCATGCTCTTAGCAGTGTCAAATTCAGCACCAACCTTAGTGATCATGTTAGTCTTAACACCTGAACGTGCTACGGCTACGGCTTGGTTCAAACCTTTTCCACCCATTGCTTCAACTTGATGATTTGGAGTGTGAAGAGTTTCTCCACTTGCTCCAAAACGGGGTACAGAAACAACTTTGTCAATGTTAGTTGAGCCTAAAACAGTAATAATCTTTGCCATTAAATTATCCTTCATTTCTTTAGTATATTTTTTAGTAGCACCACTTAACTGTCCGTATAAATTGACAAGCAATGTGAAGCAAATTTCAATAAATATATTATAATATACCTTTTTTTGTTTGTAAACGTTTTCTGAATGTTTTTTTCAAACGTTGTGGTTATTAGATGTTAAACGTTTTATCTATTTTAGTTAAACGTTTTATTTGTAATCGGTTAATGCATGTTTTTTAATATACTTTATATATACATTATCATATTAATGGTTTATACAAGCAATTTTGATTATTTTCATATTTCTTTTGAAATTTTAGTAAATTCAATTAACCATGAAAATTACTTACATTTTGTTTGAATTTCTTTACTTTAATCTCACCCAAAATTGAATTAAATCAAATTTTATGGGTTTTGTATTGTTTATCACAAATTTTATGGATTTTCATATAAAAAAGAAGCTGTACAAATAAATACAGCTTCTTTATATAATTATTTATTTTTATAGACTCCAAAGTCCAAAAATCAACAGTAACACCGCTGCAAAAGCAAAATTAACTATCATGAAAACTTTTAAGAAGGTCCAAGAAAACTTAGGATCTAACTGACGGAAAACACGATACCCTATTAAATTAGCCATTGAGGCGAAAATTGATCCATATCCTCCAATATTTGATCCAATAAATAAATCATAAGCATGATCTGTGAAGGTTGAAATCAAAATCGTTGAAGGTAGATTTGAAATAAATTGACTTAAGAAGAATGTTCCAAATAAAACGTGATACTTGGTATCAAACAAGGTTTCAATTAAATGTTTTACCTCTTCTAAATGAGCTAAATTATTAGTCGCAATAAAGAAGAAAATGAACGTTGCCAATAAACCAAAATCCACTAAGTTAAACATCTTGGGATTATATAGAAAAAAGGCGATTAAGATTAATGGCACCACCAGATTAAACGGTGTCCAACCAAAAATCGTAATAATTAAAATAATTCCAGTAACCGTCAAAAAGCTCAAACGTCCCCGATGAATTTTATCTGGTTTTGGTAAATCAATTTGGATTGGTGTACTTCGAACAAAGCGCGTAATGATAAACATTAAAACTAACGTAGCAATCGTTAACGATGCTGACCATTCAAAAAATTGAATGACATTAATCTTATAGTGTACAAACATATATAGATTTTGCGATTTACCAAAAGGAAACAAAATTGCCCCAGAATTAGCCGCCATGATAACCAAAGTCGAACCAACGACCTTTAAACGGGTTGTTAGTTGATCAGCTAATTTTAAATAAATAGGTAATATCGTTAAGATCGCGATATCATTTGATAACAACATTGCCCCAAAAAAAGATAGAAATGTAACACTTGTCATTAATGTTCGCGCATGATGACTTCGGTTCACTAACCAAACTGAAACGGTATGCAGAATTCCAGCTTTTTCTAAAAATCCTACCCAAATCATCATAGTCATTAAACTAAAAACAGTATGCCAATTGACCGCCCCAATGTCAGGACGAACCAGAAGAGATGTAATCACAGCTAACACCATACTAGCCGTAAACATTACATCCTCTTTCAAGTATGTAAAGATACGATTAATCATTAAGATGCTTCTCTTTCTCCAACATTGTGCCGTATGCGTTTGCTAATCGAATTATTTGATACGCTTTTGCAGCCATTAATGCTGTTATTCCTGCTGAAATCATCATTACAGGAATACTAGCCACTGCGATACTTCCCGTTGTAATTGAACGGCTCGTATGCGTTTTATGTGTCATGCTACAATCTCCTTAAATTATAAAACTCAACCTTTCTATTATCTGAAATTTGCTATTATTAATCAAACGCTAAACTGTAACATTCACACTATGATGTTATAACATTATCTGTCTTTAGAAACTATTTAATCGTTTATTTTCATAAAAAAGTTATAAATATAGTTAAACACGAACTTCAAGACGTGAATACCTTTTCAAAGTTAGTGTTTTTCTGTAACAATCTTTACAAATATATTTTTTAAATTTTTTTAAAATTAACACATTTAAATACGTTTTAGATTGATCCAATTTTTACCCTTGCAAATTGTCGTAATTCAAACAATTACAAAACATCAATTATATAAATATAGACATCCTAATGTACATACTTTTAATTTCTCACCATCGATCATTTTATTATTTATTTTATAACTTAATGTTATATTGAATGCAAAAAGGAGAACTACTAATGAGAAAGATCGTTTTTTACGGTGCAGTCAGCCTCGATGGATATTTATCAGACCAAAATGATAATTTAGATTGGCTTTTTCAAAGTGACCTTAATGGCATATCAACTTATGAAGAATTCGAAAAAAATGTCAGCACATTCGTCATGGGACGAACCACCTACCAAGAAACTCAAAAATATCTAAAAGGAAATGAGTTATATCCTGGGAAGGAAAAAATTATCTTTTCACATCATATTTTAAATCACAATAAGGATACATCTTTTGTAGCTGGTGATATTATCAAAATATTTAATAGCTTAAAAGCTCTCGACGGAGGGTTAATCTGGATTATTGGTGGCGGATCTATTGTCAAAGTATTATTAGAAAATAACATGTTAGATGAAATTTGGTTACAAATTGCCCCCGTCTTATTGGGAAAAGGTAAAAATTATTTGAACCTGGTAATTATTATCAAAAATTCAATCTTAAATCAGTGAAACAAATGGGTGAATTAACGGAATTACATCTTGTTAAATAACATTTAATTTTTTAATTCAAATTTACTAATTTAACTAATAAAAAAAGCATCTTATCCAGATGCTTTTAATTATCTAAATCTTTTAATCAATGGCCCGAGCCAAACATATTTACTAAAATTACCCCAATCACAATTAGCCCCGTTCCTAAGATCGTTGGATAATTAATAGAATTATGGAATACAAAAACCGAGATTAAAGTCACTAAGACAATCCCCACTCCACTCCAAATTGCATATACAACGTTAACTGGTAGAGCTTTAACTACAATCGATAGGCAATAAAACGAGACCACGTAAGCTAACAAAGTCGCAACTGTAGGGTACATTTTGTAAATCCATCTGTATATTTCAATAAACTGGTTCCAATTAATTCAGAAACAATTGCTAAAGCCAATAATAAATAATTCATAAATTCATCCCTCTGATTTCATATCCAATATAACTGATCAATAAAAGATGATGATTCACCACAATGTCTCCCAAGCAACATAAAAATATTTATATAACATTATTTTATAACTACCTCAAAATCAATTTTATAATATATCGATGCTCTTTGCCCATTAATGTAATTTATGCCTTCGTTAGCTCATTACTTTCTTGGATAATATTTTTGATCTCTTTTAACGTTAATTCTGTATTATTTATTAAAATGGTGGTCCAATACTTTTTATTCATATGATAACCAGGTTCTACGCCTTTTAACGTCCTTAAGCTCTCACTATGCTCGGGTAAAAGCTTAACATTCAATGATAGCTCATCATCTTTGATATAGACCATAGCTAAAATTTTATTATTTTTATGATGCTTTAAAATCGACCATTTAATCGTTGATTTTGTACCAGGCTTATTAAATGGATATGATAAATATGCATCCGTCTCAGAAATGATAATATCTATCAATTCTTGTTCTTTCATCATTATTTCCCCCATCTTTAAAAAAATTAAATTATACAATTTCCTTAGCTTGATTAAAATCCATATCCATCGGTCTGATGAATGACCAAGTTGAATGAATTACTTTCCATTCATCTGCTTCTAACTGATACACTTCAATACAATTATATTGCATGTCAATCAACGAAGTTTTTGCATACAATTGATAAGTTAGAACTGCCATATCAGCGACTGCTTGCACCCGTGGGGATTCAAAATTATATGTATCAGCAAATAATTTTCCTTCTACATTTTTTAGAACCATTTCTTTAATATCATTATATGTATCCACACGATGTTCCACAGCTCCATCAAAATAAGAAAACTGATTCTTTGACCAGATATCTAGATAACCTGATGTATCCCCTTTAAACCACTTATCCAAAGCACCTTTTTCAAGTGAAATTATTTTTTCTTCTAAATTATTTTCTTTATTCATCATAATTCTCCTATTACTTTTTAGTTTCTTAACATCTGGTGCAAACGGTGGAATCAAATCCCATGTAGAATTAATTACCTTCCACTCTTTTACCTCATTTTTTATCTGTCTTTTTTAATGTACATTTTATTATAAACTATAACGTAACAAGACAATCAAATGTTTATTTACAAAAATATGAATTATTTTTATTAAGCATCTCTAAATTTCAAGTAAAGAATCATGGTCGTAAATAAAAATGAGAACAATCATAACAACTGTTCCCATCAAATATATAAAACCAAACATTTTTCTAATCTTTTTCATGTTGAGTTAAATATGCAATTATTTGTTTCCGATTTAAGTACCCTAAAATTTGGGTCTTATCAGTTACAGCAACATATTCATATTCGGCTAATACAGCAAAAGTATCTCTCAATGTAGCTTGTTCATCTAAAGTCTTAATTTCACCGATAGGCTTTTCTGTTAGATACCCTTGAACAATCCCAACACGGCCGAGATAAATATCATAAATATTTTTAGCTCGACTGGCACTGAAAAAATTACGGACAAAATCATTCGTTGGATTTTGAGCAATCTGGGTCGGCGTATCAACTTGGACAATTTCACCTTTACTCATGATCCCCACTCTGTCGCCTAACTTTAAAGCTTCATTCATATCATGAGTAACAAAAACAATGGTACTATGATATTTATCATGCATTCTTATGACTAAATTTTGCAGTTGTTGCCGCGATAAGGGATCCAATGCACTAAATGGTTCATCCATTAAAACAATATCCGGTTGGGCTGCAATGGCACGTAAGATCCCAATTCTTTGCTGTTCACCACCCGATAATTCATTAGGTTTTCGATTCCAATAACTTTTTGGATCCAATCCAACATCCATTAACAATTCATGCGTAATTTCATTAATTTTACTTTTATTCATCCCCTTCATTTCAGGAATAACGGCAATATTTTGAGCAACGGTCATGGTAGGAAATAAGGCAATTTGTTGTAATACATAACCAATATCTTGTCTCAATTCACGATTAGAAAGATTAGCTATATCATTTCCATTAATTATAATCTCACCGGCATTTAGTTTCTCTAATCGGTTAATCATTTTTAAAGTTGTAGTCTTTCCGCTTCCAGATTCACCCACCAGCACGAATAATTCACCTTTATTGATAGCTAAATTCAAATCTTGAATAACGTTTTGTGCTTGATATTCTTTTTTAACATGTCTAAATTCAATTGCAATAGTCATTCTAATGTCACTCCTTTATCAAGTCATGCTGAACCAAATACTGATGTGCCACAGATGCAGCCGGCTCTTTCTTTACATTCACCGCATAGTTCATTTCTTGCATATCTTGATTCGATATTTTCCCAGCTAATTTATTCAAAGCCTTGACTACTTTAGGATGTTGATTAGCAAATTTTGTCTTCATCAAAGGGGCTCCTTGATAAGCCGGAAAGAAATTTTTATCATCTTTTAAAAGTGCTAAGTTATACTCCTTAAGTTCACTGTCAGTTGCGTAAGCATCCACCAAATTAATTCGTCCATCGTTTATCGCCTCATACCGTAACGCTGGCTCCATAGACTTAGCTGATACCTTAAAGCCATAAGCCTTTTGTAGTCCCCGCATTCCATCATCACGATCGATAAATTCTAATGTCATTCCGGGTTTTAGTAAACCATTGATTTTAGCTAAATCACTAATATTATTTAAGTTATTTTCTTTTTTAAATTTTTCAGTTACAGCTAATGCATAAGTATTGTTATATTGCATTGGCTTAAGATAAGTCAACTTATCTTCTTTACTTAACATATTTTTCGCCAAATCATAAGTTTCTTGAGCCGTTTGATGTTTCGCCACTTTTCCTTTAACTAATGTTTCCAATACTGATCCACTAAATTCTGGATAGATATCAATCTGATCATTTTGTAATGCACTAAATAAGAAAGTGGTCTTCCCAAAGTTGGGTTTTAATTGGACATTCGCATGTTCATCATTGTCTTCGATTAATTCCTTATACATATTAATTAATATTTCCGGTTCTGAGCCAAGTTTCCCAGCAATTGTAATATTTTCGATGCGATTATAGTAAGTAGTATAAACACTTCCACTACCAATCAGCAAGAGCAGACTTAAAAAGGCAAGTATTGCATGAATTGGTTTAATAGACTGAAACCACCTGACCACTAAACTTAAAGTAACCGCTAAAATGGCCGACGAAACCGCCCCAATAATCAATAGCGAAGTATCATTTCTATCAATCCCTAACATAATGAAAGTACCCAACCCACCAGCACCAATCAAGGCAGCTAACGTAGCAGTTCCTATAATTAAAACTAGAGCCGTTCTAATCCCCGAAATTATTTGGGGCATTGCAATCGGTAATTCAACTTTAAATAATTTACGTGCTGATGACATTCCAAATGCATCAGCTGCCTCCTCAATTGATGGATCAATTTCTGATATACCTAAATATGTGTTTTGAAAAATAGGCAATAAAGCATAAACAACGAGCGCTATGATCGCAGGCAACGTTCCAATTCCAACAAATGGAATTAATAATCCCAACAATGCCAACGATGGAATTGTTTGTAAAATACTAGTTAGTTGTAAAAAAAATTCTGAAAAACGTCGATGTCTGACAACCCAAATAGCTAATGGAATTGCTATTAACATAGCAATCACGAGCGCTATAATTGAAATCTGTACGTGTTGCCATAACGCCAATAATAAATCTGTCTTTCGTTCAATAATGACTTGTATTAATTTTTGCATTTTATTCCCCTAATTGATTTAAGCAATATATGAAACTATACTCGTTATATATTTAAATGTTAATATTAATTTGAAGGTATTTTGCCTTTTAACTTTAAAAAAGAAGGATATAAATTTTGCTTGATTCAACAGATCTAAATATTCTAAAAGAACTGAATAAAAATAGTCGTATAAAAACAAGTCATCTAGCGCAAAAAATACACCTAACTCCACCCGCCGTTAGCGAAAGAATTAGGAAACTTGAAGAAACTGGGGTTATTGAACGTTACCGAATCGAAGTTAATTTAGAGAAAATGGGATTTTCTCGACAGATATTTATTGAAGTTACTATGGATACCCCCAATTCCGATATGTATCTTCAGCTTATTCATAGATATAGAAATTCTATATTGCATCATTATAAAATAACCGGAGACAGTAATTATTTAATTGAAGGTGCTTTTTACACAAAAGTTGACTTAAACAAATTCTTAAATGAGCTAGATCGCTTAGCTACATATAGAATTTCTGACGTCATTGACGAATTAATATAAAATAATCAATAAGGTGGTCTTAAAACATGAAAGCAATTGTCGTTAATCAACCAGGTGGTCCTGAAAATTTAGTCTATCAAGACGTTCCTAAGCCCAAAACAGTTCCTGGATGGTCTTTAATTAAAATCAAAGGATTCGGTATTAACCATTCTGAAATTTTTACTCGTGAGGGAAAATCCCCTTCAGTTAATTTTCCAAGAATATTAGGAATTGAATGTGTGGGGGTTATTGAAGAAACAACTGATCCGAATAGATTACCTAACCAACAAAAGGTCATTTCGATTATGGGGGAAATGGGGCGTGCCTTTGACGGAAGCTATGCCGAATACGTCCTTGTTCCAAATGAACAAATTTATCCGGTTAATACTGAACTGGCATGGGGTGAATTAGCTGCAATTCCAGAAACATATTATACAGCCTATGGTTCAATGTTAAATCTTAACATTACTGAGTCTGACGAATTACTCGTTAGAGGGGCCACCAGTGGTGTTGGAATCGCATTTTTAAATCTAATAAAAAGTAAATATCCTTCCATTAAAGTTACTGGGACTACTCGGAACCTCGATAAAAGCGCAAATTTAAAAAAAGTTGGCTTTGATCATATCATTGAAGAAAAAAATGGTGTAATTCAAGGAGACAATTCCTTTGACAAAATTCTCGAATTAATTGGCCCTGCAACTATTAAAGATAGTTTTAATCACTTAAATGAAAAAGGAATCGTATGTAGCACTGGCCAGTTAGGTGGACAATGGGATCTTAATAATTTTGATCCCATTATGGACATTCATCAAAACAGCTATCTAACAAGCTTTTATTCGAACAATGTGGATGAACATAAATTAAATGATCTTTTGAATTACATTACTAGAAACAAAGTAAATGTTAAACCGGAAAAAATTTTTAATTTAAGCGATCTTTCTAAAGCACACAGTTACCTCCAAAGTAGCCAAAGCTTTGGTAAAGTCATTGTCTTAACTGAGCAATAAATATATAACAATCAATCTAGCTAAAGGAAGATTAATACTCACAAA
>AEKF01000027.1_pt1 | contig 34305 bp, 30 predicted proteins | sample 342668 | NCBI WGS metagenome assembly AEKF01 (sample SAMN02954267, study PRJNA50815) | food metagenome | biome: terrestrial; feature: fermented food; material: kimchi; isolation source: Jonggazip commercial cabbage kimchi | place: South Korea | collected 2009-06 | reverse complement strand
GCTGCGGGAGCTGACTTTAAATTTTGTTCCATAATTTTATCATCATGAGTTCCATCACCATAATCAACAGAATAGGTATAACCTGAATTTGAGGTGCTTGTAGATTTAACGGTTCCAACCCAGTTGAGATGCCTGCGTAAATTATAGTTATTAGCCTGATTTGCGGTATTGCTAATTTGAATTTGTTGCCCGACTTTGTATTTAGCAGGTGTAACATTATCAACAACTTTATCAAATTTATTATATTGAATAATGTTAATCAGTTTTGAACCATAGCCTGGATCAGTAGCGTATTTACCATTCAAAGCATTGGCTGCAGCCTGATATGACTTTGCGTTTTCTTTCCAAGATCCAGAATAGAAAGCATGGTTCCATGAAGTCCCATTTCGAATCAAGCTCCCATTATCATTCATTGATTCTGTTGGTGATGGATATTTTCTAAATTGGGCATCTACATAATAAATGTTACCATTCGCATCATATTCAGCTGTCCGCATCGTGACAGATTGGCCATTATAGGTTCCCTTGATTCCAAAATAATTATTAGCTTGTGTAGCAAGATCTGATTTCCCCCATCCTGATTCCAAGGCAGCTTGAGCCATCATGACTGAACCCCAAGTATTATAGCGAGTAGAAGCAGACTTAACGCCTGTTTTAACGCGGCTAATAAAATCTTGAACGTTATCAGCTGAAGCGGTTTGATGATTAGTAATGGTACCAAAAGTACCAATTGTAGTTATTGTGACACCAATTGATTGTAATATAATTTTTTTAGTTGAATCTTCCATCGGAAAACCTTTCTTAAAGAGAACTGAAGAGCATAAAAATAATAATTATTTTTGGAATGATATAGTATAAGTTTATCAAATTATAGTGTGATTTAATTGAAACAATTAGATTACTATTATTTTAGGTCTGTTTTTTCGATTGGTAGACTTAAAATAAGTATCAAATATTTGTGATGATAATAAACATATAGATTATTTTTTAATTATAAATCATTTTATGATTCATAATTGTGAAATTAATGTGAATAAGGGTTAAAACAAAGAAAAAGCCGTTCCTGAATTTCAGGAACGACTTTTCATTAGTGGACAGCCAGGGGTTCGAACCCTGGACCTACGGATTAAGAGTCCGTTGCTCTACCAGCTGAGCTAGCTGTCCATATCTGTTCGTTGAAGTAACTCAACAACAGATATAATCATAACAAAATATTTTACACAATGCAAGGATTAATTTTTAAAAAGTTAAATCCAGTTACCATTTTCAAAAATTGGCGTGATTGTACCATCATATTTAATACCAACAACGTTCATATCAGCCGATCCCATCATGAAATCAACATGAATAATTGAAAGGTTTTCACCTTTATTTTGACGTTGTTCATCAGACATTTGAGTTCCGTTATTAATATTAAACGGGTAAGCAGCACCTAAAGCGAGATGATTGGATGCATTTTCATCAATCAAAGTATTATAAAAAATAATTCCTGATTGGGAGATAGGTGAGGGATTGGGTACTAATGAAACCTCACCCAGAGACTTAGCTCCATCATCAGATTGGATTAGATGTTGTAAAACATCTTCTCCTGAGCTAGCGGTAGCTTTGGTTACTTGACCATCAACGAAAGTTAGTTCAATGTCATTGATTAAAACACCTCCGTATGAAAGTGGCTTGGTAGCTTTAACAACTCCGTGAATATTACGATAATCAGGTGCCGTAAAGACTTCTTCAGTAGGAAGGTTAGCTGTAAAGTAGTTCCCTGATTTATCAAAAGAATCAGCCCCTTCCCAAACATGATCTTGAGCCAATCCAACGGTTAGGTCGGTTTGATTTGAAGTGAAATGTATTTCTTTGAAATTTTCTTGATTTAACCAAGCAGCTTTCGTTGATAATTTTTTAATATGTTGTTGCCAAGCGACAACTGGATCATTCTCTAAAGTGATACGATTGAATTCAAAAATTTTATTCCATAGCTGGTCGACCGCTTCAGATAAATTAACATCAGGAAAAACTTTATGGGCCCATTTAGGGCTAGAAGCAGCGACAACCACCCATGATAAATCATTATTCATAGTGGCATCCATTACTGGTTTTTTAGCATAGGCTAAGGCTTTAGAATAATTGGCAACATCATTTTGATTCAAATCACCTAGGGCATCTGGATCTTCTGAAATAATACTGATACGTGCAGTATGCTTATCAGCAATTTCTTTTGCACGAATCGTTGTTGAGGTTGGTACAATTGATAATTTATCGGGATCACTATGCTTTATTAATTCATGGGTTAGATATTGATCATTCCATTCAATTTGAACTTGGGTGGCACCTTTTTGATAGGCGGCATCTAGAACGAGATGAGCTAATTTTTGTTGATCAATAGCAGCATAGATAATAACATCTTGACCAGGTTGAACATTAACGCCAATTGAAATGATTAAGTCAGCGTATTTTTTAAGATAACGATCTAAAGTTAGCGTGTCCATAGTTTCTCCAATTCAAAAATATATATTCAATTTAAACAAAATGATGAAGGTTAAGCTTATAATTTGGCAAAAATTGTATTAGCAATATTTTCCGCATCTTGTAAAATTTTGTCATGAACGTTTGGTCGTGGTGAAAAAGTAGTAAACCATGACCAACCTTCAGTGGTAACTCCCCACATTCTTAATCCAGGTATTTCTTGGTTTTGCTGACTAACTAAGGTCATATTGGTTCTGTTAATCATCGCACCGCCGACTTCAAACGATGTCCCGTCAGCTTCTTGATAAGTTTTAGTACTGATTAATTGGTCTTTAACCAAGTTTTGAACTAATGGATTAGTACTAGTGTTCATATTGATTCCATGTAAACGAGCTTCTACCAGTTGAACGGCGGGATACTGGTTGCCAAATACATCGGTGGCAACAAATTGATTTTGTTGCGTTGTGATTTTAATTTGAGGTCCCGTAATTGTTAAAATTCCAGCTTGCATTAAGGCGTGCATTTGCTCAACTCGTAAAACGGGTGGGCCAACTGAAATAATATTATTAAATGGATTGAATTCACGCAAGAATTTAGGGTATTCCTGATCATTTAGATAATTTGTGAGGACATAGTGCCGAATAACACTACGAATATCACGTAAAATATCAAAGGCCCCAGCATATGGTGCATCGACATTCCCCTGTTTAGCATCATTAATATCCCACTTTAAATATGAAATAAAAGCTTCTTGATAATTTTCGGCAGTTGCATCGGTAAAGGGATGCAAGATTAGATCCCAATCCATGATCAACTCTTCGGGTAATCCCCATTCATGCGCCGTAGTATCAATATCATTAGAATTAGCTAAAGCGTCCAAAAACTCTTTGGCATTAAAAGGCCAAGTTACCGCTAAATCACTGATAATATTCAAATAGTGTTTATAACTAATTTCTTTTTTAATCAATTTCATGAAAAAGTCAAAAGTAACTTCTCCATGATGTTGCTCCGCAAAATGATCTAAAGTTGCGGGGGTAAAGAAGCGAGGTTGATAACCATTTCCGCTGATTTTTTGATTGGTTCCACGGGCGTGCAGAGGAATTCCGTGACGAGATCCAGCAATTATTTTTGGTTCTTGTCCGGATGGTTGATAAATCAACTCCGCATCTTGGTTGCGAATGAATTTACCACCTCGACCAATCGTTAATTTAGCTATGTAATCAAAGAAACTGAGTCCTAAACCACGTAAAATAACAGGCTCATTAGATTTAATTTGTTGTAGATTAGCTTCTGAAGGATGACCTGCTGGTACATATGTTAATTGCTTATCTTTGGCATAATCAGCTAAATTAATTTCTTCAAGACTCTGTGACTGGTCCACATGGCCTAAAGCCATGACTACTTCATCCGTAGTGAAATTTTGACCATCTTTAATTGTGATATTAAATTGTTTTGAAGCTAATGGATGAACTTCAGTCACTGATTGTTGAATAAATTGAATGTGAATGTGTTGTGGCAAATCGGTTAATAACTGATCATAGAACCATTTAGTGTAGACACCAAAAAGGGCTCGTGAACTAAAGCGATTAGGATTGATTTTAGCAATTTCGTCAAAAAAAGATTCGGCATTCATGAAATTATTCTTTTGAATATATGCGATTCCGTATTGCTTAGCCCATTGATAGAAATTGGGACCTAAAATTACGGGGGCATAAGTTTGAATGGTGTCATCAGTAAATAGTGTCAACTGAGAAGTGACCGTGTTCATTAGAAAATTAGGGTCTTGTTCAACACGCCAAACGCGTCCACCAATACCAAAGGGATCAATTATTTTAATGTTAGTTGCTTGTGAAGATTGATTGGCATGGGCAATTAGCCGAGGCAACAAAGCTAGGTTTCGAGGTCCTGCCCCGATTAAAGTAATATTCATTATTAATTCTCCTCAATCTCAGGATTAAATTGATGTAATTCAGTAGGTGAATAAATTCCAATATCTTTTACAAATATTGATCCAGAACGTTTCACCCCTTCTCCTTGTAGTAGTCCCGTTTTAGGGTAAGCAAAAGTAACCGTTGCAGTGGCTCGGATAGCAGATCCCATGATCTCACCAGTAGTTGCATTAATTCCTGAGGGGACGTCAATGGCAACAACGGGAATATTAGCGGCGTTAACTCGTTTAATCATTTCACCTAATTTGATGGGAACTGGTTTTGAGAGGCCGATTCCAAATAGAGCATCAACGATAACGGTGTATTGACGGAAGTCTTTGACCCTATTAACAGGGTTTAATCCATATTTTTTAGCAATTTCTAATTGAATGGCGTTATTATGTGCGGCACGATTTTCGTCACCAACAAAAAGCAAATCAACAGGGACTCCTTTTTGCATTAATAAACGAGCTAAGGCAACACCATCGCCACCGTTATTGCCTAGTCCAGCGATAACCAAGACTTGTGATAGGTCAAATTGACCAGCTCCTAAGACTTCGATCCCAGCCAAAGCGGCACGTTCCATTAAAACAAGGGACGGAACGCCAATTTCATTAATAGTATATTGATCATATTGTTGCATTTCATGCGCTGTAACTGCATCTGTCATTTGTAATCTCCTTTTCAATTTAAGATAATAAGTACCATTATACATTAGAATTTTGTTAAAATTATTAATGACCTGAGTTTTATTAATGTATTGTAATAGAATAAATGTTATATTTGTCGACATTGAAAGAAGGAAATAATATGGATAATATCAATAAGATTCCAGAAACGATGGAAGAAGTTCAAACTCAAGTTGTGATGATGCAACAAACAGGGTTTGAAGTTGCTGAAGAAGATGTGATTAAGGAATCAATTAAAAATGGGTTCCAATCATTATTGGATGAACGAATGTCAGGACATTATTATACAGTTCATTGGAACCCAGCCTTTACTGGATTAGATGTGATTGGCTTTGGCGAAGAACAAATTGGTTTAGTAGAACCCGTTGACAATCAGTTGAGTTGGGTGGAACAATTCCGCGCCAATGCTGATGCTATGTGGTTTAATTTAGATGAAGCTGCTGGAAAATTAATTGGTCGGTAAAAATACATCAAATTCACTTATAATTTGGTGATCCAAGTTAAATTTAAGGTGTATGGTATAATATAGTTTTAAGAGCTATTATATTTTTAATATTAAAAGGGGGATTTTTAAATGCGTAAATATATTGCAGAGTTTATTGGAACAATGATTCTGGTTACTTTTGGTACTGGTAGTGTTGTCTTCGGAGGAACTTCATTTGGAGCAATGCCAATTGCCTTGGCCTTTGGTTTTGCCGTAATCGTTGGAGCTTACGCCTTTGGTAATATTTCAGGAGCACACTTCAATCCAGCTATTTCTTTGGGAATGGCAATCAATAAGCGGATTACTTGGCGCGACTTCCTTGGTTACATTGTGGCCCAAATCTTAGGTGCCTTTGTTGGTTCAGGTATCGTAGTTTCATTGATGTCATCATTGAGTGCTACAAAGAGCCAAATGGTTATGACTGGTTTGGGGGCTACTAATTTCCAGTCACCAATTACTGTTTTGGGAGCTACTTGGATTGAATTCATTTTGACATTTATCTTTGTCTTGGCAATTATGGCCATCACTGCTCCAAAAAATGAATTGGGACAACAATTTGCTCCAATCGCAATTGGATTGACTTTGACTGGATTAATCGTCTTAGGTGTTGGTTTGACTGGAGCTGGTTTGAACCCTGCTCGCTCATTGGCACCAGCTGTTATCTTGGCCTTCATGGGAAGTACTGGAGCCTTGACTAACATGGCAGCATATATCATTGGCCCATTGGCTGGTGGAGCACTTGCTGCTGTTGCTGCAAAGTACTTGTTGAAGACAGAAGACTAATTATATTAAAAGATATATGCTAAAATTTTCTAAGAGAATTAAATTAGGTTAAGCTTCAAATGAAGAACCTTTGAGCTTTAGAATGAATTTATAGAAGTTGAGACAGAATTGTTTCAACTTCTTTTTTATTAATAAGATTAGTAGTTGAAAGGCGTAAACGTTGTGTCAACTATGTTTAACAGCTATAGTTAAATTGTAACGCTGGTTAATGCATTTATTTTGATCTAGTTAGCGGTTTAAAATGAACCCTTTAACATTAGTTATTGAATAGCGTTAAATGGTAAAATGAAGTTAATAAATATTTTCAACATGTAAGTTGAAGGTATCGAATAAATGTGAGAACGAGGAGTTAGTAGTATGGACTTAGTTGAGACTGATAATTATCAAGTAGTAGTGGATTTGTTTGAAAAACATGGTGTAAATTTAAAAGATATTGCGGTCTTAGTACAGGCTGGACAAGCCGACTATATACCAGAGCTAACGATCGATGTATCGCTAGATAGTGTAAAACATGTTTTACGTAAAACTGAAGTTCAAGATGCTGTAATGACTGGGATTGCCCTTGATGATTTAGCCGAGGCGGGAGCTTTACCAGAACCTTTAGCATCTCGTATTAAAACTGATCATAAGACCTATGGAACTGATGAAAATATGGTCATGGCTATTTTGGGTGTTTATGGAACGATTTCATGGACTAATTTTGGCTTTTTAGATCGAACTAAACCAGGAGTAATTGGTCAATTAAATGACATTCAAAAAAATGGCGGACGCGTTAATACTTTTATTGACGATTTGGTAGCGGCGGTAGCTGCAGCAGCGGAGGCACGGATAGCACATGAATAAAAAATATTTAGTAATTACGACCGGTGGAACGATTGCATCAGCCGCCACAGAAAAAGGATTGGCTCCTAATATGTCAGCCGATGAATTAATTGCTTTTTTTAAACCAGAACCTGAGGTTGAATTATCAGTTTTAGATTTAATGGCCAAAGATTCAACTAATATGCAGCCTGAAGACTGGATATTGATTGCGCAATCAATCCAGGAACATGCAGAAAATTATGATGGATTCATCATAACGCATGGTACTGATACAATGGCATATACTGCTTCAGCTTTATCATATCTTTTATATGGGTTTGACAAGCCAGTAGTATTAACGGGTTCACAAATTCCATTGGGAATGCAATATACTGATGCAGAATCAAATTTACAAGATGCATTATTATTTATTCATGATACCGAATTAAAGGGTGTCTTTATTGTCTTTAATGGCTTAGCAATGGTCGGGACTAGGGCGGTTAAGACTAAAACTCAAAGTTACGATGCTTTTGAATCAATTAATTATCCCTACGTTGCCCGGATGATGCACGGTAAGGTTAATCAATTATTCCAGCCAGAGCCTGAAACATTGCCACTTCAAACCAATAGTTTGTCCTTAGATACAAATATATTTATGTTAAAAGCCTTTCCTGGTATGACCGTAGATATTTTTGATTATCTGAAGACCCACGCGCATGGTGTGATTATTGAAAGCTTCGGAAATGGCGGATTACCATTTGAACGACGTAACTTATTGCCTGGAATTCAAAGTTTGACGGATGCAGGAATTCCAGTTGTGATTACAACCCAAATTTTGGAAGAGGGACAAGATATATCGTTATATGAAGTGGGTCAACGCGTAGTAGAGGCTGGTGGAATTACAGCTGGTGATATGAATACTGAAGCAATTGTTGCTAAATTAATGTGGGTTTTGGCTTACACGGATGATGTTGAAAAGATCACTAAATTATTGCAAACTTCAGTGGCGCATGACATGGGGTTTGTTTAGAACAGAAATAAACAATAAAGATCGGATAAAAACTTTTCTTGAGGAGAAGGAGGAAAATAAATGGCTGAACGTGGAAAGCTGAAATTTGAGATTATTGAGAAGTTTGGGATATTATCTACCAGTAAATCTGGATGGAACTTAGAATTAAATTTAGTTCAATGGGGAGATAATCAGCCCAAGTTTGATCTTCGCTCTTGGAGCCCTGACCATAATAAAATGGGTAAAGGTGTAGGATTAACACATGATGAATTAAAGCAATTACAGCAGGTTTTACAAAATGTTTTAGGATCTGAAAATAAGAATTTGGTGACTAATTTTACACCACATTCTGAAGTAAGTAATTTTGAGGCAGATGATGATTTTGAAAATGATCGCCCGCAAGTAACTCGATTGAGTGATTAATAATTGATTTTATTAGTAAGATAATGAATGTTTTAAGGTTTGATTTGTAAGATAGAAGAAAAACAATTTAGGAGCACAACAATGGGAACTCAATCAGTAAAAATATTAATTATCGAAGACGACAAGGCTTTAAGTGATACGATCAAAATCACAGTGGATAGTTTGGGTGAAACAACTCAAATTTATGATGGTCAAGAAGGGCTCTTTGAAATTTTATCTGGAATATACGATTTAGTCATTTTGGATGTTATGTTACCGGAAATGGATGGCTTTACCGTCTTGAAGCGAGCCCGAGTTGAGTTACCTAAATTGCCAATTTTAATGTTAACAGCCAAAGATGATTTAGAAGATAAAATGCATGGTTTCAATCTTGGTGCAGATGAATATATTACTAAACCCTTCTATAAAGAAGAACTTTTAGTTCGTGCCAAAACTTTATTAAGACATGTTGGTTTAATCGGGGATGAAGGCTCTTTGAAAGTTGGAAATGTTGAAATTAGTATTGATAAGCATCAAGTAATGGTGAATGAAGAACAAGTTAATGTTCAGGGGCGTGAATTTGGGCTATTAGTTTATTTAATTCAGCATCAAGATCAAATTGTTACAAAAGATCAAATTTTTGATCGTTTGTGGGGCTTTGATTCTGAGACATCTTTGACGGTGGTCGAGGTGTATATGTCGAATCTACGTAAAAACCTTCGGATTGCTGGCGCAAATTTGCAAATTAAAACCTTACGAAATGTAGGGTACACCTTGAATGTCATTGATGAGGACACTTTATGATCGATAAAGTTACAAACAACGGTTTTTTTAATCGAATGCATCGATTAAGGAAGGCCATGTCAACACAAATGAAGGTAACCATCTTGATCGCAGTCGGCTTTACGGTGGTTTTCGGGGCTGTTGGTTCCTTCATTGGCAGGCAATTTAGAGAAGTGGTTTACAGTAACCCAATTATGCGGGTGAAGCAACCATTTGATTCTAATCAGGCGAATCTATTAAATAGTGGAGAAAATGTAATTAGTAATAGCTACTTACATGGACAAAAAGTATTTTTACCTAAAGAAAATCGAGTATATATTAAATATTTCAACCAAAGTTGGTATATGTTTTATAAACGCGGGACCATGGTTTCATACCAAAATATTGGGGTTGAACATGATATGGTGGAACGCTTTTCAAGTCGTTTATTATTGATTATGGGAACGTCTGAAGTTTTATTATTGCTTATGGCCTTTATTTTAGCTCGTACGAATATGATTCCAATCACGCGCGCATTAAAACAACAGCGCAGATTTGTGGCGGATGCGGCACATGAATTTAAAACGCCAATGACGGTAATTCAAAATAAATTGGAGACGATGCTTGAACATCCTAATGATTCAGTAATGGATCAAGTAGAAAATGTGGCTAATTCATTGACTGAGGTCAGACATTTAAACAAGTTAACAGCGGATATGTTGAAATTAGCACAGGCTGATGCAGAAGTGACGATGTTTGATTTTAAACCTACTGATTTAGTGGGAATTATTAAGGAAGTCAGTGAAATTTTAGAGATTCAATTTAAGGAAAAAAATCAAAATTTGAATTTTGAAATGCCCGAGGAATTAATTATTGATGGGGATGGTCAAAGGTTAAGGCAATTAATTCTTAATTTAGTTGATAATGCACATAAGTATACAGACGAGAATACAACGATTACTATTCAATTGAAAAAATTACGTAGTACGGCGCGAATTAAAATTATTGATAATGGGGAAGGAATTTCAGCTGAAGATAAAAAACATTTGTTTGATCGTTTTTATCGGGTCGATAAATCACGATCACGAGCAAGTGGCGGTCATGGGTTGGGACTATCTATTGTGCAATGGATTGTAGAAGGGCACGGAGGTAAAATTAATGTTGAAGATACTATTCCGCATGGAACAACCTTTGATATTGCTTTACCATTAAGACATAAAAAACAACCGGATAAGTAAAAATAATAGACAAATATTTGGGTGGTAGTTATACTAATAACACTTAAATGAAGTAATTTAAGTAAAATTAATTGTAAAAAGGTGATTTATATAAATAGTTCTAAGTTGAGAATTGTTGCAATATATAATCAGAAAAGGAAGGTAACATTAATGAGTCGATTTATGCAAGGGATGTTATGGCTGTTGTTGGCATGTGTATTACTTAGTGTGGGTATGCCAGTCTTTCACATCGCATTCGGCGTAATTGGTGTCATATTTAGAATCATAGGTTGGCTAATTTTAATTGGATTAGCAATAGTATTCTTAATTTATTGGTTTTTACGTCGAAAAATCAGGCAAACAATGGAAAATGGTAATCAAGCGAACTATAGCTATTATCAATTCCGTCAAAAAAGTGAAAGAAATAAGCAAAAAAATTCACAAGACATTTATAATAATGATTTTGGACATCCAGGGGTTAAAGATGTTACCCCCGATAATCAAAAATAATCATTTAGAGGCTGAGACAAAATGATCTCGGCCTCTTTGTTATGGAGTTAAAAAATCATTAATTACCGTATTCTAAATTTAATTTGTATAAGTTAAATTGAAAAAATACGCTAGTTTATAGTTTTAAAGGGATTTATCACACTCTTTTATTTTGTTGGAAATAATAAATTGGAGGTATTAGGAGTGTATTATATCGTAGCGTTATTAGTTATTGGGGTGGTGGGAACAAATATTGTTAAACAATTTATTCCTAAAATTCCTGAAGCGTTTATTTTAATTTTAGTTGGTATTTTATTATCATATACTAAAATATTTAATGGATTTGAATTAGAGCCAGAGTTTTTTATGGTCGCTATTATTGCGCCTTTGATGTTTGTGGATGGACAAAGACAATCAATTAAAAAAATTCGAGAACGATTTAGTTTGATTTTCGTACTATCAGTAGTATTGGCGGCCGCAACGGTGTTGATTGTTGGACTTATGACTAATTTTATCGAGACGAAGTGGACATTACCGATGGCGATTGCTTTAGCAGCCATTGTAACACCAACTGATGCAGTTGCTGTTAAGTCAATGACTAGTGGAAGTGAAATGCCTAGTGGAGTTGGTGAGGCTTTAGAGCTAGAATCATTATTCAACGATGCAACAGGATTGGTGATTTTAGATTTAGCCCTATCAGTCCTAGGTAATCAAAATTTATCAATTATTGGTGGAATTAACCATTTCCTTTTTGTCGCAATTGGTGGAATTTTAATCGGATTGATTGGTGGTTGGTTAATTGTCATGCTACGAGTTAATTTGAATTTTTGGGTTGATCAACCAGAAATTTCAATCATTCCAATCAGTCTTTTGACGCCGTTCGTCATTTATTTAATTGCCGAACATTTTGGCACATCTGGAATCTTGGCGGTAGTAGCTACGGGGATTATTCACAATTGGGAAGCTAATAGATTGCGATTGTCATCAACTCGAGTTCAAGTCAGCCAAAGTATTATCTGGTCAACAATTTCAGAAATACTAAACAGCGTTGTCTTTTTGTTCTTGGGGATTGCATTACCAGATGTCGCACGCAAGTTTTTCAAAATGGATAATTCGACCATTTTACTATTATTAGGCTTAAGCGGTATTATTTATGTAATGATGTTCTTAATTCGTTATATTTGGGCCCAATGGGAGCATGAAGGCTCAGCACAGATTTTATTTGGGGCAAACAATACAAAACAACATACCTTTTATTCAAAAGTCTTTGCAGTAAGTGGAATTCATGGAACTATGACCTTGGCCATGGCCTTTTCTTTACCTAAAAGAATTGGTGGTGTCGCTTTTCCATACCGTGAAGAATTAATCATTGTTGCCTCAATTGTAATTCTATTTAGTATGTTGGTTAGTGCGATTGTTTTGCCGATATTGTTACCGGTCAAAAAAGAAGATTATACAGCAGAGGAATTAAATCACTTCCGTGGTAAAATGGTCGATTTTGCGATTTTACAAATACGAGGACAAATTGAAGACCGTTCAGTTCGTGAAGCATTAACTTCACAACTTCTATCCCAAAAAGGTTGGGGTACCGCCAAGCGCGAAGTGGTTACGCAATTGTATCAAACTGAAATGATTGATATGAAAGATTTCGTGAGTGATTATATTCATAGTTCTGATGTGCGAAGTCGTTATAGTAAGCAAACGATTACAATTTATGAAAAGATGGTTGATCGAATTCGAACGAATGGAGATAAGCATTTACACAATAGATTAGGCAAAGTTCAAAGAAAACGGATGCGTCGAAATATTAAGCATTTACTCCATGAAATTAAATGGCATGCTCAACAGGATGTGAATGATCAAAGATCTCACTATGATTTTAGTCCAAAACAAAAACGCCAAATTAAACAGAATCGTGCTAAATATGAACAATTCAAAAATTTATCACGTCAAGAAATGCTTGATAATTGGAAAAACATGCAAAATGAGTTACTTGATTTAAACGAAGAAGTTGCTAAACAAACAGATCAAAAGATTAATGGAATTATGGAAGAGCGTCTTCGAACGGGACATGGGGATAATCAATCTATTGATATGGTTCGGAAGAGTATGGAAACGTTTTTCAACCGAATTCGCCGTGATTATAAACAAGCGGTGGAAGTGGATAATAATTTATTCTTACGTGCTTTTCAATATGAATTTACCTTTGTTCAACAGGGTGTTGAAGCCCATAAAATTCCACAGGCTTTGGCAGCAGAATTATATACTGAAATTAATGATGCACAAACTTTGCAAATTCAACGGGCGGGAGAAATGGAGCAGCGATCTGAATTGGTCGGAATTAGCATCTAACTAACATTTAGTAAGAAAAACTTGACGTTATAGCTTAATTCCTTCAGAATAGAGGAAACAAATAGATGAACGACTTTTTGATGGAATAACCCATAATGGAGGAGTTTTATTATGACAGTAGAAGTAGTTAACGATCAAGATTTTGCACAAAAAACCGGTCAAGGTGTTTCCTTGGTTGATATGTGGGCGACATGGTGTGGACCATGTAAGATGCAAAGCCCAGTAATTGAAGCTGTTTCTGAGCAACATCCAGAAGTTTATTTTGCAAAGATGGATGTTGATGAAAATCCTGCCACTTCAGAAGAACTTGGAATTCAAGCAATCCCAACTTTGTTGATTAAAAAAGATGGTGAAATTGTTGAACGTTTAGTCGGTTATCACCCTATTAAACAAGTTAATGCTGTCTTGGCAAAGTATATTGATAATTAAATTTTTATCAAATGATACGCTTTGAATTAATTTTCAAGGCGTTTTTATTTCCTTATCAAATTTAAGTAGTTGGAGGATTATATTGAGTTCAACAAAGTCTTATTAAGTGGTGGAAAGCTTTTAACTTGTAGGCTCAAATAATGTTTGTTTAATTATCATGTTAAGATAATATATATCATATTTAGGGGGTGATTGAATGGTTTCTTTTTGGCAAGCATTTAAAAATTATTGGCGTCGTGGGTTTGATTTCAAGGGACGATCAACTCGGGCTGAATTTTGGTGGATGGTTTTATGGGCCATTATTGGTCTTGTGATATTATTGGGCGGATTAGCTGGTTCGATGTATATGTTAGTACATCATGCTGGAACTAATCAATTTGAACGATTAATCTATAATAATATTATAGGATTCTTTGTTTTGACATTGGTGATTGGAATTATTTTGATTATTCCAAGTACAGCTCTAACAGTTCGTCGTTTGCGAGATACCGGATTAGATACTTGGGTTATCTGGGTTATAGTTATTTTGAATTTTATTCTTGGACGTAATGATATGTTATGGAATAATTGGTGGGAAATTTTAATTAGTATTTTGACCTTACTAGTATCATTGATGATGTTCATAGGCTTGATAATGGAATCAAATTCTTTGAATTTTCATGGTAAAAATTTGAAGCAACCAGCAGTTAAGGTTGAAATTTTGTATCCAACACAAATGAAGGCAAAAGTTCTCCAACCAAAACAAAAAGATTAAATATAAGAATTAATTGTAAAGAGACTTTAAGCGGTGCTATGGGCGACTGTTTAAGGTTTTTATTTTTTAAACAATAATAAAAAAGGTCGGAATTTATTCCGACCTTTTAAAATTTTGATTACTTTAATATGAACTATATTTTATATTATGATAAATTCAATCTTTAAATAAATTAATCACCATTATTTTAAATTTTATTCTTAACTTAAATATGATTGCTTATTAAGGTCTTCAATTGATTCTAAGCGGAAACCTTTTCGCGATAATAATTTGATAATTTTAGAAAGCACATCTTCATCAACTTGATTTGGTAGAGTAAAAATAATCCGGTGAGTTAGGGCATTTTGATCGGGATCTAGAGAAACAGCGCTGGAAATAGTCGAATAGCGAGAAACATATTTGGCAGCCCGTTCTAAACTACCGCGTTCTCCATCGGTTAGTAAAGTTAGCGTGTATCGCCCTTGTTCAGTTTGCCAAGATGAAGCTAACATATTCATCATAGATGAATGAGTTAGAATTCCAATGAAATTATGATTTTCATCAATAATGGAGATAAAGGGTAGATCTTGAAGTGCAAAAAAAGTTTCAAAAAAAGTTGCATCAATTTGGATGAATTTAGTCATGTTACGCATCACAGAAGTTACTGGTTGGGTAAGGTCTCTTTGTTGCGCTTGGGCTTGGTAAATATGCATTTTATAAATAACACCACGAAATAATGTTCCAGTAGTATCTAAAATTGGAATAGCTCGAAATGAGGTAGTCTCAAAAATTCGGAGAGCATCTTCCAAGGATGCATCTTCGGAAACTGTAACTAATTCATCTTTAGATTTAATAAGTGATTCCAGCATATTATCCTCTTTCTCTAATCTTAATCTAATAATTTTAACATGGAATAGCATAAAGTAAAAGAAAGCATCATGAAAATAAATAATATTTTAAAATTTGTCAATGATTAATTTTAATGAGGTACAATTTAAGCTGATTTATATTTGAATCAAACAATGACGAATAACTTTAGAGCTAAGTTAGAAGGCACATCGCATAGGATAGAATGGTACAATATTAAGCATATAATCTTTTTAAGCTTGTCCATTTAAAAGAACGACTAAATTTGAATGTACTTGATGATTTGTTTGGGATTTTTCAATGGAAGTTAAAATAAATTTAAGTAAAATAATTATTTATATCAGAAAATTTTAAATTGGGCAAAAGTTTAATGAAAATAGAAGTTAAACAATAAAAATCAATGGGATAGTGAGAAGATAATAAAATGAAAATGATTGTTGGTTTAGGAAATATTGGAAAAGAATATGATCAAACGCGGCACAATGTCGGGTTTATGACCATTGATGCATTTGCTCAAGAATTAGGAATTAAGTTTAAACAGGATGGACCACATCATGCTTTTGTGGCTGAAGGTTGGATTGGGACAGACAAGGTCCTTTTAGTTAAGCCAACAACGTATATGAATTTATCCGGTGAAGCGGTAGCTCCTTTAATGAGCTACTATAATCTAGCTATTGAAGATATTTTAATTATTCAAGATGATATGGACATGGAATTAGGTCGCTTAAGGCTACGCACTAAAGGATCTGCAGGGGGACATAATGGAATTAAATCAATTATTAGCCAACTGGGGACTCAAAGCTTTAATCGATTAAAGTTTGGAATTGCCCATCCAAAGCATGAAAAGCAAGCAGTGATTAATTTTGTGCTGGGTAAATTTAATAAAGACGATTCTATTACAGTAGATCAAAGTATCGAAGTGGCTAAAAAAATGATGCAGGATTTTGTCCAAGGGCAACCCATGGATCAATTAATGAACCAGTATAATTAAAAGGCCATGCTTTTAGAAAATAATGATTCTTATTAGATAGACGAATAAAAATGAATAAAGAGATTTTAAGATGAGACTATCAGAATTTTTAACAGATAATCAAAAATATAATGATTTACTACAAGATCTTGAACAAGGGGGGCATCATGTATTAACTGGATTAACCGGAAGCGCCCGTTCGGTTTATTTAAGTGGCTTGAATCAATCATTAAAGCAACCTATGTTATTAGTGACCGATAGCCAATTTCATGCACAACAACTAACAGAAGATCTAGTAGGTCTACTCGATGATGAGCAAGTTATTTATTTTCCAGCGGAAGAAACGTTAAGTGCGCAGATTGCACTTTCTTCATTGGACACGATGTTAGCTCGTATTACGGCTTTAGAAAAAATTAGACATGCTAAACAACCAATTATTGTGACCGGTTATGCAGGATTGAATCAGGTTTTACCTAGTGTTAATCAATTTGAAAATGCGGCCATTACCATCGATTTTGAACAAATTTATCAACTAGATCAATTGCAATCTATGATTAATACCATGGGATATCGACGAGTTGATGCCGTTAATTCTCCTGGTGAGTATTCATTGAGAGGATCGATTATTGATGTTTACCCATTAAATTATGAAAACCCGATTCGGATGGATTTTTTTGATACCGATCTAGATTCTTTACGTACTTTTGATGTAGAGACGCAAAAAAGTTTGGAACAATTAACGACGGTGCAATTATTGCCAGTGACTGATTTAATCGCTGACGAACATGATTTGAAACAGGCGCAAACAAAATTGAATTTAGCCTTGACCACTGCCAGAGATAAATTAGATGGTGCAGCTAAACGACATCTAACAGAGGCGATGCAGCCATTGTTAACAGCCTTAGAACAAGGAACAATTGTACCTGAAATACGACAATATTTGGCATACCTGTATCCAGATCAAACGACTTTATTGGATTATTTACCAAAACAGGGGATTGTGGTCTATGATGATTATCCTCGAATGATGGAAAATGCTAGGCAAGCACAAATTGATGCAATGGATTGGTGGACAGATCGGCTTGAACAAAATAAAGTTCTACCTAATTTTGAGCAAGGGCCTGATCTGGAAAAACTAGTACAAAAAGATCAACATGCTAATTTGATATTATCCCCCATGGGACGTGGCGTGGGCAGTATTAAACAAGATTCGTTAACAAATATGGTGATTCGGCCTACTCAGCAATTCTATAATCAAATGCCAATGGTGCAAGCTGAAGTTAGTCGATGGCAGAAACAAAATTATACGATAATATTTTTAACAAATACCTTAGAGCGACAAGATAAATTAGAACAAACTTTAAATGATTTTAAGGTACCAGTTAATACTGTTGATATTGATAAATTGGTTCCTAATCGCACACAATTAACGACTTTACCCTTACACGAAGGGTTTGAAATACCGTTATTAAAGTTAGTTGTCTTAACGGAAAAAGAGTTATTTAAAACTATTACTAGAAAAGCTCCTCGTCGGCAAACTTTAAGTAATGCTGAACGCATCAAAAGTTACAATGAATTAAAAGTGGGCGATTATGTTGTTCATGTGAACCATGGAATTGGAATTTATGAAGGAATTACCACCTTAGAAACTAAAGGTATTAAACAAGATTACATTACAATTCAATATCGTGGATCAGGTAAAGTGTTTATTCCGGTTTCGCAACTAGATTTAGTGCAAAAATATGTTAGTGCTGGTGAAAAAGCGCCGAAACTAAATAAATTGGGTGGGACTGAATGGGTTAAAGCTAAACGTAAGGTTGCTGCACGTGTTGAAGATATGGCTGATGAACTCTTGCAACTATATGCTGAACGTGAGGCGAAACGTGGCTTTGCTTTTTCCAAAGATGATTCTGAAGTGGAACGGTTTGAAGCTGCTTTTCCGTATCCTGAAACGAATGATCAATTACAAGCAACCAACGAAATTAAAAAAGATATGGAAAAGATTCAACCCATGGATCGCTTATTAGTTGGAGATGTTGGTTTTGGAAAAACTGAGGTAGCTTTTCGGGCTGCCTTTAAGGCGATTCATGATCATAAGCAAGTTGCGATGTTAGTACCAACAACGATTTTAGCGGAACAACATTTTGAATCAATGCAAATTCGTTTTGATGATTTTGACATTAAAATGGCGATGTTGTCACGTTTTCAGTCGGCTAAAGAAGTGAAAGATATTATTCAAAAACTTAAAAACCATGAAATCGATATGGTCGTTGGAACACATAAATTATTAGGTAAGAATGTTGAGTTTGCGGATCTTGGATTATTGATTATTGATGAAGAACAACGTTTTGGTGTGAAGCATAAAGAGCGATTAAAACAACTTAAAACAGATGTGGATGTGTTGACTTTAACTGCAACCCCAATCCCTAGAACTTTGAATATGGCTATGGTGGGAGCCAGGGATCTATCAGTTCTAGAAACGCCCCCAGCAAATCGTTTTCCAATTCAAACATATGTTATGGAGCAAAATGGTCGCGAAATTGCTATGGCAATCGAGCGGGAAATGGCCCGTGGTGGACAAACATTTTATCTACATAATCGTGTTGATGACATTGAAAAGACTCGATTATACATTGAAAGTTTAGTACCAGATGCAAGGGTAGCAATTATTCATGGACGTCTGACTGAAGTTCAACTGGAAGGGATTTTGTTTGATTTTATTCATGGTGATTATGATGTGCTAGTTACAACGACCATTATTGAAACTGGAGTTGATATTCCTAATGCTAATACTTTAGTGGTTGAATCAGCTGATCGGATGGGCTTGGCCCAACTTTATCAAATTCGTGGAAGAGTTGGTCGCTCAAATAATTTGGCCTATGCATATTTTATGTATCCAGCTAATCGAACGTTAACGGAAGTCAGTGAACATCGATTAGAAGCGATTCGTGATTTTACTGAACTAGGATCAGGTTTAAAATCGCAATGCGAGACCTTTCAATTCGTGGAGCTGGTGATCTATTGGGATCACAACAGCATGGATTTATTAATACGGTCGGTTATGATCTATATACGCAAATGCTTCAAGAAGCGGTTGCCGTTAAGCAAGGTAAACCAAAAGTTGAAGTGAAAGCTGATGCAGAAATTGATGTTGGAATTGAAGCTTTCTTGCCAGAAAGTTATGTTCCAGGTGGGGCTCCTAAGATTGAACTTTATCAAAGAATTAGTCGAGCACAGTTAGCTAATGATTTGACTGAAATTGAGGAAGACTTATTAGATCGGTATGGAGAATTACCTTTAGCAGCACAACGTTTGCTCACAATCGCTGAATTAAAGCGTTTGGCTGATCAAGTTGGGATAACTAAAATTTCTCGCGATAAAATACGTTCAGAAATTATCCATGTGATTTTCAATCCGAAAACTAACTGGGATCAAGTTGATTGGTTAACAGCTTTGAAACAAGGCCATTTAAGAGGACAAGCTATTTCAATCCAACCGGCACAAATTGATATTATTATTCAACCTAATATGACGGTAGATGCTTGGTTAAGCGGATTAAAAATCTTTTTGGAGGCCTTTAATGCAACCTACGAAAAAGAATCAAAATAATAATTTACTGGCAGGAGCAGGTTTGTTAACGCTGACCGGTTTGATTGCCAAAATTTTAAGTGCTCTATATCGAATACCATTGCAAAATTTAGTTGGTAACAGAGGCTTTTATGTTTATCAGCAAGTTTATCCGATTTATGGAATCGGTGTGGTTTTGGCCTTGAGCGGATGGCCCTTAGTGATTTCTAAACTAGTCAGTGAGCAACCTGATGGTGCTCATGCTCGGTTTATGGCTCAGCGGTTGCACCATTTATTAACATTAATCAGTTTAATTATTTTTGGTGGTTTAATTTTTGGTGCGCCTTTGATTGCCAAAGCAATGGGAGGTGATGTTGGTTTGACCCCCGTCATCAGGGCGGTCGCTTGGATGTTTTTATTAATGCCTTTGTTAGCGACAACACGGGGATATTCCCAGGGACAATTTGATATGGTCCCTACGGCTATTTCGCAAATTGTTGAACAAATTGTTCGAGTGGGCGTAATTGTATTCGTTGCTATTTGGGCTAACCAGCAGCAATGGTCGGTTTATAAAATGGGAACTTGGGCCATGGCTGGTGCACCAATCGCAACGATTTTTGCGGCTCTATTTATGTTTAAAAAATATCGAGAAATTTATATAATCAACCAAGTAGATCAAGCAAATTTTATGCAGGCTCCTCAATTTAAGTGGCGTATTTTAGCTCGTAGAATGTGGCAAGAAGGAAGTTTGTTAGTCTTAGTAGCTGCACTATTGGTTTTATTTCAATTAGTAGATGCCTTTACGGTTAAATCAAATTTAGTCCTTGGTGGAATGCATGAAGCTCAAGCGGAGAATTTAAAAGGCGTCTATGATCGAGGTCAACCATTAGTTCAATTGGGAATGGTATTAGCTACCAGTATTGGTACCACATTGGTTCCAAATTTACGGCATTATTTTGTGACAGCCCAGACTGAAAAATTTGAAAAAGATTTTGCTAGTTCAATGAGACTTTCTATTCTTTTAATCATTGCAACGACGGGTGGAATGTTGGCGGTGTTGCCTCAATTAAATCAAAGTTTATTTGGTAGTCGAGAAGGTACGCTAGCACTAGGGATTTATTTATTGTCAATGTTACCTGCTACATTGATTTTAGTCCTTATTACAATTTTACAAAGTATGAATCGGACTCGAAATTTAATGATTTCTATTCTTATTGGAATATTCATTAAATGGGTTATGAATGATGTACTAATGCATTATATGGGATTAAATGGGGCAAGTTGGTCCACAGTCCTAGGATTGACAGCAATTTTAGGATATACCATTTGGCGGGTCCCAAAGAAGTTATGGGCTCAATTAAATTTGCGTCAACTATTGATTAAAGACTTAGGATTAAGTGGAATTATGATGTTTGTAGTTTGGTTGACTGAAGCTATGTTAGAAGCATGGTTAGGTGATCAAAGAATGACTGTTATTTTGATTTTAATGCTGGGCATACTATTTGGTATAATAGTATTTGTCGGTGGTGTTTTGAAATGGAAAATTTTGAAAATCGATGAAATAAATTTATTGCCAAAAGGTTCGAAAATTATTGAAAAAATTTATAGAAAATAAGAATGAGGTAAAAATAAAATGCGACTTGATAAATTTTTAAAGGTTTCACGTTTGATTAAGCGGCGATCTGTGGCGAAAGAAATTGCAGATCAAGGACGAATCACGATTAACGGTAAGGTAGCGAAGTCTTCATCTGATGTTAAGAATGGTGATGAGTTATCAATTAAATTTGGAAATCGTTTAATGGTTCTTGAAATTGAACGTATTATTGAAACGACTAAAAAAGAAGATGCAGAGCATATGTATAAAATATTGCGTGAGGATGCTTTACAAGATCAAGGTGAATAGTTATAAAATTATTAAGATTTATTAATAATTATCGACTGCCCCGGTTGAACATGTAATGATAACGTTACCAGTAGTTTAATTTTGACCGGAGGAACTCGATATGGTCCAACGTATTCAAAAAAAAATAACATTCAACCATTGGATCCGGCTGGAGCACGTTTTATTCAATATAATTCGGAGAAGCAACGGATTCATATGCGCCAAGTACATCGGCGACGCGCTAAATTGATTTACGGAGTTGCAGGTATTTTTTGTAGTGTAATTATGGTAACTGGGGTTGGAAATTACTTACAATTAAGGACAGCTGAGGCCCGAAGTTTAAAAGTAGAACAACAAGTTGAAAAAGCTAAAAGCGAAAATAAACGTCTAGTTAAGTTAAAAAACAATTTACAAAATGAAGATTATGTTGAACAATATGTTCGGCAACATTACATGTACACCAAAAAAGGTGAAGTTATCTTCAATTTACCGGATAAATAAATATTATAGAGGTCTGGATTATTTTCCAGCCTTTTTTATTAGAAAGGGTCAACTAAAGGAGGTTAGGGATGGTTCAGCCAAAAACAATGAAAATGCAACTGATTAAAAAATTACAAGCGGCTGAATTGTTTAATAGCAGTGAACATGTAGTGGTTGCTCTATCAGGTGGGTTTGATTCATTACATTTAGCAACGTGGCTAACAGATGGATCCTTACCTCTTACGATGCAACCAAAAGTCAGTGTAATTTATATTAATCATCAATTAAGAGCTGATGCTGCTGAGGAAGAAGCATTTGTTCGAGAGTGGCTTGATCAAAATAAGGAACGGTTTGTGCATACAGCCATACAACGGATGGATTGGGCAGAAATTCCACAACACGGAATTGAAGAACAAGCTCGTGAGCGTCGTTATGTGCTTTTGAAGCAACAAGCATTGAAGTGGGACACTAATATTATTGTGACAGCTCATCATCAAGATGATCAAGTCGAAACGATGCTATTTAAACTTTTACGGGGCTCTCATTTACAACAATTAATGGGGATGTCCATGCGTCAAATACGGGATGGATTGGATTTAAGACGACCATTCTTAGGCCTTTCAAAAGCAGAGCTACCTAAGTTAGTTGAGAAACCAATTTTAAAGGTAATCGAAGATAGTTCTAATTATGATCAGACCTATGCTCGTAATCGACTGCGTCAGAGTATTATTCCAGAACTAAAGCAAATAAATCATAAATTTGCTCCCCATTTGTTAAAAACGATGGATCAATTAGGGACGCTCTTAAAGTTGGCTGATCCGATTTTAGATGCGCAGGCTCATGAGATTGAAATGGGAACCTTTGATTGGCAAGCAATTGAAGCAGATGTACAAATATTAGTTTTACAAAAATGGATTAATCAGCAGCAAGAATATGAAATTAAAGATCAACAGTTATATCAGATTATTAAGTTGATGCAAAATCCGAATGTAAATCGAGGATCCGTCCAAATTTCTCATGATTTACAAGCGGTTCGTGATAAACGTCAATTAACCTTACAAAAAGTCATAAATCAATCAGTTTTAATTGATAATTCATGATAAAATAAAAGGGTATATTTAAAAAAGATAGAATGCCTGACATGAGGGGACAATTCAATGAGCGTATTTAAGATGGATAATGATATCGAGCGAGTCCTATATAGTCAAGAAGCGATTGCTGAGGCGGCTAAACGGGTCGGACAGCAATTAGCACATGATTATGAAAATAAGACCCCGATTATTTTGGTTGTATTAAAGGGAGCTGCACTTTGGGCAGTAGATGTAATGCGGTACATGGAATATACTGAAGTTGAGTTTATTAATGTGTCAAGCTATAATGGTGGAATTACTAGTTCCGGCGAAGTATCTTTGGTAACTGATATTCAAAGCGATGTTAATAATCGTGATGTCATCATTATGGAAGATATCGTTGATACTGGACGCTCATTAAAGTTTATGAAAGAGTTACTAGTACAACGTGGTGCTAATAGTGTTAAGACAGCCAGTCTTCTTGATAAAAAAGAAGGCCGAGTTGTGGAAGAAGATGTAGAATATATTGGCTTTGACGTACCAAAAGCTTTTGTTGTTGGGTATGGCCTTGATTATAGTGTTAATGGAAAAGAACTTTATCGCAATTTACCATATGTTGGAATCTTGAAGAAGGAAGTTTATGCCCCTGAGCATGCTAATCTAGTAGATCATGAGATAACCCCCACGCATTAGGATATTGGCTGGAATAGCTAATTAAAAAAATAATGTGGATTAAAGGAGAAACGAAGCATGAAAAATCGCCCGAGTGGTAATTTTGTTCGACAGAGTTTGTTTTATGTGATTATGCTTCTAGCAGTATTAGGATTAGTTTATTGGGTTATTGGACCAAAAGATACTAATACCGTTAAGAAGATTGAAACCTCAACATTTATTAAACAGTTGAACGAAAAGAAAATTAAATCAATTGAAATTAAGCCAGGAGCTGGTGTTTACGATATTAAAGGTGATTATCGTAAGCCACAGACAGAAAAAGTATCCGCTGCTGCAGAAGGAACTTTAATGGCCAAAGTTATGGGCAATGCTAAGCCTAAGGTGACTTCATTTGAAGTTAACGCTTTGCCGAATGATTCAACTTTGAAGGCAATTAACCAAGCTGCAGATAAAACCAATACTGAAATCAGTACAAAGCCAGAAGATTCAAATGTTTGGGGATCATTGTTGGTAACGATTCTACCCATGATCTTTATGATTGGATTCCTATGGCTTATGATGAGCGGTATGGGTCAAGGTGGCCGTGGTGGATCTGGTGGAATGATGAACATCGGAAAGTCTAAGGCTAAACCAGCCGATCCTGAGGAAAATAAAGTTCGCTTTGGGGATGTTGCTGGAGCTGAAGAAGAAAAGCAAGAATTGGTTGAAGTTGTTGAATTCTTGCGTAGCCCAAGTAAGTTCACTAAGTTGGGAGCTAAAATCCCAAAGGGTGTCTTGTTGGAGGGGCCTCCCGGAACTGGTAAGACCTTGTTAGCACGTGCCGTAGCTGGTGAAGCTGGCGTACCGTTCTTCTCAATTTCTGGTTCAGACTTCGTGGAAATGTTCGTCGGAGTTGGAGCTAGTCGTGTTCGTGATTTGTTCGAAAATGCTAAAAAGTCAGCCCCATCAATCATCTTTATTGATGAAATTGATGCGGTTGGACGTAAGCGTGGCTCAGGTATGGGCGGTGGAAACGATGAACGTGAACAGACTTTGAACCAAATGTTGATTGAAATGGATGGATTCTCAGGTAATGAAGGGGTGATTGTGATTGCAGCAACCAACCGTTCTGATGTTTTGGATCCTGCCTTACTTCGTCCAGGTCGTTTTGACCGAAAGATCTTGGTTGGACAACCGGATGTTAAGGGACGTGAGGCAATTCTAAAGGTACATTCAAAGGATAAGCCATTAGGTCCAGATGTGGACTTGAAAGAAATTGCCAAGCAAACTCCTGGATTTGTGGGAGCGGACTTAGCTAATCTTTTGAACGAAGCAGCTTTGTTGGCAGCTCGTCAAAATAAAAATGTTATTGAAGCTAATGATGTGGATGAAGCTGAGGATCGTGTTATTGCTGGTCCAGCTAAAAAGGATCGAGTTGTTTCAGCAAAGGAACGCGAAACAGTTGCTTATCACGAAGCTGGTCACGCTATTGTTGGTTTGGTTTTGAATGAAGCCCGTGTGGTTCATAAGGTAACAATTGTGCCACGAGGACGCGCTGGTGGTTACGCAATTATGTTGCCACGTGAAGATCAAATGTTGATGTCAAAGGATAACGCTGAAGACCAAATTGCTGGTTTGATGGGTGGTCGTGCGGCTGAAATGGTGATGTTCAAGCAACAATCTTCAGGAGCATCAAACGACTTTGAACAGGCAACTGGAATTGCTCGCGCTATGGTAACTGAGTATGGAATGTCTGATAAACTTGGAATGGTTCAATTAGCAAAGAATGGTCAATCATTCAATAATCCTTATGGTGAAGGTGCACCTTATTCTGAGTCAACGGCTCAATTAATTGATGAAGAAGTTCGTCGATTGACAACCGAAGGGTATGCGCGTGCGCATGATATTATTGTTCAATATCAAGATAAGCATGAGGCCATCGCGAAGGCACTTCTTGAATTTGAAACATTGGATGAGAAGCAAATTCTTAGTCTTTATGAAACTGGTAAGATGCCAACTTCAGTAAAGGTTGAAAAAAATGATGATCAACCAATGTCATATGAAGAAGCTAAGCAAGTTGCTAGTCAAAAAGTGTCTGAAGCAGTTGAAGAGCACAAAGAAGAATCTAAGGAGATGCAGAAACATTGTATCCTCGCGATTAAAATTTAATTGTTAATAAATTAAGCATACCTGGATCATGGATCCGGTGTGCTTTTTTATTTATTGAAATCTAAAACAATAAATTAAATAGTAATGATTGATGTAGACTTAATGTTGATTATGATAAATAAAAAGAGCCTGGGATAGATTTATCCCAGGCTTTTAATTGGTTATATTGATTAAATTTAAATTAGTATATTTTATAAATTAATGTTTTAAAATATCTAACATGAAATCTTGAAAATCTCGAACAAAGCGTTCGTTATCGACGTTAACAGCTACTTTGGTTGTAGTTGAATCTAATAATTTTTGATTATCACCGATAGTTCGGCCATAGTCACCTGAATTTCGATCATAAGTAACACGCATGTTGAGATCAATGGTTGTAACGTAATTAGGATCAATTGCTACGGCTACAGCTAATGGATCATGTAAGGCAGCCCCACGATGATCAATATCAAGTCGGTCGTAAGCATCAATATAGTAATCCATCATATCAGCGTATTGCGCTCCAGCATTAGTACCAAGTGCACGCCATTCTTTTGTATGTTTCTTAGTTAGCAATGTTCGTAATGTAACGTCTAACCCAATCATCGTTAAGTTCTTTTGATGCGTAAATACAAAATCAGCTGCTTCGGGATCCTGATGAATATTGGCTTCCGTAAATGGTGTCACATTTCCTGGTACTGTCAGGGCTCCACCCATTAAGGTGGTTTGCCCAATTAGTTCAGCTACAGCAGGATCTTTTTGAATGGCAGCGGCCAAATTTGTTAGTGGTCCAGTCGGTAAGTAGATTAAATTATCACCATATTGATGAGCAGCATCAATTAAGAATTGCACTCCTGATTGATCCTCAATTTTTCTAGTGGCAGGATCTAATTTAATATTTCCAATTCCATTATCACCATGAATTGCCATTGAAATTGGCATTGTTTCAAAAGTTTGAGTGGTCGATGAGTGAGAATCTCCCAAATATACGGGAACTTCATCTGCTTTTAAGAGATGGAGTAAATCTAGTGAATTTTGACCAGCAGTTTCAATTAAAGTGTTTCCATAAGAAGAAATAACTCCAATTAAGTCAATTCGTGGATCTTCGACTGCTAAGGCCATAGCTAATGCATCATCAATTCCAGTGTCTAAATCTAAAATCATTTTTTTAGTTGCCATGGTCAATTCCTTTCGATGTAAAACAAAATATGCTTATTTATTTGATTGGATGATCTTTCATTTGGTTCATATGTGGGATTTCAGCTAAGAACCAGTCTTCAAATGCTTTTGTGTTGATATCAACAGCGACGTGGGCATTTAATTTTCCGTTTGACCAACGATCTTGCGTGTCAGCAATTGTTCCACCGATAGCTGGTCCTTCAGTGATGACATAAACCATGTGGTCTTCTAAAGTGAAGAATTCTGGATGAAGCAAGAATAGGATTGTATTAACATCATGCATTGGCTTACCAGCTGCCTCAATATCGTTATAAGCAGTCATAACACCGGAGATCATTTTTCCAACTTCACCAATTTCAGCCACATTTTCGATCGATTGGTTTGATAGGAGGGCTTTTAATGTGACATCGAGACCGATCATCGTGATATCGATTCCACTTTCGTAAACTATCTTGGCAGCATCGGGATCCGTGAAGATGTTGAATTCAGCTACTGATGACACGTTACCCCCAGATAATGAACCACCCATAAGGATAAATCGCTTAATTTTAGATTTAATATCCGGATATTTGATAAGCAATAAAGCAACATTGGTATATGAACCGGTTGCAACAATGGTGATTGGTTCTGCTGCATCTGATAAAACTTGGTGCATAGCTTCAACAGCTGGATCATCAATGGGTTGATGCTTTAATTCTGGAAAATCATAACCAGGCATACCAGATTCTCCATGGATATATGAAGCGTCTTTAAATTCACGTTTCAATGGGGCTTTGGCTCCCATAGCTACAGGAATATCTGTACGGTTAAAAAATTCTTCTAACTTTAATAAATTAGCGGTCGTTTTTTCAACAGCAACATTTCCCGCTACTCCAGTTAATAATTTTAAATCAAATTCAGGGCGAGTTAAGGCAATTGAGAGGGCAATCGCGTCATCAATTCCAGGGTCCATATCTAAAATTAAAGCTTCTTTTTCCATTATCATGAGTAAAATTCCCTTCTAGAACAAAATCAAATAAATAAAATTTAAAATAAAAACGGGGTTGAGGCATTGTATTGCTCTCAGCCCCGTTTAATTCATGTTTAACGTGAGTTTAATTTATTTACCAGGCGAATAATCCAGCCATTCCTGCTGAAAGTAATGAAACCAAAATTCCTGATACTAACATCAAAGGCACATTTTTTGAGATCAAATCAACTTTTTCTTTTGAAACTAAACCTTTGAAGGCTCCGATGATCATTCCAACTGTTGAGAAGTTAGCAAATGATGTTACAAAGACAGTCAACACGGCTACGGCGTGTTTATTAGCAAATAAACCAGTTCCAGCCATTACACTCTTTGAAACTTCACCCATAACAACGAATTCATTGGTTACCAATTTAGTTCCCATATATTGTGCAATTTGGAAAGCATCGTGTGGATTGAATCCCAACAGCCATGCAAATGGGAACATGATAACACCGAAGATGTTTTCAAGTGAAAGCCAGTCAAGACCAGTTAATGAGAATAAATTATCAATTAAGTTAGCCAAGGCAACGAATGCTACAACAGATGCAAAGATAATTAAGATCAACTTACCAGCACCTAAGATTGAGTCACCTAAGAATGAGAAGAAAGGTTCTTTCTTTGGACGTTCCATTTTCATAGTTCCGTCAGCTTGAGCTACTTCAACTGGTTCGTTGACTTCAACAACAACGTCTTCTTCCGGTGAAATGTTAATCGGATTCAAAATAGCAGAAATGACGATTGCTCCTAGAATATTCAAAGGAACAGCGGTCAAAACATATTGACCAGGCATCATTTGGGTATAAGCTCCGATTATTGAAGCAGTGACACAACTCATCGACATTAAGGCTAATGTTAAGTTTCGCGTTCCACTCATTTGATTTAATTGAGCTTTGGAAACGGCCAAAACTTCGGTGTTTCCTAAGAACATCATTTCAACTGAGAAGAAAGCTTCAAATTTTGGTTGGCCTGTGATGAATGATAAGGCACGGCCAATCCACTTAACTACCCAAGGCAGGAAGCCGATGTAAGTTAGAATATCAAACAAAGGCACTACCAATAAGATTGGCATCAACGCAGAAGTCACGAAATTCATTGACCCATCTAAAGTCCCTCCGGCACCAGGGATGGTAGATGAAACCCATTCAGGAAGGGCAAAGGCGATTCCTTTATAGGCGGTGGCTACCAACCAGTTGAAGCCTTCAGCCGCGGCGACAACAGCTTGACGACCAATGCTAAAGTTCACAAAGAACCAGGCTAAGAATAATTGCAATACGGTTACGATTCCAACGGATTTCCATTGAATGTTCTTTTTGTCACGTGAGAATAGATAAGCTACGCCCAGAGTAACGAAAATACCGACAATATTGATGAGTAAGTACATGTCCAGATCCTTTCCAAAAAAAGAGAAATAAGAGAACGTTGAAACGTTTAACTGAAGACAAGAATACATGATCATTTTTAAAAATGCAAGCGCTTCCAAAGAATTTTTAAAAATAAAAAAACTTGAACCTTCAGTCAACATTAAAACTTATTATGTATTATACTATAAACGTAGCTTAAAAAAACGGTTACATTAAATAAAAGGCTAAAGGATAAAACCATGAAAAAAGCTTCGATTAAGGATGTTGCCAAGCTTGCGGGCGTTTCAATTGCAACGGTTTCGCAAATAATAAATAATAAAACAGAGCGTTTTTCTGATGAAACAATTCATAAAGTTATTAACGCACGAAACGAATTGGGTTATATCCCAAATATCGCGGCAAAACGTTTAAAAGGGGGGACTAGCCCGTTAATTGGCGTTTTAATTCCGTCATTTAGGATGCCGTTTTTTGCTGATTTAATTCAAAGTATGCAAGTTGATGGTCCAGAAAATGTGGATTTAGTATTTATGGGTGCAAATGAGGACAACTTAGAAGCATCGATTTATTCATTAATTGAACGCGGAGCCGATGCTTTAATTTTTGGCCGGCCAATTCCCGAGCATCAAAAAATGATTGAATTTTTAACTAAACGGAATATTCCATTCCTTTCATTAGATCAGAGTGCTGATTTGGATGCTAAAGATCAAGTTATGGTAAGAGAGTGGCAAGGCGGTAAAATGGCGGCACGCCATTTAATGGAATTGGGGCATAAGAAAATAACTTTATTGATGGCTGAACAAATGACAGACAATATGCATCAACGTGAAGCTGGGTTCATTTCAGCACTTTATGATGAAGGAATTGAGCCGATTGATAATGTTAAAACGCAACTTTCAAAACATGGTGGTTTAGTTGCAGCAGAAAAAATTATGGCAACTGGAGCAACTGCGGTTTTTACTTTGAATGATGAAATAGCAGTGGGCTTAATAAGAGGTTTGTATGAACATGGTGTTAATGTTCCTAAAGATGTTTCAGTTGTTGGTTATGATGATACTGATTATGCTGAATTTTTTGTGCCGGCTTTAACTACGGTTCGTCAACCAGTTCAACAAATCGGTATAGATGCTTTAAATATGATTATTAAAAGATTAAGAGACCCTGATTTACCACAACAAAATGATACATTGGAACTTAAATTGATCGTGCGTGAATCGACAGGAGTACCGCGGTCTGATAATTGACAAACTAGTTAATTTTCACTAAAATTGAGGTTGTTTGATGGTAAAACGTTTAACTGGATTTATTTTTTGATTCAAATAATGAACTAAAGATAAAATAAAGAAAATAGAGGATTCAAAACCATGAATGCACAAGATTTAAATAAGAAAAAAGCTGCTGAGTTTGCGGCTCAATATATTGAAGAAGGAATGACTGTAGGATTAGGAACTGGATCAACAGTGGCTTTCTTCTTAGACGCTTTGGCCGAAAAGAAGATTAATTTTACAGGAGTTACGACTTCTAACCGAACAGCTGCTCGCGGAGCAGAACTAGGAATGAAAATTGTCGATGTCGACGAGGTTGACCATATTGACGTTACTGTTGATGGGGCTGATGAAGTAGATACTTATTTAAATGGAATTAAAGGTGGCGGAGCTGCTTTATTAATGGAAAAGATTGTTGCCAAGAATTCAACTAAAAATATTTGGATTGTTGACCAAAGTAAGGTTAAGCCGGTTTTGGGAACTTTCCCATTGCCAGTTGAAGTTGTACCTTATGGAAGCGGACAACTAGCACGTAAATTTGAAAAAGATGGTTTGAATCCTACACTACGTTTAGATCAAGAAGGTAAAACTTTGGTGACTGATGGTGGACACTATATTCTAGACCTACACTTGGATGGGATGGATAGTCCAGAACGCTTATCAGATTACTTATCAAAGGAAGTTGGAGTTGTCGATCACGGATTATTCCTTAATACTGCTGATATTGTAATTGTTGGTGGAGATGAAATTGAAGTTAAAGAACGCAAACATTAATTTTTAAAAAGAGCCTTAGTTTAATTAAACTAAGGCTCTTTTACATTTATAAAGGATTATTCGGAATAATTAGGATAGGCATGGTAAAATTAATAAGACATTTTAAAATAGATGGGAGAAAATGAATGGCTGATACAATTGTACGAGCAATCACGAAAGATAATAATTTCCGTACGATTGCTATTGATGGAACGGAGATGCTTCAACAGGCAGCTTCATTTCACCAAGCGACCCCTATGGGAATTAATTTATTGGGTCGAGCTTTATTAAGCACATTATTAGTTTCAAATGCAATCTTAAAAGGTGATGAACGTTTAGCGGTTACTATTGAAGGAAATGGACCAGCTGGTAAAATTGTTACTGAATCTAGTGCCACTGGATTAGTGCGCGGGTATGTAACAAATCCACAAGTTCAAACTGCTGATATTGTTAGTGCAGTTGGAACAGAAGGCTTTTTGCGTGTCACTAAGGAAATGGATGGAGAATCTCAACCTTTTACTGGTTCAGTTGCTTTAGCTAGTGGCCGAATTGATGATGATTTTACTTATTACATGTTGACTTCTGAGCAAATTCCTTCATTAGTGATGGTTGATGTTGCCGTTGACGAAAATAAACAGGTCCATGCTGCAGGTGGCTTTATTGTTTCAGCATTACCCGATGCAAAACAAGAAGCTTTGGATCGTTTTTATCAGGCTGTTGAAAATATGCCAGAGATTAACCAAACACTACAAAAAGGACAAGGAACCTTTGGTATCTTGGAACGAATTTTTGGTAATGATAATTTAAAGCAATTATCAACTGAAGAAGTTAGTTTGTATCCTGACTTAACTAAACGAGAGTATGCAAGAATGTTAGCAACTTTAAATAACGATCAACTCCAAGAAATGGTCGAAGACGATCAAGGAGCTGAAATTGTAGATCGGTTTACAGGAAATAAAATTCAGTTTAACACTGAAGAATTGCAAAATATTATGGATCAAAAATAAAAGAAATGAGGAAGAATTAATGGCAGCACAAGAACTATCTTTAAATGATCAAATGGTTGTACGTCGTGAAAAGATGGCAGAATTAAAGGAACAAGGAATTGATCCTTTTGGTCAAAGATTTGAAGCTTCCCATCATGCAAGTGAATTACATCAAGCTTATGATGACGTTGATATTGATGAATTAGAAGAGAAACAAATTTCAGTGAAGATTGCTGGCCGGATGATGACAAAGCGTCGTTCAGGGAAAATAACTTTCGCTAACATCAAAGATCGGACAGGATCTGTTCAAATTTTCGTACAAAAGCCAATTGTAGGAGAAGATGCGTATGAGTTATTGAAAAAATCTGATCTTGGTGATATTTTAGGCTTTTCTGGAACAATGATGAAAACTAAAGCTGGCGAGTTATCAGTTAATGTACAAACGATTACACATCTTACGAAAGCTTTGCGTCCGTTACCAGATAAGTTTCATGGCCTAAATGACATTGAAACACGTTATCGGAAGCGTTATTTGGATTTGATTGCAAATGAAGATTCATTCAGCCGTTTTCAAAAGCGTTCAGAGATCATTTCAGCTATCCGACGTTACATGGATGGTGATGGATTTATTGAAGTTGAAACACCTATTCTACAAAATTCAGCCGGAGGAGCTTCAGCTCGTCCATTTATCACCCATCACAATGCTTTAGATATTGATATGTATCTACGGATTGCATTGGAATTACATCTTAAGCGGTTAATTGTCGGTGGAATGGAAAAGGTTTATGAAATTGGGCGTGTCTTCAGAAATGAGGGGATGGATCCTAAGCATAATCCTGAATTTACTACTATGGAAACTTATGCTGCATACTGGGATTTTGAAGATGTCATGGTTGAAGCAGAAAATATCATTAAGGCCGCTACTAAGGTAGTATCAGATGATTTAAAGATTACCTATCAAGGTACTCAATTAGATTTGGCAAAGCCTTTTGCGCGTAAACATATGGTAGATTTAATTAAGGAGCAAACAGGAATTGACTTCTGGCAACCAATGAGCTTGGATGAAGCTAAGAAGTTGGCGGTTGATAATGATATTAAGGTTGAGAGTTTTTGGGGCGTAGGCCATATTATTAATGAATTCTTTGAGAAATTTGTTGAAAAGACATTAATTCAACCTACTTTTGTATATGGACATCCAGTAGAAGTTTCACCATTGGCTAAAAAGAATGCTGATGATGAACGCTTTACTGATCGATTCGAAATTTTTATCATGGGGGCTGAATATGGAAATGCCTTTACTGAGTTAAATGATCCAATTGATCAACGCGAACGTTTTGAAGCCCAAGCAGCTGAAGCAGCCAAAGGAAATGATGAAGCAGAAGGTATTGATGAAGACTTCATTGAGGCGCTTGAATATGGAATGGCTCCAACGGGAGGTCTTGGTATTGGGATTGATCGTTTGGTAATGCTATTAACCGATACTGATACGATTCGAGATGTTTTATTGTTCCCAACAATGCGTTAATACGATAAATTAATGAGACTAACCTTTATAAGGTTAGCCTTTTTTATTATGTTT
>AEKF01000025.1_pt1 | contig 37196 bp, 36 predicted proteins | sample 342668 | NCBI WGS metagenome assembly AEKF01 (sample SAMN02954267, study PRJNA50815) | food metagenome | biome: terrestrial; feature: fermented food; material: kimchi; isolation source: Jonggazip commercial cabbage kimchi | place: South Korea | collected 2009-06 | reverse complement strand
CAAATAGGTTTGAATCTTTAATCCGTTATATTTATTAAGTTGACTTTCAAAATGTTTACAAATTGTTGAAAGAGGCCTTAGTCAAGATATAAGAAATGATTTTAAGACGAAGTTTTTTTGTTTTAAAAGAACAGATCCAACGAGTCTTGATATAAATTTGTAGTATTATAAAAATTATTAATTAGGATTGGTTTTTAAACGTTGCAGGTCGTGGTTTGTCAGGTAGCTTATTTTTAGTTACAATGATATTATCAAAACCGATTAAATGCTGCGGGTGAAAATCCCTATCGGCAATCAATCGAGAAATCAGGTTTAATATGACAGAAGCAAAAGTATATACACAAACAGAAGTACATGATATTTACACTAGCTATATGAATGCAAATCATGTTGCCGCAGTAGATCGTGCCTTTGAGTATGCCAACGGACTACATAAAGAACAACGACGACGGTCTGGCGAACCATATATTATTCATCCCATTCAAGTGGCAGGGATTTTAGCTGATTTACATATGGATCCGGATACAGTTATTGCTGGTTATTTACATGATGTTGTAGAGGATACGCCTGCTGAATTAGAAGATATTGTGGAACGGTTTGGGGAAGATGTCGCAGCAATTGTTGATGGTGTTTCGAAAATTTCTAAAATAGAATATAAATCGGATTCAGAACGTTTAGCAGAAAACCATCGTAAGTTGCTCTTGGCGATGTCCCATGACATTCGTGTAATTTTTGTTAAATTGGCTGACCGGTTGCATAATATTCGAACGTTGGATGCTTTGAACCCAGCAAAACAAAAGCGTATTGCAGGGGAAACTTTGGAAATCTATGCACCATTAGCTGATCGTTTAGGAATTATGACAATTAAATGGGAATTAGAAGATACTTCTCTTCGTTATCTTGATTATGAAGCATATCATGCTATTGCACAGGACATGCAGCTTCGTCGAAATGAACGCTTAGAAATTGTTGCAACGGCTGTTGATGAAATTAAGGTTACAATTGATAATTTGAAATTGAAGAATGTTTCAGTTTACGGAAGACCTAAACATATTTATTCTATCTACCGTAAGATGCAAAAGAAACAAAAAGCATTTGAAGAAATTTATGATTTGTTGGCAATTCGAGTTATTGTAAATTCAATTGGAGACTGTTATGCCGTTTTAGGGGCAATTCATTCCCATTGGACACCGATGCCTGGTAGATTTAAGGATTATATTGCTTTGCCTAAAGCGAATGGATATCAATCGCTTCATACTTCTGTAATTGGTCCTGAAGGTCGTCCGTTGGAAATTCAAATCAGAACACATGATATGCATGAGGTGGCTGAATTTGGTGTAGCAGCTCACTGGGCTTATAAAGAAGGTAAGTTCGATGGAGCAGATGTTCAAAATTCAGATCAACAACAATTAAATATGATTCAAAGCATTTTAGAATTACAAACAGAGTCGAAAGATTCTGGTGATTTCATGGAAACAGTCAAAAGTGATCTTTTCACAGATCGAGTCTATGCGTTTACACCTTTAGGCGATGTAGTTGAACTGACCCAAGGGGCGGGTCCATTAGATATGGCTTATTCGATTCACACAAAGGTTGGAAATTCTACAACTGGAGCAAAAGTAAATGGTAAGATTGTTCCTTTAGATTATGAAATTAAGACGGGTGATATTGTTGAAATCATTACTAGTGCAATAGCTAAGCCGAATCGTGATTGGCTTAAATTAGTTAAGACGCGACGAGCACGTAATAAAATACGACAATATTTTAAAAAGCAAAACCATTCAGAAAATTCAATTGCTGGAAAACAGGAATTGATGAATTATTTAATTTCTCAAGGATATAATCTCGATGAATTAATGACAAATAAAAATACTGAACAAGTGATGGAACGTCTACATTATCAATCAATCGGAGATATGTATGCAGCGATTGGCTACGGTGATCAATCAGTCCAAGGGGTGACGAATAAGTTAACAGAAGACCTCCGTAAACGAATGGAAGAACAACGCTTGTCTGAAGAGGAAGCTTTGGTCTTTGAACAACATGAAACAGTTGCAAAAGATGAAGAAGATCATAAAACTAAGCATCATCATGGTGATGATCCAATTGTGATTCAAGGGATTGATTCAATGCTTGTACGCTTAGGGCGTTGCTGTACGCCTGTTCCAGGAGATGATGTTGTTGGATATATTACCAAGGGTCGAGGTGTTTCGGTACATCGAGTGGGTTGCCCTAATTTAGCAAGTGAAGCTGAATTAAGTCAACGATTGGTTGATGTCAAATGGGATGAAGACTCAGATAATAGTAAACGTGAATATGTAACAGATCTAGTGGTAACTGGAGAAAGTCGAGCACGCTTGTTGAATGACGTTATCAGAATGATCGGAAACCATGCACAGACCTTGAATTCAATTAATGGTCGGGTTGATGGTAACAATCAAGCGATTATATCGTTGACGGTTGAGGTGCACAACTTAGCTCAATTAGAACGGGTGATGGATTCGATTAAAAATGTTAAGGATGTTAGTTCCGTTAAAAGGGCATTTAAGTAAGTTAAAATAGTATTACGCTGATACGTGAATCAAAAATAAAAATGGTTCGCGAAATTTTTGATGATATTCAAAGAAGATTGGGGTTTTATTTATCCTGGTCTCTTTTTTTATGGGCTTTAAATTATAAAAAAAGAGATTTAATTTATATTTTAAAATATTTTTGCATGATTAAAAAAATCATAGTACTCGATATTTAAGGCTTTCTTTAAGCTTTTAAGTGTTGTAATAGGGCTGTTATAACAGGTAATTTTGAGACTAAATATTAATATTTGATGAAAAATTACGTCATTAAATGCCTCAATTTATCAAAATATCGTGAATTTTGGTAATATAAGTGAACAAATTCTTTTGACAGTCGTAATTTAAGCATGTTAATCTAATAACACATTTGAAATTTATATAAAAACGAGAGGAAGAACTTATGGCAGAAAAATTAATTCAATTAAGAGTTGAAGAGGGTGTTAAAGACGCCGCTGATGAAATTTTTAAGACACAAGGGCTAACTACCCAAACAGCAATTAAAATTTTCCTAACGCAAGTTGCCAATACTGGTGACTCACCATTTTCAAACTTGTTCACAAAAAAAGAACAATAAAAATTTAATTAAAGAATGACTTAAAAAAGACGTGGTTTTTAAAGCTTTTTAGCAATTAATAACAATCACGTCTTTTTTTATGGCATAATAGAGTTTAACCTTAAGAACCAGATGGATTTAAGTTAGTAGACGAATTATGTAATTTGGTTACACGATTTAAATAATAAATTAATGAGAGAGTTTAAGATGGAAAAAAAAGTCGGTATAATTATTACAGCTAAAGTAACTGATGAAAATGAGCAATCTTTTTTTTGCACAAATTGATGGAGTTACTTATGAAATTGATAAAAGTGAGCTTCAAAAGCCCCTCCATATTGGGGGATTAGTGACTGGCTTTGCCTATGAAAACCAATCTAATCAGCTTCAAATTACCAAAAACATTCCAGATGTTCGTTTGGGACATTATGCTTTTGGAACGGTCACTGATGTAAGACGAGACCTTGGGGTGTTCGTGGATATAGGATTGCCAAATAAGGACTTAGTGGTTTCTTTGGATGAATTACCTACAATTAAAGAATTATGGCCACAACGTGGGGATCGACTCATGATTACTCTACGGATCGATAATAAAGATCGTTTATGGGGTGAGTTGGCCACTAATGAAATTTTGAATGCAGTTCGAATTCCAGCTAAGACCAGTATGAAAGGCCAAAAGCATGTAAAGGCAACGGTCTATCGTTTGAAGATGGTAGGAACTTTGGTCTTAACAGAAGATTTTAATATGGGATTTATCCATCCTAGTGAACGTTATCATGAACCACGGATGGGTGAACAGCTGGATACACGAGTCATTGGAGTAAGACCTGATGGAATTTTGAACCTATCATTAAAGCCAATGGCCTATCAAGCTATTGATGGAGATGCCAAAATGATATTGACACTTCTACAACGATCACGGACAGGGCGTTTGCCATACAATGATAAATCTGAACCAGAGTCAATCACAAATTATTTTGGGATGTCAAAGGGGCAGTTCAAGCGGGCTTTAGGTCACTTATATAAAGAACATCTGATTCAACAAGATGAAGAAGGAATTTTATTAGTAGTTGATCAATCGACTAATGATGAACAAGAAGATTAAAATAATTTGTCAATTAAGATGAGGAGAGCAACAGCATGTTAGTGATGGTTTCAGAAACGCAACCTAAAATTGCGATGGGACTGATGTCACATGTTGATAATCTACCAACTTTTGTGGAGATCCAACGTGAAGTGAATTGGTACCATGCTAATTCGAATAGACATTTAATGTTATGGAAAGATCCAAAAACAAGACATTTCACAGCGGTTATCGGCGTTGAAGAAATGGAAGAAATTCTAATTTTGCAGCTCGTGGCATTTAGCCCAGAAGTCGTAAACTATGAACGTAAATTAGTTGGTGGTGAAATTTACACGGCATTAACTAATTGGTTTCCTAACACTATTTTAATGGGTACTATTCGTACACAAAAGATCTTAAATAAATGGCAAAAACAACAATTATCAGATTTAGATTTATCTGATTAGAAGTGAGGATTAAATGGCAGAAAGATTACAAAAGGTAATGGCACAAGCTGGTGTTGCTTCAAGACGAGCCTCTGAAAAGCTTATTGCTGAAGGACATGTTACCGTTAATGGAAAGATCGTGACTGAATTGGGAACACGCGTAGAACCAGGTAATAAGATTGAAGTCGATGGTAGTCCCATTGAAGGCTCTGAAAAATTGGTTTATTATCTCTTAAATAAGCCACGTGGTGTTGTCACTACGGCTTCAGATGAAAAGGGACGGACTACTGTTATTGATGTTTTAGATGAAGTCAAAGAACGAGTTTACCCTGTAGGGAGATTGGATTATGACACCACCGGAGCTCTGTTACTAACTAATGATGGGGAATTGGCGAACCAATTAATGCACCCGCGTTATAAAATAGATAAGGTTTATGTGGCTAAAGTAAAAGGTGTACCCACTAATGACGAATTGAAAGCACTACGACTAGGTGTGGTTGTAGATGGTAAGAAAACTGCCGAGGCGCGTGCTGATATTCTTCGTACTGATCGAAAAAAAGGTACTTCAACAATTCAGTTAACAATTCATGAGGGCCGTTATCACCAGGTCAAAGAAATGTTAAAAACAGTTGGGCATCCGGTTATTAAGTTACATCGTGAACGTTATGGAATGTTAGAAGTCACTGATTTAGCATCAGGTGAATATCGAGCACTTCGACATGACGAAGTACAATATCTTAAAAACGGACGGCAAATGCGGAAGAGTTCAGGTCGCTTGTAATACTTTAACGGATTTGTAGCTATTATTTCAGATAATAGGTATAGATCTTTTTTTATTTGAGGAATGTATCTATTTAACAAAAACAATAGCTAATAAAGAAGTATAACGGTATATTTGATAAGGACAAATTAGTTGTTGCTAATTTATTAAGTAATTCCATGAAGAGAGGGGCAGATTGAATGACACCAGAATTTTTATTAATGTGTTTTGACATGAAGCAACCTCGACGCCAACGTGTCATTTTTGGCCTATTAACTAATCATTTGACGGTCTCGACATCTTTTAATGGTTTGGCGTATCAATTATTTGCACTGATTAATTTTCAACCGCAATTAACCAAAGAACAATATGATCTTTTAATACAGAAATTAATTAAACAGAATGCTTTACAAGAAGTTGAGCCTGGGATGTTTATCAAAACTGATCAAGGGCAAAAAATTTTAGAAGAAGCACAATTAGATCATTATTATCCGCGATTTTTTTTGTATAGTGGGGAAACGAATTTGTTTGAGTTTCGAGAAATGTTCTTATTGGCTAATCAAGCGGTATCAGAATATTCTTTTCAAAATAATAAATATTATCCCATATCAAATCGTTTAAAATTACGAGGGTTGGTTAAACAATGGTTTCAATTTCAAAAGCAAAACGACTTAACTTTTAACTGGGTCCAAGAATTACAAAGGTTTTTAAGGACATTAACGGATTGGGACGCGGATCGATTGGTTAATACTTGGACAGGGTATCAACAACCTGGATTACGTGCTGATCAATTACAGTTTCCAATGTCTTGGAATGATCAAGATGTATATTTTTGGGAATTAGATCAGTATGCTAAATTAGTTAAATTTTTAGAACAGGCTGGTAATCAGTATTTATTAAAGCAACTTTGGAATTTATTGAAGCAAACTCAACAATTGTTAAGTTCATCGATGTTACAGACGTATCAGGCTTACGAAAATGGCATAGCACTTGATAAAATTAGTCAAATACGCCGTTTGAAGTTGGGGACAGTTCGTGAACATTTACTTTCAGCTGCTATTTTTATGCCCTTTGAACAATTTGATTATCAACAGTTATTGACGCCAGAATTGATTGCTTATTTTGAAGGAAAGTTAGTCGGTGCGCCAGAATCATGGTCGTTTCAACAGGTGCGAGTTACAGGTGCACCAGATGAGTTCTTTTATTTCAGACTATATCAAATTCAACAAGTAAAAAAAGAATTATTATCTGAAGTAGAATGAATCTGGTATGACTGTGTTTTGTTAGATGAGGATTTTAAGCATGATAGACTTACAAGTAGCATTGAATAAATATTTTGGTTATAGTCATTTTCGACCTGGTCAGGAAGAAATTCTGACGGCTTTGTTGGATCAACGTAATACATTGGCGATATTACCTACTGGTGGTGGTAAAAGTCTTCTTTATCAAATGACGGGGCATTTACGTACTGGTTTAGTTGTAATCGTCTCACCATTACTTTCTTTGATGCAAGACCAGGTTTCTAGCTTGAATTATATGGGCGAGAAACGGGTTGTGGCACTCAATTCTACTTTATCTCGTGCGGAGCGACAACAAGCCTTACAACAATTAAATACATTTAAATTCTTATTTATATCACCAGAAATGTTGTCAGATGAACAAGTTCAATCGCGCTTAAAACAAATCGATTTAAACCTATTAGTAATTGATGAAGCTCATACTATGTTAAGTTGGGGGCCAGATTTTCGACCTGAATATTTGAGATTACCAGAAATATATCAAGGATTGAATAGACCACAATTATTATTGCTGACAGCAACAGCAACACCAAAGATGGGGCAACAAATGCTGAACTTATTTGATATTAATAATTCAGACACATTTGTGTATGAAACTTCGATAGACCGACCTAATATATTTTTGAATACCGAACAATTAGCAAATGAACAAGAAAAAGAAAGTCGTTTGATACAATTAGTACATGGATTACAAGGGCCGGGTATTGTTTATGTTTCCTCTCGTAAATTAGCAAATTCTTTAGCTCGTAGTTTAACTGATGCAACGGGATTGACCGCGGTAGCTTATCATGCAGGCTTAGATTATTACACGCGTTATCGAATTCAACGACAGTTTATGTTAGATCAAATTGATGTCATAATTGCCACATCTGCTTTCGGGATGGGATTAAATAAATCTGATGTCAGATATGTGATTCATTATCAATTAAGTAGTGATTTAACCAATTATCTACAAGAATTCGGTCGAGCAGGGCGTGACAGTAAGACGGCGGTTGCAATATTATTGTATGCACCAGGAGATGAATTATTACAATCATATTTGATTGATCTAACTCTACCTGAACCATCAACTGTTGATTTAGTGGCTAAAGAAAGAGATCAGGTATCAGGAATAAATGAAAACCAAGTTAACTTAATTAATTATTATTTGGAGCAAGGACAAACGCCGGATCAATTGAAGATTCAGTTTGATCAACGACGGAAACAAAGATTGAGGGCTTTAAGCCAATTATTAACGTATGTTAAGTTGGAACAAGGACTGCGGAAATTTATTTTAACGACTTTCCAAGATGAAAATCCTTTTGATTCAAAATATGAAGCAGCGAATCAGCCTTTGGATTTGCAAAAATTTGCACGTAAAAATTCAATCGTAAAGGCAAAAAAGGATAATAAAATACCCTCTTGGTCAGATAAAATGCAGCAACTGTTTAATATAAAGTAAAGACCGACATAAAAGGCTTCCCTTTTTATTGAAATTTATGGTAATTTAGTAACATTAAAACTGTTGTGGAGGTTTCCAGCGAAATGGATGATCAAAATAAGCCTTGGGAAACGTCATTTGACAACCAAGAAGAAACTGTTAAAAAATACTCACGTACTGCAAATCGCAAGAAGACTAAGCGAGTTAGTTTTGTTGTGGGATTATTAGTGACATTAATTTTAGTTCTTTCGTTTGTACCTGTTTATAGTTATTTGAAAGAATTAAATAACCCAAATCAAGCTAGTCAAGGTACAGCAGTATCAGGATTGAGTAATAATCAAACAAAAACATCGACTTCCAAGGTGGATGGTCAAACAAAGTCAGAAAAAGATAAATTGAAGAAACAAAAGGCTTCAGAAGCTAAGGCTGCTTCAGAAAAGAAAGCTGCCAAAGCCAAATCTGATTCTGAAGAAAAAGCTGCAAAAGATTCAGAAGAACAGGCTGCTAAGGCCAAATCTTCTTCAGAAGAGGAAGCAGCTAAAGAGTCATCTGATAAGGCTGAGAGTACCGTTAAAATGGAACTACCTTCGAACCGTCCAACTTTGTATGGATTTGCTGCCGCGAATAATATTTCTGTGGATCAATTATATGCATTAAATCCAGGATTAACTGCTGATAATTATACGCAATGGATCGGTAAAGACGTTAAGGTTAAATAAAGCAATAATATATTGATGAAATTTTATTTTTATAATTAGTAGGATGGCTTATTAATTTGCTGGAACTAACGGGGTTCCAGCTTTTTTATTTTCTGAAAAATGAAATAAGGTAATTCAGACATAATTGCCTGGTTTATGATAATATGGAAAATTGAAATGGAATTATTTTTTAAATAATAATTCCAAATGATTAAAGATGATTAGGTGAGATATGATGAATGAAATACAAATTGCAATTGATGGGCCAGCGTCAGCAGGTAAATCAACTATTGCGAAGATTTTAGCAAACGATTTAAAATACGTCTACGTTGATACTGGGGCTATGTATCGAGCAATTACTGTGGCTGTTTTAAGATCAGGAATTGCCCCAGAAGATGAGTCATCAGTTTCAGCGTTGGTTCCAAGCTTGGAAATTAGTTTTGCTCCAGGTGAACCGGTCCAAAAAGTATTCTTGAATCAAAAAGAAATTACACAAGAAATTCGTAGCATTGAGGTTACCGCAAATGTTTCTGAGATTTCATCATATGCTGCTGTACGTGATTTGATGACACAATTACAACGGAAGATTGCCAATAATGGTGGAGTGGTGATGGATGGACGTGATATAGGAACTACTGTTTTACCAAAAGCTGAAGTTAAAATATTTTTGATAGCTTCGGTACATGAACGGGCATTACGCCGTTATAAGGAAAATCAAGCTAAAGGGATGACCGAAAGTTTAGCTGAAATTGAAGCTGCTGTTCAAAAACGCGATTATTTAGATTCTACCCGATTAATTAGCCCATTAAAAAAGGCTTCTGATGCCATTGAAGTTGATACGACAGGCTTATCTATTTCAGAAGTAGTTAAGATTATTAAACAAATAATTAATGAAAAGCATGCTAATAATGAGCTGAACTTAGTCTAATTAAAATCAATGATCGCAAAAAAGAATAAAATAGTGTAAAATAAAGAGGTTAAATGTTTAATAACTTTTGACAGCTTTAAATTAAAAAAATTAAAAAGTCACACGAAAACACTGGAAATTGATGGCTGTTTATTTTATAATGGACTTTATTATCACATTCGTGTGACCAGGAGGAATTATTGTAATGAATGAAGAAAACAACGAGCTATTGGCTGCACTTGACGCACAACCTGATGTGAAGGTTGGCGATGTTGTCACTGGTGAAGTTTTAACGATTGATGATGCTCATCAAGTTGTAGTTGGAATTGATGGTGCTGGAGTTGAAGGTGTAATCCCTGCCCGCGAGTTGACTAGTGATCGTGATGCTGATGTTAACGACCTTGTTAAGGTTGGAGACAAGATTGAAGCTGTAGTTAAGATGCCTATTACTTCAGAAAAAGAAGGATACTCATGGATCCTTTCAAAGCGTCAATTAGAAGCTCGTCGTGCTTGGGAAGAAATCGCAAGCAAGTACAACGAAGATGACATTGTTGAAGCTCCTGTTACGCAAGTCGTTAAGGGTGGATTAGTTGTTGATGTTGCAGGCGTACGTGGATTTATTCCTGCCTCAATGATCGAGAACCGCTTTGTTCAAGACTTGAACCAATACAAGGGACAAACTGTTAAGGCACAAATCATTGAGATTAATGTTGCTGAATCACGTTTGATCTTGTCACGTAAGGCTGTTTTGTCAGCTGAGCGTTCAGAAGCTTTGAAGCGTGTCTTTGAAGAACTTACTGTTGGTGATATTGTTGAAGGTAAGGTTGCTCGTATGACTAACTTTGGTGCTTTCATTGACCTTGGTGGTGTTGACGGATTGGTTCACGTTTCTGAAATTTCATACGAACGTGTTTCACAACCATCAGATGTTTTGTCAGTTGGTGAAGACGTTAAGGTTAAGGTTTTGGGATTGGATCCTGAAAAGGAACGTATCTCATTGTCAATCAAGGCTACTCAACCTGGACCTTGGGACTCAGCTGCTCAAAATGCTCCTGAAGGAACTGTTCTTGAAGGAACTGTTCGACGTGTCGTTGACTTTGGTGCCTTTGTGGAAGTATTCCCTGGTGTTGAAGGATTAGTTCACGTTTCACAAATTTCACACCAACACGTTGAAAACCCTTCAGATGTTTTGAAGGCTGGAGATAAGGTTCAAGTTAAGGTTCTTGATGTTAACCCTGAACGCCAACGTTTGTCATTGTCAATCAAGGCTTTGACTGAAGCCCCTGCCCGTGAAGGTGGAGACAATAACGATGGTGAACAACGTCGTAGCAACAATAACAACAACTCAAATAGCTCAAATAACAACAGCCGTCGTAGTAACAATAACGGTGGTGGTCGTCGTAACAACAGCCGTCGTGAATCAGCTCCTATGAACTATTCAACGACTGAAGAAGAAGGAAATGCAACTTTGGGTGACTTGTTCAACTTGAAGGACTTCGACTAAAATTAATTATATTTTAAAATGTTAGATAGAAAGGCTGGGACTTTTGTTCCAGCCTTTTTTCATTCGACAATTAGTAACTGAATTATATACTTACTATAATATGTCTACAGTTTATCTAAGTTTTAATGGTATAATTGATGTTATTATATGAAAAAGCAAATTAGTAGAAAAGAGGTGGCGAAATGGCCTACCCAGTTGTAGCAATTGTAGGACGCCCTAACGTTGGTAAATCAACGATTTTTAATCGAATTGCGGGTGATAGAATCTCGATTGTTGAAGATACACCCGGTGTGACTCGTGATCGGATATATACACGCGCTGAATGGTTGACTCATGAGTTCCGGTTAATTGATACTGGTGGAATTGAAATGAGTGACGAACCATTCATGAGTGAAATTAAGCAACAAGCCGAAATAGCAATGGATGAAGCTGATGTAATCGTCTTTATGGTTTCTGGTCGTGAAGGCCTAGCTGAAGCAGATGAGCAAGTTGCTAAAATGCTTTATAAGACTAATAAACCAGTTGTTTTGGCGGTTAATAAAGTTGATAATTTTGAAATGCGTAGTGAAATTTTTGATTTTTATGCGCTTGGATTTGGTGAACCATTCCCAATCTCTGGTTCGCATGGAACTGGATTAGGTGATTTACTTGATGAAATCATAAGTAAATTCCCAACTGATGCAGGAGTTCCAGATGATGATACTATTCGATTCTCGTTTATTGGGCGACCAAATGTTGGAAAGTCTTCATTAGTGAACGCTTTGCTAGGAGAAGAACGAGTAATTGTTTCAGATATAGCGGGAACGACTCGTGATGCAATTGATACTAAATTCGTCACTGATAGCGGTGACCAATTTACAATGGTTGACACGGCTGGAATTCGTAAGCGCGGTAAAGTCTATGAGAACACTGAAAAGTATTCTGTTATGCGGGCGATGCGAGCAATTGATGATTCAAATGTCGTATTAATGGTTTTGAATGCTGAAGAAGGAATTCGGGATCAAGATAAGCACGTTGCTGGATATGCACACGAGGCTGGTAGAGCAGTAATTATCGTTGTTAACAAGTGGGATACACTTGAAAAAGATAATCACACAATGCATGAATTTGAAGAGTTGATTCGTGCAGAGTTCCAGTATTTGGCATATGCACCAATTGTCTTCGTATCAGCTAAGACTAAACAACGTTTGGACAAGTTACCTGAGATGATTAAGAAAGTTAATGAAAATCATCAACGTCGTATTCAATCTGCAACCTTAAATGAGGTGGTGATGGATGCGTTGGCCTTGAATCCGGCACCAAATCGCAATGGTAAACGATTGCGTGTTTATTACGCTACGCAAGTTTCAATTCAACCACCAACGTTTGTAGTCTTTGTGAATGATCCAGAATTGATGCACTTTTCATATGAACGATTTTTGGAAAATAAGATCAGAAAATCCTTTGATTTTGAAGGAACTCCAATTCATATTATCAAGCGAGCAAGAACATAAAATTGCTTGAATAATGTATTTTTTAAAATTATAAGTGGATTAAATATTAAAAAAGTGTTATAAAAGGCGCTGTTACGGCATTTGTTTCATGAAAACGCTTGTTATTGCGCTCAAATTATGATAAATTTAATATCGACATAAAGTTAGCTTAACTTTATGATTCAAAAAATTATGATCGAACATATCAGGAGGATAGTCGCATGGCTAACAAGCAAGACTTGATCAACAAGGTAGCGGAAGCTGGTTTCTCAAAGAAGGATGCAACAACTGCTGTTGATGCTACTTTTGCCGCAATTCAAGAAGAATTGAGCACTGGTGAAAAGGTTCAATTAATTGGATTTGGAACTTTTGAAGTACGTACACGTGCAGCCCGTAAGGGTCGCAACCCACGTACAAATGCTGAAATTGATATTCCAGCATCAAAGATTCCAGCATTCAAGCCTGGAAAGGGATTGAAGGACGCGGTTAAGTAAATTAATCCACCTACAAATCTTTAAGAGAGCGAATTTCGATTCGCTCTTTTTTTTGCCATTTTTAAGAAAGTATTTATAAAATTTTTAAGCATTAAATTAGTTAATTTTATATCTGATAAACCAATTTTAAAAAATATAGGATAAATGGTTAAACGATTTAACTATAGACATATGTACCAATTTGCAATTAATTTACAAAAAATATTAAATTTACAAAAAATAATGTAATTAATTTACAAAAAGGTAACGCTTTCATTGTTTTATGTGATACAATTCTTAACATAATATATATTTGGAAATGGGGAAATAAAAATGCAAGCATCATTATTAATTGCATTAATTCCAGCTTTAGCTTGGGGTGCAACTGGAATTGTGACAACCAAAATGGGAGGATCTGCAGGGCAACAAAGTTTGGGTATGACTTTTGGAGCATTGATCTTTGGAATATTAACTTTAGTATTGTATGTTATTCCATCCGCTGGATTTGATTTTGCAATGAATCCACGGTTATGGGTTGTTGGATTTGTTTCAGGTCTTTTTTGGGCGGTTGGAACGGCCGGACAATTTATCGGGTTCAAAAAAATGGGAGTTTCAGTTGGAAATCCTATTTCAACGGGAGGCCAAATTGTTGCTAATGCTTTGATGGCAGCAGCGGTCTTGGGTGAATGGTCAACTGGAAAAATGTGGTTGTTTGGTTCATTGGCTATTTTGAGTGTGGTAGTAGGAGCTATTTTGACGTCGTTACCAGATTCAAAAACTCCTAAGGTAGAAAACCCAGATTATAATTTTAAATCTGGTTTATTAGCAATGCTTGTATCTACATTAGGCTTCATGATGTATTTCGTTTTGCCTAACTTACTATTTAAATTAGGATATATTTCGGATGCAGTTCATGGTGCGCCCAATGGAAATGGCTTGTATTATATGACGGCAGTTGTCGGACCACAATCGATTGGACAAGTTCTAGGTGCATTCATTATTGTTATTTTCTTCTTAAAAGAACGTTCAATTATGTTTGAGTTACCAACTTGGCGTAATATTATAACTGGTTTAGTTTGGGCAGTTGGAAATGTCTTTATGTTCGTTTCAGCTGCAAATCCTGCCGTTGGTCAAGCAGTTGCTACAACGTTGTCACAAATGGGAGTTGTTGTTGGAGTATTTGGCGGAATATTCATTTTGGGCGAAAAGAAATCTAAACGTCAATTAATCTATGCCATTGTTGGATCGCTTTTGGTAGTGTTTGGTGGAATTATGATTTCTAATCTCGGATCATTTTAAATGAAATAATATAATATTAACTGGATTAAACTACTTAATAATTTTGTGGTGATGGTAAAGTAAAGGATGACAGTATGAATAATATAAAAATTATATCAATTGATATTGATGGTACTTTGTTAAATGATCAGCATGAGGTTACATCCTCTGTTAAGGCAGCTATTCGCGATGCATTAGATCAAGGCATCAAAATTGTCATCACGACTGGTCGCCCGTTATCAGGTGTTAAGCCTCTGTTGAATGAATTGGGAATTGATGGTGGTGATCAATATGTCATTACGCATAATGGTGGATTAATGCAGACTGCTGATGGTCAAAAGATTCTTTTTTCCTCAGCTTTAACTTTGGATGAATGGACTGAAATTAATCAATTTATGCATGACCAGCGTATTTATCTTCAAGCAGAGGATCAAGATCAAGCTTATACGACAACTACTTTGATTGATCCGTGGGCTAGTTATGAAAATTACCTAGTTAACTTACCACTACATGTTTTGGAAAAAGATATTGATTTAGAAGATACTAACTTAATTAAGGCAATTGCCAATGCTGATTCTGAAAAGTTAGATCGAATTCAGAGGATTATTCCAACATCGATTGAAGAACAAGTTACGGTAATTCGTTCGACTGCAAATAATTTAGAATTTGTTAACAAAGAAACTTCTAAAGGGAATGCTTTACTTGCGTTAGCTGATTATCTTAATGTTGCTGTGGAAGAAACCATGGCGATCGGAGACCAGGCTAATGATGTAACGATGATTAAAGCTGCTGGCTTGGGAGTTGCAATGGGTAATTCAATTCCTGAGATTAAGGATTTGGCTAATGTCATGACGGATGATAATAATCATTCCGGAGTAGCGAAGGCGATTCAAAAGTATGCTTTGAATTAGAAAATTAAAATTATGAAGCCAAGTTAGTTTAAAAACTAGCTTGGCTTTTTTGATTAAAAATAGATGTTTTTATTATTTAAGCATGTAGTGTTTACAACAATAGTTAATATTAAAAACATTAGATATAAAGAAAATGATCAATAAAATTTAATATATAAATTATATAGCTTGAAACGTTACATTTTATCGTAACGTACCTATTTAATATGTGATATACTGAAATTGTAGGAAAGAGTAAGCGCTTTCATTAGTATATGCAAAGGGGTTGAAATTATGAGGTACATCAATTATTTGGGCCAAGATGCCTATGATAATATCGCGATGGATAGCTGGTTATTAGATAATCTAAAAGCCAACTGAGCCAGTATTCGCTTTATGGCAAAATAAACGTGCCGTGATTGTAGGACAAAATCAAAATACTTTTGGTGAAATTAATCAAGACTATATTGATAAAAACCATGTTCAAGTTGTTCGTCGCGTTTCCGGCGGTGGTGCGGTCTATCATGATTTAGGTAATATTTGTTTTACCTTTTTTGTTCCAGTCGAAAAGAGTAGTTCCGTTAATTTTAAACAGTTTGTTCAACCAATGTATGAGGCTTTACATTCATTGGGGATTGATGCCAAAATCACGGGGCGTAATGATCTAGAAGTGGATGGTAAAAAAATTTCTGGAAATGCTCAACGTTATGCTGGTGGGTACCTAATGCATCATGGAACCTTACTTTGGAATACTGATGTTGATGCAATGGTGCATGCATTGAATGTTGCTGACGAAAAATTCATTTCAAAGGCAGCTAAGTCAGTACGTGCACGTGTCGGTAATATTAAAGACTATGCTCCTAAAGACCTCACAATTGAAAAATTTATTGATGAGTTACGTTATTTTCTAACGAATAGAGGTCAAGATGATGAAATTGTATTATCACCAGCACAATTAGAAGGAATTAAAAATTTACGAGATCAAAAATTTGCGACTTGGGATTGGAACTATGGAAATAGTCCAAAATTTGATTTTGAAAACCATGCTAAGTTTACGGGCGGTAGTATTGATGTTCAAGTCAATGTGACACAAGGTATTATCCAAGATATTAACTTTAAAGGTGATTTCTTAGGGGTACGTGATTGGCGTGAAATCAAAGACCTTTTCGTTGGGGTACCCTTTGAAAAAAAAGCGGTTGAAAAGGTCTTAGCGACTAATCAAGATGGTCAGTATTTTGGCGGAATTACAAATCAAGAACTGACAAACCTCTTTGTTGGTGACAATGTAGATTAGAAAGGAGCCCGAAATGGCAAATATAACAGAAAAGAATGCAAAAATATTAGATTTTGATTACCAACTTCAGCAGCAAGATGAGGCTTTTCCGACTCTCCAGTTATTGAATAATGATGGAAAGCTCATCGATGAAGAAACATTTCAACAAGCGGATATTAGTGATGAAGATTTAATTGCAATTATGCAACGGATGATTTTGAGCCGTCAATTAGATATTCGCTCAACCAAATTAGCTAAACAAGGACGTTTCGGGTTCTTCGCTCCGACTGCTGGTCAAGAAGCATCACAAATGGCATCTTCGTATGCTTTTAAAGATGAAGATTGGCTTTTCCAGGATATCGTGATATTCCAGAAATCATTGTAAAGGGTTGGCCAATTTGGAAAGCGATACTTTGGTCACGAGGACATGTTAAGGGAAATGAAATGACCACTGAAGATGGTCAACCAGTTAATGCTTGGATGCCACAGATTATTATAGGAGCTCAATATGTTGAAGCGGCTGGAACGGCACTTGGACTTAAGAAACGCAAACAGGACGCTGTAGCATATGCCTACACCGGTGATGGAGGTTCATCACAGGGTGATTTCTACGAAGGAATTAATTTTGCATCTGCGTATAAGGCTAATGCAGTCTTCTTTGTTCAAAATAACGGATATGCTATATCTACACCACGTAAATTACAAACGGCAGCCCAGCATTTGGCAGCTAAAGGTTGGGCTTCAGGACTACCAAGTATGGTGGTCGATGGAAACGATCCACTCGCCATGTACTTAGCTACTAAGAAAGCCCGAGCCTGGACAGTTGCTGGAAACGGCCCAGTTTTGATAGAAACTTTAACAAATCGTTTGGAGCCACATTCAACGGCTGGGGATGATCCATTACGTTATCGTGATCAATCAGATATTGATGACTGGTGGAAGCGTGAGCCATTGATTCGGATGCGACAGTTTATGACTGAAAAGGGTATTTGGGATGAAAATAAGGAACAGTCTTATGTAGATGAAGTTAATGCATTAATTGATGACCAAATTAAAATTGCTGACAATATTGAAAAGCAAAAAATTTCGGACTTTATTAAAAACTACCTTAGAAGTGCCAAGCCAAGCAATGCAAGAACAGATTGAAAAGTTTGAAAGCGAGGGAAAGTAATTATGGCTAATAAAACATATATTGCGGCAATTCAAGAGGCCTTGGATCTAGCCCTAGCAAAGGACGAAAATACATTAATCTTTGGAGAAGATGTTGGTAAAAATGGTGGAGTTTTCCGAGCAACTGACGGACTACAGGCAAAATTTGGAGAGGATCGTGTATTTAATACACCATTGGCTGAATCAGGAATTGGTGGATTAGCAATGGGATTGGCTACACAAAATTATCGACCAATTATGGAAATTCAATTCTTTGGATTTGTCTATGAGGTAATGGATTCAATCGCAGGACAAATGGCTCGAACTCGTTATCGCTTTAATAATACGCGTAATATGCCAATTGTGGTCCGTTCACCATACGGTGGTGGAACGAAGACCCCAGAGATGCACGCAGATAACTTGGAGGGGATGGTTGCTCAGGTCCCCGGAATTCGAGTTGTTATGCCTGCTAATCCGGCAGATGCGAAGGGACTTTTGTTAAGTTCAATCGAATCAAACGATCCCGTTGTTTTCTTGGAAAACCTACACTTGTATCGTTCATTAAAAGGCGAGGTTCCTGAAGGCTATTACACCACGCCACTTGATCAAGCTGCTATTGCACGCGAGGGCGATGACATTACGATTATTGCTTATGGTGGTTCAGTGCCAGTATCATTGAAAGCGGCTGATGAACTAGCTAAGCAGGGGATTAATGCAGAGGTAGTTGATTTGAGGACAGTTTCACCTATTGATATTAAAACGATTGGTGAATCGGTTCAAAAGACTGGCCGCGTCTTGGTAGTACAAGAAGCGCAGCGAATGGCCGGAATCGGTGCAACGGTTATGGCTGAAATTTCAGAAAGATTTATCCTTAGCTTAAAAGCTCCCATTGGCCGTGTTGCAGCACCTGATTCCGTTTATCCCTTTGGGCAAGCCGAGAATGATTGGATGATTAAAGCAGATGATGTAGTAGCCAAAGCTAAGGAGGTAGTAAATTATGACTGAAATTTTTAAAATGCCCGATATTGGTGAAGGAATGGCTGAAGGTGATATTACCAATTGGCTTGTTGAAGTGGGTGATCAGGTCGCAGTTGATGATTCAGTGGCCGAAGTCCAAAATGATAAGTTAATGCAAGAAATATTATCACCATATGCAGGGAAGGTGACAAAACTATTTGTTGATCCCAATACTACGGTTTCCGTTGGAGATCCATTGATTGAATTTGATGGGGACGGAACAGGTGGAAGTTCAGATGTAAAACCAAAACAAGAACAAGTGCCAAAACAAGATGAGGCTACGACAGTTAATGTCACAGAAGCTACGCCAACTTCAAATCAAGTGGAAGTTAAAAGTCCGGTTATGGCATCAAATGGTCAAATTTTAGCAATGCCATCTGTTCGTCATTATGCAGCAGAACATCAAATAGACTTGAACCAAGTGTTAGCAACAGGACGACATGGGCATATTACTTTGCAGGATGTTCAGAATTTTTTTGGATCAACTGTATCTCAAAATAAAACATCGTCAACAGAAACTACAAATATTCCAGTATCAAATCCTATAGCTGAAGTGGAAGCTAAACCAACCCCGATTGTTCATGCACCTGAAACCAAAGAAGGACGTCAGCCAATGACTGGTGTTCGTAAGGCAATTGCTAAGGCTATGGCACACCAGAATGAAACAATCCCGACTGTTACTAATTTCGATAGTATTGAAGTTTCTAAGTTAGTCCAGCATCGAAAAAGCTTTCAAAGATCAGATGAAGGAACAGGGAATACACCTAACTTATTTAGCTTATGCTGTTAAAGCAATGGCTGCTGTAGGAAAAAAATTCCCTGAATTAAATTCTTCATTAGATATGAATACTAAGGAAATTGTATATCATAACACTGTTAATATGGGAATTGCTGTTAATGCGCCCGCTGGATTATATGTACCAGTAATTGCCCATGCTGAAAGTAAATCAATTCAAGCAATCGCACAAGAAATTAGTGAATTAGCAGAAGCAGTTCGTAATAATTCGATTAAGCCTGCACAAATGCAAGGTGGTACAATGACTATTTCAAATCTGGGTTCTGCTCGCGGAACTTGGTTTACACCAATCATTAATGGACAAGAAGTTATGATTCTTGGCTTAGGTTCAATTTTGAAGGAGCCAATTGTTGACGCAGAAGGTGAACTAAGTATTGGACAAAATATGAAGCTTTCCTTAAGTTATGATCATCGGTTGATTGACGGTATGTTAGCACAAAATGCCATGAATTATTTAAAGCAATTGTTAGCTGATCCAGCATTTATGTTAATGGAGGTGTAGTGAAATGGTTGTAGGAGCACAGGCAACAGAAGTAGGAACCGTTATTATTGGCTCAGGCCCAGGCGGTTACGTAGCTGCTATTCGGGCAGCTGAATTAGGTCAAAACGTGACGCTAATTGAGCGGGACCAAATTGGTGGAGTTTGTCTTAATATTGGTTGTATTCCATCAAAAGCGTTGATTAACGTAGGTCATCATTATCGAGAAACACAGGAAGAAAATCCATTTGGGTTAACAATGACTGGTAAATTAGATTGGCAAAAAACACAAGCTTGGAAACAACATCAAGTCGTTGAAAAATTGACAGGTGGTGTAGCAATGTTATTGAAAAAGCATCATGTTAATATTATTAAAGGTGAGGCAAGTTTCAATGATAATGAAACTTTAAATGTGGTCCAAGAAGATGGACATCAACTTTTACAGTTTGATGATTGTATTATCTCAACTGGATCAAGGCCTATTGAGATCCCGAGTTTTAAATTTGGAGGACGTATTGTTGATTCAACTGGAGCATTGAGTCTTCCAGAAATCCCAAAGCATTTAATTGTTATTGGGGGTGGGGTGATTGGTTCTGAATTAGGTGGTGCATATGCTAATTTAGGATCTAAAGTAACTATCATTGAAGGATTAGACCATACGTTAAATGGATTTGATGCTGAAATGACTAAACCAGTCATTAAGGACTTTAAAGAGCACGGTGGTGAAATTTTTACATCAGCAATGGCAAAATCAGCAACACAAACGGATCAAGATGTAACTTTGACCTTTGAAGTTGATGGTCAAGAACAAACGGTGACTGGTGATTATTTGCTCGTATCTGTTGGTCGAAAAGCTAATACTGATACTTTGGGCTTAAATAATACAGATATTAAGCAAGGTGAACATGGTTTATTAGAGACTGATGACAGTATGCGTACCAGTGTTCCACATATTTATGCTATTGGTGATATCGTGGCTGGACCGGCTTTGGCACATAAGGCTAGCTTTGAAGGTAAAGTTGCAGCTGCAGCTATTAGTGGTGCTGATAATGCCCATGATATACATTATTCATTGCCATCTGTTGCTTATACGCATATTGAATTAGCTTCAACTGGAGAAACACCGGATTCTGTTGCAGCCAATCAACTTGATGCGCAAATTATTAAGTTTCCTTTTGCAGCTAACGGGCGAGCTTTAGCTATGGATGCAGGTGTTGGTTTTATCCGTTTGATTACAGATAAAACTACTAAAGCAATGTTGGGAGCACAAATTGTAGGTCCTGGTGCTTCAGATTTGATTTCAGAACTATCATTGGCAATTGAGAATGGCTTGACTTCTGAAGATATTTCACTAACTATCCATCCGCATCCCACTTTGGGTGAGGCGATTATGGATGCAGCAGAAGTCGCAGATGGAATGGGAATTCATATTTGAAGGCTATGGGAAGAGTAAAACCTATTCTTATATAAATTTAAATTTGATATCAAGTGTTTAAAATTAGGGAGCCACTACATCAAAGTTTTGAGATGCAGTGACTTTTTTTATATCGGATACTTTTAAATAGGTATATCTATAATGTTAATAAATTTAATTTAAAACTATTTGTAAGTTTTAAAAATTTAGACTAAGATAATTTTTAGTTTTATAGTTGGAATCAATAATAAAAAGAAATATGCAAGGTAGACTGGGAGGGTTAATTAATGTCATTTTTCAAAACTAATGATGGAATTAGAATTCATTATCAGTGGGATGGACCATTTGATGGTCAGGTTGTATTGCTCCTTGGTGGATATTCTAGTAATATTTCAACTTGGTTACCACAAGTTGAGGCATTAAATACTGCTGGATATCGGACTTTACGGATGGACTACCGTAGCCATGGAAATAGTGATAAAACGCTTCAAGGATTGCGAATTGCTCGCTTAGCTATGGACGTGCAAGAATTGATAAAAACAGTTAATGTTAAAAAATTTCATGTTGTTGGACACTCAATGGGCGCTAGTGTTGCTGAAATTTATGTATCTCTCTTCGGTAACCAAAAGGTGATTAGTTTAACTACAGAAGATCAGCCACCCAAATTGCTCAATGAGGGAACCTGGACGACTGGGTTGAAGGAATCATCTATGACACAATTAGCGAGCTTTACAGACCGTTTTCCACGTATTAAATTAACAAAAAAGCATTTAACAGATGAAATTAAAAGAAATTTATCAGATTACTATACTCCGTTCGATTTTAAGTTAACGCGTCCCTTATTATTAGATGGACTTGTACAAGATTGGCGAGATGTTTTGCCGCTTGAAGATCGTCCGCATTTGTTTTTGTCGGGGGATGACTCGCCTTTATATCCATCAGATTATCCTGAAGCTGCCTTGAAATTGCAAGGTGATGCTAAATCGATTGGGTATCATTTTATGGGAGTTGGACATGTGCCACATTTAGAATCATTCGATGAATTTAATAAAATTTTATTAGTTTTTTTAAAACAAGGTCATAATTAAATTGTGTCCTTAAAAATATGGTATAGGATCATGATAATGCTAAATTATTTTTGTAATATTTTAACATTAGGTTATAATAAGTCTAATTCAAAAAGAATTGGGGAAAATCATGAAAAAATTTTTGTTAAGTATTTTAGGAATTATTGTAGTCTTAGGAGCTGGATTTGGTGGGTATGCATTCTACCAATTACACAATACAACTTCTAAAATTAATTCCTTAGATAGTGACTTGAGTAAGACCTCCGACAAAAAAACTGGTGCTAGTCAGTCTGTTTCATATTTGTTACTTGGAACTGATACAGGAGCACTCGGTCGTAGTGAAAAAGGTCGGACAGATACAATGATGGTCATGACCGTTAATCCAAAATCACAAAAAACTACCTTGGTTTCTATTGAACGAGATACTAAAATTCAATTAAATGGTCATACAGCTAAGCTTAATGCTGCTTATGCTGAAGGTAACTCAGAATCAGCAATCAGTGCTGTTGAAGATTTATTGGATATTAAACTTGATGGTTACTTATTGGTAAATATGAATGGTTTGAAACAATTAGTTAATTCCGTTGGTGGAGTGACTGTAACTGCACCTTTGACGTTCGATTATGAAGGATATTCATTTGCCAACGGTCAAAGTTATAGCATGGATGGAGCAGAAGCACTGGCATTTTCACGGATGCGTCATGAAGACCCTCAGGGCGATTATGGACGTCAACAACGTCAACAATTAGTGGTTGAAGCAGTTATTAATAAATTAAAGAAAAATCCAACCTCTGTATTATCAAGTGATTTCTTGGCATCTGTTTCAGATAACGTGCGATCAAATATCTCTCAATCATCATTACAAAACCTTGCTTTGAAGTATAACAAGGCAGCTAATACTATTAAAACTGATCAAATTATGGGTCAGGGAATTATGGAAAATGGTGTTTCGTATCAAGTGATTCCACAGAGTGAGATTACACGAGTTCATGATGAAATTGAAACAGCAATGAATGAAAATTAAAATGATAATTTAATGATTCAATTCACTGGAATCGTCTTTTAGAATCTAATAAAATGATATGTAAAAATTATCAAAATAACCTAAAAAAGGACAATCATCTTTATGAATGATTGTCCTTTTTCATTTGAATGGGGAAACAGCATTCTAGTTTATTTCTATTTTTATATTGGATTAGATTTTATTTAGTGTATAATTAATATTAATTTTGGTATAAATTATAAAACTATAGTAGGGTGGATTTACATGAATAACACAATTGATTTAACTCGTATTTGGGTAATTATTCGTCGTCATATGGAATTGATGATTGTAATGGGTGTCGTTTTTGGTGCGATTGCATTTGGAGTTTCAAAATTTATGATTCAACCAGAATATAGCTCATCAGCTTCATTGCTGGTTAATCGGAAACAGGATGGTCAGAATGGTGGAACACAATATGCAGACCAGCAAGCTGACGTCCAGTTGATTAATACATATAAAGACATTATTACTAGACCTATCATTTTAAATGAAGTTGTGGACAGTTTAACAAAAACTCAACAAATTCAAACTAAAAAAGGGTCTGATGATACTCCGGATGAATATAAAGAAGTTCCGGGTAAATATACGACAAAAGAAATTAATGCTGATACTTTGGGATCGATGATTTCTGTTTCAAATCAACAAAACTCACAAATTTTCTCATTAACAGTAAAGTCTGATAATGCAAAGATGTCAAAAGATATTGCTAACGCAATTGCTAAAACTTTTAAAAATAAAGTGGCTTCTATTATGAGTATTTCTAATGTTTCGATTGTGTCGAAAGCAACTGTTAAAAATACACCTGTTTCACCTAATGTTAAATTAATAACGTTAGCTGGTTTGATTTTAGGTGTTTTGATTGGATTTATCTGGGGAGTGATTAGAGAATTAACTGATCGAACCGTTAAAGATGTTGATTTCTTAACTGATGAACTTCAATTAATTAATTTGGGAAAGATTAGCTATGTAGAAGGCCGATTAGATATTGAGGATGGAATAGCCATTCAAAATAAGATGCACTAGTGCTTAACTTACATGTAGCTAATTTTTTTGAGGCTTGAAAGGAGTCATTTATGAGTTTTTTAAATTTTAATAAAAATAAAAAAGTAGATAATGAAACGCAAAACAATGGCGCACGATTAATTACCTTCGTGGAACCAAAAAATGTTATTTCTGAACAATTCAGAACGTTAAGAACGAATATTGAATTTTCAGGAGAATTAGTCGACAACTTTCAAATTATTATGATAACGTCCCCTGAAATGTCGGATGGTAAGACAATGGTGTCAAGTAATTTAGCGGTAACTTGGGCTCAGGCTGGCAAAAAAGTCTTATATGTAGATGCTGATTTACGTCGTCCAACGGCTCATTCAACATTTGATCTATGGAATACGAATGGGTTGACGACGATCTTAGCTAAAGGCGATCAACCTCGAGAGATTGTCAAAAAAACTTTCATTGAAAATTTGGAAGTTTTGACATCAGGACCGGTGCCACCGAATCCTTCAGAATTACTAGGTTCTAATCGTATGACTCCCTTAGTTAAATGGATGCGTAATAATTATGATATTATTATCTTTGATGTTCCTCCGGTTTTGGCAGTGACTGATGCTATGGTCTTGCGTCAGCATACTGATGGAGTAGTGATTACTGTTAAGATTGGTAAAACTTTGAAAGCAAATATCAAGCGAACGGTTGAAAATTTAAAAATGGCTGATACTAAAATTTTGGGTGTCGTAGAACGTGTTGACCGTAAAGAAGAGAAAGATAGTGCTTATGGTTATGGTTATGGTTATGGATACGGGGAGACGAAGTAAAATATAAATTTTTAAGGGTTAGGTTGGGAGTTTATTATGTATAGGCGGGCAAAACGTTTTCTAGATACAATAATTGCTTTGTGTATGTTGGTGATCTTGATTATTCCAATGATAATTGAGGCATTATGTATTAAAATGACATCGAATGGACCGGTATTTTTTGCACAAAAGAGATATGGAATAAATTCAAAAATTTTTACGATGTATAAATTTCGTTCAATGAGAGTAGATACGCCTGAGATATCAAACCAAGAATTTAAAAATATTGGTGATTACGTAACTCCAGTTGGACGTTTTTTACGTAAAACGTCATTAGACGAACTACCACAATTATGGAATATTGTTAAAGGTGAAATGAGTATTGTAGGTCCAAGGCCACTTTCTGATAGTGATTTGTATGTAGTTAAGCTTCGTGAAAAAAATGGAGCTAATTTAGTTCGACCAGGTATTACTGGGTTAGCTCAAATTAATGGTAGGAATAATATTTCGGACGAAACAAAAGCAGCACTTGATAATGCTTATGCAAATCATATAACTCTCTTAGGGGATTTAACTATTTTATTACGTACGGTGCTCAATGTTTTGATGGTAAAAGATATTAATAAAGATATTGAAGACGATGTAAATAATGATATTAATAATTTGTAATTAAGTTAACTAAAGCTTTTATTGAGTTTATGTAACAGAAATGTATTTTTCATTTCATACTACTTTTTTCTGTCTGAATGTGATATATATAGTAATAAGTTTAAAGGAGAAAATCATGATAGATGTACATAGTCATTTATTACCAAATATCGATGATGGTTCGAAGAGTTTGGCTGATTCTTTGGATTTGGCTAGGGCCGCAGTTGAGGACGGTATTACAGATGCTCTGATGACCCCACATCATATGAATGGGCGATACATAAATCATGCAAAGGATGTCGTTGATTTAACGGCGCAATTCCAAGTAGCTTTGCAAGAGGCTAATATTCCATTGAATGTTTTTCCTTCTCAAGAGGTTAGAATCAATGGAAACTTACTGAGAGCTATTGAACACAATGATATTTTGTCAACCGATCCAGAAGGACGATATATTTTGATAGAGTTTCCTTCAGATGATGTTCCAAGTTATACGATGGATTTGTTATTTAAGTTACAACAAATGGGTAAAATTCCGGTGGTCGTTCATCCCGAGCGTAATACGCAATTTATGAAAAAGCCAGAACTGTTGTATCAAATTGTTTCTTCGGGTGCTTATGCTCAGGTTACTGCTAATTCTTATATGGGTACTTTTGGGAAAGCAGTCATGAAATTTAGTGAAGATATAATTGATGCTGGTTTGGCTCATGTCTTTGCATCAGACGCACATCATATTTCAGGACGACAGTATCAAATGGCTGCCGCGTTTGAAAAATTAGGTAAAAAATCGGGCGATCAAATGCCTGTTCTATTTGAAAAAAATGCTAAAGCATTGATGAACGGGAATAAGCTGGTTCGCTTTGAAGAATCTAAAATACATAAGAAAAAGTTATTTTCTGCATATTAGCATATTATAGTGAGGTATGTAACATTGAGTATAGGTAAGAAATTTACAATTGGATTGTTAGTTGCAATTATTGTTATTGGTGCTGGTGGTGGATATTTCAAGATTACAAGTGATCGATCATCAAATCAAGATTCAACGGTGGAGACACCAAATAAAGATTTTGTTAAGGTTAATAATACCGAACTATCCTTGAAGGATGGTAAAGCTAAACTAAAAGTCACTTTATCAGCTAATACGTCGGCTAAGGTGACTGGTGATGATGATGTGATTAAGCCGATTGATTGGACAACATCTACCGAAGAACGTCGTTACATCTTAGTTCTAAAAAATAATGGTACTTATTATGTTGAAGCTAAGAATGGTAATGAAACTAAGAAAATTAAAATTGTAGTTGGTGATGGTGAAGATGATAATTCGGAATCATCATCTTCAGAGGAAAACTCCAGTGAAGCAGAAAGTGAATCGGAAGTAGAATCTGTGTCTTCATCTACTGTAACGCCAGCATATACTTCTAGGACAACAACACCTGCTACTGTTCAACAACCAGTAGCATCATCTACCGCTCCTTCGTCTACAGCCAATAATACTCTAACTGGTAGTAATGATGGAACATCTTCAAATCAAGATGATGTTGACACTAATAGTGGCGATAATAGTGTTGGTGGAACTACAGGCGCAACTGTGGGAAGATAATATTTCACTAAATAGCTTTTATTTATAATTAATGGTAAAAATTGAATCATCTTATGTTAAAGAGGTATTTAGTGATAATACCTCTTTTTCATTTTTGATTAAGTTATAGTCGGAATTTAATTTAGGGAATTGAGTCTAAAAGATACAGGCGACATCATGTTTGTTGTATAAATATAATTTTTATATCAAACACTTATATCGGTAATTATATATTTTTGATTTTCCTAATATCATCGATAATTTTTAATACGAGAGGGTCACGCTCATCTAGATAAGCTAGACCGTAAAAGACACGTTGATATTGAGCATTCAATTCTTGAAAAATAGTATCTTGGTCCACGAATCGCTTAGAAATAAGTGAAGCACCTAATCCTGCTTTAATATGTGCGACGATCATATCATTGCTATTCATACTAATTAAATGATCAATTTGTAAAGAAGAAGATTTTAGATATTGTTTTGTATAGTGGCTGACTCCAGAACCTTCTTCACGAATAAAGAAATTACCGGTGTTTTGAGGGCCAGCCAAAACAAGCTCATCTTGGAACAGAGCGAAACTTTGTGTTTGATCTCCTCGAATAGGCTTTTCAATAATACCAAATTGAATATTATGATTACAGACTAATTTAAAAACCTCTTCTGAATTTTGCATCTCGATGGTTAGATCAAGATTATCTAGATATGGTTCTAGTACTTTGAATATAATTGGCATAATGCTAGTGGCCGCACTGTGTGAAACTGCAATTTTAAAAGGCATTTTATTCGCCGAACGTTGATGCATATTAGCTTTAAATTGCTGCCAATCTTTTAATTGGGCAATGGCTTGAGGATAGAATAAAGTTGCTGCTTCTGTTGGAATAATTTGATGATTTTGATCTCTTAAAAATAGAGTAGCCTTTAATTCTTTTTCTAATTTTTGAATGCGAACAGTTACTGTAGGTTGTGAGATAAATAGATTTTGGGCGGCATGGGTAAAGCTTTTTGTTTCATAAACAGTTATGAATGTTTTAAAAAGATCAAACATGATTTATTTCCAATCGTTATTATAAATATTAATGATAATCATTATAACAATCTATTTTACTAATAGCACTAAGAAGCTTAAAGTAAGTAATGTTAAACAGCATTATTGTGAGGAGAAGGAGTAAATGAGAATTAAACAGAATATGTGGTGGGGAATTTTAGTAACTATTTTGGTATCAATAGTCTCAGAATTTTTAAGTACATTTTTGCCAAGTTTAGGGGCAGAAGCAATTGCATTAATTTTAGGAATTATTTTAGGAAATACTTTGTTTAATAAGCCACAATTAGCAGCAGGAATTAAATGGTCCGAGAAATATCCGATTGAAATTGGAATTGCTCTTTTGGGGATTGAAGTCACTTTACAAACTATACAATCTTTAGGTTGGCAAGGAATTTTGTATATAATTATATTAATGCCTGCTACGATCTTGTTTGTTATGTGGATTGGAAAATGGATTTTCAAAGTAGACCAACAGTCGGGAATGTTGATGGGAGCTGGTAATGCAGTCTGTGGGTCTAGTGCTATTGCAGCAGTGGCACCAGAGATCGGGGCTACTGATACGCAGCGTAGAACAGCGGTAGCCACTGTATCACTTTCAGGTGTTGTTCTATTGTTTGTGTTGCCGGTTATTGGACCAGCTATTTTTCATGGCAACAACCTATTAATAGGTGCCTTGATTGGTGGGACAGTTCAATCGGTGGGACAGGTAATTGGAACGGCATCGTTAGTTAATCCGCAGGTAATTGATTATGCGACATTGTATAAAATGTTACGAGTTATTATGTTGGCAGTGGTTGTTTTAACCATGTCAACGATTGTGAAAAGAGATAATTTAAAGAATCAGTCTAATACTATGAAAAAAGATACCAATCATCTAAAGATATATAAGCTAGTGCCTTGGTTTATTTATACTTTCATCGCTTTATTAATTATTAGTTCTTTAATTAATGTTCCTAATTCTGTAGTAACAGGAGCAAAAACGATTACTGGATTCTTTGGAGTAATTAATTTAGCAGGAATTGGTCTCAATCTAAAATGGAAAACGATTGCTAATTCGGGGTTAAAGTATTTAGGATATGGATTTATGACGATTATTTTCCAAGTCTTGCTGGCTTTGTTATTAATTAAAATCATTTATTGATATATTTATGATGATGGGTGAAATTCGCCTGTCGTCATTTTTTGACTTTAGTTATTACGAAAAGTAAGCTAGTGGCAAAAAATGCATTAATTTATGCAAAAACAGAAAAATATATACTGTTAATTAATTTATAATGAACTGTTGTGTAATTTTTATAATTAAATAAATAAATATAAAAAAGGAGAATAGATAAATGTATGTTGAATAGTATACTAAACACAATTGATCAATTTTTGGATGTGTTTATTCATGTTTTTTATGCTTCTAGTTTTGAAGGACTTTTTATTGTCTTTGGGTTAATTCTAATTTGTTATATTGCTGTTGGAATGTTAGATGAAAACTTTATTCAAAATCGAAAATTGCAACGAAAGACAGCTGTGATTGCAGGCTTTATTCCATTAATGGCGGTCCTTTCGCTCCAAATGTATTGGAGATTAACAAGAGTTGATAATTTTGGGTTATATGAATCGAATTTACAATTGATACTAATGTTTTATTTTTTGCTAATGTTTAATACTAAGGTTCAAGTTTATGTAGATAGTGGATTGGCCATTGTACTCGCAGTCTTCTTTATATGCGATGGGGCTTATAAATTGCCCATAGCACATTTGATCCTTGGTATTTTTGGATTAATATTAGCAATTATTGTAATGTTTATAATTCAACGAAATGCTAAAAAGATTGTTAGTAGTTGGTATTTGAAAATAATATCAGTTTTATGTTTTGCTAATGCTTGGTGGTTAATGTTGATTTTATCAAAAGATTTAACTGTTATGATGTATATAGCCTTAGTTTTGAAATTTATAGTTTTCATAAGTGTAGTTTTGATTATTAATCAAATTGTTTTAAAGCGATGGAATAATTATCATAAAATGATGGATGAAATAAACAGGGACTTTTTAACGGGAACCTTTAATCGTGAGGCATTTAACGAAGATTTTACAACATTATTTATGGAAAGTATTGAAAATAATTTTAGTTTGGCTTTTGTCATGTTCGATATTGATAATTTTAAATCGTTCAATGATACATATGGACATTTAATGGGTGATGAAGTTCTAAAAGAAGTTACTAAGACGGTACAAGATGAATTAAATCGTAGTTATTTAGGTGGTAAATTGTATCGTTTAGGTGGTGAAGAATTTGGAATGTTGATTCGGAAACATGAGAATGAACGGACAGAGACTCTAGTGAGAAAAATTGGTTCACGTATTCATCAAATAGATATTAAGAAAGATAATTCTGATATACATTTGTCTATCTCGATGGGGATGACGATGGTTCATGTTGATTCGGATGTTAATGCTCGGCAAATTTATGATCGTGCAGATGGATTTGTTTATTATTCTAAGCAGCATGGTAAAGATGCCCTTACAAATGAAGGCGAATTAAGTCGTTTTGAATAAAAATGATCATATTAAAATAAAAGCTCTTATCCTAGCGCTAACTTAGGATAAGAGTTTTTTAGTTTATATTTAAGAAACTAAACTTCGCGTTGGACGTAACCTGGTTTAAATAGTTTTTCCCAAGTCAATGTTTTTGAAGTTTTTGGATTAACTAATTGATCTAAACGAGTAATAGTTACTCCATTTTGAGAAGCAGCATCATGCAAAATAAAATTATCACCGAGATAAATAGCTACGTGTTGACGTTCTTCAGGATATCCATCAGGGGTGATTAAAAGGTCGCCACGCTCTTTTGTGTACCAAGTATATGAAGTCCCTGTTGTAGCTAATAGTGAGGTCCTAGTATAGGCTTGAACTACTAGTGGTTGACCTGCCTGACGGTAAAACCAAGAAACAAACGAAGAACAATCAAACCGGTTTTTCTTAATATCAGATTCAGTTCGACCACCACCATAGACGTAGGGGCTTTTACCAATTAATTTTGAACCAGAAGAGATAGCTTTTTCGATAATGGGATTATCGGATTTTAAATTATTAGATACATGCTCGTATGCTTGAATGGCATCATCAGAACCATCTTTAGTGAAGTAATAGTAGTTGTTATCAAATTTCTTTAACCCATAAACCATTTCATTAGTTTTAGGATCAAAATAATATTGTTTATTATTTAAAGTTTGAAGTCCAGTGATTTTTTTATTAGTATTGGTTGCAGTTAAATATGTTTTGAAGTTTGTTTTTTGTAATTGGACACTCTGGCCATTGGAGAGCTGATAGGTCTTAGCTTCTCCGTGAATGGCGAAAATTTGTAATTTAAATAGGCAACCAACCGTGATGATTATTATTAAGAGGAATCCAAACCATTTAAGTAAAAGATGTTTGTTTTTAGATTGCTTTTTAATTGATTTTTTATTATGTTTTTCGTTTCGTGAGGGAAGTTTTTGATTGGTCATATGTGACCTCCACTAGATTTATAAATGTTATTATGCCAAAGAATAGCCTAAATATGTTAATTAAAGCTTAATTTTAATTGATAATGCCTGATTATACAGTAAAATTGTTACCACTTAAATAAATTATTTTAAGCAACATATTACAACTTAACGATTTTTTGGTTAAGCGTTATTTCATAATATTACATATTATGATAAGTTGATATTTTATTCGTTGGTTGGTTTAATTTTAACGGCAGTACCATAAGCAATGACTGAGTCGCCAATTGTTGCAGATGAAGAATCAAATCGGAACATAATGATTGTGCATTAGCACCAAGTGATTGGGCATGGTCACGCATTCTTTGAATTGCTTCTTCACGGGCAATATCTTGGAGCTTAGTATAACCTTTGATCTCGTCATCAATAATTATTTTCATATCTTGGCCGAAACTAGAAAATAAATTTCGTGAACGTGTTGTTAGATCGAACACCTCCCCCTAATGTTACGATTACCTCATAATTTGCGATATTTTCAGATGTAACGACAATAATACTATCCATAAGAGACACCTTTTGTATCGAAGATTGCTGATGTTGAATATTGTAGTATAGCGATAAAAATTTAATGCCAACAATTAGAAGCTTATTATACAGTGATACACATTTTCTGCAATGGCAAATGATACAGGAAACTATTGATTATGATGATATTGTGGTTCGGTTATTTTTGCTGAAATTAGTAAAATTAAAATATTGTTTATTCATAAAGATTGGCTATAATAAAGCCGTATCATATACATAATTATAAAATTTAAATAATGGAGATTAAATAATGAATAAAAGCATTTTAGGGATTGTGATTTTACCAATTTTATTGGTATCAATGCACACAACTCCGCATATAACACCTCATGTTACTACTCATACGAAAAATCATATTAGCTCAAGAAAATCAGTCCGGAGTGGTAATAGTAGAACTAATGATCGTTCAAAAATTAGTCAACATAATAATAATCGCAGACAATCTATACATTATCGCCATAATCAATCCAGCTTTTTCAGAAATTTGATATTTTGGAACTTGCTTACTCATCATAGTCGAAATGATAAAGAGTTTATAAGGGTAAAAGATAAAACCGGAAAATGGCATAAGGTCGAACTGTCAAAAAAACAATTAAAAACAATTGAGCATAAGGATAAATTGATTTATTCTAAAGGCCATGTTTATGAAGGGGAAAAACGCATTAATTAAATGATTAATCCATTCTTGTGCTATGTATATTTTTGTTTGTAATATTGACATATAGTGTAGTATTAATAAACAGAAAGTACCTATTAAATTTCTTGAATTTAGGGTAGAATTCATCAATCATTATTGTTACTTATAACTATAAATAGGAGTGATGATAAATTAAGGTTTGACAACGGATTTAAGCTCTTAAAATCATTGACAAAGTATGATGATAAATGTCATACTTAAGGTTGCTTATTTGGTGTAAAAAAATGAGGAGGGGTCATCATCGCAATCTCAATTCCAGATGAATTAGTCGAAAATATTCGGCAAAGTGTGAATATTGTTGATGTGGTTAGCCCTTATGTGGCTTTAAAAAAACAAGGACGGAACCTCTTCGGCCGTTGTCCATGGCATGAAGAACGAACACCATCGTTTTCAGTTAATGAAGAAAAACAGATTTTTCATTGTTTTTCGTGTGGACGTGGTGGAAATGCTTTTACTTTTTTAATGGAAAAAGAAGAATTATCTTTCCCGCAAGCTGTTGCTAAAGTGGCAAGTATGACAGGGATAGAACTTGACTCAACTTACACAGTGAGTTCAGATGAGAAACGCCAAATTTCACAACATCAACGCGATCTTCTAGCATTGTATGATGAAGCGACTAAATTTTATCATTATTTATTGGTTAATGCCGAAATTGGGGATGATGCCTTACAGTATCTGCATCAACGGGGGCTTGATGATACGACGATTGATGCTTACATGCTTGGATACGCGCCGGAAGGTGATGCTTTATATAATTATTTTAATGAAAAAAAAGTAGATTATCAGTTGATGCGTGAATCAGAACTATTTATTGTTTGGGATGATGGAACGCTGCATGATCGGTTTGTTGATCGCATATTGTTTACGATTAGAAATCGTGAAGGCGCACCAATTGCTTTTTCCGGTCGTCGAATGTCAAACGATACGACGATCGCTAAGTACATGAATAGTCCCGAAAGTGCTTTGTTTGATAAATCAGAAGAGTTATTTAATTTTGATCTAGCTAAGACAACAATTAAAAAAAGTAAGGTTGTCATTCTTTTTGAAGGCTTTATGGATGTTATTGCCGCTTTTCAGGCAGGAATTCATAATGGAGTTGCTTCAATGGGGACAAGTCTTACTAAAACTCAGGTTCGCCGATTAGGTCAAAGCGCCGAAGAAATTAATATTGCTTATGATGCGGATACAGCTGGACAAGCAGCTACTTATCGAGCAATTGACCTAATTAATAAAAATAGTTCATTAAAAATTAAAATTATTAATATTCCTGATGGACAAGATCCTGATGAATATTTACGTAGTCAAGGAATCGACGCTTTGCGAGAAGTTTTGACTCGTAATTTAAAAGATCCGGTTGAGTTTAATTTGAACTATCTTCGTAAGGACTATGACTTAAGCAATCAAAGTGATATTTTCAATTATATTGAGCAAGTTTTACCAGCACTTGCACAAGTGAAAGAACCATTAGTGCGTCAAACCTATATGCAACAGTTAGCAACAGAGTTTAATGTAAGCAGTTCTGGCTTAGAAGAGCAATTGCGCAACTTAATGATGCAGCAACAAGCCTCCAGGCAGACAGAAAATACTCGGGTAAAAGATAATTACGTTCCAATATTAGAAACGCCAAACCTGGTTGAAAAACCGGTTTTATCTCAGGTGGAGCAGGCTGAACAAATTTTATTAACTTGGATGTTAAAACATCAAGATGCTTGGTTAAAGGTTACTAGTAGGCTTGATTTTCATTTTGTTGATGTGGTTTATGAAACTTTGTTTATGCTAGCTGATGGCTATAAACAAAAGAATCAGATTCAAGAAATTGATAATTGGGCTGATTTTATGGATTTTGTAAAGGAACCGGATTTAGTTAGAGTGCTTTCACAATTAGATCAAATTGATGATGCTATGATGCAGGAATTAGATCAAGTGGATGAGTATATTGGTGTGTTATTAAATCGAGCGCCGCTTGAAGAAAAAATTAAACAAAAACAACGTGAGTTGTTGGAGGCTAAGCAAGTTAATAATGAAGTTTTAGCGACTCAATTAAGCTTTGAAGTTTTATCTTTATTACGAGAAAAGCAAGCAGCACAATCTAATCAACAGTAATTTTTAAACAATTAAGGAGCGATAGTATGCCTAAAAAAGTAGAGCAAACTGATGTAGATTTTGATCAAAAAGGTTTTGACAAAGCAATTAAGGATCTTGTAAAAGAATACAAAAAATCAACGACAATTAAAGAAGATGAATTGCATGAAACATTGGTTAAACGTTGGAATTTAAATGCTAACCAAATTGATGAACTATATGATAAGGTCGAAGCAGCTGGGATTGCCATTGTTGATGAACAAGGTGAACCAGCTATGCGTGCTTTGAATAATAAAAAGACGGCTTTAAGTGAAAAAGAATTAAAGCAAGCAGCTGAAGCACCATCTGGGATTAAAATTAATGATCCTGTACGTATGTATTTAAAAGAGATTGGCCGTGTTAGCTTATTGACAGGTCCAGAAGAAGTTGCATTGGCCGAACGTATTGAAGAGGGTGATGCATCTGCTAAGCAAGAATTGGCTGAGGCTAATTTGCGTTTGGTGGTTTCAATTGCAAAACGTTATGTTGGTCGTGGAATGCAATTCTTGGATTTGATTCAAGAAGGAAATATGGGCTTGATGAAGGCAGTTGAGAAGTTCGATTACCGTAAGGGGTTCAAATTTTCAACTTATGCCACATGGTGGATTCGTCAAGCGATCACTCGCGCAATTGCCGACCAAGCTCGTACAATTAGAATTCCAGTGCATATGGTGGAAACGATTAATAAATTAATCCGAATCCAACGATCATTGCTTTCTGATTTGGGACGAGAACCAACTCCTGAGGAAATTGGGGCTGAGATGGATATTGCGACAGAAAAAGTTCGTGATATTCTTAAAATTGCGCAAGAACCAGTTTCCTTAGAAACGCCAATTGGTGAAGAAGATGATTCACATCTAGGTGATTTCATTGAAGACAATGAAGCTGTTTCACCAGCTGATTCCGCCGCATATCAAATGTTGAAGGAACAGCTAGAATCAGTACTAGATACTCTAACTGATCGTGAAGAGAACGTCTTACGTTTGCGCTTTGGATTAGAAGATGGCCGGACTCGAACATTAGAAGAAGTTGGTAAAGTCTTTGGTGTGACGCGAGAACGAATTCGTCAAATCGAAGCCAAGGCACTTCGGAAACTTCGCCATCCAACGCGTTCAAAGCAATTACGTGATTTCTTGGACTAAAATTAATTGAAAGTTTTTTATAATTAAGATTAACTTTGATAAGTAAAAAGAATTATCTTGTAAGTAATATGATGAATGGGTTTAAAATCTCATGATTTTTTATTCTTACATTAGATAATTCTTTTTTATTTTATTTAAATTTAATAATAGTGAATTATTTTATACTTTTGGTACGAAAGCCGATATTGATGATAACTTTAATTTGGTATTTTAATGGATAAAAGCCCTTATTTATCAAGTAAGAACGTTAAAATTAGCATAATATGTATTGAACTATTCTAAGTATTTTGGCACTCCATAAAATCAAGTGCCAAAATAGTTGACATTTATTTTTTTGAGTGTATTATTATAGTTGTTAGCAATAAGAAAGTGAGAGTGCTAATAACCAAGAAAGGAAAAATTGAGATGTTAACAGAACGGCAAAGAATCATTTTAAATGCGATTATTGCTGATTACATCCGATTTGGAAAAGCTGTTGGCTCAAAAGCTTTGTTGGTTGATGTAGATCTACCGGTTAGTTCGGCGACAATTCGAAATGA